>Ga0111539_10008039_pt1 | contig 13454 bp, 14 predicted proteins | sample RhiMethybrSRZTD1_FD_79667 | JGI IMG/M metagenome (GOLD analysis project Ga0111539, IMG submission 79667) | Populus rhizosphere microbial communities from Tennessee, USA - Rhizosphere MetaG P. TD hybrid SRZTD1 (version 2) (version 2) | ecosystem: Host-associated > Plants > Roots > Rhizosphere >...
CCCGACGTGCCGCGCCTGCTCGCGGAGCAGGACGCGCGGCTGCCGACCAAGCCCCCGTCGGCGCGCAGCGGTGACGGACTGGGGCTGCTCGGGCGCGCGTGGAGCCGTCTTCGTCTCTATGGGCTGGGCCTGCTGGTCCTGACCGGCTGGCATCGCGCGCTCGTCTACGCGAACCTCCGCCTGGACTGGTTTCACGAGTTCCAGCGCTACTGGGTGGACGAGCTGGGGAATCGCCCGCTCCACCCCCACGACTTCTTCTATCTCTTCGGCGTGTACCGGCAGCGCCTGCAGTCGATCGAGCCCGACCTGTCGACGGACGCCGCGCAGCTGGCCAGCTGGCGGGATCACCGCATCGTCTACTACCTCTTCGGCCACACGTACCGACAGGCACTCTCGCCCCTGCGGGTGCAGCGCTACGCTCGCTACCTGCGCCGGCACGGGCGCGTCGCCGAGTACGGCTGCGGCGCAGCACCGGTCGTCACGGCGCTGTCCCGTCACTATCGTCACCTCGACCTGGCCCTGGTGGCGGCCGACATTCCCCACCTGCTCTTCCACTTCGTGCGCTGGCGATTCCGCGACACGCCGTACGTCACGGTCGCGCCGATCGTCCCCGACGACGACGCGCCGTTGACGGGGCGCTACGACGCGATCTTCTGCCTCGAGGTGCTGGAGCACGTGCCGCGCCCGCTCGCCGTCCTGCGGCATGTACTCGACGTCCTGCAGCCGGGTGGCGTGCTGATCTTCGACTACGTGAAGTCGGAAGGGACCTACCTGGACAGCGCCACCTCGCTGCACGAGCGGGACGCCGCGCTGCGATTCCTCTTGGATCACTTCGACGTCCTCGAGGGGCGCGTGCCGCTCGACGGCAGCCACGTGCAGCCGACCGTGGTCCGCAAGCGGGCGTAACCGGCCCTTCGGCTACGGCCGGAGCGCACTCCAGTCGAGCAGCTCGTCGGCGCCGAGGGCGCGCGCCAGCGTGCGGCCCACCACGGCGTCGAGGTCGCCGGGCGCGATGCCGGTCCCCGGCCGCTTGATGGCGATGTCGGCGCGCGTGAGCCGATGGCCGGCCGGCAGCCTCCGGGCGGCGACCAGCGAGCGACGGGCCACGGCGCGGGTGTCGACCTCGGACGGCATCGGACGCTTGTCGCCGTCGCCGAGCGCCCGCTCGATCGTCCGGATGCCCCGCACGAGCGCGATGAAATCGGTCGGCTCGAGCGAGGCGCGATGGTCGGGCCCGGGGAGCCCACGGTCGAGCGTCAGATGCTTCTCGAGCACGGCGGCGCCGCGGGCCACGGCGGCCAGCGCGATCTCGATCCCCAGCGAGTGATCGGAGAGCCCGACCGGGCGCCCGAAGCGCGTGCGCAGGGTGTCCATCGCCCGAAGGTTGGTGTCCTCGACCGGCGCCGGGTAGGCGCTCACGCAGTGCAGGATGGCCAGCGGCGGGTCGCCGGCGGCGCGGATGGTCTCCACCGCGGTCGCGACCTCGTCCAGCGTCGACATGCCGGTGGAGAGCAGGACCGGGCGGCCCTTGGCGGCGACGTGGCGCAGCAGCGGCAGGTTGGTGACCTCGCCGGACGGCACCTTGAAGAGCTCGACGCCGAGCTCGCCGAGCAGATCCGCGCTGGCCTCGTCGAAGGGCGTGGAGAAGAACACGAGGCCGCGCGCGGCGGCATGATCGCGCAGCGTGGCGTGGGCGTCCCAACCCAGCTCGAGCCGCGCCAGCATGGCCTGCTGGCTCTCGCCGCCGCCGGTCGTCTCCACCTGGTAGCGGGCCTTGGGCGCCGCCGCGCTCACGAGCGCGTCGGTCCGGAACGTCTGGAACTTCACCGCGTCGGCGCCGGCGGCGGCGGCCGCGTCGACCAGGCGCCGCGCGAGGTCGAGATCGCCGTTGTGATTGACGCCGGCCTCGGCGATGACGAAGGCCGGGCCGCGACCCAGCTCCCGCCCGCGGATCAGGAACGGCGAGACGGTCATCGCGCCGCCTCGCGGGCGCGGGCCGGGACCCCGAGCACGGTCGCGCCCGGCGCCACGTCGCTCACCACCACGGCGCCGGCGGCGACGACGGCGCCGCGGCCGATGGTGATCCCGGGGACGACGACGGCGCCGGCGCCGAGGAACGCGCCCGGCTCGATCGTCACGCCGCCGCTGAGCACCACGCCGGGGGATAGCCACGCGTGATCTCCCACGCGGCACTCGTGCTCGACGACAGCGCCGCTGTAGAGGACCACGTTGACGCCGATCTCCACGTCGACCCCCACCACGCTGCCGGCGAAGACGACGCTGCCCGGCCCCAGACGCGTCCCCGGCGAGGCCGTGGCGCGCGGATGCAGGAGCGCAGGGGTGTCGAGCCGAGCGGCGCCCAGCCGTTCGAAGATCGCCGGGCGCCGGCCGATCGCCGTGCTGCCGACGCCCACCACACCGGCGTCGATACCCAGCCGCGCGGCGAGCGCTGGGAGCTCGTCGTCGGTGCCGACGACGTCGCGGCCGCCAGCGGTGCGATCGGTGAAGCCGGCCAGCGTGAATCCGCAGGCGGCGGCCAGGTCGGCCACGGCACGACCGTGGCCGCCGGCGCCGAGGATCAGCAGGCGGCGCGCCACGCCAGGCTCAGGCCCGCGCGGGCGGGATCGGCGCGCGGCCGCGGGCCAGGAGCAGCTCGGCCAGCAGGAAATCCCACTCGGTGTCGATGTTCACCGAGGCCTCGAAGGACATCACGATGCCGCGGTTGTCGTGGCCGAGGACCTGCCCCTCGTTCATCAGCAGCGGGTAGCGCGTGACGTACACGGCTCCCGAGGGCTGGTAGACGGCGGGCGCGTCCTGGCGGCGCACGTACTTCTTGCCGTCGGGGAACAGCGCCACCGTGCGGCCATCGGGCTCCATCGTCTTCATGAAGAACGGATGGTAGGAGGCCTCCACGAGCGTCTGGGCCGAGTCGGCGCCGGTCTCGGCCACGGTGGCGATCGTCCGGTCGATCTCGGCGCCGGTACGGAACGGGGAGGTCGGCTGCAAGGTCACGACGAAATCGGGCCGGACCCCCGCCGCCGCCTCGAGCCAGCGCACCGCGTGCTGGAGCACCGGCACCATCCCGGCGTGGTCGTTAGCGAGCTCGGCGGGCCGCAGGAACGGCGCCTCGGCGCCGTGACGCCGCGCCTCCTCGGCGATCTCGGGGCTGTCGGTCGACACGACGAATCGCGTGAGCTGCCGCGACTCGCGGGCGCTGGCCACGGCGTGGCCGATGAGCGACAGCGCGCCCAGGCGCTTGAGGTTCTTGCCGGGCAGGCCCTTGGACCCGCCGCGAGCGGGGATGACGCCGAACGCGTAGGGGCCGCTCACCGGCCGTCGACCGCGACCCAGCGGCGCTCGGCGGCCGAGCGCCGGGCCGCCTCGATCACACGCATGGTCTTGAGCCCGTCCCAGCCGTCGCAGCGGGGCGTGGCCTCGCCGCGGATGCAGGCCAGGAAGTGGCGCGCCTCCTCCAGATACATGTCGTTGAGCTGACCGCCCGAGGGATAGACCTCCCAGCGATTGGCGTCGCCGTCGAAGACACGCACCTCGTTCTCCAGACGCCGCCACTGCAGCACGCCGCGCTCGCCCATCAGCTCGAAGTGGCTGTGGACGTTCCAGGCGAACAGGTTCATGTGGATGTTGCCGACGGCGCCGCCGGCGAACCGCACCGTGAGGTCGGCGAGGTCGTCGCTGGTGATCTCCAGGCTCGACACGTGGTCGACGACGGCGCTCACCTCGGTGATCTCGCCGCAGAGCCAGCGCATGTAGTCGATGGCGTGACTCTCGTCGAGCAGGCACCCGCCGCCCTGCTTGACGTCGGCCATGTACGAGGTGCGATAGGTGCCGGGGTACCGATGGGCGTTCAGGTGATAGGCGTACTCGGTACGCGCCGCCCGGACGGCGCCGATGCGGTCTTCTTTGAGAAGCCGTTCGGCGAGCAGCAGGGGCGGCCAGTAGCGCCAGTTGTAGGCGGTGAGGACGCGCCGGCCGCGGGCCTCGCAGTCACGCAGGAAGGCTTCGACGCCCTCGGTGGTCACGGTCAACGGCTTCTCGATCATGACGTGGGCGCCGTGGGCGACCGCCACGCGGGCCAGCGCCAGGTGCGACTCGGGCGGCGTGCACACGGCGGCGCCGTCGCAGCCGTCCACCGCGGATTCCGGCGTCTCGGCAATGGTCGCGAACGGGAACTGCCGGCGCGCTGCCGCGCGCTGATCAGCCGAGACGTCGTAGGCGACGAGGCGCTCGACGCCGGCGGCCTGGAAATTCTGGAGGTGCCGCCGACCGATCGAGCCGAGGCCGAGAACGGCGATCTTCATGACGCTCCTATGGGCGTGCCGCGACCAGAGGCGGACGCGGGGTGGCGGCGAGGCTCGGGTCCGCGGCGTGGAGCCGATTCCACTCGGTCTCGTACGCCTCGATGCGGACCAGGTCGTGGTTCATCATCAACTCGCGCAAACCGTACAGCTCCACGGCGTTGAACTTCTTGGAGATGACGGCGGTCACCTTGGTGGCGTCGCCGAGATCGAGCAGGAACTTCTCGAGGTCGCCGCCGTACTGCTGCAGGATCCGATCCCGGTAGGTGTAGTACCACTCGGTGCCGGGGTATGGCGTGGCGAAGAACGGCTTCACGTTCAGTCCCAGACGCTTCCAGGCCGCGATGTTGTCCCGGATGGAGTCGAAGTCGTCATCCGGGAAGCCGAACATCTGGTTCGGGATCGGCCTGATGCCGGACTCCATCGTCCAGCGCAGGGAGCGCTCGTTGGTGGCCGGCGTGGCGCCCTTGCCGATCGTCTTCATCACCCGGGGGGAGAAGCTCTCGTAGCCGTAGAGCAGGTGCGCGCACCCCGCTTCCCTCAGCGCCGTCAGGATGTCGGGCGTGACGAGAGTGGCGTGGCTGGTGCCGCCGAAATGGATCCCGCGACAGCGATCCGGATCGTGCGGCACGCCCTCCCGGATGCACTGCGGTTGCAGCCCCTCTTTGATCCAGAGGCGCGCGATCTCGGTCAGCCAGGTCTTCCCCGACGACTGGTGCATCGTCATGAGGTTCTCGTCGAGAAAGCTGATGAAGTCGGCACCGAACCGGTCGCGGGCGTACTTCACGAGGTCGATCACGTAGCGAGGGCTGTGGTAGCGAATGTTGCGCTTGTACGTGAAGCCCGTGTCCAGCTCGCCGTCCCGCTCAACCATCTGGAGGTCACCGGCGATGCCGAGGTGGAAGCAAAACCGGCAGATCAGCGAGCAGCCATAGGAGGCATTGATGTCGAGCCGCCGCTTTGCCGACATTCCCTCTTCGCTGTAGAGGAATTCGCTGTTCTTGAAATAGACCTCCTCGACCGGGAACAGCTCCCAGGCCGGGTACGGCAGCGTGTCGAGCTCCATGAGGAGCGGGGCCTCGGGGTTCACCATGATGCGGCCGCCGCCGTCGCGCCAGGCCAGGCCCGGCACCGCCCCCCAGTCCCGATTGCCGGCGTCCACGCGATGGAGGATCTCGGGGAACGAGCGGAACGCCTCGCCGACGACCCCGACGTCGACGTGGGGCAGCAGGCGCATGATGTCTCGCGCCATCGCCGTGAGGAAGCCGCCGCCGGCGACCACCAGCGCCTGCGGCGCCAGCTGCTTGGCCATGCCGACCAGGTGCTTGATCGACCGGTACGCGGTTGTGATGCCGCCCAACGCGATCACGTCCCAGCGGTCCGCACGGAGGATCTGGCTGACGATCTCGTCGGGCGCCCGCCAGGCGTTGGCGTCGTACACCTGCACATGATGGCCGTCGCGCATGGCGATGGCCGCCAGCAGCGCCTCGCCGTACGGCACGTGTTTGGGGTCGTCCTCCTCGCGGATGAGCGGATTGAGGAACAGGACCTTCGCCATGGTGTCCTTCAGCGAGCGGCCGCGACCGGGGCGGCGCCGCGAGCAGTCAGAGCTTCGAGCGTCCACGCGACGGGACTGACATCACCTCGAAGCGGGAGATCGTTGGTGTCGAGCCGCGGAAGCCGAAGGGGAGCGTCGAGCGCCCACGCCAGGCCCTTCTCGGCGTCAGCCGTGACGCCGAGCGCAGCCCCGGCCTCGGCGGCCAGGCGCAGCGTGACCTCGTCGTACGCGCCGTACGGATAGCACATGACCCAGTCGACCGGGACGCGGCCGTGCACGTCAGCCAGGAAGGCACGTGTGCCGGCAATCTCCGTGCGCTGCTCGGCGGCGCCGAGCTGATCCAGCCACACGTGCTCGGCACCGTGCCCACCGACCTCCATGCCGCTGGCGAGCATCGTGCGGAGCTGGGGGACGTCCAGATAGAGCTCGCGGGCGAAGACCGCCTCGTCGACGCCGACGTACTCCTCGAACAGGAGGCGGACGAGCACCGAGCGGGTCTCGGCCGGCAGGCCTTTCTGGAGGACGCGCTTGACGAAGGCCGTCTCCGCGCCGTCATACCGTGAGGCCTTCCAGTGTTCCGCCTTGAGCGCGTCGGTCGGGGGCAGATCCGCCGCGCGCCGACGTCCGTCGATCAGCTCGATCACCCGGGTGGCCAGCGTCGCGTGGTCCTCGGTCGCGGCGAGAATGAAGTGGATCTTGTGCACGTCGAGGACGCGGCCGCCGCGCGCCACGACCGCCGGTGGGTAGAAGGATCCCGACAGGCCACGGGCCAGCAGGCGCGGAAAGACCGTCGTGTAGTGATCGAGGAAGCCGTCGTCGAAGGTCAGCAGACAGGCGTTGGACGGCAGTGGACGGCCGCCGCGGCTCGCCTCGATGACCGCCCGCGTCGTGGTGACCGTGTAGTGCCGCTGGATGTAGTCGAGCTGGCCCTCGAATTCCTCGATCGTCCGGCCCTTGATACGCGGGTAGCGCGTGCGCGGCAGGTCGCGCACGTAGTGGTACATGACGATCGTCAGCGCGCTCATCGCGTGAACACCCCGAGGAAGGCCGAACTCCAGGCCAGGCTCGCCGGCATCGCCTCCAGCGCTTCGAGGACGCCGGCCAGGCGATTGTAGAAGCGCGGCGCCGCCGCCTCCAGCGCCGGGGGCAACGGGTGCGGATGCACGCCGATCACCCCGGCCTCGCTCAGGCCGGCCTTCGCGGCGGCCGTCGCTAGCTCGCGCGGCGTGTGCTGCCGCCGCTGCCCGGCGAAGCCACCGCCGGTGACGGCGGCGCTGCCGCGATCGGCGGCGAGGGCTTCCTCCAGCACGGGCAGCGCCTCGCGCAGCCGCGCCACGAAATCGGCCAGCTGGTCGTGCAGCGCGGGGCCGGGGCGCAGCGAGGTCAGCTCGCTCAGGAGTCCGGCGGCGGCGCCCGCCTCGATCTCGCGACGGGTGTAGTCGTTGAGGCTCGCCAGATTGAAGAGCCGGTTCCGGCAGGAGACGACGACCACGCCGCCCGGCTTGAGCCAGCGCGCCACCGCGCGGAAGAAGGCGACGTCGTCGTCGAGGTACTCGATCAGGCCGAGCGCGGTCACCGCATCGAACGCGCCCGCGGGCAGGTCGGCGCCCAGCACGTCGCCCACCCGGAAGGTCAAGCGCTGGGCGATCGAGGGCGGCAGCGCGCTCCGTCGTGCCTCGGCCTCGGCGATCATGCCCTCGGCGACATCGATACCGGTCGCCTCGAAGCCCAGGCCGGCGGCCTCGGCACAGAGATCACCGCCACCGCAGCCGAGGTCCACGAGCTTCCCCCGCGTCGCGCCCAGGCGCGCGCCGATCACGTCGAGGGCCAGCCGCACGCGCCGGGCGCCGACCGGATAGCTGACAGGGTGATCGTCGCCGCCGTAGGCCGTGGCGAGCCAGCGCCCGGCGCCCTCGGAGAAATAGCGGCGGGTGTAGTTGGCGTCCGTCACGGCCGCGCGACCTTGGCCAGGAACTCGTCGAGCGCCACCATCGGCACCCGCTCGCCGTGCAGGATGCCGCCCTCGGTGCAGTTCACCGTCTCGCACTCCGCGTCCTGCGCCATCTCCAGGAAGACGTCGCGGAACCAGTAGTACGCGGGATCCGTGAACCACGTCTCGCCGAGGAATGGGTTGGACAGGCTGATGTAGCCCTCGGCGAAGCGCTCGCCGAGGAGCTCGCGCAGCTCCGGATAGTACTGAGTGCCGGTCAGCGGCGTCCCCGGGGGGTAGGAGAAGTCCATCCCGAGCAGCCCGATCCGCCGCTTCTCCAGCAGCGCGTGCGTCACCACCCAGGCGGCGGTGCCGACGTTGCCGCCCCCGTTGAGACACGGCAGGCCGTTGGCGCGGTGAATGCGCCGCGACACGCTGTCGGGCCGGTCGTAGTCGTCGAACATCGGGTTCCACCAGTAGAGGGCCATGCCCGCCGACTCGCATCGGTTCACGACGGCCGGCGACGCCGAGGTGGCGATGGCCACCGTCAGCTGCGGCCCGTGACGGTTCACCAGCTCGACCAGATGACGGTTGGCGCCGACCTCGTCGCGGGCGTGCTGCGGATCCATCTCCTGCCGGCGGAAGTAGTCGTCGGTCGAGGGCGCCGTGAGAGTGGGATCGCCGAACCAGCGCACGATGCGCTCGGCGTGCGGATCGGCGGTGACGACCACGTGGGGAACCACACCGGCCCGCAGACAGGCGCCCAGGGCCCCGTCCACCGCCACCACGGTGCCCCGAAAGCCCGACTGCTTCAGCCGCTCGAGACTCTGTCGCCGATGCAGGCTCGGGCCCGCCGCGATGACGATCGCGGCATCGCCCTCGCCGAACGCGCGGCCGGCCAGCTCGAGGATCGAGGCGCGGATGCGCGGCCGGTTGGCGTCGGCGTTGGCGAGCGCCGTGGCCGCGATGCGCTCGAAGGTGGCGTCCTTAAGCCGGCTGGCGATCTTCCGTCCGATGTCCATCCGCGCCGTCGCCCTTCCAGAGGAAGCCCTTCTTCGACACGAAACAGATCGAGCCGCCCAGCCGCGACAGCGCCTTCTTCTCGAAGGCCTCGGTCTGATCGATCTCGACCGTCGGCTCCTTGATCGTCACCTCGAGCGTGTAGTTGCCTTTCAAATATTCCTTCATGCCGTCCTCTCGTTGGTCAGCCGCCGCAGCGTGAGGCACTTGCCGCGCGGGATCCCCACGCGCTCCACCTCGGCCAGATGCGGCTCCGGCCGGTCGAAGGTGGCGATGACGAGCCCGTCGAGCTCCTGCCCGTCGAGCGCGCTGAGCGGGTGGACGGGAAAGCCCAGGAACGTGCCGCCGCCGTCTCGGGCGAACACGCCGATCGGCTCCAGACCACACTCCTTCAGCGTGAGATAGGCGAGCTCGGCCGCATCGCCGGTGCCGTACAGCGCGATCCGCTTGAGCCCGCGCTGGCCGAGACCGCCCAGCGCCTCGCGCAGCGTCTGGCGGGTGCGCCGGTAGAGGTTGAGCGCGTAGATCGTGTGCTCGTACGTCAGGCGGCTCTTCTCGGCCAGGCCCTTGGGTGTCAGCAGGTAGCGCAGGCGCTTGCGCGCCGACGGCCGGTCGTTGAAGCGCACCACCTTGATGTAGCCCCGGCGGACCAGCCGCTTCAGGCAGAGGTTGGCGAGCCCGAGCGCCACGTCCAGCCGCTCGGCCAGGGCACGCTGGGTCAGGGGCGCGCCCGCCTCGATGGCCGAGAGGATGTGCAGGCCGCGCTCCAGGTGTCGATCGCTCGCCGGCGGGATGTTCAACACTTGAACACCGATTTCACCACAGACGACGGACCCAGGTCAACTTCTCGTCCGCGAGCCGCGCGGGCGGCCCTAGTGGCCGGATTCTGCCACCACCGCCTCGAGCGCTTCGCACACGCGCTCCTGCTCATCGTCGCGGAGCGTCGGGTACAGCGGCAACGACACCACGCGGGCATAGGCGCGGTCGGCCGTAGGGCACGGCCCTCCTGCCGCCGGCCGCCAGTCCGTCACCGGCCGGGCGGCGCCGACGCCGCGCCGCCGCATGCCGTCCACCACGTCGACTGCCAGCCGGTCGGTTAGCTCGACGGCGTAGCGATACCAGACACGGGACGCCGGCCCGGCGGGCAGCCGGAAGGCTCCCGTGCGCCGCGCGGCCGACGCCAGGCGGGCCTGATACCGCTGCGCCCGCTCCTGCCGCGCGTCGATCATGGCGTCGAGGCGCTCGAGCTGACACGACGCGATCGCCGCGTGGATGTCGCTGAGCTTGTCGTTCAGTCGCGTGCCATCGGGCGGCTCGTCGCCGTAGTCGCGCCAGGCGCGCACGCGATCGGCGAGCGGGGCGCGGTCGGTCACGACGGCGCCCCCCTCCCCGGCCCCGACCAGCTTCGTGGCATGAAACGACAGCGCGGCGAGGTCGGCCCGCCCACCCAGCACGCCATCGGCGACGGCCAGGCCGAAGCCGTGAGCGCAGTCCTCGATGACGGGCACTCCGGCGCGGCCGAGAGCCGTCACGTCGGCGGGCACGCCGAACGTGTTCACGGCGATCACGGCCTTCGTGCGGCTGGTGCGGACCGCCATCACGGCGTGCGGATCCAGGTTCCAGTCCTCGGTGACGTCGGCGGCGATCGGCGAAGCGCCCAGCGCCAAGGCGGCGTTGGCCAGCGCGACGCACGCGTAGGCGGGGATGATGACCTCGTCGCCGCGCGCCACGCCGAGCGCGTTCAAGCCGAGGCGCAGGGCGGCGAGACCCGAAGCCACCGCGACGGCGTGCGCCCGTCCGGCGCGCTCGGTGAGCCGCGCCTCCAGCGCCTGCACGCGGGGGCCGCCGACCCACTGCCCGCTGGCGACGGCCTCGGCGGCCGCGCGGGCTTCGGCCTCGCCGAAGGTGAGCCGATTGTGCGGAATCATGGAGGAAACCGGTCGGGGAAAACCTGACAGCCTGCTCAGGCGGTGATCCGGACTACGAAGAACGCACGGCCCAGCCCGCTACTCTCCCATCACCTGCACCGTGATCTCACGGCGCCGGGGACCGTCGAGCTCGGCGAAGATCACCGACTGGAATCGGCCCAGCGAGAGCTCGCCGTTGCTGAGCCCGACCGCGATGTTGCGGCCGAGGAGCGCGGCCCGCAGGTGGGCGTGCGCGTTGCCGCGCTCGCAGTCCGAGAAGCGCGGATCGTCGTGGCGGTAGCCGCCGCGCTCGGGCACGAGGCGCTCGATGAGGCCCTTGAGGTCGTCGATCAGCGCGCTCTGGAACTCGTTGATGAAGAGCGCGCAGGTGGTGTGCAGCGTGTTGATGAGGGCGATGCCGTTGCTGATCGGAAACTGCTGGATCGCCTCCCGGATGAGCTTGGTGATGTCCGAGACCTCGGTGCGCTCGTCCGAGGTCAGCGAAAACGAGGTACTGAACACTTTCATGCCGTGCATTCTCCGAGGGCGCATCCTCTGAGTTCTCGCCCGCACAGCGTGTGGGCGTGGCCGCGCCAGACCAAACGCTACGATAATGGCACCGTTACACGATTGTCAAATAGACCGTCACCTGGGGAAATTCAGACCGTTCGGGGGTCTAACAGGTCCCGTAGCCCGTCGCCCAGGAGGTTCAGGCCGAGCACCGTGACGGCGATGGCGCCGCCCGGGAAGACAGCGAACCAGGGATTGAACGACAGGAAGTTCTGCGCCTCCCGCAGCATGAGTCCCCACGAGGGATGGGGGGGCTGCGTGCCCAATCCCAGATAGGCCAGGGCCGCCTCGGCCAGGATCGCCACGGGAAAGCTGGTGGTCGCCTGCACCATCAGCGGCGGCAGCGCGTTCGGGAACACGTGCCGCAGCACCAGGCGCGCCTCCCCCCCGCCCAGCGCGCGCGCCGCCACGACGAACTCGCGCTCGCGCAGCTCGAGCACGCTGCCCCGGGTCAGGCGGGCGAAGGCCGGCACGAAGGCGATGCCGATGGCCACCATGCTCACGAACATGCCGGGCGAGAACACCGCGGTGAACAGGAGGGCCGAGAGAATCGCCGGGAAGCCCTGCACCGCGTCGACCAGGCGCATGAGCGTCTCGTCGATCCAGCCGCCGACCCAGCCGCTGGCCAGTCCCAGCGACACGCCCACGCCGGCGCCGATGCCCACCGCGATGACACCCACCGCGAGCGAGGTGACCGCGCCGGTCATGATCCGCGAGAGGAGATCGCGCCCGAAGTGATCGGTGCCGAACGGGTGCGCACCGGTGGGTCCCTGCAGACGAGCCGCGATGGACATGGCGAGCGGATCGGCCGGCGTGTACACGAGGCTGAGCCCGGCGGTGACCAGCAGCACCAGCGTGATGGCCGCCCCCAGCGTGAACGTGACGTGGCGCAGCGGGCGCCGGCGGGTCATCGCCTACTCGTAGCGGATCCGTGGATCGAGGAAGCCGTAGGCGAGGTCCACGGCGAAGTTGATGACGACGATGCACGTGGCGACGAACAGCGTCACCCCCTGCACCACCGGCAGATCGCGGGCGGTGATCGCACCGAGCGCGAGCCGGCCCAGACCGGGCAGCGCGAAGACCGACTCCAGCACGATGGCCCCGGCCATGAGCTGACCCAGCTGCAGGCCGGCCACCGTGACGACGGGGATCAGCGCGTTGCGCAGCGTGTGCTTGCCCACCACGCGCCGCTCGCTCACGCCCTTGGCCCGCGCAGTCCGCACGTAGTCCTCGCGCAGCACGTCGAGCACCGCCGAGCGCGTGGCCCGCACCAGCACCGCGGCCTGGAAGACGCCGAGCGCCACGGCGGGCAGGACCAGCGAGCGCAACGCCGGCCCGAGGCCGGCCGACCAGCCGTCGAAGCCGCCCGAGCGCACCCAGCCCAGGCTCACGGAGAAGAAGAGAATGAGCAGCAGGCCCGACCAGAACTGCGGCACCGAGATCCCGAATTGCGAGACGATCATCGTCAGGTAGTCGCCGGCCCGCCGGTGGTGGGTGGCCGCGTAGATGCCCAGCGGGATCGCCGTCAGCGTCATGAAGAGCGCCGCCAGCAGGGCCAGCGGCAGGGTGACCGGCAGGCGGGTAACGATCAACTGGCCCACCGGCAGGTCGTACTGGATCGAGCGGCCCAGGTCACCGTGGAGCGCGCCGCGCAGCCAGTCGACGTACTGCACGGCCAGCGGCCGGTTGAGGCCCATCGACTCCCGCAGGCGCTCGGTGGCCTCGCGGCTGCCCTCGGTGCCCATGATCAGCGCGGCGGGGTCGCCGGGCAGGACGCGCACGACCACGAACACCAGCGCGGAAACAAACAGCAGGGTCGCGGCCAGCGCCGCGACCCTGCGCGCTACGTAGCGCTGCACGCGGGCGCGGTCACTTCACTTGGCGGGCGCCCAGCCGACCTCCGAGAGGTCGATGGAGGACACCGGCAGGTCCTTCCACAGTCCGGTCACGCCCTTCTTGGCCACGGCCAGGCGCGGATGCATGTAGAGCCACACCACCGGCGCGTCCTCCACCAGCATGTTCTGCATCTTCACGTACAGCTCGCGCCGGGCCTTGTCGTCGAGCGTGATCTCCGAGCTCTTGAACAGGTCCTGAAACTTGGCACTGTCGTAGCGGTAGTAGTACTTCGGGTTGGCGTAGTTCGCGATGTCCCA
>Ga0111539_10008041_pt1 | contig 13450 bp, 7 predicted proteins | sample RhiMethybrSRZTD1_FD_79667 | JGI IMG/M metagenome (GOLD analysis project Ga0111539, IMG submission 79667) | Populus rhizosphere microbial communities from Tennessee, USA - Rhizosphere MetaG P. TD hybrid SRZTD1 (version 2) (version 2) | ecosystem: Host-associated > Plants > Roots > Rhizosphere >...
TCTCGTCTCCACTGCAGGTCCTCGCGCGCATCCATTACCGGCGCGCTGCGGTACACAGTTCGCCTCGAGACACCGGGAATCTGAGCGGCGACCGCCGGTGCGCCTCCGGTACGCCAGTTCGACTCGAGGCATGGGCTTGCTCCTGCGGCGAACCACCGAAGGAAACATGAAAGACTGCGAGCGGCGCCTCGTCGTCGGCAGCACGATGGGGACGCCGCACGGCTCATGCATGTTCTTCGAGGCTCCTCCGTCCGATGAGCCTCCGGTTGGGCCCGCATTGCTGCACTTCGACGTCCGCAACTCGAGGCGTACATTCGATGCCCGCCCAAAAGAGTCGGCAGGCCTCTCGGCGAAATCAGTGCACCGCAGGCGCGAGCATTTTCCTCGGCGGTTCACTGAACCGCCGATACAGACAGAAAGAGATTTCTTGAGCGCCGTGGAGCGCCATTCGCCGAGAGGCCTGACGGCTCGGATGGCGGCCACATCCTGTGGGGCGGGGAAATCATGGGCATCTCGCTAGGGCGGACCGACGAAATGGCGCGGAATTCGGGCTCGCATTGGGCGATCGTCGGCGGTGGAATGCTGGGGCTGACCTTGGCGCTCCGCCTTCGCCAACAGGGGAAATCGGTCACCGTGCTGGAAGCCGCCCCGCAATTGGGCGGGCTCGCCGCCGCCTGGCAAGTCGGCGGCATCACTTGGGACCGCCATTACCACGTCACGCTTCTTTCTGATTCCGCGCTCCGCGGGCTTTTGCGCGAGCTCGACTTGGACGGCGACATCGATTGGAAGATCACGCGCACCGGTTTCTATGCGGGCGGGCGCCTTTTTCCGATGTCGAACGCGCTGGAGTACTTGCGTCTTCCCGCGCTGGGAATGCTCGACAAGATGCGCATCGCCGCGACGATCGTGCGCGGCTCGCGCATTCGCGATTGGAAGCGTCTCGAGAATCTTCCCGTCGAAGATTGGTTGGTGAGCCTTTCGGGAAGACGCGCGTTCGAGAAGCTCTGGCTGCCGCTGCTTCGCGCCAAGCTCGGGGAGAGTTACCGCGAAACGAATGCCGCCTTCATCTGGGCGACGATTCAACGGCTGTATGCCGCCCGCAAGACTGGGCTCAAGCGCGAGATGTTCGGAACAGTGCGCGGGGGATACGCACGCGTGCTCGAGCGATTCGAGCAGCGTCTTTCGAGCACGGGAGTGGAGATTCGCTGCGGCGCGCGCGTGGAGCGCATCGCCGCTGGCCCCGCGGGCCGGCCCGTGATCGAGTGCGCCGGCCGCGCTCCGGAGATGTTCGATGGGATCGTGGTGACCGCCGCTCCGCCCATCGCGAGCCGGCTGTGTCCCGGCCTCGAGCCCCAGGAAGCCGAACGCCTCAAGGCGATTCGCTATCAGGGCATCGTTTGCGCATCCTTGGTGTTGTCGCGGCCGCTCGCCGGATACTATCTGACGTACATTACGGATTCGGATTGTCCGTTCACCGCCATCATCGAAATGACCACTCTCGTCGATCCGGGCCAACTCGACGGCAAGACGCTCGTGTATCTGCCCAAGTACGTGCACGCGAGCGATCCGTTCTTTGCGCTGTCCGATGAGGAAGTGCGGAACAGATTCTTGACGGCGCTCGAGCGCATGATCCCGGAGTTTCAGCGCCAAGATGTGCTCGCGTTTCGCATCTCGCGCGTGCCGGCGGTGTTCCCGATCCCGACCCTGCGCTACTCCGAACAGCTTCCCCCTCGCGCGTCTTCGCTGCCCGGGCTCTACTGGGTGAGCTCGGCAAATATCGTGAATGGGACATTGAACGTGAACGAGACCGTGCAGCTCGCCGAAGAAACCGCCCAATGGCTGGGCGGCCTGCCTGCCGCGCCTGCCCCGAGCGAAGCCCGCGCCGGCATTCCCGAACAGGCGCGCGCATGAAACCGTCCTTCGCCAGTCTCTCGCTCGATCTCGACAATCAATGGTCGTATCTCAAGACGCACGGAGATCGCGGGTGGGAATCCTATCCCTCGTTCTTGGACATCGTCGTTCCCCGCGTGCTGCGCGTGCTCGAGGAGAGAAAGCTCAAGATCACGTTCTTCGTCGTGGGGAAAGATGCCGCGCTGGAGAAGAATCGCGCCGCGCTGACCCAAATCGTGCGCGCCGGACACGAGATCGGAAATCACTCCTTCCATCACGAGCCCTGGCTGCATCTCTACGCCGAAGAGGAGATCGAGGCGGAGATCGCGCACGCCGAAGAGGCGATCGAGCGAGCACTGGGCGTCGTTCCGCGCGGATTTCGGGGGCCCGGCTTCAGCCTTTCGAAATCTACGCTGCGCGTTCTACAACGCAGGGGCTATCGCTACGACTGTTCCACGTTCCCGACGTACTTGGGTCCGTTGGCCCGCGCCTATTACTTCATGACCGCGAAGCTCTCCGAGCGGGAGAAAGAAGAGCGGCGCATGCTGTTCGGAACGTTCGCTGAAGGGCGCCGCCCGTTGAACCCGTATCACTGGCTCGTCGATGGAGAGACGCTGCTGGAGATTCCGGTGACGACGATGCCACTGTTCAAGACGCCGATCCACGTGAGCTACTTGTTGTACGCGAGCATGGCTTCCGGAATCTGTGCGCGCGCCTATTTCCGCTCGGCGCTCGATCTTTGCCGCTGGGGTGGAACCGAGCCGTCCATTCTGCTTCACCCGCTCGACTTCTTGGGGAAGGACGACGTTCGCGATCTGGAGTTCTTTCCCGCCATGGGAGTTTCGGGGGAGGAGAAGACGAAGCGCGCGGGGGAATTCCTGGACATTCTGCGCGAGAGATTCCAGATCCTGTCGATGACCGAGCACGCGAGCCGTTTGGCGTCGCGCCAGGATCTGCCCGTCCTGGTGCCGAAGTTCTCTCATCCCTCCGGATCGAGAATCGTGCGTGCTCCGACATCCTCTTCCGACAACGGGCGCTCGATTCGATAGAGCCGGAAGCCTCCTCCGTCGGCAACTTCCTTGGTGTGCTCGGCCAGTCCTTCGATGGGCGGATGCTCGCGGTCCGTCTGCACGAGCACGTAGTCGTAGAAGTTCCATTCGTCGGTCGTGATCGTGCGATTGTAGATGGAGCGGTGCTCCCCACCGAATACATGTCTCAGCGCCTGTTGACCGGCGCGCGCGAACACCGTGGGGAGTATCCATGGCGATCCACGACCACGTAATTCCCGGCATACAAAAAGTAATAGACGAGCTTGCGCGAATTGGGCGGGCGGTAATCGTTCAACGGCAGGACGCGGCTTCCCTCCGGAATCTTGGAGATGACGTTCGCCTCGATCTCCTGGTAGATGCGGCCCACGCGGCGATGAATCGCGCGCGCGTCGCTCAGCTTGAAGGCCGCCATCAGCAAAACGAGAAGAAGGAAGAGCTGGCGGCGGCGGCGTCCGATTTCGAGCTTCGTGGCCAGCAAGAGAAAGACGAAGGCTGCGAAAACGTAGCGGGGGCTGACGTCCTCCTCCCGCCGGCCACGCTCTTCGACGATGCCGACCGGTCCGTAGAGATAGAGCAGCGCGAACGCGACACCCACCAAGAGAAAGGGAATGTCGATGCGTGCGCGCACGCGCTCGAGCAGCGATCCCTGGCGAGGAAATGAGGAAATCCACAGCGCACCAATGGAGAGCGCGAGCAGGAAAGCCGGGACGGGAGAGGGAATGGTGGGAGAGGTGAGCGGCTCTTCGAACAGGTTTCCCCAGCGCATCGGATTGAAGTCGAACAAGAGCCGGCCGCGATTCGCGCTCGTCCCATGCTGGGCGAAGGTGTAGTACACGGCGAGAGCGAGGAGGAGAGCGAGGACGGCGAGTGCAGCAATCTGCGCGCGCGGCGGCCGGCGGGAAGGGTCGCGCCGCGCCTGCCAATACGCGATCGCCGTGAGCAAGCCGGTGACGCCGGCTAGCGCACTGAGCACGAAGATGTGCGCCAAGTACACCAGCATCGCGGCCAGGACGAAGCCGGCGAACGATAAGGAAAATACCCGGCGCGAACGCAGAAAGAGCCACGTCGCCAGCGGGAGGAGCGGTTGTCCGAAAAGAAAATTCGTTTCTCCTCTCCAATAGGTCCAATTGAAAACGGTGAGCGCGACGAGTGGCGTGTAGCGCAGCGCCCACGGCGCGAACTCGCGCGCCAACAAGAAGAACGAAAGCGGCATAGCGATCGCATAGATCGAGAGCAGCAGATTGAACGATGCGTACGGTCCGAGGGCTTGCGTGGCCACCAATCCCAGCGTGGTGAGCCAATAGGTGACGGGCTGAGCCAAGAAGAAGTAATGGGCACGGGTGAACTCGTCGCCGGCCAGGATTCGCTCCGCGATGACTCCGGTGGCGAGATGGCTGGATGCGTCATACATGGGCGGGCGAAATGCGGTCCAGATGATAACGAGGGAGACGAGAAGAATGATCCCCGTCACCCACCACTCCGCCCGATCCAGGTTTTCTCGACGCTCCGCCACGAATCCTCCCACTCCCGCGAGTCGTTCGCGGAAGTCTCCCTTTCCGAGTCGAGCTTGGCGCGTATTTTCGGCGATCGTGTCGAGGTTGGCCACTCTGGCGAAATCGCATGCGGAAGCCGCGCTCGCTCTCCTCTGGCCGCCGGTTTGCCCGCGTTGCGAGGCCAGGGCTGAACGTTCCCGCGAGCACTATTGCGAGACTTGTTGGGCGCGGCTTCGCCCTCTTCGGGATCCGGAAGCTCCGCGCCTGCACGCGGCGTTCGCCGTCGACTCGCTATTCCTCGAGATCCTGAGCGCGGGGAAGTATCGCGGGTGCCGGGCGGTCTTGCATCGCTTGGCGCGGGACGCGGCGAAACGTTTGAGCGCCGGGATTCCGGAAGGTGTTTTCGTCCCCGTGCCGCTCGCCGCGGCGCGCCGCCGCGAGCGCGGGTTCAATCAATCCGAGATCTTCGCCCGGTGCTTGGCCGCGCACTGGGGTTATCCGGTGGAGACACGTTGGGTCCAAAGACGCGGGGGAGGGTCCCCCTTGGCCGGCCTTCCTCGTACCGAGCGGGCCCAGGCCATCGCCGGGAAGTTCCGGACCGCCGGCGGGTTCCCGGGAAAAGACGCCCCGCCCCTTCTCTTGGTCGACGACGTTTTCACGACCGGATCCACCCTGGGGGACTGCGAGCGCGCCTTGGCCGAAGCGGGCGGCCAAGTTTTCTCCAGAATCGTCATGGGCCGCGCGTTCGGGGCGCGCAGCGATCACTCTCGGTGATTCATTTCGCGCAGGGAAATGCACGAATAAGTTTACATGCGCGAAATACGGTGAGAATCCGCAAAGATTACGGAAGAGGCTCCAGAGTTGGATTGTAACAATAGAAAATGCCACTCACTAGCCAACTGGCCAGTTCCCGCCACGGGATTGCAAATCGAGAATTGAGAGTGCTAGGCTTATGAGGTCCCGAGCCTTGCAGCTCAGACGTCATCACCATAGCCCCTCCACCCGGAACAGTGCTCGAGCGGACTTCGCGGTTCTTCGGCATTCTCCTGTGGATCCTGGTCGCGGCCTCTTCGGCCGCGGGCAGCAACCCGGAATCCGCCCCCCGGGTTAGCGGCCATCTTGCGCCCTTTTTCGAGTCTCGGCTTTCCGGCGAAGCCTCACCGCCATCATCGCTTCTGCGCCAACCGCTGCGGGGAAAAACTCCGGTTTCCCTCGAAGACTTTACGCTCGTTCCGAGTGATCTGCCGGTTCTGGGAAGTCCGCCCGTCGATCAGGTGATCGTCGCGGGGGATGCGCTCGCTTCTTCCTTCCAAGAGCTCGCGCAGTGGGAAACGCGCCGCGGAATTCCCACCGTTGTGCGCAGCGTCTCGTGGATCGAACAGCACTACCACGGCTTGGATACGCCGGCGCGGATCCGCACGTTCTTGCGCGCCGCTCACGATCTGTGGGGGACGCAGTTTGTGATTCTGGGCGGCGACGTCGAGCAGGTGCCCGCACGCTATGTGGCTTGGGGTGAGGACAATGTGCTCACCGATCTGTACTACGAATGTTTGGATCGCGAGTGGAACGAAGACGAAGACGACACGTTCGCGGAGCCGGCCGCGCAGCAAGGGTACGACGACGTCGTGAACGATCTGGCCAAGCATCCCGACGGCTCCTTATGGATCGCGACGTATGCCGGGCTCGTTCGCAAGGCGAGCAGCGGCTTCACCGCATATGACTTCGAGCACGGGTTCCCATCGAACTCCGTTTACTCGGTGAGCGTGGGGCAAGACGGCAGCATCTGGGCGGGAACGGAAGCGGGAGCCGTCACCGGGACGCCTGGCTCTTGGACCACGTACACCACCGATCAAGGCCTGCCGACGAACCGCGTCTTCTGCATTCTCGCCGTCAATGCCAACGATGTGTGGGCTGGGACCGAAGAAGGCATCGCGCACTGGAACGGATCTCAGTGGAAATCGTGGCGTCTAGCTGACGGTCTTCCCGCGGAGCTCATTACCTCCATCGCCTTTGACGGCTCTTCGCTGTGGGCCGGCACGCTGCAAGGCGTGGCGCGCATCCAAGACGATGTGGTCACGGTCTATGACACCTCCAACTCGGGGCTGCGTTCGAACTGGGTGTTGAGCGTCGCGAGCGATCCATCCGGAGCGATCTGGTTCGGTCACATCGAGGATTCTTTCGGACGCGGCGGATACTCGCGTTTGAGTGGCGGCGCCTGGACCTCGAACGATCTTCAATCCTCCGGTGGCTTCTCGATTCGTGAATTCTCCTTCGGTCCGGGGAGTGAAGAATGGTGGGCCGCCACGGAAGAAGGTCTTCTCCATCACACGTCCGGCGGCAATGAGCTCCTGGGCGATACCGCCGGTCTGGCCGGCGATGTCTCCACCTCCGTTTTGCGCCTGGATACCGGCTCTTTGGCGGTCGGAGGAAGCGCGGGACTTTCGCTCGGGCAACCGGGCAATTGGTCGGTCTACGATTCCGGCAACGGTCTTCCCTCCGCGGCAAGCATCTCCGATCTCATCGATTTGATTCCCGATGTAGTGAGCGGGCGCATCCCGGCGTCGAATCCGGGCGAAGTTGCCACCTACGTTCAGAAGCTTCGCCAATACGAGCGCGGCGCGAACGCAGCCGGCGGCAATCGCGCGTTGTTCATGGGCGAGGTTTTGTTCAACGCCGAGGACGGGAAAGACATCTGCTTGAGCACCAAGCAAGTGTTCCCCGCGGGAATTCAATCGACGGAGCTGTACGAGATCGACGGAAATCAGAATGCATCGCTGGCCCGCCAACGATTGAATGAGGGACCGGGCATCGTGGTGAATGTGAGTCACGGCTCCTACGACGTGATCGGAGTGGGCGCCGGGTACGAGCTTCTCTTCAACGGCGACATGGATGCGATCGACTCCGGAGGACGAAGCGGCTTCTACGCCGTGTATAGCTGCAACGTCGGAGGATTCGACCAGGATTGCTCCATGGAGCACTTGCTGTTCAATCCCAAGGGCGGCGCGGTCGCCACGCTGGCGAATACGCGCAAAGCGATTGCCGGGATCGATGCGGAATTCAATCGCGCCGTGTTCCAGGAGTTCTTTCAATCGGAGAATGCACGTCCCGCGGAAGCGCTCGCCCAGACGCGCAGCGCGTTTGTGCTCGCCGACGAGAGCCGCTTTCAATCCGCGGGATGGTGGCGGCGAATGTATTTCGCGCGCAGCTTCTTGGGCGCGCCGACTGTCGCCGTGTGGCGCGGAACGCCGGGATCTCTCGAGGTCCAGCATCCCGCTTCCTGCCCGATGCAGCGCACGCCGTTTGAGGTGGTGGTTCGCGCCGGCGCGGGCGGGCCTCCGGTGCAGAACGCGCTCGTCTGCCTCTCCAAGGGAAGCGAGGATTACGCGCGCGGCTACTCCGACGGCAACGGCAGAGTCGTGTTCCAATTCCGTCCGGAAACGACGGGTGAAATTCAGATTGTCGTCACATCTCCGGATCACGTGCTTTACGAAGGCGCGGCCCAAGTTTCTCCCGCGACGGAACCCGCGCTCGTGGGGCAGGGATGGGCGTCGGCGAATCTTCCTGGTATGAACGCGCCCGAGAATCCGGAGCCGCGCACCCGCACGCTCGACATCACGCTCGGGTTGCGCAACGTAGGGATCAACGCGCAGTCGCCCTGGCAAGTGCAGCTCGCTTGCAACAATCCGGGCATCACCATCGCGCAAGCGAACGGTACGCTCGCTCCGATCGCCACCGGCCAAGTCGGTTGGACAAGCCCGTTCTCGCTGCAATTGTCTCCCCAGGTGCTCGATGGAACCGTGGCTTCACTGGTGCTGACCGGAGTGGGTCCCTCCACGTTTTCCGAAACATTCCTTTTCGCGGTCGAAACTCCTGTGCTGGCGTTCGACGGCATCGTGGTTGCCGGGTCCGAGATTCTTCCCCGCATCGCCAACCGCGGAAGCACTCCGGTCGAAAACGTCACCGCTTCGCTGTTCGCAGTCGATGGATCCGCCGCGATTCAAGACGGCGAGATCTCGATTTCCCAGATCCACGCCAAGTCCTCGGTCATTCCCGCGCACGGTTTCCAAGTCTCCGGCCCGGAGAATGCCAAGTTCCTGCTGGTGATCGGAGCACCGGATTGCGCTCCCGTGGTGCAGACCATCGATCGGTCGCGTCCCGCGGGCGCGTCGTCCTTGCGGACCGCGCCGCTTCCCGATGGAGCGCAGCTCACTTGGTCGCCCTCGACCGCGAGCGATCTCGCCGGCTATCGCGTGCTGACGCGCGGATCGGGGCCCTGGACGGATGCGTATGGACACCTCATCACCGAAGGGACGATGGCGCATCTCTCCATCCCGCCCGGATCTTCGCGGCAATGTTGCGTGGTCGCCGTCGACTCCTCCGGAGTGGCGAGCACGGATTCGGCGAGCGTGGTCGCGCACTCCGGCCCGCCGACGCTGCCCGGTTGGCCGCAGCGGCTGCCCTCGATTTTGGGACCGAGCCCGCTCGTCGCCGCGGATCTCGACGGGGACGGTTCGCAGGAAGTGATCGTCGGATCAATGTGGGAAGCAAACGCGGTGCACGTGTTCCGCGTGAACGGACAAGAGTGGACCGATGGCGATCTCAATCCGGGCACGAACGGCGTTTTCGGAAAGACGATGGGGCGCATCAACGGCGCACCGCTCGTGGTGGATGTGGACGGCGACGGATCCAAGGAGATCATCGCCGGCTCTTACGACGGTTTCGTGTACGCATGGAAAACCAACGGACCCGCCGGCGCGCCGCAACTGCTTCCCGGTTGGCCGGTCGCTCATGGTGAAAACGGAGTGCGAACTTCTCCGGTCGCGGGAGATCTGGATGGCGACGGCGATCTCGAGATCGTGACCGTGGCTAACGACGGGCTCATTCGCGCGCTGAACGTCAACGGCACCATGCTCGCCGGCTGGCCGCGCACGACACCGGGAAAGAGCTTGGGATCCACACCGGCGGTCGCGGATCTGAATCACGATGGAAAAGACGACGTGGTCGTCGGCGGCACCGACAGCACGCTCTATGTGTATTCGGGCAACGGAACGAATCTTCCCGGTTGGCCTCGCCGCGTGGGGGCGAAGATCCTGTCCTGCCCGGTGCTCGTCGACATGGACGGCGACGGCGATCTCGAGATCTTCGTCTTCGATCGCAACGGAACGTTCTGGGGATTCCAGCACGACGACACCGACGGCATCCCCGGACCGGATCTCCTTCCCGGATGGCCGGTGATGCTGGGCATCCTCGAGATTGCGCCTCCTTCACCCGCGGTTGCGGATTTCGATCGCGACGGCGTTCCCGAGATCGTCGTGAACGGATTGCACTCCATCGTGATCCTGAGAGCGGATGGATCGAATTACGGCGCGTCTCCGATTGCGACCGGAGGAAGCGCGGTGAATTCCCCGGTGATCGCCGATCTCGATTCCGACGGAGAGCTCGACATTTTGGCGGGGCTTTGGGATCGAAGGCTCGTTGCAGTTCACACCGACGGAACAATGCTTCCCGCGTGGCCTTGGGTGTTTCTCGAAGCACCGGCCACGACGCCGGCGATCGCCGACATGGATGGCGATGGAAAGCTCGATGTGGTGATCGGCGCCGACGACGCGTCGGTATCCATCGTGCGCTTGACGACCCCGGCTCTTGCCGGAACCGCTCCCTGGCCCGGATTCCACGGCGGGACGGATCTTCGCGGCGTGTACGTCGCGAGCATGAATCCTTCGCTCGATGCCGGTGAGCCGCTCGCGCAATCGTCGCGGCTCTCGTTGGCGCCGGCGCGTCCCAATCCTTTCCGTAATTCCACCGAGATTCGCTTCGAGATCGCCAAGCCCACGACCGCTTCGCTCACGATCTTCGACGTGGCCGGTCGCCAGATCGCCCAGCTCATTTCCGAACAGAAGCTCGATCCCGGTCCCCATTCGCGCACCTGGGACGGGCGCGACTCCTCCGGCCAGCCTTCATCCGCGGGCGTCTATTTCGTCCGTCTGAAAGCGGGGAGCGAGATCCAAGCCTCGCGCATCCTGCTCTTGAGGTAGCTCGCCCGACTCTCCGCAGGCGTCAAAACCTGCAAATCCTCTCAAGAACGCACTCGAACCGCCGAAAACATTGTCGAGACCCGGGGCAAAGGCCTCGAGGAATTGACACCGCAAAGGCCCGTCGAATACCATCGACGGCTCGTTTGCCGAAGTCCGGTGTCAGCTCCTCGGCCAGAGGGCCCATTTGGGTCGGATGTGCTGGAGGGAAGCGGACATGGGAGCAAGCGCGGCAAACTTTTCCCGGGTGCTCGCCGTTCTCGCGATCGGGCTCATCGGGGTCGTGGCATCGAATGTTGGCGCCGTGGAGCCGGGCCAGGTCCCGCCTACGGCAAGCGCGACCGATTCCGGTGCGGCTGTGCCCGGCGCGGTGCAACAGTCCCCGGAGGAAATCGCTGCTCGCCTCGCCGCTCAAGGAATCCCCCCCGAACGAATTGCGCAAATGATGGGAGAGATGTCCGCAGCAAGCTCCGGAGTCACGGAAGGGGAAGACACGTCCTTTGAGACGGTGCCGCACGTCGAGGACCGAGTTCTTTCCGTTCCGGTGATGATGGACTCGGCAGCGGTGGATTCTTCCTTCGTGCATCCGCCGAAGGATCTCGTTCCGTTCGGCTACGAGTTGTTCTCCGGCTCCCCGGACACCTATCGCCAGCCGGCTTACGGCCCGGTCGATCCCAATTATCCTTTGGGCCCCGGAGATCAAATCATAGTGGACGTGTGGGGCGACACGGTTTTTCGCGTGGAGCGGGAGATCGATCGCGAAGGCGGAGTGAATCTTCCCGATGTGGGCCGCGTCGTGCTGGCCGGCCAGACGCTGGAAGAGGTGCGAACGACGCTGCGCCGCCGCTTGGCTTCGGTCTATTCCGGAATGTCCCGCAATGATGCGCGAGCCACCACGCATCTTTCCGTCACGCTCGGGAATCTGCGCTTGATTCGCGCGTTCGTCGTGGGTCGCGCGCGCCGTCCCGGCGGCTACGATCTCTCCGCAGCATCGACGGTGTTTCACGCGTTGTTCTTTGCCGGCGGCCCCACGGAGCGCGGCTCGATGCGCGACATCCGCCTCGTTCGCCAGGGAAAAGAAATCGCGAAGCTCGACGTGTACGAGTACTTGCGATCGGGCACGCGCGAAGGCGACGTGCGCTTGGAGAACGACGATACGATCTTCATCCCGCCGACCGGACCTCGCGTCGTCGTGCAAGGACAAGTGCGCGAGCCGGGAATCTACGAGCTCCTTCCCGGCGAAACGCTGGAGAATCTCGTGACCATGTCCGGCGGATTCACCGAGCTCGCGTTCCCAGGACGCATTCAGGTCCAACGCATTCTCACGTTGGAAGAGCAGCGCTCGACCAAGGAAGATCGCCAGGTTCTCGATTTCGCGTATGACCAAGGCGGGCGCAGCCAAAGCCTTCAAGATGGAGACGTCGTCACCATCTTCGAGATCGCCGATCGGATGCAGAACTACGTCACTCTCAATGGGGAAGTGCGGCGTCCCGGAACGTACCAATTGGGGCCCGGACAAAAGCTCTCCGAGATCGTGAATCAAGCGGGCGGGCTTCTGGAAACGGCGTTCTTGGATCGCGCCGAGATCGTGCGTACGTACGAAGACGAACGCCGCGAGCAAATTGCCGTCGACTTGAGGCCGCTCTTCGGCCCGCACGCCGGTGAAGCGGAGCTCAAGGCGGACTATGTCCTCGAGCCGCGCGATGAGATCACCGTGTACTCCATCTGGGCACTGCGCGATCCGCAGCGCGTTTCGGTGTACGGCGCGGTGCGCACTCCGGGCTCGTTCGAGCTGCGCGAGAACATGACTTTGCGCGATCTTCTTTTGCGCGCCGGCGGATTGCAGGAGCAGGCTTATCGGGCGGAGGTGGAGATCTCCCGGGTGCACTTGGGCGATCCCGGCTCGAAGCAGACCGCGCAGATTCTTCGCATTCCGTTGGGCGACAATTATCTCACCGGGGAATCTGGCGATCTTCTGCTGCAGCCGTACGACAACGTGTTCGTGCGCGAGGAGCCGTACTTCGAGCTGCAACGCAACGTCTCCGTGAATGGAGAGGTGCGCTTCCCGGGCGTGTACACGCTGACGGGCCCTCGGGAGCGGCTGTCCTCGGTGATCAACCGCGCGGGCGGACTCAAGGAGACCGCATTTCCCGATGGATTCACGCTCTACCGCTCCAAGGACAGCGTCGGCCGGATCGCGCTCGATCTCAAAAAGGCGCTCAGCGACCCGAAATCCAACGACGATCTCATCCTCTTCGCCGGCGACTCGCTGTATGTTCCTCAGGAGCCGAAGACGGTGACCGTGAAGGGGGAGATCGGATACCCGACCGCCCTCATCCACGTTCCGGGATGGTCCATTGGCGACTACATTGCCATGGCCGGTGGAACGACGGAGAAGGCCGACAAGGGACAGATTCGGGTGGTCTACTCGACGGGGGCGGCCGCGCGCGTGAAGCACTGGTGGTTCGATCCGCAAGTGCGCCCTGGCAGCACCATCGTGGTTCCGGCGAAGCCGGAGCATGACTCCGTGGATTGGGGGAACGTGGTGCGCGACACCACCTCGATTCTGGCGAGCTTGGCGACGGTATTTCTCGTCGTCGACCAAATCAATGAATGAACGATGAGCAAGTTGATCCTACTCGCAACGACAAGGGAGCCGAATCTCGTATGAGTCTGAAACCGCATGGAGGAACTCTCGTCCGCCGACTCGTGGATGGAACGACGAGGGCTAGCCTGATGAACGATGCCGCTTCGCTGCCGCGCGTCGCCCTCAATGAATGGCAGATTTCCGATCTCGACATGATTGCCGTCGGCGCGATGAGCCCTCTCACGGGTTTCATGGGAAGCAAAGACTACAAGAGCGTGGTGGAGGGAATGCGGCTCGCCAACGGGACCGCGTGGCCCTTTCCCATCACCTTGCGAGTGGACCGCGAGACGGCGTCCAAGGTGCGCGATCGCGCTGCGCTCGCCGGCCCCGATGGAAAGA
>Ga0111539_10008042_pt1 | contig 13448 bp, 5 predicted proteins | sample RhiMethybrSRZTD1_FD_79667 | JGI IMG/M metagenome (GOLD analysis project Ga0111539, IMG submission 79667) | Populus rhizosphere microbial communities from Tennessee, USA - Rhizosphere MetaG P. TD hybrid SRZTD1 (version 2) (version 2) | ecosystem: Host-associated > Plants > Roots > Rhizosphere >...
ACGACGCGGTGGTAGACGCCGACGTGGTGCCGCTCGCCTTCCGGGTCGGCGGGGCGGTCCGCGCGGTCAACATCCACGACCACCAGCGGGTCAAGCGCGGCGATGTTCTGGTCGAGATCGATCCGACCGAGCTCTCGGGCCGGCTGCGCCAGGCCGAGGCGGACCTCGCGGCCGCGCGCGCTGCCCAGGCGGCCGGCGAGGCGCAGGTCGAGGTCGCGCGGGCAGGCGCCGCCGGCGGACGCTCGAGCGCTCGCGCCCAGCTGGTCGGCACCGGCGCCGGAGTGAAGGCGGCGGGCGCCCAGGTGCAGGCGGCACGAGCGGCCCGCGTCCGCGCGCAGGCCCAGGCGCGCGAGGCAGAGAGCGCCCTCACCCGCGCCCGCCGTCTGGCGGCGAAGAATGCCGTCACCGCGCAGGAGGTCGAGGCGGCGGAGGCCACCAGCGCCGCCGCGGCCGCCGCGGTCGCCGCCGCCAGCGCCGAGATCGCCGCTGCCGAGGAGGAGGAGCGCGGCGCCCGCTCGCGCGTGGCCGACGCGGCCGGCCGGGTCGAGCAGACCAGCGCGGCCGACGCCCAGATCGCGGTCGCCGAGGCGCAGGCCGGGGTCGCCGCGGCGCGGGTCGCCACCGCCGAGGCGGCGGTCGAGCAGGCACGGCTTCAGCTCTCGTTCACCCGCATGACCGCGCCGACCGACGGCGTCGCCTCGCAGCTGGCGGTCCGCGCCGGGCAGGTCGTCACGGCGGGACAGCTCGCGCTCGCGCTGGTGCCGACCACCACCTACGTGGTCGCGCAGTTCAAGGAGACCGAGATCCGGCGCATCCGGCCCGGCCAGGAGGTCGACGTCGAGGTGGACGCGCTCGGCGGGCGCGAGCTCCACGGTGTGGTCGACAGCATCGCGCCAGCCACTAGCTCGCGCTTCTCCCTGCTCCAGCCGGAGAACGGCACCGGCAACTTCGTGAAGGTGGTGAAGCGCGTCCCGGTCAAGATCAACTGGTCGGCCGACGCGCCGCCCGAGCCGCTGCAGCCCGGCCTGTCAGTCGAGGTCACCGTCCACGTCGACTAGATTGCAGGCAGGGCTACTTCGGCTCGACGTACTTGACCGAGGTGAGGCCGGCCTCCTTGAAGGCCTTCTCGAGGGTCTTGCGGTCGGCCATGCAGACCAGGACCTCGTTCTTCGGGTCGAGCTCGGATCCGATGAGGGCCTTGACCTGGGCGGGCGAGACGGCGGCGACGTACTTGATGAGCGAGTCGTAGTGCTCGGGGCCGAGGCCGAAGGCGGCGATGGTGCCGAGCCGGGCGGCCAGCGCGCCGGTCTCGGAGGACTGCACCAGCAGGCGGCGCAGGACGGCGCGGCGCGCCAGCGCGAAGGTCTTGTCGAAGTCGACGCCCTTCCTGAGCGAGTCGATCTTCTCGCGCATGGCCTTGAGTGACTCGCCGGCGCGGGCGGCGTCGATCTTGCCCGGTCCGCCGCCGACGCCGATCTCGTAGGCGTTGGGCCCCAGGTGGGCGCTGCGGCTCGCGCGCATGCCGTAGGTCGACCCGAGCTCGGTGCGGATCTCCTCGATGCGCGCGCTCATCATCTCGGTCAGCACCATGCGGGCGGCCAGCTGGCCGTCGATTCCGGCCGGAGCCGGGTAGGCCATGTAGACGTCGAGCTGCGGGCGCTCCTTGCCGACCACGCCGATGAAGGCGGCGCCGGCGGTCTGCGGCCGTGTGGCCGGGGCCGGCTTGTCCTGGTGGCCGCCGTCCCATTCGCCGAAGGTGTCGGAGATCTTGTCCTTGACCGCCTTGACGTCGAAGTTGCCGACCACGATGAGGGTCGCGTTCTTCGCCGAGAAGTGCTCGCGCTTCCAGGCGGTGGCTGCGTCGTAGCCGATGTTCGAGATCGACTCGGGGGTCGGCTGGCCGTTCACCGTGTACGGATGGTCGGCGCCGTAGAGCGCCTTCCAGATCTCCTGCGAGTAGGCGAGCCCGCGCCGGGTCTCCTCCTTGCCGTAGGCGTCCTTCACCCGCTTCTGCCACTTCTCGATGCTCTCCTGGTCGTACTCGCCGATCTTCACGCTGCGCTCGAGGCCCTCGATGATGACGTCGGAGTACATGTTCAGGCCGCGCGAGACGAAGGTGGTGTGGTCGTCGTCGACCTCGTCGAAGATCGAGACGAACCGGGTGAAGTTGGCGTCCTTCGGCGGCCTGAGGAAGTCGGCGGCGACGCCGGCCAGGCCGGCCTTGCCCTTCGGCTCCTGGGCGGCGCCGACGGTGAACTGCAGCTGGGCGTGCATGATCGGCAGGCCCTGGTCGCCGGTCGGCAGGAGGATGACGTTCATGCCGTTGCCCAGCGAGTAGCGCTCGGCGGTCGAGATGATCGACTTGCTCTTCGGCGCCGGCAGCGGGTGCTTGGCCTCGGCCGGATCGACGATCGGCTCCGGCTGCTGGTCGTGGCTCTTGCCGCTGAAGGCCAGCGAGGCCCGCTTGTCGCCCTTCTTTCCCTTGCCGCTCGGCTTGAAGACCACGACAACTGCCTTGTCCTTGTCGAGCGTCTTCTTGGCGAAGTCGGCGTAGCCGTCGGCGCTCATGGTGTCGATCTCGCGGAACTCCTTGAGCAGGAATTCCTTGTTGGAGTCGAACGCGACCGAACCGTCGGAGAACTGGATCTCGTCGGCGACCGACTCGGCGCGCCCGGCCAGGCTCTCCAGGCTCTCGACGAAGTTCATGCGGGCGAACTGCTTGGTCTCGCGATCGAAGTCGGCGAACTTGAGGCCGTAGCCGGCGTTCTTGGTCTTGCGCCAGACCAGGTCGAGCGCCTCGTCCACGTCGCCGTTGGCGGGCAGCTCCATGACCAGGGCGAAGACCGGCGCCAGGTTGCCGCCCAGCGCACCGGGCGGGATCGCCTGCACGTTGGTCGCCACATCCCATTCGTCGGCCTCACGCGCGATGCGGCCGACCGCGGCGAACAGCGCGCGCCACTTCGTCCAGTCCTTGCTGGTCCGCGCCGGCGTCGGCCACAGGACGAACACGACCGGCCGCTCGATGTCGAGCAGGTGCTCGACCTTCTTGTAGTGGGTCTCGATCGGCGTGACCGCGACGCGCGGCGCCGGCGCCCGCTTCGGGATGCCGCCGAAGACGCTCTTGATCATGCGGCCGGCGTTCTGCGGATCGACGTTGCCGGTCACGATGACGGTCGCCCGTTCCGGCGTGTAGTACTTGTTCATGAAGCTGCAGACGTCCTCGAACGTGATCGAGGCCAGCTGCTCGTCGTTGCCGCCGGTCGAGTGGCTGTACGGGTGGCCCTTGGGATAGACCGCCTGGAGGACCAGGTCGGGCATCAGCCCCTCGGGCGTGCCGCCGCGCTGCCGGATCTCGTTGCGCACCACCTCGCGCTCGCGATCGAACTGCTCCTTCGGGATGGTCTCGCACAGGGCGTTCATGCGGAACGCCTCCACCTTGAGCAGCCCCTCGAGGTCCTCCTTGGCGCCGACCAGGAAGTAGTGGGTCTTGTCGTAGGTGGTGTAGGCGTTGAAGGTGAGCGCGATCTGCGGCAGGAGGTCGAAGGTCGGCGGCTTGTCCGGCCCCAGCATGTGGTGCTGGAACATCATGTGCTCGACCACGTGGGCGATGCCGGCCTTGCCGGGCGGGTCCTCGTTGGAGCCGACCTCGTAGCGGACGTCGACCTGCACCATGGCGGTGGTCTTGTCCGGGATGATCACCATGCGCAGCCCGTTGGGCAGGTGGGCGCGCATCTCGGCGTACTTGAACTTGAGCTGCGGGTCCTTGGGGGCGCAGGAGCCGAGGAGGGCGAGGGCGGCGGTGAGGACTGCCAGGCGCTTCATGGCCGGGATCTTCTAGAAAGCTCCCGCGAAAGCAAGGGGAGAGGAGCTGACGGCCGCTCTCCGCCTGTTACAGCCGGTTACGCCGAGGCCGGTTTGGGTGCCGGTTTCTCCTGGGCGACCGCGACGGGCAGCGGAGATTCGGCCATCTGGCGGCGCAGCCAGGGGAGCAGGGCGAAGATGGCGGCGGAGGCGACCACGGCGGTTCCGGTGTTGACCCAGAAGAAGACCGTGTGGTCCCAGGAGTGGTAGACCTCGCCGAAAACCCCCGACATCTTGTTGCCGATCGCGGTGGAGAGGAACCAGCCGCCCATCATGAAGGCGCGCAGGTGGGGGGGCGACAGCTTGTTGGCCAGGGACAGACCCATCGGCGAGAGGCACAGCTCACCGACGGTGATGACCCCGTAGGTGCCGAATAACCACCAGGCTGACACCTTGCCCTCCGGGCTGCCGGCCATCTGCACCGCGGCCACCATGACGACCGCCGACAGGCCGGTCAGGAACAGGCCGATGCCGATCTTGGCCGCGGTCGACGGCTCGCGGCGGCGCTGGTTGAGGAAGTGCCACAGCGCGATGATGAGCGGGGCGAAGAGGATGATGCAGCCCGGGTTGATCGACTGGAACAGCTCGGCGTTGACCAGCTTCACCTGCTTGAGCGGCTCGAGCCTGGGGGTCGATGGGTCGGCACCGGCGTAGATGTCGAACAGAATCTTGACCGTCACCGGCACTGGCTTACCGTCCTCGACCGTGAGCTTCTTGGCGTCCTGCAGGACCCGGTAGTGGAGATTCGTAACCAGCTGGTAGGAGGTAGGGTCGGGGCGCGGCGTGTCAGGGCCGGCGTTGTGGAAGTACTCGGGCGGCGCCGACTCGGCGAACTCCGGCCGCAGATTGACCATCGACTGGACGACCGATCGGGGAATGCGATCTGTGTTGTGGACTGCCCACTCGGTGAGGGCGGTCGCGTTCTGCTGGAAGACGGTCCAGAAGACGATGACGACCCCGTAGATGGTGAGGAGGGCGGCGACCCGGCCTTTCTGTACCGGGTCCTTCAGCTTGCGCCAGATGTTGACGAAGAAGACGCAGGCGGGGACGCTGGCGAAGAGGAACGCGGTGGTGGCTTTTCCCAGGTGACCGGCGAACCACGGCTGATATGTGCCGAGCATCCAGCCGACGCCGCCGGCGAAGATTGCGGGCATCAGACAGTAGACGAACAGCGGGTACAGGTTTTCGCCCGGCTGATCGGCCTTCGCCTTCTTGGGGTCAACGTCGGCGTGGCGGATGTACTTCTGGCCGAGGAAGAAGATGAGGACGCCGAGCGCCATGCCGAAGCCGGCGGTGGCGAACGCCCAGTGCCAGCCCCACAGGTTGCGGACGATGGCGGCGATGAAGTTGCAAGCGAAGGCACCGACGTTGATGCCCATGTAGAAGATCGTGTAGGCGTTGTCCCTGAGCGGGCTGTCTTGTGGATAGAGGTTGCCGACCAGGGTCGAGATGTTCGGTTTGAAGCAGCCGTTCCCGATGATGAGGCAGAGGAGAGCGAGGTAGAGGACCGGCTCGGTCGGGACCGCCAGCAGCGTGTGGCCGGCGATGAAGAAGAAGCCGCCGATGAAGATGGTCTTGCGGCAGCCGAGCAGACGGTCGGCGATGAGGCCGCCGATGAAGGGGGTGAAGTAGACCAGGCCCAAGTACGAACCGACCACGCTGGCGGCCTTGGGGCCGCTCCAGCCCATGCCGCCGGTCTGCGAGTCGGTCAGGTACTGGTTGAAGATGCCGATCATCAGGTAGAAGCTGAAGCGCTCCCACATCTCGGTGAGGAAGAGGACCGCGAGCCCCCTCGGATGGCGCAGCTTCTCTGACGACGTCATTGCACGCCTCTATAGCACGAGGTCAGTCTCCCTCGAACATGCCGCCCGCGGGGCTCCTTGGATGTCGGCAGGATGCGCCGGCCGGGCAGGTCCACGGGGGATAGTCGTTCATCGCGGCGCGGCCGGCCGGCCAGGTGAGGGCGCGGTGCGCGTCGATGACCTGGTGCGCGCGCGCGAGGTGGCGGGCCATCTCGTCGTCGAGCGGGCGCGGGACCTCCTCGTGCGGGTCGGCGGCCAGGTCGAACCAGAAGGCGCGGCCGAGCTCGGGGATATAGACCACCTTGCGGCCGGCGCCGACGAAGCCGCGGCAGCGGATGTCGAACCAGCAGGAGAAGACCAGCATGCGCGGGCCGGGTGAGGCGCCGCTCGCCAGGCTGCGCGCCGGGGTGGTGGCTTCCACCGCGGGCGGGACGCGGGCGCCGACCAGCTCGAGGAGGGTGGGGGCGAGGTCGATGAGGCTGGCGTCGCCGGGGACGCGGGCGTGCGGCACGCGCGGACCGGCGATGACCCAGGGGACGCGCAGTCCCTCGTCGAAGAAGTCGTTGTCGTGCTGGCGGATGCCCTTCTCGCCGAAGCCCTCGCCGTGATCGCCGAGGGCGACGACGATGGTGGTGCCCGTGAGGCCGCGCTCGGCGAGAAGGGCGCTCACCTGGCCGACCAGGCGGTCCTCGGCCTCGATGAGTCGGTGGTAGCGGTCGCGCGGTGAGCCGGCGGGGCCGCCGGCGGCCTCGGCCGCGCGCGAGAGCCGGTAGGGATGGTGGGTGGCGGAGGTGAGCAGGACGGCGAGGAACGGAGTGCCGCGCGCGCCGTCGATCCAGGCGGCGAGCGGCGCGGCCAGGCTCTCGTCGTCGGAGGCGAGGTAGCCGAGCGGCTGGCCGCCGATGTCCTCCCAGGCGGCGAAGTGGGAGAAGCCCATGCGGCGGACCAGGCGCGGGCGGTCCTCGAAGACGCCGAGCGAGCTCTGGAAGAAGCCGGTGCGCCAGCCGGCGGCGGCGAGGGCGGCCGGCAGGCACTGGATGTCGAGCGGGCCGTCCGCCTCGATGAGCGCGAGCTGCATGAGGGGCAGCCGGCCGCACAGCATCGAGAAGACCGACTTGGTCGTGTGCGGCACGACGGCGCGGCCGCCGGTGACCTCGAGGCCGCGGGCGGCGAGGGCGACCAGGTTGGGGGTGCGCGCCGGGGCGCCGGGGCTGGCGAGCGTGGTGGCGTCGCGGCGCACGGATTCGAGGACGATGACGACGATGTTGGGGCGCGGCCCGGCGCGGAGCGCGGCGAGGCCGGCGGCGTCCACCAGCTCGGGCGGGTCATAGCCCTCGAACCAGATGTCGGCGGAGCGGGCGTCGCGGTCGTCGGTGAGCCAGCCCCAGTAGGTGCGCAGGACGGCGTTGCCGCGCAGGCGCGCGAGGGCGAATGCGCTGCCCTGCGGGGCGAGGAGCGCGATGAGGAGGGCGAGCGCGGCGATGAGCGCGGCGGCGTGGGCGCGCGCGCCGGCGTCGGCGGCCGGGTGGAGCGGGCGGTGGTGTCGGCGAAGAAGGAAGAGGGCGGAGGCGGGGATGGCGAGGAGGATGAGCGCGGCGGCGAGCGCGCCCCAGCCGAGCTCGGCCGCCTGCTCGGAGACGATGCCGCTCACGTCGCCGAAGCGATCGAGCCCGACCGCCATCGTCTGCCAGGTCATCTGCTCGCCGGCGATGCCGAGGTAGGCGGCGTTCACCACCGCGACGGCGGTGACCAGGAGCGCGAGCGGGATGGTCACCGTCATCAGCCAGGGGAAGCGCCGCTCGCCGAGGGCGAAGAGCGCGGCGAGGCCGAGGTAGAGCGCGGCGTCGGCGGCCGAGATGGCGACCAGCCAGAGGGGCCAGCTATCCACTCCCTCGAGCTCGCGCAGGACGCGCAGCTTGGCGGCGGCGGTCACGACCAGCGCGATGACGAGGAGGTAGCTCGACGGCGCCGCGACCAGCCGGAGCCAGCCCCAGCGGGCCGGAGCCAGCGCGCCCCAGCGAACGCGCCGGAGATCCATCGCCGCGATGGTAGCGAGCCGCACCCGGGCGAGGGAAGGGGCAGGCGCCCGTAGCGTTCTCCCGGCCGCGGGCGCGGCAACGCGCGGCTGTAGTCGGCGTCAGAGCGCGACCGGGGTCGGCGTTTCGGTCTCGCCGCCCAGGCCCAGGTCGGGGTTGCCGAGCTGGCCATTGCCATTCGACCCCCAGCAGACCGCGCGGCGGTTCGGGTCGAGCGCGCAGCAATGATAGACGGCGCAGGAGATCTGGACCGGCTGCGCCACCGGGATGTGAGATGGCTTTTGCTCCTCCTCGGGCCAGGTCTTCATCGCCCAGCCGGCGTCGAGGACGGCCAGGAGGCTGGAGCCGGCCATCGAGATCGACTGGACCGGGCCGCCGAAGCCGACCGTTCGCCGCTCGGCGCCGCTGCGCAAGCGGCCCCAGCAGGTGACGCTCTTGTCTTCGAGGCGCGCGCAGTAGGTGGTCGAGCCCATCGCGATCTCGACGACCTTGTCGAGGCCGGCGATGCGGGTCGGCTTCGCGAGCCGGGTGGAGGCCTCCTTGGGACCCAGCATGGTGCCCCAGCAGAAGACGCTCCCCTCGACCAGGGCGCAGCTGGCGCTGTCGCCGGTGGCGACCTGCGAGGCCCCGCTGATGCCGGCGATCTTCGCCGGGGTGGGCGACGCCGGTCGCCTCTCGGTCGGGTTGGCGGCGCCCTTCTGGTTGCCGCCCCAGCACCAGACGCTGCCCTCCTTGTCGAGGGCGCAGGTGTGCGGGGCGACCGACGACGGCGAGACGGCGATCTGCGCCAGCTCCGGCACGCCGATCGGCGCGACCGGCGCCGGGCGCTTCTCGCTGGTGCCGTCGCCGAGCTGACCGTCGCCGTTGTAGCCCCAGCAGCGCGCGCCGCCCTTGGCGAGGAGCGCGCACGCGTGATAGCCGCCCATGGAGAGCGACTCGACCGGGCCGAGGCCGTCGATCGGCACCGGCTTGGCACTGTGCTCCGCCACCTGTGGCCCGAGCTGCCCGAGGCTGCCCTCGCCCCAGCAGCGGACCGAATGGTCGTTCAGGATGGCGCAGCTCCAGTCGCCGGCGGCGGCGACCGCGAGCGCGGCCATCGGCGCGGCGCGCGGGGGGGCCTTGGCGAAGTCCACCTCGATCGGCTCCTTGCTGCCAGCCGCGCCGTGCTCGCGGTTGCCGAGCTCGGCGTAGCCCTCGCCGCCCCAGCAGCGGACCTTGTGCTCGCGATCGACGGCGCATGCGTGGCCCTGTCCGTGCGCCAGGCCGATCACGCTGCCGAGCCCGACGACCGGCAGCGGCGCGGCGCAGAAGGCCATGACCACGCCCGAGGTGCCGGCGTGGGCTTCCTGGCCGATGCGGCCCTCGGGGCAGCCATCCGGGTAGCCGAACGGGCCGCGGTCGGACCCGCCCCAGCAGACGACCTGGTCGGCGAGCACGGCGCAGGCGTGTCTCTCGCCGAGCGCGATGGCGGTGGCGCCCCCGGCGCCGGCGACCGGCCGCGGCTCGGCGCGGTCCGTCATCGACGGGTCGCCGAGCTGCGCGCTGGCGTTGCCGCCCCAGCAGGCGACGGTGCCGCCGGCGCGGGCGCAGGTGGTGTCGCCACCCGCGGCGATCTCGTCGACCTCGGCCAGGCCGACCACCTTGCCGTCGCTTCCCGCGCGTCGGCCGAGCTGGTGATGCTGGTCGTCGCCCCAGCAGACCACCGTGCGATCGCGCGCGATGGCGCAGGCGTGGGCGGCCCCGAGCGCGATCGCGACCGCGTCGATGCCGAACGGCGGCGTCAGCCGGCCGGCGCCCCAGCAGCGCACGCCGCCCGAGGTGACGGCGCAGGTCTCGCCAGCGGCGGCGGCGATCGCAGTCGCGCCGCTCACCCCGGGGACCGTCACCGGCGTGGCCGAGTCGCCGGTCAGGCTGGCGACCCCGAGCTCGCCACCCTCGTTCGAGCCCCAGCAGCGGACCGAGCCGTCGAGCATGCGCGCGCAGCCGTGCGCCTCGCCGAAGGCGATCTCCACTGCCCCCTCGATTCCGGGCAGATCTGTCGGAACCGCCGAGGCCGACAGCTTCACCGCGGGTCCGAGCGACCCGTGGCTGGCGTCGCCCCAGCAGCGAATCCCCTTGTCGCTCACCAGGCAGGTGCGGCGACCGCCGGCGAAAAGCCGCGGCGCGCCGCTCGCGCCAGCGGTCTTGCCGGTGTCGGCGGCGCCCACGTGGTCGGACTTTCCGCAGGCGGCGGGTGCAAGCGCGACGAAGAGCCAGCGGGCGGCGAGCGAGGTCCTCATCCGGTCCGCCTTCTATCATGAGGGGCCGGATCGCCACCGCGCGCTCGCGCTGCCGGGTAGATCACGCACCTCTTGCGCGTTCGCCGCGACTACGTGTCGGTCGAATGTGCGCGGCTCCCCCACGTCCTCGCATTCGCCTCCCGCTGATCTCCTGGTTTCTGCTTGCGGATCTCCCGGGAAGCGCCGGATGGCAGGGGCTAAACTATGTGTCGTGGGGGAACAAACGGGGATGCAGAGTCACAGCGCTCTGCGGATCGTCGCAGCCTGCCAGTCGACCACGGAGTTTGTCGCCGCGTATTCGCGCTACTGCGAAGGGCGGTCGCTGTTCATCGCGACGAAGTCGCCCAAGCCGATCGGACAGATCGTCAAGTTCAAGGTCGCGCTCGCCAGCGGCGAGCACCTGATGACCGGTGTCGGGCCGGTGGTCGAGGTCTTCGGCGATCGCGACAACCGCTTCAGCCGGCCCGGCATGCGCGTCGAGGTCGAGAAGCTCGACGCCAGCGGGCGCCACTGGATGGAGAAGCTCCGCGCCCACACCGGCGGTCATCCCGGCGCGCCCGCGGTGGCGAGCTCGCCGACCGGCCTGTTCTCCACGGTGAGCGACGAATCGATCCCGGTCGCAGCGAGCCCACCGCCATCGGTCGAGTCCGCGCCCGCTCTGCCGCCCCCCCGGCCCGTCCCGGTCGAAGCAGCTCCTGCTCCTCCGCCGCCCGCGCCGCCGGTCGACTCGTCGTCTGCGCCTCCGCCGCCCGCCCGCGTCGCGCGCTCGGTCACGCCCCCCGCCGGCGTCACGCCCTCGATCACGCCGCCCGCCGGCGTCGCGCGCTCGGTCACGCCGCCCGCCGGCGTCGCGCGCTCGGTCACGCCGCCCGCCGGCGTCCCGCGCTCGGCCACGCCGCCCGCCGGCGTCGCGCGCTCGGTCACGCCGCCCGCCGGCGTCCCGCGCTCCGAGACCCCGCCTGCCGGCGTCCCGCGCTCCGAGACCCCGCCCGCCGGTGTCGCGCGCTCGGTCACGCCGCCCGCCGGCGTCGCGCGCTCGGCCATGCCGCCCGCCGGCGTCGCGCGCTCGGCCACGCCGCCCGCCGGTGTCGCGCGCTCCGAGACCCCGCCCGCCGGTGTCGCGCGCTCCGAGACCCCGCCCGCCGGTGTCGCGCGCTCCGAGACCCCGCCCGCCGGTGTCGCGCGCTCCGAGACCCCGCCCGTCGCGGTCGCGCCGCCTGTGCTGCCGCCCACGCCGGTCAGGTCGAGCGCGGTGCCGGTGCCGATCGCGGACGGTCTGTCGGCCGGCTGGGAGCTCGACGGACTGCCAGATCCGCTCCCCCTGCCGCGTCCGCGATCCGCGACTGCTCCGATGGCCGCGGCTTCCGCTGAAACCAACGGCGACAATGTCGCCGACAAGAATGGCGAGAAGCCGGTCGAACGGGCCGCCGCGGTGGCCGTCAGCGGTGAGCTCGACGTGCCACCTCCGTTGCCGCCGCCGCCCACCAAGGGGCGCAGCAAGCGCATCACCTTCCCGGCGCTCATGTTCAACAAGCCGCGCGGCCTCGCGGTGCCGGCGCCGTCGGGCGCAGTGGTCCCCAAGCCGCTCGCGCTCCTGCCTGCGGCCGGAACACGTGAGGGCAAGCTCCGGCCGGCGACCGAGCCGATCTTGCGAGAGCCGGCTGCGCCGGTCGCGCCGCTCGGCACTCCCTCCGACACCGAGCCGCACGTGATGGTGCCACCCGAGCTCGAGTCGTCGCTGGCTCGCACGCACTCGGCGGCCGAGGGGACTCCGCCGCCAGCGGCCGAGCCGGCCGCAGCGTCGCTCGAGAACCATCCCGACATCGCCGACGCGCCGCCCGAGGAGCAAGAGGTCGTGGCGCCGGCGCCGCCGCCCATCCCGTCCAAGCGCAGCAAGGCGTCCACCACGACACCACCGCCGGTCTGGAACGAGCGCCGCACGGTCACCCAGACGCTGGCCGTCCTGGTCGGCCGCACACCCGATCCCGGGGTCCAGGAAGAGACCGTGCACTGGACCAACCCCGGCTTCGCGGCCCTCACGCGCCCGACCCCACCGCAGGTCGACATCGTCGAAGAGGACATCCAGGAGTCCGCGCCTACTGCGGTGCCGGTCGTGGTCGGCGTCGAGATCACCTCGGACGTCATGGATCAGACGGTCATCTCGCCGCCGCCGATCGAACGCGGCCGCCGCCTGCGTCTCGTCGCTGCGCTGGTCGCCACCGCCGCCGCTGGACTGGGGGGTGGCTACTACCTCGGAGTCCGCCAGGGCCTCGACGTTGAAAAGATGCCGGTCGGCGAGGTCTCCGCCGCCGCCGCTGCCCCGGTCGAGAAGAACGCCTGGGTCGCCGAATGCCCCGACACCGCCACGACCGATACCTCCACGACCGCGACCAACGCGAGCGCGGTGCCTGCCGCGTTCGATGACCCCGTTATCGACGAGCCGGAACCGAACGACCACTCCGACGAACCGGTCGCCGCCGCGAGCGCAGCCCCGGTCGCCGCGCGGTCGCGCGCACGCGCCCCCGAGCCGCAGCCGTCCTCGTCGCCGACCTGCTACCTGAACGCGATGACCAGTCCGGTCGGCGCCACCGTCCTCATCGACGGCAAGGTCAGCGGCCAGACGCCGCTCCGCGCCAAAGTTGCCTGCGGCCATCACAGCGTCAGGTTCGAGATGCGGAACTTTCAGGCGGCGACTCGCTCGGTCACCGCGCGCCGCGGCGAGACCGAGAAGGTTTCGGCCGAGCTCAGCCGCCCGCGAGCGGTGCTCCGAGTCGAGTCGACCCCGAGCGGCGCCACCGTGCTGGTCAACGGCAGCTCGGTCGGGGTCACGCCACTCACCACCACGGTGGCCGGGTTTGTGAGCTCGAGCGTCACGCTGTCGAAGCCGGGCTACAAGAGCATCACCAGGCAGGTCAGCCCGACCGGCAGCTCTGCCCGAATCGGCGTGACGTTCAAGCCAGATCTTTCCGCCGCGCGACACACTGCCTCGCCGCGCCGCTAGATCCGCCGCTTCCGGGGGGCCGGACACCGTCCGGTGCGTCCGGTGCGTCCGGTGCGTCCGGTGCGTTTTGTCCGGGGACACTGTCCGCCGGTGGGTACGTCCGGAGGGCCGGACACCGTCCGGTGCGTGCGGTGCGTGCGTCCGGAGGGCCGGACACTGTCCGGTGCGTCCGGTGCGTGCGTCCGGAGGGCTGGACACTGTCCGGTGTGTCCGGTGCGTGCGTCCGGAGGGCCGGACACTGTCCGGTGCGTCCGGGTGGGTGCGTCCGGTGGGTGCGTCCGGTGGGTGCGTCCGGTGCGTCCGGTGGGTGCGTCCGGAGGGCCGGACACCGTCCGGTGCGTCCGGGTGCGCGCGTCCGGAGGGCCGGACACCGTCCGGTGGGTGCGTCCGGAGGGCCGGACACCGTCCGGTGCGTCCGGGTGCGCGCGTCCGGAAGGCCGGACACCGTCCGGTGGGTGTGTCCGGGGGG
>Ga0111539_10008044_pt1 | contig 13446 bp, 10 predicted proteins | sample RhiMethybrSRZTD1_FD_79667 | JGI IMG/M metagenome (GOLD analysis project Ga0111539, IMG submission 79667) | Populus rhizosphere microbial communities from Tennessee, USA - Rhizosphere MetaG P. TD hybrid SRZTD1 (version 2) (version 2) | ecosystem: Host-associated > Plants > Roots > Rhizosphere >...
CGCAGACAGATACACCCACGTCAGGAACACGACGACCGTGGCGATGGTGCCATGCACACTCAACCGCGCCACGCTGACGTACCAGGAAAACGCGGAGAAGGCCAGGCGCCAGAGCACTCCGGCGAGGATCGCGCCGAACCAGACATCGCGCAGCCGGACTTGCGCGTTCGGCACCCAGTAATAGATCAGCCCCAGCACCAGGATGAACAGCAAGGTGGGCGCGCTGCGATAGACCATCCCGCTGAACTTGTACATCACCGGGTAGCGTTCCACGACACCTGCGAACCAGCTCGCTTGGACCAACTCGATCGTACTGACGAGGAGCAGGGCGATCACCAGCAGGAATCCGGCGGCCGACAGCATGATGAACGCGATCAACTTCTGCTTGAAGTAGCCGTGAGGTTTTTCGACGCCCCAGGCGTGGTTCACGGCCGACGTGACCGCGCCAAAGACGCCCATCGAGGCCCAGAGCGTGAAGATCGTGCCGACAACGGTCAGCTGCAACGGCGCGGCGGCCAGCTGATCGAACCCTTTGACGATGAACTCGAAATTCGTTGGCAGCGCGCGCTGCAAGACGGGCAAGATGGAATTCTCACCGAGTCCCACTGCGAGCTTGCTCAGAATAGACAGAACGAGCAGGAAGAACGGAAAGAACGAGAGCAGCGAATAGTACGCAATCGACGCCGCGAACGTCAGGTTGTCGCTGTCATAGAACTCGACGACGCCGCGGCCCGCCGAACGCCACCCGAGGCGAAACGCGCGCTGAAGTTTGGCGATCGCGCGCCAGACCCCGCCGGGCGTGATGTCGGGAGAAGGAAGAGTCTCCTGTGGCACGCGGTACGCCACCGCGACGCCTCACTAATTCGACGAGTCGGTCGCCTCGCGCGGCGATCGAATGTCCGATTGGAGCCGACGCACCGATCGCCAGCTCTGCCCGGCCGCGTCGACGGTGCGCGCCGCGGCGGCGCGGGCGCGCCGGAGCTCGGCGATCAAGGCGTCCATCCGCGGCTCGAACTCCTGACGCGCGCGGCGGCCTGACTCGGTGAAGTACAGATAGCCGAAGGCGGCGCCGATCAAGCCTCCCACGAGCGCACCCGTCAGAATCGCTGCTCGATCATCCATCGTCTCGCCCTCCGCACGCATCGTTCGGGTCGCCCGCGATCAATTCTACCGGAGGACCCTCATATAATCCCCGTATGTCGGACCGTGTCCTTCCGCGTCCCGATCCACCCTCGCCGGAACCACAGGGCCGCGTCTCGCCGAGTCAGGTGACATCGCCCGTCCGCGGGCGCGGCGCCGCAGCCGGCGACGACAGCGTGCTCTGCGATCGGTGCGGCACCGCGATGTTCCGGATGCACGCCGTCTGGCGCTGTCCCGGATGCGGATACAAGACCGATTGCTGCGGCTGGTGACCTTCCCTCATGGACGTCATCGCCAGCCAGATCAAAACCGACAGCAAGGAATTTGGAACGAATCGCGACCGGATGCTCGCGCTCGTCGCCGAGCTCCGCGATCGCCTGGCACGCGCCCGTGAGGGCGGCGGCGCCAAGTATCTCGAACGGCACCGGAAACTGGGTAAATTGCCGGTCCGCGATCGGATCAATCAGCTGACCGACGCCAACACGCCCTTCCTCGAGTTGTCGGCGCTCGCCGCGACCGACATGTACGACAACGAAGCGCCCGCCGCCGGCGTCGTGACGGGCATCGGCCGCGTGAGCCACCGCGAGGTCGTCATCGTCGCCAACGACGCGACGGTGAAAGGCGGCACGTACTATCCGATCACCGTCAAGAAACACGTCCGCGCGCAGCAGATCGCGCTCGACAACCGGCTGCCCTGCGTGTACCTCGTCGACTCGGGCGGCGCGTTTCTGCCGCTCCAGGCCGAGGTGTTTCCCGACCGCGAGCACTTCGGACGCATCTTCTTCAATCAGGCGCGGATGTCCGCGGAGCGCATTCCGCAGATTGCCGTGGTGATGGGCTCGTGTACGGCTGGAGGCGCGTACGTGCCCGCCATGTCCGACGAAACAGTCATCGTCAAGGGCACGGGCACGATTTTTCTCGGCGGCCCGCCGCTCGTGAAGGCCGCCACCGGCGAGGAGGTGACCGCCGAGGAGCTTGGCGGCGCCGATGTCCACACGCGTCTCTCCGGCGTCGCGGATTATTTCGCCGAAGACGACGAGCACGCGCTGCAGCTCGCGCGGACGATCGTCTCGACGCTGCACACGTCCAAGCGCCTTCCCGCCGACATGATGGCGCCCGAACCGCCCAAGTACGACCCGGAAGAGCTGTACGGCGTCGTCAGCGTCGATCCGCGCCGCCCGTACGACGTGCACGAAGTCGTCGCGCGGCTGGTGGACGGATCGCGCTTCGACGAATTCAAGCAGCGCTACGGCACGACGCTCGTGACCGGATTCGCCCGGCTCCACGGATTCCTGGTCGGCATCATCGCGAACAACGGCGTGCTGTTCTCCGAGTCGGCGCTGAAGGCGACGCACTTCATCGAGCTCTGCAACCTCCGCGGCATCCCGCTCCTGTTCCTGCAGAACGTCACCGGATTCATGGTCGGCCGGCAGTACGAACGCGGCGGCATCGCGAAGGACGGCGCCAAGATGGTGCACGCCGTCGCGAACTCCGTCGTGCCGAAATTCACCGTCATCATCGGCGGGTCGTTCGGCGCCGGTAATTACGGGATGTGCGGACGCGCCTACGAGCCGCGTTTTCTGTGGATGTGGCCGAACGCGAGGATCTCGGTCATGGGTGGCGAACAAGCCGCATCGGTGCTCGTCCAGGTCAAGCGCGATCAACTGACGCGCGAAGGGCGCACGCTCTCCGGCGAAGACGAGTCGTCGATTCGCAACCCGATCCTCGAGAAGTACGACCACGAGGGATCGCCGTACTATTCGACGGCGCGGCTGTGGGACGATGGCGTGCTCGATCCAGCGCGCACGCGTGATGCGCTCGCGCTGGCGCTGTCGGCGGCGTACAACGCGCCGATTCCCGAGCCCAGGTTTGGTGTGTTCCGAATGTAGGCCGACCCTTCCGCCTTCGCTTAAGCTACGGCGGACCACCGTAGCCTTGGCGGAGGTGGTCAGGGTCGGCAAATGCCCATGTCTTCTCTCCTCATCTCCCCCGGACCCGTCACGACGGTCACGCTCAACCGGCCGGACGTTCGCAACGCGTTCAATGAAGAGCTGATTCGCGAGCTGACGGACTGGGCAGAACACGTACCGGCCGATGGATCCGTCCGCGTGGCGGTCCTGCAGGGCGCCGGGTCCGTCTTCTGCGCGGGCGCCGACCTCAACTGGATGTCGAAGATGGTCGGCTATTCGCGCGAGGAAAATCTCGACGATGCCAGGCGGGCCGCGGGGATGCTTCGCGCGCTCGACTCGGTGCGCGTGCCGCTCATCGGACGGATCCACGGCGCCGCGCTCGGCGGCGGGTCCGGCCTGGCCGCCGTCTGCGACGTCGTCGTCGCCGCCGAGGACGCCGTGTTCGGCTTTACCGAAGTCACGCTCGGCATTCTGCCCGCGATGATCTCGCCGTACGTCGTGCGCCGCATCGGGCTGTCGGCGGCACGTGAGCTGTGTTTGAGCGGCACTCGTTTCTCGGCAGCTCGCGCCCGCGAGATCGGCCTCGTGCACGAGGTCGTGGCGGCCGAACGGCTCGATCTCGCGGTCGATCGGCACGTCCAGCTGTTCCTCAAGGCTGCGCCGCAGGCGGTGGCGAGGACGAAGCAGCTGCTGGCTGACGTCTACGGCAAGAAACCCGCCGACGTCATGGCGCTCACAGTCGACGCGATCGCGACGCAGCGCGTCTCGGCCGAGGGGCAGGACGGCATGAAGGCGTTCATGGAAAAGCGCCCGCCGAAGTGGACGCAGAGCGATTCTAGAACCAAGCGATGATCCGGCGCGTGCTCATCGCCAACCGCGGTGAGATCGCTCGACGTGTGATCCGCACGTGCCGGGCGATGGACATCAAGACCGTCGCCGTTTTCTCCGACGTTGACCGCGATGCTCCGCATGTTCGCGAGGCCGACGACGCCGCTGGTCTGGGCGCAGCGCCGGCCACCGACAGCTACCTGAACATTCCGAAAGTGATCGAGGCGGCGCGGCGGTCAGAAGCCGACGCCGTGCATCCGGGCTACGGCTTTCTCTCCGAGAATCCGGCGTTTGCCGAAGCGTGCGAGGCGGCCGGCATCATCTTCATCGGCCCGCCGGCCCGGGTGCTCCGGCAGATGGGTTCGAAGACAGGTATCCGAGCCGCGGTGGCGCAGGCCGGCGTCCCGGTCGTTCCCGGCGTGACGCCGCGCTCACAGGAGCCGCAGGAGATCGTCCGTGCCATCGAAGAAGTCGGCCTGCCCGTCATGGTGAAGGCAGCCGGCGGCGGCGGTGGCAAAGGGATGCGGATCGTCCGGCGCCAGCACGAAGTCGACGGCGCGATTCAGTCGGCCCGAGGCGAAGCGAAGCGATCGTTCGGGAACGACGCGCTCTACGTGGAGCGGCTCATCGAACGGCCGCGACACGTCGAGGTGCAGATCTTCGTCGATCGACATGGTCATGCCGTGCACATCTTCGAGCGCGATTGCACGCTGCAGCGGCGGCAGCAGAAAGTCATCGAGGAAGCGCCAGGCCCGCTGGTGACCGCCGCCTTGCGCGATCGTCTGACGAGCGCCGCGCTGCAGGTCGCGCAGACGGTCGGGTACATCAACGCGGGAACGGTCGAGTTTCTCGTCGAGTCCACTGCCGATGCGGAGGTGCGCTTCTACTTCCTCGAGATGAACACCCGCCTGCAGGTCGAGCATCCAATCACCGAAGCAGTCACCGGCCTCGATCTCGTCCGGGCGCAGATCCTGGTCGCAAGCGGCGAACCGCTGCCGTTCACGCAGCAGGATCTGAGGCTCGACGGACATGCGATCGAATGCCGCGTCTACGCCGAGGATCCGGAACGGCTTCTGCCGCAAGCCGGGAGGCTGCTGCGCTATCGCGAGCCGTCCGGAGAAGGCATCCGCGTCGATTCCGGTGTGGTCGAGGGTCAACAGGTTACGGTGCATTACGATCCGCTGCTGGCAAAGGTGATCGCGCATGGTCCAACGCGCTCTGCGGCGCTCTCACGTCTTCTCGACGCGATCGGGCGTTTTACGGTGCTCGGGATCCGTCACAACCTGTCGTTTCTCTCAGCGCTGCTTCAGCGTCCGGAAGTGACCTCGAATGCAACCTACACCCGATTCATCGAGGACCATCTGACCGACCTCACTCCACATCCGAGAGCCGGGCTGCACGCGGCGGCGGCCGCCGTCGCCGCCCGCGTGGCCGCGCTCGGGCCGCAGCCGGTCGACGTCAGCGAGGCGACCGCGGTCTACGACCCGTGGCAGACGCTGGGTCCGGTGAACTGGTAACGCGATATGCCGAATCGGTTGCGGCTGATTGACGGCGGGTACGAATGGACGGCCGAAGTTGCCGCGGACGAAGTCCGGTTGAGCGCCGAGAAAGTGGGGATCCCTGAGCAGGCGGCCGAGTCATTGCCATCGACGTTCATGGTGCGCCGTGTCGCAGACGACGTGTTTGAAGTCGACTGGTCGGAAGGCCATCATCAGGCGTTCGCCGTACTGGCGTCGGACGTCGTCTGGGTCAGCATCGAGGGTCAGGTCTTCGACATCCAGATTTCGACGGGCGGCCGCAGCACCCGATCGACGACGCGAGATCAGGACGCGCTGGCGCCGCCGATGTCGGCAACGGTCGTGCGGATCGCCGTCGCCCCCGGCGATCACGTCAAGCAGGGCGACCTGCTCGTCTCGCTCGAGGCGATGAAGATGGAACTGCCCATCCGGGCGCCTCGCGACGGGATCGTCAAGGCTGTCCACTGCAGGGAAGGCGAACTCGTACAACCGGGAAACGTGCTGGTTGAGATGTGAGAGGATTACCAATTACCCATTACCAATTTCCGATGTCACACGTCACCGTCTACGAGGTCGGCCCGCGGGACGGGTTGCAGAACGAGACGGTGAACGTCCCGACGACCGAGAAGATTGCCTTCATCGATCGCTTGAGTACCGCGGGCCTGGCGGTCATCGAAGTGTCGGCATTCGTCAGCCCGAAGTGGGTGCCGCAGATGGCCGATGCCGCCGAGGTGTTTCGCGGGATCGGGCGGCGGCCCGGCACCAGGTACTCGGCACTGGTGCCGAATCTGAAAGGGCTGGCGCGGGCGAGCGAAGCCGGCGTCACGGAGGTCGCGGTCTTCGCCGCAGCCTCGGAGACGTTCAGCCGGCGCAACATCAACCAGTCCATCGACGATTCGTTCGAAAGTTTTCGCGAAGTGTCGACGGCGGCAGCCGCGTCGCGCATCCGGGTGCGCGGGTATCTGTCCACGGCGTTCGGCTGTCCGTTCGAAGGCGACGTGCCGATTGCGCGCGTGATCGACTTGACGAAGCGGCTGCTCGACCTCGGTCTCTACGAGATTGCCGTGAGCGACACGATCGGGATCGCGCATCCAGGGCAGGTGCGCGTGCTGCTGAGCCGGCTATCGGAGAGTGTGCCGGTTGATCGACTCGCGCTGCACTTCCACGATACGCGCGGGACCGCGCTGGCCAACGTCCTCACCGCGCTCGAATTCGGCGTCCGCACTTTCGACGCGTCGGCCGGCGGGCTCGGCGGCTGTCCGTACGCGCCCGGCGCGTCAGGCAACCTCGCGACCGAAGATCTGCTCTACCTCCTTCACGGACTCGGACACGAAACCGGAGTCCGGCTCGACGGCGTCGTGAGCGCGGCGCAGCCCCTGGAGCGCGTCGTCGGCCATCGGCTGCCGTCGCGGGTGTTTCAGGCGACGCTGGCCACCGCCAAGCCCTCTCCACCCTCGCCGCCGTCGTGACCGGCGATGTCGTCGCCGCGTGGATGACGGCCCTGCGCGAGCGGCACGTCGAGCCGCTCGGCCGTCCCGCGTTTCTGAAAGCGGTCCGCGCGCTCTCGGTGCGATATGTCGAGCGGCGGCACACGCTCGACAGCCGTTCGGCGATCGACTCCGCCGGTAAGCGCGCCGCCTTCGCCGCGTTCTACGCACCTGTTCATTTCCACGCCACGCAGTTGATCGTTCAGGAACTGCGGCTCGCCGACGGGACCATCGACACGATCGTCGACCTCGGGTGCGGGACCGGCGTTGCCGGTGCAGCATGGGCACTGTCATCGCCTGAGCGACCGGCGTTGACCGGCATCGATGCCAATCCATGGGCAGTGGATGAAACGAACTGGACATGGCGAACGCTCGGACTGACCGGACGCGCGCGCCGCGGCGACATCGTCCGGACTGTGTTGCGACTGCGGCAGGCATCGCGGCGATCATCTGGCGCGGGAACAGGGATCGCCCTCGGATGGGCGGTCAATGAACTGGGCGACGACGCGCGGCACACGCTGCTGCCGGCGCTGCTCGACCTCGCGAGACGCGACGCTTCTATCCTCGTCATCGAACCGATCGCTCGTCGCGCGGCTCCGTGGTGGAACGATTGGGCCGCGAGCTTCGGCGACCTCGGCGGCCTGGCGCGCGAATGGACCTGGGAAATCGGTGCCACCGGACTCGCGGATTTGAATCGTGAGGCCGGATTTCGACGTGAATCGCTGAGTGCACGAAGCCTCAGTATTGCGGGCCGGTGAGCTATTCCTGCCTCAACACGATCACCGGATCGATTCGTGCCGCACGACGAGCCGGCAGATAGCTGGCGACAAGAACGGTGAGGATCAGGGTCGCGAGTGCCGCACCAAGCATCCGCGGATCGTTCGGGTTCGCGCCAAACAGCAGCCATCCGAGCAGCCGGGTGGCAAATGCCGACCCGGCCAGCCCGAGCGCCCCGCCGATCGCTGCCAGCACCAGGCTGCGGCCCAGCACGAGCCGGTACAACCGCTGCCGGTCGGCGCCGAGGGCCGCACGAATGCCGAATTCGCGAGTGCGCTCGCCGACCGTCTGCGAGACGACGCCGTAGACGCCGATGATGGCCAGCAGGAGCGCAAAGACCGCGAACGTCAGGTAGAACACGGCGAAGTACCCGACGAACCAGTACCCGCGACGATGCTCCTCGAGAGCGGAGCGGATGTTCGTCAAGGGCTGATCGGGATCGATCGCGGAGACGGCCGCGCGGATGGCGGCCATCGCCGCGGCCGAGTCGCCCGTCGTCCGCACCAGCACGTCGACCGGCCGGCCGGCCGATTGCGCGAGCGGGAGATAGACGTACGGATTCACCCGCCGGCCCGGCGCCGGGTCGCCTTCGTAGTTGGACACGATGCCGACGATCACCCGCCAGGGATCGCCGGGCAGATCGGGACGCAGCTGGATCCGTGCACCAGTCGGATTCACCGCCGGCCGCATCGCGTCCGCCATCTGCTGGCTCACGATCGCCACCGGCTCGCTGCCCGCGCGATCGGCAGCCGTGAACGCCCGGCCCGATTTCACGCGCAGTCCTTGTGTCGCGAAGTAGCCCGGGGTGATCGCAAACGCAAAGCGCGGCGAGACGCCGGCGGGCGTCACAGCTCCCTCGATCCTGATCGATCGGTCCTGGCGGCCGAAGCCGGCCACGAATTCGATGTGTGAGAGCGCGACCTGCGCGCCTGGTATCGCCTCGACGCGCTGCGTCAGGTCGGCAAGCGCTGTGCCGAGCGCGTCACGATTCTCGAAGCGCGATCCGGCGAGCGGAAGCTGCGCCAGCGTCAGCCCGTCGAGGTCATATCCGCCCGGCCGCTCGGCGAAGCGAAGGAACGTCCGGCCCATGACGGCCGCGCCGGAGAGCAACATCAGCACGAGCGCCAGCTCGCCGGCCACCAGACTGCTCCGAAGACGTCGCTGATTGGGACTGGTGATGCGGCCGGATCCGCTTCCCTGCTTCAGGCTGTCGACGAGGCTCCGGCGTGTCGCGCCGCGCGCCGGCAGGAGTCCGACGAGCAGGCTCGCGCCGATCGTCGCGGCCGCGCAGAAGACGAGCACCCGCCAGTCGATGGCGAAGTTGATGTAGTACGGCACCTCGGGCACGGCGATGCCTCGTCGCGCGAGACCGACCCCCTGGATCGCCAGCATCAGGCCGAGCGCGCCGCCGATGGCGCCAATGACGAGCGTCTCAACGACTAGCTGACGGACGAGCCGGCCACGGTCGGCGCCAAGCGCCGCGCGCACCGCGAATTCACGGGATCGCTGCGTCGCGCGCGCGAGAAACAGCGCGGCAAGATTCGCGCACGCTACGGCCAATACCAGGGCGACCGCCCCGAGCATGACCAGAAAGGCCTGCCCTTCCGTCCCGGCACGGTCGTCGCCAAGTCGGTTGACGTCGATCGACCACTCCCCTTGTGAGGCCGGATACTCGATCGCGAGCGATGCGGCAATCGTCCGCATCTCCGCCCGCGCGCCGTCGAGCGTGACGCCCGGCCGCAGACGGCCGACAACCCCGAATCGACGATCGTCGCGATCCGTTGACGGCGGCGCGCTCGAGAGCGGCAGCCAGAGATGGGCCCGCTCCGGAAATCCAAATCGCGCCGGCATGACGCCGACGATTTGCGTCGGCACGCCGTTCACGCGCACGCTGCGGCCAATCACCTCACGATCTGCCGCAAACAGACGCTGCCAGAGGTCGTACGCGAGGAGCATGACCGGTGGCGCCTCCGGACGATCGTCAGTGCGATTGAGATCGCGCCCGAGGACCGGTGCGATGCCGAGGACGCTGAACAAGCCGCCGGTCACTCGTGCGCCCGAGACGCGCTCCGGCGTGACCGGCGCCGACAGCACGAACGCATCCTCGTCGTAGGCTTCGAGACTCACGAACGACTGCGCCCGCGTGCGCCAGTCGAGATATCCCGGGTACGACGTGCCAACGCCGCAACCGGCGCAGAGTTTCGTTGGACTCGTCTCGCCGACGTCCATGAGCCGGTTGGAATCGGGGAACTCCGACGGGACGAAATAAAACGCATTGACGAGGCTGAAGACCGTGGTGTTGGAGGCGATGCCGATCGCGAGCGTCAGCGCAGCGACCACGGCGAACCCTGGCGCGCGACGCAGCAGTCGCGCCGCATACCGTGCGTCCTGTACCACCGCCGACAGAACCGCTTGCGTGCGCAGCGACGAAGCGGTCGAGACGACGTCGGCGCCAAGTCCTACGGCAACGCGGAGCCGCGACAGGCGCGCGTCACCGGCCGCGGCCAGCTGTTCGCGAGCGGCGTCCTCGAGTGCCGCCTGCTGACGGGCTCTGAAGGATCCCGGCAGGAGCCGGAGCAGCCAGCGGTAGACCCTCACGCGTCGCCCCGCCGCGTCGCCAGCTGCGCCTTCGCTGCTTTCGCAAGGCTCGCCATGCGGTCCGCCTCGTCCGCGAGTGCCCGTCGCCCCGCGCGAGTGAGGCGGTAGTAGCGGCGGCGTTCACTCTCTGTTGGGCGCTCGCTGCCGCCAATCTCCTGGATGAGCCCTGCTTCGGTCATCTGTTCCAGCGAGTTATAGAGCATGACGGGCCAGAGTTTCAGCGTCCCGCCGGTCTGATCGAGCACTGCGCGCATGATGCTGGAGCCGTGCCGGTCCTCGCTGGCGAGCGCCAGCAGGATCTGGAACCAATGCGTCTTGAGAGGCGTGGACGCCGACATGGGTATGCTACCGATCGGTATTATACGGAGTGGTAGTTCGCCAGGTTCACGCGCGGAGGCGCGGAGACGGGGAGGCGCGGAGGCTCGGAGGCGGACGCCCGCGTGAGCAGGGGTTTGTCCCCGATTGCCGAAGGCGGGACTGACCCCCTCGCAGGTTCGAAGCCGCTATTGATTAGGCGGAGGCCTCGCGAGCAGCTAAGAAAAGAAGACCGAACGGGTGCGTCTATGCCACTATGTAGTGACGCACATATGCTCTCCTACACAGCCTTGTTCGTTCTCCAGGCCCTCGCCCAGGGCCACAAGTTCGGATTCGACATCATGGATGCGACCGAGTTGCCGTCCGGCACGGTCTATCCCGCCCTTCGGCGACTCGAAGCGGCGGGGCTCGTCGAGTCCGCGTGGGAAGAAGACGCGCGGAGCCGGAAGGCCGGCCGGCCGCGCCGGCGGTACTACCAGCTCACCAAGCGCGGTCGCGACCAGTTGAGCGAGGCCGAAGCGCGCTATCGAGCGGTCTCGAAGCTGTTTGAGAAACGGAGCCGCGCGTGAGAATTGCCGTCGCGCGCGTCATCGTGCGGATCGCGGCGTGGATGGTCCCTTCGTCGTTGCGCAGCCGGTGGCGCGAGGAGTGGCTCGGCGAAATTGAAGGGCAAAGGGCAGAGGGCAAAGGGCAAAGGGAAGGGCAAAAGGCAAAGGGAAGAGGGCGAGAGTGGCGCACCCTCCGCGCGGCGCTGGGCGCGCCGTGGGATGCGATCGTCTTACGCGGCCGGTCGGCGCGCGGCGCGGGTCGCAGCGTGGGCGCAGGATTTCAGACCGATCTCTCGCAGACCGTGCGTGCCCTCTGGCGCACGCCGTCCCATGTCGCCACCGTCGTGATCTGCCTCGGCATCGGCACATCCATCAGCGTCTCCGTGTTCTCGGCCCTCAACGCTCTGCTGTTTGGAGAGATGCCGGGAGTGGCCGATCGTCGATCGGTCGTGCGCCTCTCGCTCCGGTACGAGGCCGGCGCCGGAACCTCGGATCGAATCTACGTTTCTCCGAGGGGAGGGCAACGGCTCACGGGCGGCCCGTGGTCCACGTCGGACTTCGAAATGCTCGCCGCGAACCGGGGCGGCGCGCTCTCGGGCCTCGCAGTTGAGGGCGACTGGCGGTTCGACATCACGCTCGATCGGGATCCTGTGAACACGACGGGCGCGTTCGTGTCGGGCGCGTACTTCGACGTGCTGGGTACGACGCCGTCGATGGGCCGCCTGCTGAAACCGACCGACGACCGGGCGGATGCTCCAGCGGTCGCCGTCATCGGCTATCACCTGTGGCAAGAGCGCTTCGACGGCAAGCCGAACATCGTCGGCCGCTCGATTCTCGTGGCCGATCGTCCGTTCACCGTTGTCGGTGTTGCTCCTCCGCGGTTCACCGGTGTCCAACCCACGGGCCTCGGCGCGAGCCCGTTGAATGCCACGCAGCTCTGGCTGCCGCTGCATCACGCCATCGGTTGGCCGGGCGTTCCAGATCGTGAAGTCCCATGGCACAGCGCCGTCGGTCGGTTGGGGCCGGGCGCGACTCAGGACGACGCCCGGACGGCGATGATGTTCGGCGCGCAACGCCTCGCGGCGGCCCATCCGCTGAACAGGCGCGGAGCGATCGTCATCGTGCACGATCACACTCTGGGACCGAATGACAGTCCGCTCGAGATTCTCACGATGGTGACGGTGCTGCTCAGCCTGCCGCTCACCGTGCTCCTCATCGGGTGCGCGAATGTGGCGAATCTCCAGATCGCGCGCGCAACCGAGCGTGCGCGCGAGCTCAGCGTCCGCTGTGCGCTGGGCGCGTCACGCGCGCAGGTCATCCGGCTCCTGACGTGTGAAGCGGCGATCCTCGCGGTGCTGTCGGTTGGCGCGGGCTGGCTGGGCGCGCAGGTGATCCTGACGATCGCCCAACCTTCTTTTCCCGTGGCGCTCGCGCTGGACGGCCGCGTCCTCGCGTTCGCGCTGCTGCTGACCGTCGGCGTGACGGTGCTCTCAGGTCTCACGCCGGCGTGGTTGAGCACGCAACGCGCGGACCTGATGCTCAGGCACACGGGTCGCACCGGTGGCCTGGGGCATTCACGGCTGCGGCACGCGCTCGTGATCGTGCAAATGGCGCTGTCGCTCGTGTTGCTGGCGATGAGCGGTCTCTTCATGGCGTCGCTGCGGGCAATGCGCGACGAAGTTCCGCCCGCGGCCCGCACGACGCTCGTCGCTCCCCTCGACGTGGACACGCTTGGGTATACGGCGGCCGATACGAGGCAACTCCGGGACGAAATCACGGCGCAGCTCGCCCAGCATCCGAGCGTGCAGTCGGTCGCAGCCGAGCGCATGGTGGGCTTTCGGTACTGGGCTCCGACGGACGCAATCGATGCGAGACGCTACATCGCGGGCGGATACGTCACCGCATCGTGGTTCGAAACGGTCAGTGCGCGGCTCGTGGCCGGCCGGTTCTTGCGGGAATCCGACGGCGGCACGACGGCGGTCGTAAGCGAGCGGCTCGCGCGGGAGCTTGTGCCAAACGGATCGGCGCTGGGGAGACTGATCTATCTCAGCAATTCAGTAATCGCCGCCCAGTCCCACCGGCGATACGAGCTGGCTCGGCCGCTACCGGGGCAAGGCGCGGAAATTCCCGTCGAGCGGCTCGCGGCAGAAATTGTCGGGGTCATCGCCGACATGCCGCGGAGGGCCGGCGATGCTCAGCCTGATCCCGTTGTTTACCTGCCGCTCCCGGCTGACTCAGCTGGACTTTTTACGCTGCGCGTCCGCACCAGCAGTCCGGACGAATTGGTGCCGCAAGTCCGCGAAATCATCCGGCACGCCGAACGACG
>Ga0111539_10008045_pt1 | contig 13445 bp, 10 predicted proteins | sample RhiMethybrSRZTD1_FD_79667 | JGI IMG/M metagenome (GOLD analysis project Ga0111539, IMG submission 79667) | Populus rhizosphere microbial communities from Tennessee, USA - Rhizosphere MetaG P. TD hybrid SRZTD1 (version 2) (version 2) | ecosystem: Host-associated > Plants > Roots > Rhizosphere >...
CGGGGGCGGCGCGTTCCGCGAAGCGCCGCCGCTGTTCCGGGTGCGGCCGGAGACGCTCACGGGGTACACGGTGCCGGCGCAATTCGCGGGCAGCGTGTTCGACCTCGCTCCCGACACCGAGTACGAGATCGAGCTCCACTTCGTCGACCCGGACGGCGTCGACGAGACGCGTTCGGTGACGGCGCGGACGCGGCCGATCCCAAGCGATCCAGCGTCACCGCGCGCGGTGGCGGCAGCGAGCGCGGCGGAGCTTCGCACGGCGCTCGGCAACGCGCAGCCCGGCGACGTGATCACGATCGCGGACGGGACGTACACCGGCAGCTTCAGCCTCGGCGCGAGCGGCACCGCCGAGCGGCCGATCGTGATCCGCGGCCAGACTCTGGAGGGCGTGGTGCTCGACGGGCAGGGCTGCACGGACTGCAACGTGATCGACGTGGGCGGGAGCTTCGTCCACGTCGAACGCATGACGCTGCGGAACGCCGTGCGCGGGCTCGCTTTCGGCAGCGGCGCCACCGAAGGCGGCGTGGCGCGCTGGCTGCGCATAACCGACGTCGTGCACGGGATCGCCGCGCAGGCGGCCGCGTACACGGATCTCGTGATCTGCGACAACGTGATCGAGGGGCGGCTGCGCTGGCCATGGGTGTTCGACGCGAACGCGACCGACCACTGGGACGATCGCGGCATTTCGATCCGCGGCAACGGCCACGTGATCTGCCACAACCACATCACCGGCTTCGGCGACCCGATCACGCAGCGTGAGCAAGGCGCGCGCGCCTTCGACTACTACGGCAACGACATCGACGCGAGCTACGACGGCTCCGAGGTCGACGGCGCCGAGGGCAACGCGCGCGTGTGGGGCAACCGCTGGACCAACGTGCAGGCGCCGCTCAGCGTGCAGCCGATCCTCGGAGGGCCGGCGTACCTCCTGCGCAACGTGCTTTTCAACATCACCGACGAGCAGATCAAATTCAAGATGACGGGGAGCGAGCCCTCGGGGCTCCTCGCGTACCACAACACCTGGGTGGGCGCGCAAACCGCGCTGAATCTGCAGACGCCGATCACGGGCCACAACTTCGTGATCTCGAACAATCTGTTCATCGGGCCGGCGCAGCCCGCGGGGGCCACGGTCGAATGGACGGCCGGCGTCGACGGCGGACTCTTCGACTACAACGGCTACTTTCCGGACGGCCGCTTCTGGCTCGGCGTCGTGAACGGGCAGAACGTGAACGGGGCGAGCTTCGTGGAGCTCCAGGCGCGCGGCGTGTTCGAAACCCACGGCGTGCTGCTGGCCGCGCCGATCTTCGCGTTCGGACTCCAGGCGCCACCGGACATGCGCGAGCACTTGCCGCCGCCGGCGAGCTTCGCGCTCGCAACGGGCTCGAACGCGATCGATCGCGGCGTGGCTTTGCCGGGAATCAACGCGTCGCATCGCGGCGCGGCGCCTGACCTCGGCGCGTGGGAAGCCGGATGCCCCGAGCCGCACTATGGCCCCCGCGCCGAAAACGACTCGAGCTTCACGCCCGTCGACGGCTGCGGCTCCGGCGGCACTGGCGGTGGCGGCTCCGCCGGAAGCAGCGGAGCCGGCGGTGGCGCAGGAGCAACGGGCGGCGCCGCTGGCAGTGGCGGCGCCGCGGGAGGCGCCGGCGGCAGCAGCGGTGCGGGCGGCGTGAGCGGCGCCGGAGCGAGCGGACCGGGCGGCTCGATGGGCAGCGCTGGATTCCCGGGCGCCACGCCGGGCTCCGCCGATGACAACGGCGGTTGCGGGTGCCGGCTGAGCGCCGGCTCCACGCGCGCGACGTGGGCCGCGCTGCTCTTCGCATTCGTCGCGCTTCATACACGGCGTCGAAACGCGCCGCGATACGCGCGTGATTCGAGCCTGCGAGCCGAAAGGCCGAGGGCGAGAGACGTTGGGACCCTCGGTCGCGGCGGAGCCGCGGCCAAGAGGGACCCGGCCGCCCGCAGGCGAGAGCCGAGGACGGCCGGTCGTGAAGCGCCGTATGGCGCTGGGGAGCAGCCTCGGGGATGGACGCTGTGACCCTGTTCGCGTAAAAGACTCGGCGCGGTAAAGCGTCAAAACGCGGACGCTCCGCGCGGACAGCCATGAAGATTCACGAGTACCAGGGCAAGCAGATTTTCGCGCGGCACGGGATTCCGGTGCCGAAGGGTTACCCGGCGCTCAGCGTCGCCGAGGCGGAGGCGGCGGCGAAGCGTCTGGTCGACGAGACCGGGTCGCAAGTCGTGGTGGTCAAGGCGCAGATCCACGCCGGCGGCCGCGGCAAGGGCGGTGGCGTCAAGGTCGCGAAGAACGGCGTGACCGAGGCCAAGGAGCTCGCCGGGAAGATCCTCGGGATGCAGCTGGTGACGCACCAGACCGGACCCGAGGGGCAGAAGGTGCGGCGCCTGTACATCGAGCAGGGCCTGGCGATCGCGCGCGAGCTCTACGTCGGAATGGTGGTGGACCGGGAGACGCGGCGCATCGCCATCATGTGCTCGACCGAAGGCGGGGTCGAGATCGAGAAAGTGGCGGCGGAAACGCCGGAGAAGATCCTGAAGGAGTTCGTGGATCCGCTGCTCGGGCTCGCGGGGTTTCAGGCGCGGAAGCTCGCCTACGGGCTCGAGATCGGCAAGGGCAGCCCGAAGCCGAAGGAGACCGTGAAGCAGTTCTGTGACATCGCGACGAAGCTCACGAAGCTGTTCGAGAAAGAGGATTGCTCGCTGTGCGAGATCAATCCGCTGATCGTGACGGCCGCGGGCGACGTGATGGCGCTCGATTCGAAGATCAACTTCGATGACAACGCGGCGGACCGGCATCCGGAGTGGGCAGAGCTGCGCGACCAGGACGAAGAAGATCCAGTCGAGAGCGAGGCCAAGAAGACGGGGCTGTCTTACGTTTCACTCGACGGCGACATCGGTTGCCTGGTCAACGGCGCCGGGCTCGCGATGGCCACCATGGACATCATCAAGCACTATGGTGGTAACCCCGCGAACTTCCTCGACGTTGGCGGTGGCGCGAACAAGGAGCAGGTGACGAAGGCGTTCACCATGATCCTCTCGAGCCCCAAGGTGAAGGGGATTTTCGTCAACATCTTCGGCGGGATCATGAAGTGTGACGTGATCGCGGAGGGCGTGGTCGCGGCGACCAAGGAGCTCGGTCTGAAGGTGCCGCTGGTGGTCCGGCTCGAGGGCACGAACGTCGAGCTGGGCAAGAAGATCCTCAACGAGAGTGGGCTCGCGATCCAGGCCGCGGACGGCATGGGCGACGGGGCGAAGAAGATCGTGGCGGCCGTTCGCGGCTGAGCAGCCGAGTGACTGGTCGGAGCGAAGCGAAGCGGAGCGGAGAAGAAACAAATGGCGATTTTGGTCGGTAAGGACACGCGCGTCGTCGTCCAGGGCATCACCGGTTCGGCGGGTTCCTTTCACGCCAAGCAGTGCATCGCTTACGGCACTCAGATCGTGGCGGGCTGCACCCCGGGTCGCGGCGGCGAAACGTTTGTCGCCGAGGGGCCCGGCGGCGCGAAGGTGAGCGTCCCGGTCTTCGACACGATGGCCGAAGTGGTGAAGCAGACCGGCGCGGACACTTCGTGCATCTTCGTGCCCGCGCTCGGCGCGGCGGACTCGATCCTCGAGGCAGTCGACGCCGGATGCCGCTTGGTGGTGTGCATCACCGAGGGCATCCCGGTGATGGACATGATCCGGGTGCGCCGGGCGCTCGAGGGCAAAAAAGTCCGCCTGATCGGGCCGAACTGCCCCGGCATCATCACGCCCGGCGCGTGCAAAATCGGCATCATGCCGGGCCACATTCACCGTCAGGGCAAATATGGCGTGGTATCCCGCTCCGGCACCCTGACCTACGAGGCCGTGGGGCAGCTCACCGCGCTCGGCATGGGCCAGTCGACCTGTATCGGCATTGGGGGCGATCCGGTCGGTGGGATGGATTTCGTCGACGTGCTTGAACAGTTCAACGCCGATCCGGACACAGAGGGGGTGATGATGATCGGTGAGATCGGCGGGAATGCCGAGGAGCGAGCGGCTGCTTGGATCAAGGAGAACATGAAGAAGCCGGTGGCCGGCTTCATCGCCGGCACGACCGCTCCCCCAGGCAAGCGCATGGGACATGCCGGTGCGATCATTTCCGGAGGCAAGGGCACCGCCGCCGACAAGATTGCGGCGCTCCAGGCCGCCGGGGTGAAAGTCGCGCCGTCGCCTGCGGAGATGGCCGCTACGTTGCGCAGCATGCTGTAAAACTCGCGTCGCTAGGAAGCGCCGGGGGCCGCACGCGCCTCCGAATTCCTACCGAGTCGTTCTCGAGCCGACCTGACGACGAGACAGGCGCGCCTCACGAAACAGTTGTAAATTCGGGCGTCTTGCCCTAAGGAGCGGACTCGAATTTCAGGGAGTGGAATCGATGGCTCTAGAACGCACGCTCTGCATCATCAAACCGGACGCGGTGGAAAAGCGCAAACACGGGGCGATTGTGCAGAGGTTGCTCGAAGAAGGTTTCACGATCCTGAGTCTGAAACAGATCCGGCTCAGCCGCGGTGTGGCGGAGGGTTTCTACGCCGTGCACAAGGGCAGGCCGTTCTTCGACGAGCTCTGCACTTTCATGACGCGCGGACCGGTCGTGGTCGCCGCGCTCGAACGGGAAAATGCGGTACAACACTATCGTGCTGTGATCGGGGCCACCGATCCGGCGAAAGCCGATCCCGGTACGGTGCGCAAGTTGTATGGGACCAACGTCGGCGAGAACGCGGTGCACGGTTCCGATTCGGTCGAAAACGGCCGCATCGAGTGCGCCTACTTCTTCGCCGAGCACGAGCTTCTGTCGCGCTGAGTCAGCGTGTGATCTTTTCGGCCGATCGAGCAGATCGACCAATGGGGGGTTCGCGCAGCGATGAGCAATACCCCTCCCCCGCGTGGCACCGGTGAAGGCCCGCAAGCAGCCGCTCGCGGCGTGCTGCGCGACGCGCTCGGCGGCGTGCACAACCTGGTACAGCTGCTGCATTCGATCCGGGTCGGGCCCAAGGCGCTGACCGCGGTGATCCCGGACGTGCACGCGGCGTGCGACGCGATGCGGCGTTCGGTGCGGGAGCTGCTCGACGAGCTCGCTTCGGAGCTGCCGAACCCGGCCTGCGCAGCCGAGCTCCGGCAGTTCTTCGCGCCTCGCATCGACGAGCTCGAGCGCGCGCTGGCGCGGGCCATGCATACGCCGATCAACGCGCGGGCGCGGCTCGATCTCGAGCAAGTGTTGAGCCGGCTGTCGCGCGAGCTCGATGCCGGCCGCGAGCTCGTCGACCTGCTCGAAGACGCAATCGAAGGCCCCACCGTTCGCCTGAGCTTGCTCGAGATCGTGCGCCACGGTGTGGCTTCGCCCGAGCGTCACGTGCCGAGCTCGGAAACGTTGTCGGCGACCGTATCCTCGACGCCAGAAGGGCTCGAACTGTTGGTCAACGGCCGCGTCGCGCGCATGCTGGTGATCACCGGGGTCAACCTGGTCACGGGGGGCGACGCGTCGATCGTCCCTCAGGTGTTCATCGGCCGGATCGACAGCCGGGAAAGCGGGATGCGAGTGACGCGGACGGCGGCGGCCGGAGAGCGGATCGCGGTTCCGGCGCGGCCGCTGATCGAGCCCACCCTGGCCTGCATCGAAGCCGCCGCGCGGCTCGCCGGAGCCCGGATCGAACGCGGCAGCGACGACAGCACTTTTTCCGTGCTCTGGCCGCGCGAGCCCGCGGCGTCGCGGCCGGATAGCGCAGACTGACGCGCGTCGCTCGCGGCTCGCGGCAATGCTATGCGAGCGTCATGGACGAAGCCGAGATCCGCTCGCTGATAGAAGCCGCGTTCGCCGACCGCGCGCTTTTGAAAAACGACGCTCACAAAAATGCGGTGCTCGAGGCGCTGGCCTGGCTCGACGCGGGGAAGATTCGCGTCGCGACTCAAGACGGCCCGGGACGCTGGACGACGCACGCTTGGGTCAAGCAGGCCGTGCTCTTGTATTTCGGCGTGGCGCCGATGCAGCGCATGAGCGCGGGGCCGATCGAATTTTACGACAAGGTGCCGCTGAAATCGGGCCTGGATCGCGCCGGCGTGCGCGTGGTTCCTCCGGGCACGGTGCGCTACGGCGCGTTTCTGGAAGCCGGCGCAGTGGTGATGCCGGGTTACGTCAACATCGGCGCGTACGTCGGCGCAGGCACGATGGTGGACACGTGGGCGACCGTCGGATCGTGCGCGCAGATCGGCAAGGACTGCCACCTGGCTGGCGGCGTGGGCATCGGCGGTGTGCTCGAGCCCCCCGGTGCACAACCCGTGATCATCGAAGACGGTTGCTTCGTCGGATCGCGCGCGATCATCGTCGAGGGCATGCTGATCGAACGCGAAGCCGTGATCGGCGCCGGTGTCGCGCTCACCGCGTCGACCGCCATCATCGACGTCACCGGTAAAGAGCCGGTCGAGTATCGGGGCCGGGTCCCGCCGCGCAGCGTCGTGATCCCGGGCATGCGTAAAAAGGAGTTCCCGGCCGGCGAGTACCAGATCCCCTGCGCGTTGATCATCGGCCAGAGGAAAGAGAGCACCGACCGGAAAACCAGCCTGAACTCGGCGCTTCGGGACTTCAACGTCGCGGTTTGAGCGCTATGGCCAGATGATCTAGTCTGAGGGGGACGATGACGGCGGAGTCCGGCCAACCAGCCGGCCTTTCACGGGAAGCCGGTGCGGAGGAGCGGGCGGAACTCGAACGCCTGCGTACTTTGCTCGAGCACTCGCTCGAAGTGATCAGCTTGCTCGACGCGTCGGGCCGCATTCTCTACCGGAGCCCGGCAAAAGTACGCCCGCTCGGTTACGCGGACGGGCTGGTCGGCCGCAACGCGCTCGAGATCGTGCACGAGGGAGATCGCGCGCGGATCGGGCAGAAGCTCGTTGAGCTGGTGAAGCAGCCCGGCGGCATCGTCTCCGACGTGTTCCGCGTCCATCACGCCGACGGAAGCGTGCGCTGGATGGAAGCGACGACCACCAACTTGCTCCACGATGCCAAGGTGGGCGCAATCGTGGTCACGTACCGCGACGTCACGGCCCAGCGCCATGCCGAGGAGGAAGCGAAACGCGCGGCCAACCTCGCGTCAGCGGCCTCGCTGGCGGCCGCGCTGGGCCACGAGGTCGGAAATCCGTTGACCGCGCTGACCTTGAACCTCGAGGCTGCCCTGCGCGAGCTGCCGAACCAGGATCGCAGCGAGCTCGAACAGAGCCTGAGCACGGCGCTCGAATCGGCGCGCCGGATCGCGGCAATCGCCGCCGGTCTGCGCGTGCTGGTGCAGGGCAGCGCCGACACGCTCGAACGCGCCGATCTGCGCGTGGTTCTCGACCGCGCGCGAGCGCACGTCAGCTACATCGCTGGACCGTCGATCGACACGATCGAGCCAGCCGGTTCGCTCTACGTGCGGGGCGAAGAATCGAAGCTCGTAACCGTGTTCTCGAATCTGTTCGCCAACGCGCTCGAGGCGCACCCCTTTGCGCCCGGCGGCAACGAAATCGTGGCGCGGGTCGAGCTCGACGGCGATCGCATCTCGATCGAGGTCAGAGACCGCGGCGTCGGCATCGCGGAAGAGCACCTTTGCAAGGTTTGCGAGCCATTTTTCACGACAAAACGCGATCAGGGCCGAAGCGGTCTCGGCCTCGCGGTGGTGCAGCGGACCGTCGAGCAGCTGGGCGGCTCGCTCGCGATCGAGAGCACCCCGGGGACCGGCACGAGCGCACGCGTATGGCTGAAGCGCGTGGACCCGCCGGCGCTGCTGAGCATCCTGCCGGACGCGGAAATGAGCAAGAACGTGCGCGGCCGCTTGCTGGTCGTGGACGACGACCCGCTGGTCTTGAGGTCGCTGACCAAGCTGCTCAAGCTCGATCACGATGCCGTGCCGGCGCGCTCCGGCGAAGAAGCGCTCCAGCGGATCCGCTCGGGAGAAAACTTCGACGCCATCGTGTGCGACGTGCTGATGCCGGGAATGAACGGCATCGAGCTGCTCGCCGAGCTGGAACGCATCGACGCACGCCTCGCCGAGACCGTGATTTTCATCACCGGGGGCGGCAGCGGGGAAATCGAGGATTTCTTGCGCCGCGCCGGCCGGCCCTTCATGAACAAGCCGCCGGATTCGGTGCGGCTGCGCCTGATGGTGAGCGAGCGCGTGCAGCGATCGCGCCGCCGGCGCCGCAAGTAGCTCTCAAAGCATATTCGGCGTGTAGTACTGGGCGATCAGGATGCACATCTCGTTGTTGGCCGCCGATTCGCCGAAAGTGAGCGGTGTGCTGGTCTCGTTGTTGTACTCGCACCGGTAGTCGAGGGCCTGATTGGCGCCCAGCGAGATCGAGGGATCGTAGCGGAACGGCGGCGTCTCCCAGTCCGGAGTGTCGAGAATGCGCTTGCCGCCGGTGTCGACGGTGAAGCGCGTGCCGTGCATGTGCATGTGCGGCATCAGCCACAAGAGCTCCACCGAGTTGCCTAGCTGCATGCTTCCGCCCGCGCTCCCGGTCGAGTGCGCCGGCACGCTGACGTTGAAAGCGATCGCGATCGAGGAAAAAGCATGCGAGCGCACGGTGTCGGGAGCGACACGGCGCAGCGTGACCTTGACGCTGGCGTCGAACGCAGTGTTGCTCGCGTTGAAGTAGTGGCTGTTGATGTGGAAACCGGTATTTCCGGAGAGCGGCGCCGCCACGCCCTCGGGGTACGTGAGCGTGTCGTCGCGAGCTTGTGTGGCGAACGGCCCGCTCGGAACCTCGAGCCCACCGCACGGCGTCGGCGGGCCGTCGGTCGCCCCCTGGCTGGCGTTCAGGACCAGGTGGTGTGAACCTTTGGTCATGTGGCTCTCGAACTCGCCGATCTCCACGGCGTAGCCACCGAAGGGATTTGCGAAGTCCTGGCACATGTAGGTGTCGCGGCCCGGTTCGACGCGAAATGAATCCATCACGAGCGTGACTTCCCACGGGAGGTCGGGAGGAGCTCCGCCGGCTCCCGACGTTCCACCGGCGCCTCCGATCAGATCGCCACCGCCGCCGCCGTCACCACTGAAGCCAGCCCTGCCCCCGGGACTCGCGCCACCCCTGCCGCCCACGCTGCCGCCGACACCGCCGACACCGCCGACGCCGCCGACGCCACTCGTGGTGCCGCCGACGGAGCCGGTGGTGCCGCCCTTGCCACCCTTGCCGCCGCCATGGTTGCCCGCGCTGCTGAATTGCTGCGGCGAACCATCGTCGACGGATCCTCCGCATGCCCCGACCACCACGAGCACCAACCCCAAAGATTTTCTCATGACGCGGGCATTCTGACATGCCGCGGCCGCGGCTGAAAGGCGCGCCAGGGTTTGGGACGCCGTTGTACGCTCCCGCGCGTGACGACGCTTGCCGAAACCCTGCTTTGGTTGTGCCGGATTCCATCGCCGATCGGCGAAGAAGAGCAGATCTGCAATCAGGTCGCCGAACGGCTGTCCCGGGTCCCGCTGGCGGCGCCGATCCGCCGCTATGGGCATTCGATAGTGGTTCCCCTGACGCGGCAGGGTCAGAAGCCTCACGTGGTGCTGGCCGGGCACCTGGACGTCGTGCGGACCGTGCATGACGACGCGCCGCGCATCGAGGGCGATCGCCTGTACGGGCCCGGCGCCGCGGACATGAAGAGCGGACTTTCACTGATGATCGATCTCGCGGAACGCGCGGAACGGCCGGCGCTCGACCTGACGTTGGTCTTCTACGCGCGCGAAGAGGGTCCGTTCGCCGAGAACGAGCTCGGGCCGCTGATCGACGCGGACCCCGAGGTGCGCCATGCCGACGTCGCGATCGCGCTCGAGCCCAGCGACAACAAGCTGCAGCTCGGCTGCGGCGGATCGCTCCACGCCACGGTGCGCTTCGAGGGTCGCACTGCGCACAGCGCGCGGCCGTGGCAAGGCGAAAACGCGATCCACAAGGCCGCCAAGTTTCTCGAGCGTCTGGGCCAACTCGAACCGCGCCGGCACTCGATCGACGGTCTCGAATGGTGCAGCGTGACCAGCGCGACTTTGGCCAGCGGCGGACGCGGACGCAACGTGATCCCCGACAGCTTCGAGCTCAACGTGAACCACCGCTTCGCGCCCGGCACGAGCGCCGAGCAGGCGCAGAACAGCGTGAGAGACCTGGTCCAGGGCGAAGCGAGCATCGAGTTCACCGACGTCTCACCGTCGGCCCCGCCGCTGCGCGAGCACCCGTTGATCGCCGCGCTTGCCGCGAGCGGCGTGAGCGCCGTCGAGCCGAAACAGGCCTGGACCGACGTGGCTCGTTTTGCTGCCCTGGGTGTGCCGGCGGCCAACTTCGGGCCCGGCACTCAGGCCCAGGCGCATCAGCGCAACGAATGGACGCTGCTGTCGCAGCTCGACACCGGCGCCGAGATCCTGCGCCGCTGGTTGGCTCGGCTCGATCAGTTACACGGCATCTGAGAGCGGCACGACGCCATTTTGCCGATGTCGCAACCCTGGACCTGAAGCACGCAGTTTGCCGCGCCCTGGGCGTTGCGTTTCTGACAGGCGCTCACGCAATCGCGATGCGGTAGCTCCACGCCGCCGCAGGGAACCTGCATGCTGCAGACATCGAGCTTCGAGCAGGCCTGGTCGCAAGCGTCGGGCTGTTGCGCGTCGTCGTCGGAACATGCGCTCGCCGCCGCGATCAACAAGAGTCCCAAAATTCCGTGTCTGATCCTCATCGCTGGTTCCTCCGGCGCAAACGGCGCCAGAACGGCACCGCGCCCAGCGCGAGCAACAGCGCGGAGAACGCCGTTGGCGCCGTGGAGGCACGACACCCGCAACCACCACCGTCGTCGCCGTTGGCGGGGTTCGAGCCGTTGCTGCCGCCGGGCCCGCTGCCCTGCGCGTTCCCGCCGCTGCCAGCAACGGAGCCGCCGGTCCCTGCGCCACCCGCGCCGGCCGTTCCGCCCGTCCCGCCCGTCGCGCCGCCTGCTCCCGCTGCACCACCGCTCCCACCGGTGCCGCCCGTTGGCGCGCCGCTCCCGCATGGTGGATCCATGGACGAAGGCGGCGCGTTGCAGTCGGCGCCGAAGCGCTGGCAGGCGGCCGGACCGAGCTCGTTCTCCATCGTCCAATCGTCGCCGCAGACCGCGGCCGCACAACCGAGCGGTCCGCGTATGTCCTTGAGCGCGAGCAGGGACGTGAACGGATTCGGCGTGCTCTCGGTGAAATCCGCGTTCGGGGCGAAGCCGAGCGTGAACTTCAGCTGGTCGAAGTCGGGCAGCCCCTCCGCGTTGCACGCGTACACGCCCCGGTTCGTCCACGTCAGGCAGCTGATGCCGCCGCTGAAAATCTTGGTGAAAGCGGGCTGAGCGGTGTTCGCCACCCAGAGCCCGAGCTCCGCTGGATCCGTGAAGCTCGCGGCCTGGTACGGATCGCCGTAACCGATCAGAACCTTGGAAGCGTCCGGCGAGAGCGCGAAGCCGAACAGTTTTCCCGGCTTCCGGATCAGCTCGTTCCAGGTTCGCCCCGCGTCTTTGGTGTAAAAGAGCGCGTCGTTGGCGACGTTGTCTTGATCCCAGCCGTTGGTCCGGACGAAAACGGCGTCGGGGTTGGTCGGATGAACCGCGGCGATGTACGCCTGATTGTTGATGTCGGCGCCGGCGAAGGCGCGCGTTTCCCAGCTCATGCCGTGATTGCTGGAAACCAGGAGCGCGCCGGTGCCACCTTTCATCAGCGCCGACACGTAGACCCGCGACGCATCCGAGGGCGCCGAATCGACGGTGAACGCCTCTTCGACGTCGGCGCCCAGGTCGGACAGCTTGCTCCACGACTTTCCCGCGTCCGTCGACTGGCTGACCGAAAATACTTCGGGATCTTTCCCGATGTCGCGCGTGAGCGCGATCACCGCATGAGCGCCGCTTTTCTCGATCGTCAGATCGCGCAGATACTCGGGCTCGGGTTGTGCGAGCGACGCCGTCCAGGTGCAGCCGCAATCCGCCGAACGGTTGAGCGAAGCGACGATGCCGGAAAGCAGCGCACCGTCGGGCAACAGCTCGAACAGCGGATCCCCTTCGACCAGCTCGAGCGCAAACGCCTGCTCGCACAGATAGTACCAATTTTGCCCGCGATCGCGGCTGACGAGCAGGCCGAAGGTGCCCGACAGCAGCAGCCGATTGGGATCGTTCGGATCCTCGATCAGCTTCTGCGCTTCGGGGAATCGCCCGTTCGCGAGGAGCGGAGCCGCGTTCAATAGTGTGGCGGCCCCCAATACCCATGGGATCCAGCGGCGCACTCGCATCGAGGTTAGTATCAATAAGCGATCCGGTCGCTCAAAAAGCTCAGCGTCGGCGCCCGAAGTTGTAAAGAGCTCGCACTTGTCCGCCGCGGACGGAACACCGGGCTCGACTTTTGGCAGGGCTTTGCCAACATGCCGCCCGTCGTGCGCTTCATCGCCTTCTGGGTGCTGCTCGTGACCGCAGGTTGTGGCGATCCCGAGCCACCCCCACCGACTCGCCCCCGCTGCCTCGACGCGGTCGACGTCACCCAATGCGCTCCGCTCCACCCGCCCGAGTTTCCCGAGCTCTATAAGGCCGTCTTCAGTCAGACCTGCGCGAGCTCGGGCGTGAACTGTCACGGCCCGAACGGGCGGCAAGGTGGTCTCGTCTTCGCGGATCCGGACGAAGCGTACGCTTTGCTACTGGGAACCGCGGGCGATAAGGCGCGCGTCGTCCCCGGCGATGCGGCGTGCAGCGAGCTCATCGTGCGGCTAGACTCGCGGGGACAACCGTGGTCGATGCCTCCCGGTCAACCGCTAGAAGAGGGGACGCGCTGCGCTATCCGCCGCTGGGTCGCGGCTGGGGCTCCGCGAATGCCCTGATCGCGGCGCTCGGCCTGTGCGTCGCGTGCGGCAACTCCGACGCCGACCCGGAGCCGACCTACCGATCGCGAGCGGAGCTGCTCGACCCGCAAACCTGCGGTGAATGCCACGCGACTCACTACTCGGAGTGGTCCGGGAGCATGCACGCCTACTCCGCCAAGGACCCGGTCTTCGTCGCGATGAACCGCCGCGGCCAGGAGGCGACGAACGGCGAGCTCGGCAAGTTCTGCGTCAATTGCCACGCGCCGATGGCGGTGCGCGAGGCCGAACGCGCAGGGCTGACCGACGTCGATTGGGCGAACTTCCAGGACCTGCCGCACGCCGCCGACGGCGTGAGCTGCTACTTTTGCCACAACACGAGCGCGGTCGAAGGCAGGCACAACGCCGCGCTGCGCCTGACCGACGACGTGACGATGCGGGCCCGCATCACCGATCCGGCGCAGAACCCCGCGCACGCCTCGGAGTACTCGCCGCTGCTTTCCGGCGCGCAGCCCGAGAGCGCCGACGCTTGCGGAGCGTGCCACGACATCGTGCTCCCCTCCCCGCCCGCGCCGCCGCCGATGGGCGACCGGGTCGAGCTCGAGCGAACGTTCCGC
>Ga0111539_10008046_pt1 | contig 13445 bp, 8 predicted proteins | sample RhiMethybrSRZTD1_FD_79667 | JGI IMG/M metagenome (GOLD analysis project Ga0111539, IMG submission 79667) | Populus rhizosphere microbial communities from Tennessee, USA - Rhizosphere MetaG P. TD hybrid SRZTD1 (version 2) (version 2) | ecosystem: Host-associated > Plants > Roots > Rhizosphere >...
CGGCAGCCGCTGCCAGACCCGCGCCCACCCAGCGCGAGCGCAAGGCGAAGATTCTGGGCGAATTGAGGACAGCGCGCGGCTCAGCCGCAGCGCGCAGCGCCGCTGCCGGCACGGGCGGCCGCATGATGCGCGAACGCTGCGACTCGGTGAGCGTCGCGACCGGCTCGGCCGCGAAGCCTTCGCGCAGCGACGAACCCATGGCGCGGATCGCTGCGACTTCATCGCGCAGAGCCGCGTCCGAAGCCAGGCGCCGCTCGAGCTCGGCCGCATCGGCTCCGTTCAGCTCGCCCAGGGCGTAGGCGGTCAGCAGGGGATCGTCGGAATTGAATCGGGCGCTGTTCATGTCGTTGTTCATGCTTCACCTCGCATGATCGAGTCTGTGTGGTTCTTCCCGGATCGTCGGCGATACGTCATGGCCTCGCTCCTCTGGCTGTCGCGCTGGCGGCGGTTGCCGGCGCGGCGGTCATGCGCTCGCGCAGAGCCTTGATGGCGTTGTGGATGATCACGCCGACGTGGTTGGATGTGATGTCCATGACCGTCGCGATCTCCCTGTAACTCAGCCCACCCTGGAACTTCAGCCGCAGCGCTTCCTGCTGCGTTTCGTTGAGCGTCTCGAGCAGGGCGATGATGGCGGGCGTGTGCGGCTGGCGCGATGGCGATGATTCGACCTCATCGCGATCGCGCGATCCGCTTGCCGGCCCCTCCGGTCCCGCGGGACCGGCGAGCACGTTCATCTGTTCATCCTGCAGCGCGGTCATGCGACGCTCCTTTCTGCGGACATCCAGCGCGCGATTGCGGCAGACGTGGTAGAGCCACTGGCCAAGGTGGCTCTCGATTTCGGCTCGCTCGGCGCTCCACAACTTCAGGAACGCGTCCTGCACCACGTCGCGGGCTCGCTCGACGTCGCCAGCCAGCAGCCGCGTGCAATACTGCGTCAGCGGCGCCTCGAACTGCTCCACCGCGCAACGAATCCAGTGCGAGGGATCCGGCGGCGATCCGCCGGACTCCGCGCGCAGACGCGGCGCGGAGACTGGGTGCGGCGAGGGCTTCGCTGGCGCATTCGCTGAAGGAGTCACGTGAGCCTTTCGCAATGGCGGGGACTTCCGGCCGTCCTTACCTGTCTAACGCACAAGGACGGAACTTCTTAATGCAGGATGCAGCCCTTCTCCCAGTTCCGGGCTGACAGAACCCATCAGCCGCCCTCAACCTTGATCGGTGGCGGCTCAGGCTGCCGCGCGCGCTGCGATTCGGGCACAACGACGATGCGCTCACTTTCGATGAGGTCGTCCCAGTCTTCGGCCGATTCCTCGCACGCCGTGGCCGCCTGCAGCAGCGGCACCGCCGTTGCCAGTATCGCGAACCCCGTCAGCAGCAGCAGGGCGATCTCGAGAATGATGACCATCGCGCGCGACGTGACCGTCAGGAACCCGATGGCGAAGAACGGGCCGGCAACCAGGACGGTCGTGGCAGCGACCTGCTGGACGCGGAATCCGATGCGCGTCCAGACATAGTTGAGCATGTCCATGAGCGCAAACCCGAAGCGGCCGGCTGCCACCGCGCTGAGCATGGTCGTGAACCACCACGCGATCAGCCCCCAGATCACCAGCCTCCAGCCGAGGCCGGATTTCTGCAGGTAGAGACTTTTCGACACCACGATCATGGCGGTCATCCATGCGCCGCCCACGACGACGTCGGCGATGGTGATGAGCCACCACAGCGTCAGCCGCGGTCCGATGACCGGCAATCGCGCCAGCGAGGCGTTGAAGCGCAGGTCGCTGACGCCGATTAATCGAAACACCGCTGCGCATGCTCCGGCCAGCGCGACGATGAAGACGGCCCAGTAAGCGCTGAAGAGCATGGGGATCACGATGCACAGCGGGACGAGGTAGGTCGCACCGGCCGTGCGCAGGCCGCGGGCCGTGACCGACGGCCTGGCCAAGAGGAACACGGAGTTGCCGACTTCGTAGCCGCACTCCGGGCAGCGCGATGAGACCATCTGCATGCGCAGGTTGTAGCCGCACTGAATGCACGCGCAATCCTCCATGACGCGCGCATACGCGGGGAAACGGCGATAGGCGAGGAACGCGGTCCAGTGCATGGATCAAACGGCTGACTTCTGTCTGACATTCATCGCCGCGATCAACTCGCGCAGATGAGCACGGATGCCGTCCTGGCCACGATCGAGTTGCACGCCCAGCGAACGAGCCGCATCCTTGGTGAATGTGTTCACCGGATTCGCCGGGCTCGAGAAGTCGATCGGTACGTTCACGCCGAGTTCTTCGCACGCCATCTTCGCCCAGTCGGCCCAGCGCGCGTAGCAATCGACGAGGTTGTAGGGCCTGCCTGCCGCGTCGGGATTGTCCACGGTTGCGACGATAGCGGCCGCGACATCGTCGACGTGCACGAACTTGCCGCCGCCGGGCTTGTTCGCTGGTTCGCTGCGCTTGATTTTCTCGATCAGCGCGTGACCGTGCGAGCGCTTGAGGTCAGGATCGATGCCGTATACTGCGCACGGCCGCACAGCGCACGTGTGCTGATCACGGCTGTAGTAGGCAGCCCACAAGTGCGCCTCGACCGACGCCTTCAGCGCACCATAGTGTTGTGACGGCCGCAGCGGATGATCTTCATCGATCACGCCCTTCCAGCGCGGCCGCATGTCGTGATGGACCGCGATCGACGAGTTGTAGACGAACTGCCGCGGGTTGGAGGCTTCGAGGAGTCGGACGGAGGCGACCAGGTCAGGACCCAGGTACGTGGTCTCATCGCCGTTGCGGACCGCCGGCCAGTCGATGGAGTTGTGGATCACGCAGTCGGCATCGCGCAGCAGGTCGGGCCAGATCGACTCATCATCGTGCGAGCCGACGACGAATCGATCGACGAACGGCTGAATGTGATCGCGACGGCTGGTCGGGCGGACCAGCGCGGTGACGCGATGCCCGGCCTCGTGCAGATGGCGGGCTGTAACCGAACCGATGAATCCGGAAGCGCCGGTCAGGGCGACGCGCATGGACAGGTTCCTTTCAGGGGCCGATCAACAGCCAAACACACAGGGGTGATCTGGTCGATCTGAGTGTACGGCCACCGCGGCCCTAGAATCGCGCACTCAATCGGGAAGCGGTCTTTTCGGATGAGACTGGATGAGCGGCGTTGACGCCACGGATATGAATCAGCCTGCGGACACGACCAGGAGCGTCGCTGCTGCCTCCGCGCCGCGAAGGTCGTGGCGCCGCCGCTGGGCCCGCAAGCTGGGCATCAGCATTGCCGCGATCTGCCTGCTCATCGCCTTGGGCCTGTGGATGGTGACGCGGTCGTGGTTCATCATCTGGCAGTTGAAGCCGGTGCTGGAGCGCAAACTGGGCGGTGAGGTCACGATTGCCAATGCCGCCTACGAGGGTGGCGGGCGCGTCACGTTCCAAGGCATCGCGCTGCGGGCCGAGGACCTGCGCGGCCCGGCCGCGGAGATCCTTCGCATCCAGCAGGCGCAGGTCGTCGTCGATCTTTCGAACCTGCTGGCCGGGAGCATCCGCGTTGACGACGCCCGCCTCTCGGGCGTGACCGTGCGCATCAGCGAGGACCTTACGCGCACCAGCCAGATGAACTTCATGGCGCTGCATCCGCGCGGCGGCGGCCGGGGCAGGACGCGCCCTCCAGCGCGGGTCAGCATTGACGGGTTGACGCTCGAAGTCGGCGTGCACCTCGACGATCAGTTCATCCTCAATGGCCGGCGCAGCCTTGCGGGCGAGATGTACCCGGCCGAGGGCCAGGAGGAGGTCTTCAAGTACCGGCTGGTCGAGGTGGACGACAAGGGCGTCGCTCTCGAGGAGGCCGGTCTGGTCATCACGGGCCAGTGGAATGCGTTGAGCACGCGGGCCGAAGCGCACATCGAGGCGATCACGCTCGACGATCGTGTCCTGATGATGCTGCCCCGGCAGGCACGGTGGTGGTGGAACCGCATGCAACTGGTCGGGCGCGTTGATGGTGTGGGAGTCGAGTGGAGCCCGCAGACGCCGCTGACGGTCCGATTCGGCGTGCGCGACCTGGCCATGACCATGCCGGTGGACATCGGCGAAGTGTGGTCGGTCTATCGCAACGGCGCGATCGAGCCCACCACCAGCCGCCCGCGCATGTATGTGCATGGCGGCGACATTCGCGTCGCGACCGATTCGCTTGAACTGGATCGGCTGCGCGGCGAACTGGTCACCGTCGAGCCGGTCGGCCTTTCCGCATCGGCGGCGAGCAGCGCCACCCCGCCGATGGTCGGCGTGCCCTACGAGATCACGTTGCGCGTTCCCAAGCTGCCGCCCATCGACTGGCAGGCGCCTGAGCGGTGGATGGAGGATGCGCTCACCACCGCTCCCTTCGAGTTGCAGGCGCGGATGGAGAACTTCAGCCTCTCGAAGATCGCAGGAGGTGAGACGCAAGCCGTCGGTCTGCCTTCGATCGTCGCCAAGGTGCTGGCCAAATTCCAGGCGACCAACTGGGTGCTCAGCACGGACGTCAGCGTCTCGCGCGGCGAGCCGACGCCTGATGACGGCGGCATCAAACATGCCGCGCCGCTGATGGTGTCGGGCAATGCTTTCATCAACGATGCCACGGGCTCGTATCACAAGTTCCCGTACCAGCTGGAGGATGTGGACGCGTACCTGCGCTTCACGGACGAGCGCGTGGATGTCGAGTATCTGGATGGACGCGGATCGGAGGGCTCGAAGTTCCACCTCACGGGCTTTATCGAGCCGCCCGACAAGGATGCGCGGTTCCACATCGAGGTGAAGGGGACGAGCGTCCCGCTGGATGATCGCCTGCGCGGCGCATTCAAGCCCAAGGAAATGCAGGCGTTCGATGCGCTGTTCAATCGCCAGAGCGCCGAGTGCATGGCGCGGGGCGGCGTTCTGCCCGACGCCACGATGCTGGCTGCCCAGCGGGCCGAGCGCGAGGCCGCGGCTGCCCAACTGGCTCTGTTGCGCCAGAACCCGGATGCGGAACGTTCCACTATTGCGGGATTGGAAAAGAGCATCGAGTCGCTGGATCGCTCCATCGCAGCCGGACCGTTCGTCGTCGGCGGCATGGGCGATATCGAACTCACGCTCGAGCGCCCGCTCGGGCCGCAGAAGGACACGTCGATCAACGGCTACATCACGATCGCTTCCGCCAGCATGATCTTCGATCGCTTCCCCTATCCCTTGCGCGGCAGCGGCCGCCTGAAATGGGAGCCGGATCGCGTCTCGATTGACACCTCACAGGATCCGGCCGGCATGCGTTTCATCACGCCCGCCGGCGGGGTGGGGCACGTGTCGGGCAGCGTCGCGTTTCCGAAGTCGGAAACAGGCGGACGAAACATTCGGCCTGATCTCGAGTTCGTGATCGATGACGATCCGGTCAACGACGCGGTCTTCGCAGCCATCCCCTACAGCAAGGCGGAACTCGAGCGGACCCCCGAACTGGAGTTCGACTGGCCCGGGCCGATACTGTCGCGCTCCGGGCGCATCGTGCGCGGCATCGGGCTGGCAGGAAACTATGACTATCGAGGCCGCATCGCCACGCGCGACGACGGCAAGATGGACTGGGACTTCTTCGTCACGCTCGATGGCGGAACGGCCGAGCCTAACGCGCTGCTGTCGGACGCCATCAACGCGCGCGACCTGCCCTGGCCAAATGGCCTCGTTCTCGCAAACCTCAAGGGTGGGGTGCGCGTGCGCCGCGAGGGTGTGACGTGGGAGAACGTCACCGGCCAGAGCGATCAGACGCGCGTCGCATCATCCGGCACTATCGATTTCCGCACACGCGAGGGTGAGCAAGCCGGCGACTCGGTTTCCGTCAAACTCGAGAACGCGCCGGTCGATCGCTCGGCCCTGAACATGATCTCGCGCGCCAGCGCGAAAACGGCCGAGGACCTGTGGGATCGCTATCAGCCGATGGGCCGCATCGACGGTGAGATCCTGTGGCGCAGCGATGCCCCGCCCGGCGAGGCCGGCACGTTTATCTTCACGCCGCGTAACGTGAACATGCTCGTAGGCGGCGAGCGCGTCACGCTCAGCCCGCCCACGAACGTCGACGGCGGCAAGGTGCGCATCGACGGCAATCTGGTGCGCTTCGAGAACATCGCGCTGCAACTGGCCAGCCTCGCCGCGCCGGACACCGGCCGGCTGATGCTCGATGGCCAGTGGACCTTCTCGGGGCCGACTCCCAACTTCTCGATCGCCGGTGAGTGGAAGGGCGGCAAACTCGAATCGCCGGTCATTCCCGAGGCGCTGCGAATCTTCGGCCAGGTGGAACAGGCTCGGCGTTTCACTGATTTCGATCCAACGGGCGAAATCAACCTCGGTTACGAGATTGCCCGCGCGGCTCCCGATGCGCCGCCGCAGTATCGCTTCAGCATCGATCCGCGGCATGTCGAGTTCACGCTGCGCGACACGCGCGTGACGACGGACATCGCCAGCGGCCAGGCATCGATCACGCCCGGGCTCATCACGCTCGATCGCATCACCGGCCAGGCCGCCAGCGGCGACTTCAGCGTCGACGGCCAGATCGTGACCTCAGGCCCGCTCGATGTCACGCTGCAGTTGAACTACACGGGACGCCTCGCCAGCGAGGAGGTGGCGGCGTTCCTGCCGACGGCCGTGAATGACTCGCTCACAGCGCTGGAGTTCGACGATGCCTCTGCGACGGGTTCGACCGCCGGGGTCAGTCGCGTCACCAATGGCCGGCTGCACGTGCGCCAGACAGGCGCGGAACCCGAGCCCCGCTGGCAGACGGAGTTCACGGGCCTCATCGAGGTCGATGGCGCATCGTTCGTCGCGGGCGTGGAGTTCAGCGAGGTGCAGGGCTCGCTCGATCTCGATGTCTCGCACGAAGTGGGCAGGCCGATGATGCTCAACGCCGTAGGCCGGGCGTCGCGCGCGATCGTCTTTGGGCAGGAACTGCAGGACATCGAAGCGCCGATGGCCCTCAACCCCGAGGGCGATGCGCTGGAGATTCCCGCGGCCCACGCTCGGTCTGGCGAAGGCGAGGTCGCTTGCAGCGCCGTCTCGGGCATCGGCCTGCGGCGCGACTACCGCACGCGCATCGATCTGATTGGCGTTCCGCTGGGCAACATGCTTCGCCGGCCGGCCGCGCCGCCCGGTCATTTCGCATCCGACGGTCCCGAATCGGCGGTGCGCGGCGTGACCGAACTGGTCCGGCCGCAGGAACCGCCTGCGGGCACGCAACGCGATCATGCCACCCTCAGCGGCCAGGTCTATTCCAGCCTGACGCTCGCGGGCGATCGCGGCGACGCGACGGGGAAGCGCGGCCGCGGCATCTTCCGGGTGATCAATGGACGCCTCTCCACCGTGCCTCTGGTGCTGCAGGCGCTGCAGGTGATGCAGTTGACGCTGCCGATCGCCGGCGAACTCGACTATGCCGACGCCGACATGTACGTCATCGGCGACATGGCCCACTTCGAGCACATCCTCTTCGAGAGCAGCGTGGGCGGCGCGGCGGCGCTGCAGTTGCGCGGCGAGGGCACGCTCGATCTGCGCACGATGGAGATCGCGGCCCGCTTCCGGGCGCGCTCGGGCGTGGCCATCCTGCGCGACATCATCGGCGGCATCGGCGACATGCTCTACGAGATCGAAGTCACCGGCCCGCTGCGCGAGCCCCGGGCGAGAATCGTGCCGCTGCCATGAGCGTCACCATGCCGTCAGCGCCAGGCGGGCTGCCAGCGGAAAATGCGCAATCTGATCGGCACTGAAGACGGCCCGCATGCGCCTGACCGTCTCGATGCCGAGATCGTGCCGCGTCTGCAGCAGCGCGTTGGCCGGGTGCTTCATGCGAATCTCGGCGCTGCGGCGATTGCGCTCGGGAATGTCCACCTCGCCGCGCTCGACAGCGGCCCACAACTCATCCATTTCACGCTTGAGCGGATTGTCGCCATACTGATATTGGCGGATGACCTTGATGACCTGCTTGCGAATGTCATCGCGTTTCGGCGCGTAGTCGGCGTAGATGGCATCGAGCGCAGCGCGCTGCTCCGGGGCGATGCCCGGCACCTGCCCAAGGGCCTCGAATGCAAGTTCCGCCGGGCAGCGTTCGAAGGCTTCGGGATACACCTGGCGATCGATGCCCTCGAGGAACGCCTCGCGATGTTCCGGATCGAGGGCGTCAGCGATTGTCCTTGCGGAGTTCTCGCTTGCCGCGACAACCGACGCGTTGAGGCCCATCCATTTGTCAGTGACCTCCTTCCAAATTCTCGGGCCGTCCGGAGAGTTGTACGGCGTGTTCGTTCGGAGTCGGAGGCCATCGATGTGTGCTCGTTGCCAGGTTCGAAGCGCCTGGTCGAGGGACTCTACGCCCGCATCAATGAGTGGTTGCGCACGGGTTCGCTCGTCCGCCGACAACTCGATGGAGTCGAGGGCCGTGACAGGATCGAAGGGTTCTCGCAGTCTCTGCTCGACCTTCATCTCCTTGAGCACATACCGGCGACGCTCATCCGCAACCGCGCGACCCCATGCAACCCGCTGTTCGTCGCTCTGGAGCGCTGCGGCGACATCGGACGCCAGCCGTGATTCCAATTCAAGGCGCTTGTCCCACCAGTCAATCCCAAGGAGCCCGTTGTCAGATCGGTCGCGCTCGGCTTGCCTGCGTCGCTTGCGCATGCGTTCTGCCTCTCGAGTGTAGTCATCAGCGAAACGGCTGTAGGCGAGGACGACCGCATGCGGCGTGTCTGCCGGCAGTTTGTCGAGCATGCGCCGGAAATCCCCTTCCTTGATTCGCAGGTGGAACAGATCGTCGAATTGTGCCCGGGCGCGACCAGCCAAGAGCGCGATCGCCATTATCGACATGAAGGCAAACTTCATGAACGGCGCAATGCCAGTCATGGCGTCGGCTCTCTAGGTTGCGTCTCGGCAACGATGTCGTTGATGGACTTGATCACTTTGATGCATCTCTCCAGCCATGTGCTGTGCACTTGATCCCAGGCAGTCTGCGGCCCGGATTGAAGGCGCAGGGCCTCATCGGTCTCGCCGCTTTGGTATAGCCGCACAATTTCGTCGTATGTGGTGGGATCGCACGCGCGCAGGTAGGAGGCGTCGATGCGACGAGTGGCTGCCCGCCGATCGCCCCTGTACGAGTCCCGGAGCGCTTGCAGGCGATTGCGCTGCTCGACCGTCAGATCCGCGCGCGCCAGCGCTTCCTCGAAGGCGGTCTCCGGCGTGATGCCGCGCTCGGGTTTGAGCCACGGTCGCAGCGCGACATGAAAGGCCTCCTCCAGATCCGCACGCGCCGCGAAGTCCTGCACCGTCTCGGCGATTCGCCGCGAGCTGGATTCCTGCAGCAGCCACATGGCGTAGGAATGGCGCACCGGAGCCATGCTGGTAAGCCGTCGCTCGGCCTGAAGCGCCGTGACGTCCTTTCCCGCGGCGCGAGCCGCAGCGATCGCGTCGGCCTGCTGTTTCAGCAGTTCATCGCGCTTCAGCGATTCCTCATCAATCGTTCGCAGCATCCAATCAAGCGACAACTCATAGGTCAGCATGGCATCCCGCGCCACGGCATCGTCGGCGAGCGCTGGCGCGATTCGATCGCAGATGGTGATCAGGTCCGTCTCGGCGCCTCCGAGGATGTATCCATATGGATCGTTAAACAGCCGATGCCGCAGCCGCAGGCGGCGCAGCGAAGCGATGGCTTCCTCGCGACCCGGAGCGATCTCTCCCATGCGCTCGTAATAGCGCGCCTCGATCATTCGCCAGCCTGTTTCCCATGCCTTCTTGAGGCCCTTGTATTCGCGATCAGCCGTCGCGTGAAACGTCTCCGATTGCTGCCCTCCATACCAATTGCCGGAGCCGCCATACTCCAAGTTGGATGAAAGCCACCGCCACAGGTCGTACTGCATCTGGTGCGCGGCGTCGTACTCGTCGACATAGCTCTTGTAGGCTGCTTCCAGAGCATCGTGCCGTGCCGGTGTTGGGTCCAGCGCCAGCATTTGCCGCTCGAACTCATCGCGGGCGATGCGAGCCGAGTCCTCCTCCGCGCCGCACGCAATTGGAGCCGACAAGAGCCAAAGCGCGGCGCAGGCCGCGATGACGCGTGCAGGAATCCACGTCGCACATCGCATCGATCGCAACATGATGTCCAGCATAGCCGGCATGCTGTGGACTCAATCCGGACGCCGCGGCGGGGAACAGGCAATAATCAGCGTCAATGTCGAAATCCACTCGATCCGAGAGTCGGCCTGCCGAGCCTGCCGGCCGCCCATCACGCCGCGCCGGTTCCCGTGGGGGGGCTGAGCCGCCGAGCGAACTCGAACTCGCCACGCAGCCGATCATCGCTGACCTGATCCGCAAATGGGGCGGCGATCCCGAGACCTTCAACGGCCGGCTCATCGCCCAACTCATCGAGACCGGCCTCAAACTCATTCCCGATGGCCACGACACCGGGCAGGTGAAACTGCTTACCAGCGCGCTCAAGGAGATGCGCTACGCCTACCGCGTGTTCAACAAGTATCGGGGCATCCCCAAGATCACCATTTTCGGCTCGGCCCGCACACCCGCGGAGCATTCTGACTACGTCGCAGCGCGGGAATTCTCCGCGGCGATCGCGGCCAAGGGATGGATGGCCATCACGGGCGCGGGCGGCGGCATCATGAAGGCCGGCCACGAAGGCCCGACGCGCGAGAGCAGTTTCGGCCTGTCGATTCGATTGCCCTTCGAGACGACCGCCAACGAAGTCATCGAAGGCGATCCGAAACTGATCAACTTCCGCTATTTCTTCACGCGCAAGCTGATGTTCGTCAGCCACGCCGACGCGGTGGCGGTGTTTCCGGGCGGCTTCGGCACGCAGGATGAACTCTTCGAATCGCTGACGCTGGTGCAGACCGGCAAGAGCAACATCGTGCCGATCGTGCTCCTGGAAGGCGCCGGCGGCAACTACTGGGCAGGCTGGGACCACTACATTCGCCAGCACCTGCTTCGGAACGGCTGGATCAGCCCCGAGGATCCGGGCATCTATCACATCGCCCGTTCGATTCCCGAGGCGGTTGAGCACGTCACGCAGTTCTACCGGCTATATCACTCGAGCCGGTACGTCGGGCCGGTGCTGGTGCTGCGCATGCGGCAACGGCTGACCGATGACGAGATCAGGACGCTGAATGATGAGTTCAGCGATCTCGTTAAGGTTGGGCGTATCGAGCAGGTGGCGGCCCTGGAAGGCGAGCAGGATCACCTTGAGTTGCCGCGCCTGGCGTTCCTGCACACGCGGAGCCGCTATGCGCGACTGCGGGCTCTCATCGACCGGATCAACGCAATGGCGGCGTCGCGCGGCATCTCCGGCGGCCTGCCGCCTGCGGATGTCGTGCCGGAAAACGCGGGCATGACGCCCGCGGCCGCAACGGCCCAGAGGCCAGCTGCGGAGAAGTTACGATGATGGGCTGAAGATGGAAGAGATGGCCAAACAGATGACCCTCACTCGAACAAGTCTGGCCGCTTCGATCATGTCTCTGGCGCTCCTTGGCGGTTGCTCATCCGGCAAGGGCGACGGCTCGGCGAAGCAGGCATCCAGCGGCAGCGGCGAGCCATCGCGCTCCGCCCCGCAGCCGACTGAGAAATCGACCGCCGATCTGATTCGTGATCAGTTGCTGGGATCCAACAACGGGCTGGAGATCCGGCGCTGGACGGTATTGGACACGGTGGATCGAGCTGCGGCCGTCGTGGCCGAGCATGCTGACGGCGGCGCAGCAGGCGAAACCGCGTGCGCGCGGCTGCGGCAGAACGGCTTCCGCTTCGCGCGCGTGCCTGCGGATCAACTCGACACCATCGTCGCAGCGCTGGGCGGCGCGACCGTCGATCGCAACGAATGGCACGGGCAGGTGTACGACTGGCGTTCGCTGCGCGAGCAGACCATCGACAGCCGCGGCACCGCGGTGGCCATCGATGGCCGCGTTCGCCGCTTCGACCGCGGCGAGTTCCGGCTGCTGATTCGCGGCTGGACGATAATGATGGAGGACGGCCCGCGGCTGCACATGGAGATCCTGCCGCAACATCGTCTGCCCGCGGCCAACAACCTGCGGCGGCTGCTGAACGAGAATCCTGAGGATGCCGGTGAGGCGTTTGCCAGCATGGCGCTGGATCTGGACATGCAGGCCGGCTTTGCGTACGTGCTGATCGGCGAGTCGCCGACGATCGACTGGCCGCAACTGGACAAGCCGGCGCCGGCGGTCGTGACCGTGCCGGCGAGCGCGATGCAATCAAGTCCGCCTCCAGCGCCAGCGGCAGCATCGGCCCAGGCGGCCGCGCCACCGCCCGCCGTCGCGCCGCCGCGCCCGCGCGTCGGGCCCGATGACTCGATCGGTCCCGAAGCCGGCACGCCGCGCACGCTTGGCGAGGTGCTGCTGCCGAACATGCCGAGCCCGCCGACGCGCGACATCATCGTCTTCGTGCCGAAGATTCCCGATGAGATGTTCCCGCCGGTGTACGCCAGCGACCTCGCCGCGCCGTCAAACGAGTCGAGCGCCGGCCAATCGGGCCAGGGGCATCCCAATCGAAAGCGGGTTGACCGTTGAGGCGTGCGTCAAGGAACGCGTCGGCGGCAACGAAGACGACGACGATCGGGCACGCGCCGCCCAAGCGGTTGCGCTGGCCGATGCGTCGCCGGGAGTTTCATCGACGCGGCCGGCGCATGCCCTCGATGAGCGTGCTGCCGACGCTGTGCACGCTGGGCAACCTGATCTGCGGATTCGCGGCGATTCACTATGCGGCCCGCGAGCCCGATGCGCGACTGCTGTGGGGCTGGACGCCGCTGACGCTGGCGGGGGCGCTGCTGTTCGTGGGCATGGTATTGGACGCCATCGACGGCTCGCTGGCGCGGCTGACGCGCTCGATGTCGCCTTTGGGAGCGCAACTCGACTCGCTGGCTGATGTCGTGACCTTCGGGGTCGCGCCTGCGTTCATGACCATTCGCCTGGTGATGAACTACCTCGCGGGCGATTCGTTCATCATCGGGCCCGAGGCCGACAACGTCTTCGGCAAGATCATCTGGGGCGCGGCAGCGGTATACGTCTCGTGTGCGGCCCTGCGCCTGGCGCGGTTCAACGTCGAACTTGACAAGGATGAATCCGGCGATCACAGCCGCTTCCGCGGGCTGCCGTCGCCTGGCGCGGCTGGTACCGTGGCGAGCCTGGTCATCCTGCATCAGCACCTGCTGGTGACGACGTTCGGCGGAAATGTCTCGGTCGGCCTGGTGCGGGGCACGGCTCTGATCATCCCGGGCATCATGCTGCTGTGCGCGTTTGGAATGGTGTCGAACATTCCGTACATCCATTTCACGAACAGGTTCGTGCGCGGGCCGCGCGATTTCCCGTACATCGTGCGCCTGGTGGTGGTGCTGGCGATCGCGATCTGGTGGTTCCAGGTCACGCTCGCGACGGCGTTCACCATCTACGCGCTGAGCGGACCGGTGGCGATGCTCCTGAAGCGCAC
>Ga0111539_10008048_pt1 | contig 13444 bp, 10 predicted proteins | sample RhiMethybrSRZTD1_FD_79667 | JGI IMG/M metagenome (GOLD analysis project Ga0111539, IMG submission 79667) | Populus rhizosphere microbial communities from Tennessee, USA - Rhizosphere MetaG P. TD hybrid SRZTD1 (version 2) (version 2) | ecosystem: Host-associated > Plants > Roots > Rhizosphere >...
CGGGCTGATTGGTGGACTCGGCTCTGTCGGCACCGTTCGTGCGTTCCTCGACGGAATGCAGGCGCTCCTGCCCGCGGCGACCATGGTGGCGCTGGCACGGAGCATTTCACTGGTGCTGAGCGACGGACGCGTGATCGACACGATCCTCCACGCGCTGGCGACGCCGCTGGGCAACGTGCCGGCGCTGGCTACGGGAGTGCTGATGATTCCGGTCCATTGCCTCATTCACATTCCCGTGTCGAGTGTCAGCGGCCAGGCGGCGCTCACGATGCCGATCTTCGTACCGCTGGGCGACCTGGTAGGCTTGTCTCGTCAGGCAGTGGTTCTCGCTTACCAGACAGGCGCCGGATTGATGGAATTGCTGACACCGACGAATGGCGCGCTGATGGCGGTGCTGCTGGCCGCTGAGGTGCCGTTTTCGAAGTGGGTGAAGTTTGCGGCTGTCGGTTTTCTGCTGCTGGTGCCAGTCGGTCTCGTCGCGATGTTGATTGCATAACACGCATTTTGCGTGTAAGCAGTGGGCATTCTGCAAAGAGATGTCTCCATGACTCAACGACAAGTCGCGCTGCTCTCGCTAGGCATTCTGGTGATCAGTGCGAGTGCCGCGCTCGCCCAGGCGCCGGGACTCGAAGGCACCTTCTCGATCATTGCGCGCGATTCTGCGACGGGCGAACTCGGCATGGCCGTGCAGTCCAAGACGCTGGCCGTCGGCAGCCGAACGATCACGATCAAGGGCGGCGTGGCGGTCGTCGCGCACCAGTCGTCGTCGAACCCGATGTACGGTGCGATCGGGCTCGAGCTGCTGGCCGCCGGAATGTCCCCACAGCAGGCGCTCGACCAGATGCTGCGGGGTGACGAGGGACGTGATTCACGCCAGGTTGCGATCCTCGATATCAAGGGAAGGACCGCTGCGTTCACCGGCACCGGAGCGAGCGACTGGAAGGGACATCATTGCGGCGCCAACTACTGCGCGCAGGGCAACATCCTGGTCGGTCCGGAGGTTGTTCAGGCGTTGACGAGCACCTTCGAAGCATCGACCGGATCGCTGGCTGAACGCCTGTTGGCGGCGATGGACGCGGGCCAACGCGCTGGTGGCGACCAGCGAGGAACTCAGTCGGCCGCACTGGTGATAGCGAAACCCCTTGGCGGGGCTGCCGGCTTCGGCGATCGCGTCATCGACCTGCGCGTCGACGATTCCCGGGCGCCACTCACGGAGTTGCGGCGGCTCCTGAACATGTTCCAGTCCAGACAGCTCGCGAGCGATGCCTACGCGCGGCTTCGCGAGGGTGACATCGCGGCCGCATCCGCCGCCGCGCTCAGCGCGCGCGACAAGTCTCCCGAATACGACGAAGCGTGGGTGGCATGGGCCGCGGCCGAGCTGCGTGCCGGACGCAAATCGACGGCGCTCGACGCCCTGCGCAAGGCGATCCAACTCAATCCAGCGAACGCGAGGCAGCTTCCCCGGAACCGCAACTTTGAGGCGCTCTGGCCCGATCCCGAATTCAAGCGGCTGACGGGATCGTCCTGACCGAACTCTGGGACGGCCCAGCGGCGCCAGAAGCCTAACGACGCTGGGCCATGCGGATCCTAACGCGCCTTGCGGACTTTCTGCACGGCGACGGCGGCGCTGGTCACGGCGGCGGCTGCGCCCACCACGGCCGCGATCTGCTTCGCGGCCTTCTTCATCTTTGCCACCCTCCGCTTCCGCTGCTGCTTCTTCACCGCCGCGCTGATGCTCTTGCTCGCTGCGTCCGTGAAATCCGATGCAGCCCTGGTCGCCTGCGAGGCCATCCGGGTCGCCTTCTTCGCTGCCTTCTGAAGTCGAGTCTTCACAGGACCTCCAATTCCTGAGAGTTGGCTTTCACAATGTAACCCCACAGTCCGGAAAGCCTTCCGTGCCGCAGGTCTCATCTGGCGACCGCGCGATCGCCGGTCCAGCTTCGTGGCACTCTCATCAGTTTCGACCATGAATCCTCGAGCTCTGCGCTGGTTCACCGTCGGCGACGTCAACGCGTTTTTCGGGCTGATGCTCGACAACGTCGTGAACCTGGCCGTGCTGGCCGGCATCCTCATCGGCGGGTTCGGGTTTCCGGCCGACATCGTCTTCACCCGGATGTTTCCCGGCACGGCGTTAGGCGTCCTGCTCGGCAACGTCGTCTATACCGTGATGGCCATCCGGCTCGCGCGGCGCACGGGCAGAGACGACGTGACCGCCATGCCGCTCGGGACGGACACCCCATCCACCATCGGCGTCGCGCTCGCCGTGCTCGGGCCGGCGTTCGTGGCCTCCAAGGCCCGGATGCCGGAGCGGGAGGCCGCCATCTTCGCCTGGCAGGTCGGCATGGCCACGATGGTGCTCATGGGCCTGTTCAAGGTGGGGATGAGCTTCATCGGCGGCCGGATCGGGCGCTGGATACCCGCCGCCGGATTGCTCGGGTCGATCGGCGGCGTTGGGGTCGCCTTGTTAGGCGCATTGCAGCTCGGTGAGATCTTCGCCGAGCCCGTCGTGGGCATGATCGCGTTAGGCCTGATCCTGTACGCCCTCGTGGCGCGGATCCGGCTCCCGTTCCAGGCGCCGGCGGTCCTCGTGGCGGTCGTCGTCGGCGCGACCCTCTATTACGGACTCGGCGCGTTTGGACTGACGGTGCACCCGGTCGCCGTGCCTGACGCGAACATGCTCTTCGCGCTGCCGATCCCGACGCTGGGATTCATCACCGGGCTTCCAACGGCGCTTCGCGATTATCTCCCGCTCGCGCTGCCGTTCGCGATCCTCACGATTGTCGGCGGCATCAACGTCACCGAGAGCGCGCGTCTGGCCGGCGACGACTACCCCACGCGGGACATCCTGCTGACGGAGGCGCTTTCCACGCTCGTCGCCGGCGTCTGCGGCGGCATGAGCCAAACCACACCGTACATCGGTCACCCTGCCTACAAGGCGATGGGCGGGCGCGCGGGGTACACGCTGCTCACGGGTCTCTTCGTCGGACTCGGTGGGATCCTCGGCTACATCGGATTCATGGCGGCGCTCCTGCCGAGGCCCGCGCTCGCTCCAGTGCTCTTCTTCATTGGACTGGAGATCGCGAGCCAGGCCTACACCGCGACGCCCAGGCGGCACATCGCGGCGGTGACCGTGGCGGTGCTCCCGAGCGTCGCCGTGGTCGTGCAGATCCTGCTCTCGCAGGTCTACAACGGCGCGCTGATGTCCGCCGCACTCGACCCCGCGGGCACGATGCAGGCGACCGGCCTCACCAACCCGGCGTTTATTCAAACGGTCGGCGTGATGATCATGCTCGCGTCAGGATTCATCGTGACGGCGATGCTCTGGGGCGCCGTCGTCGCGTTCCTGACCGACCGGCAGATCGTCGGCGCATCCGTCACGCTGGTGATCTGCGCCGGGCTGTCGTTGTTCGGCTTCATCCACTCCGTGATGCCGAGTGGCGGGATCTATCTCCCTTGGACGATTCCCTCGAAACTGCCCTGGCACTGGGCCGCCGCCTACAGCGGCATCACGGTGGTCCTCCTGCTGCTCTCACGCACAGCGGCCTTTCGTTTCGAGGCACCAGGCATCGGGCACCAGGTCACTGAGTCGGATTGACGACGGTTGATGCCTGATGACCGGTGCCTGAGCACGAGATCGGTACGAATGGCCGACCTCATCCTCCTCCATGCGCTGAAGCGGACGACACTTCGCGGAACGCCGGTGGAGGCGCGCCGGGAGAAGTTGTCAGCAGGCTCGACGGCACACCTCTGCTGAGCGGTTCAGCCGGTCACGGACAATGTGCCCGGAAGTCTGGTTACGCGTGCGCGCGCTGCCGGCGTAGCTTGCCCGCACAATAACTCCTGGACAGCCCCTGGATGGTGGAGGGATGACGTCACTGACTGTCGATGCCGCCGTGCATAACGATTTCGAAGCGGAAGTAGTTGGCCGCTTCGGCATCCTGCCGAACTTTTTCCGCTCCGCTGCCGCTGCACCTGAGCTCATTCAGGAGCTGTGGCGATTCGCCAAGGCCGGGTACCTCGACAACCCCATGCCGTCGCTCTTCAAGGAGCGGCTGTTCGTCTGGTTGTCGCGCTTCTGTCCGACGCGGTACTGCATCGTCAGGCATGTGGGATTTCTCCTCGGTGGTGAGCACGGGCACGCCGCCGGCGACGCCGCGGCCGGACGGCAGAGCATCGGGGATGTCGTCAGGCTGCTGCAACAGCCCTCGCCCTGGGAGCGCGAGATGTCGTCGGTCTACGAACGTCTCGAGGGATTCACCACGACGCTCGAGACCTGGCCGGCCGCTGACAGCCCACACGAGGACGCGATCTTCGCTTGCGCGGCGATCATGTTTGTCGAGCCATCGCGCAGTGAACGAGCCCGCCGGGCGCTTCTCAGTGCGTTCGGCGCCCGGCGGTTCGAGTTTTTCAACGGCTGCCTGGCGTTCATCCGCACCGCGCACTACTGGACGATGTTGCATCCGGAGATTGAAACCGAAGCGGACATGCGCACCATCATGCGGGGGCACGAGGAGCTCGCCCGCCTGCTGATCGAGGATCCGGAGGCTGATCGCTGTGAGATGGGGAACCGCCTTTTCGAGGAGCTCACCACCCTGCGCGAACTGCACGAGCGCCAGGAGCTGGAACAGGCCAAGGGCGCGCTCGAGGAAAAGGATCGGCAGAAGGACATGTTCATTGCCATTCTCGCACACGAGCTGCGCAATCCGGTGGGGGCGATCAGCGCGGCCGCCGGCGCGCTGGCACTGCTTCAGCTGCAGGATCCACGCGCGGTTCAGCTGGTGGAGCGGCTTGACCGGCAGACCACGGCGATCGCGCGCATGCTGGAAGACCTGCTGGACGCTTCGCGCATCACGTTAGGCCAGGTGTCCGTGCACCTCGAGCGCGTGCCGTTCCGGGAACTCCTGACCGAAGCGATAGCCGAGCATCGCGCCCGCGCGGAGCGCGCCGGCCTGCGTTTTCTCACGCAGTTCACGAGCAACCCGGTTGACGTCACCGCAGACCGCGTCCGGCTTCGGCAGATTGTCGACAACCTCCTTTCAAACGCCATCAAGTTCACTCCGCCGGACGGCACCGTTGAGGTCTCGCTCGTCCAGGACGCAACCGGCGCCACGGTTACGGTCCGGGACTCGGGTGTTGGCTTCGACGAGCAGTTCGGGCGACACTTGTTCGAGCCGTTTACGCAGCACGAGCAGGGCCGTGATCGAGCGGGCGGTGGCCTCGGGCTGGGACTTTCCATCGCAAGCCGGCTGGCCAGGTTGCAAGGCGGATCGCTTTCTGCGGCGAGCGACGGGCTCACGAAGGGCGCGGTTTTCACACTGCGACTGCCGATCGCCGATCGATCGGACGAAGCCCACAGCCTGGACGCGTCGACGCCGCATCGCAACCGCCAGAACCTTCTCCTGGTGGAAGACAACCAGGATATGGCCGACAGCCTCGCCGAGTTGCTGGAGCTATCGGGGTTTGACGTGCGTGTCGCCCTCGACGGGAGCGCCGCGATTGGCCAGGCGCTCGCGCGCGTTCCGGATCTCGTCCTCTGCGATCTCGGCCTGCCCGGGGCGATGGACGGCTTCGCGGTAGCCCGGAGGTGCCGCGCCGAGGTCACGCTCCGATCGGTGCGGCTGCTTGCCCTGTCCGGCTACAGTTCACCGGAGGATCATGCCGCGGCGCGGGATGCGGGTTTTGAGCGCTTGCTCACCAAGCCGCTGACTCGCGAATCCCTGAAGTTGATGACCCACGAGGTCACGAACTGAACGGACGGCATCGCCTGCACCAGTGATGCCTGAAGGTTCAGCTACGGAGTGCGCTGGCGGGATCCGCCTTCGTCGCGCGCCGCGCTGGCACAGCAGACGCGAACAGGGCAACCAGCGCCAGCATCGCGGCGATCACGACGTACGTGATTGGGTCGGTCGGCTCGATGCCATAGAGCAGGCCGTCGAGCACCCGCGCGAGCGCGAGTGACGCGAGCATGCCGACCACGATCCCCGCGAGCGCCATCCGCATTCCGTCACCGATGACGAGTCGCGCGACGTCGCTCGGGCCGCTGCCTAACGCCATCCGGATCCCCATCTCCGCCTGCCGCTGGCTCACGAGGTACGCCATCACGCCGTACAAGCCGATCGCGGCCAGCAGCAGTGCGGTGGCGGCAAACAACGCGAGCATCAGGGCGTTGAAGCGATCGCGGGCCAGCGCCGCCGACTCGAGCGTCGCCATCGACGCCACCCGGGCCAGCGGCAGCTCGGCGTCCAGGCCGGCGACTTCAGTGCGAACGGTGCGGATGATCGACAGCGGATCGACCGTCGTGCGAATGACGTAGCTCAACGGCGTCTGCACCCGCTGCCGATAGGCGAAGTACATCTGCGGTTCGCCCTCGTTACGCGGCCCGGATCGATAGACGTGGCGGACCACGCCAACGACGGTCGCCCAGGGTCCTTCCTCGCCCTCCGAGCTGATGCGCTTGCCGATGGGGTCTTCGCCCGGCCAGTACTTCTGGACCATGCGCTCGTCCACGATTGCCACCAGCGGCGCTCCGCGCGCATCGGTGGCGTCGAAGTCGCGGCCCTTGGCCAGGTGCATGCCTAACGCGCCGATGAAACCGGGCAGCGCCACGTTGTACTCGCCGTGCGGTGGCTCCGCGCCGCGCGCGGTGGGACGGCCTTCGATGTGGAACGTGCCGCTCCAGGCCGAACCTCCCAGCGGCAGCGGGTCGATGGCGGATACCGCTTCGACGCCCGGGATCGCGCCGAGCCGTTGCTGCAGTCGCTCATGAAACGCGACCATCTTCGCCGACGAGTCGTAGCGAGCGCGTGGCAGCGTCACCATGAACGTGAGGGTGGGTCCGGGATTTAATCCCTGGTCGACTCTCTGCAGCGCCAGGAAGCTCCGCGTGAGCAGGCCGGCGCCGACGAGGATGACGAGCGCCATCGCGACTTCGGCGACGACCAGCAGGCTCCGGATTCGCCGGCGGGGCTGGGCGGCACCGCCACGCCCGGCGCGAATCGCGTCGTGTACGCTGGCCGACGATTGGCGCAGCGCCGGCACGATGCCGACGAGCGCAGCGCAGAACGTGGTGGCCAGCAGCGCGAACAACAGCACGCCACCGTCCACGCGCGTGGCGTCGAGCTGCGGAATCATGCCGGGATCGAGCTGGACGAGCCCGCGCGTACTCACCATCGCGATGCCGATCCCGATGACTCCGGCGAGTGCCCCGAGCAGCAGGTTCTCCGTGAGCAGGTGCCTGACGAGTCGCATCCGTCCGGCGCCGAGGGCCGCGCGCACGGCAAACTCCTGGCGCCGTCCGGCGCCTCGCGCCAGCGACAGGTGCGCGACGTTGGCGCACGCGATGAGCATGAGCATCAGCACCGCGCCAAGCACCACCAGCAGCGGGCGACGGATGTCGCCAACCATCTCGTCCCGCAGCGGCCGCGCCGCGAGTCCCCACGTCACCGTCGTCATGTTGTACCGGTCGGGCCAGGAGGACTTGAACCGCGACGAGATGGTCGCGAGATCCACGCGAACCTGGTCGAGCGATGCGTCAGGTTTCCGTCGCGCGAGGAAGCCGAGGTACTGGTTGCCCCGTTCCTCGCCACGGCTGGCCTCCCACGAGTAGGGAAACCACAGTTCACCACGTTCGCCGAGAAAACCGATGGGAGCATCGGGGAACCGCACGGCCGCCGGCATCACGCCGATGACGGCGCGGAGCCTCCCACTCACATTGATCGCTCGGCCAATGATCGACGAGTCGCCGCCAAAGCGTCGCATCCATAACGAGTGACTGAGCATCACGACGGGTTCGGCGCCCCTGGCGCCGTCGCTGCTGGTGAATGCGCGACCGAGGGCGGGGCTCGCGCCTAACAACGAGAACAGGTTGGGCGAGACCAGGTAGCCGGGCACGCGCTCGGGTTCGCACGTCGCGCCGGGCCCGCAACTTCCCGAGAGGTTGGCGGTGGAGCGCCCGACGGCCGCGACCTGGTCGAAGGTGCGGTTCTGGTCCATGACATCCGCGAATTCCGGCGGCGCGATCGCGGTGCGCGAAACCGACCCACCCTGAATGTAGCTGTTCCAGATCACGGTGACGCGATCTGATTCGCTGTACGGCAGGCTTCGGAGCAGCACCGCGTGCACCACGCTGAAGATGGCCGTGCTGGCGCCAATGCCGATCGCCAGCGTGAGGACGGCGATCGTGGTGAACAGCGGGGCGCGTCGCAGCGTCCGCACGCCATACGAGACGTCCTGCTGGAACTGGTGGACGAATTCCTGTCGGTTCATCTGTTCCTCGAGATCATGGGCCAGCGTCCGGCATTCGCTGCGGACGGTGGCAAGGTCACCGAAGCGCTGGAGCGCGGCTTCACGCGCGGCCTCGCGCGAAAGTCCCTGGTGCTGGAGGCGCCTGACGAGCTGTTCGATGTGCGCGGCGAGTTCGTCATCGACTTCCTCATCGACGGACCGCCGCCAGAACAGGCGCGCACCGGTACGGAGCAACTGCCGCATCGTCTCACGCCGGCTTGAGGACGCGCGCCATCGCTTTCACCATCGCGTCCCACTGCGCCGATTGCGCGCGCAGCTCGGCGCGACCAGCGGGCGTGAGGGAATAAATCCTGATCCGTTTTCCGATGTCGGACTCGCCCCATCCGGACTTGATCCATCCGCGCTTCTGCATGCGGTAGAGGGCGGGGTAGAGCGAGCCTTCCTCGATCCGCAGCGCGTCATCAGTCGTCTCCTCGATCCAGCGCGCGATGGCGTAGCCATGTCGCGGTCCCCACGAGAGGGTCTTGAGGATGAGGAGGTCGACGGTTCCCTGGAGGACGGTGCGATTGGCGTCTGGCATGGGTGTACCCTAGGGGCCACTTACCTAGAACGTCAAGGTACGACCGTCATGGTATCGGCGGGTTTCCGTTCAAACCTTTGTCGCGAACGAATTGTCGCGCTGAAGCTGAGGCGATGACATGCGAACCACGACGTACACGAAGAGCACGAAGCGACGCACTGACGTCGTGTTCTTCGTGATCGTGGTGAAACGGTTCTTAAGGCGTGCGTACCGCACCCCCAGTGTTTGCGTGGAATTGCTGAGTCGTGCGTTGTCAGGATGATGCTCCAACGGGGAGGCCACCTACCTTGGCCGCATGACCATCAAGCATGAAACGCCCGAATTCTCATCGGATGAACCAGGGAAAGATTCCTTCCTCTACCGCCGGTCGCTCGAGCTGGGTGAGGAGTGCGTGACTCTCGTTCAAAGGTTCCCGATTGAGGAACGATTCAACCTGGTCGACCAGATCCTGCGAGCCAGCGTCCTCGTCTCGTCGAACATCGCCGGCGCAAATGAAAGCGACACCCGGAAGCGCCGCCTGCGCCATCTCGATATTGCGCGAGGGAAGTTGAAGCGCCTTGAAACACTGCTCGTACTGGCCCGGCGCGTCGGCTACGTCCAGCGCGATGCGCTATCGAGAGCACGCTTGCTCTCGAATGAGCTCGACGGCCTTCTCAAGACGCTGATCAAGCAGCTCGCCTCGCAGACCTGGGACTAACGAACCAGGAAGAAACAAGCGACCAGCATTGGCTGACCGCCAATCGCTGATCGCTTGCTGTTTGCTGCTCGCTTACCGCTTGCTGGTCGCTGATCGCTGGTCGCTGATCGCTGGTCGCTGATCGCTGATCGCTGATCGCTAGAGGTTAGACCGCGTCCGAAAGGCTCGCAAAATTGAAATCCTTCACCCTGAGGGACGGCATCACCTGCCCAACCCGCGTCCGCTCCGGCCTCCCGATCTCCTCGATCTTGTTGAGCATGATCAGCGGTGCCTCGTTCCAGCGGAAATTCTTCACCGCGCGCACGATCTTTCCGCCCTCGATCAGGAACGTTCCGTCGCGCGTAAGACCCATCATCAGGCCGCTGCGGGCGTCGAGCACGTTGGTGTAGAAGAAGTGCGTGACGAGCACACCACGCTGGCACCCCGCAATCAGCTGGTCCAGCGACTGCGTTCCACCAGGAAACTTGAGCCCACCCGGCGTCCCGCCGCCGAAACCGCCTCCACCACCGCCACCGCCGCCGCCCGTCGGCTCCTTGCCTTGCTTCTGCGCCCAGAAGCGCGTGTACGACAGTTGCTTCAGGACGCCGTTCTCGACCCAGACCCGACGGCCGAGAGGAAGCCCGTCCGCATCGAAGGGCTGGGCGAGCAGGTCCGGATCCGCCGGGTCCGAGAGCAGCGTCACCCGCGCGTCGACGATCTTCTCGCCGACCTTCGTACCGCCCCCGGGCTTCGCGAACCCGCTGCGCCCCTCCTCGGCATTCCGTGCGTTGAGCATGCCGGCGACGTTAGGCACCAGCTGGGCCACGCCGGCCGCCTCCAGCACCGTCGTGTACATCCCCGGCTCCATCGCCACCGGGTTCCGGCTCGCCACGGCCTTTTCCGCCGCGCGGCGGCCTAACGCGGCGGCGTCGAGCAGCGCCCAGTCCCGCGCCGCGCCCTGCGACCAGCCGGAGCCCGTGCCGTCCGGGGTCCGCGCCGTCACGCCCAGGCTGACGTCCGTCGACGGGTGATACACGAACAATCCCCGGCTCGTCGCCAGGCAGTTCGCTCCCGCGTTGGCCTCGAGGAACCCGGCGACGAACATGTCACCGGCCGCCTTGCCGGCTTCACGCGCCGCATCCACCGCGCGCTTCACCGCCTCCGCGCGTGCTTCGGGTGTGAGCGCGGCGGTGTCGTCCGCGTACCCGCGCACGGCGACGTACTGCTGCTGTCCCAGCTCCGGCATCAGTTCCGGATCTTCCGGTGACAACCGCGCCAGCCGCTCGGCCAGGTCTACCGTGCGGCGGAGGCTCGCATCGTCCAGGACGTTCGTCGTCGCGGACGCGCGACGCCGGCCGACCGTCGACGTGACCGTGAGCGACGTGTCGGTGATCCCGCCCGACGTGGTGATCTCGGCGCCGGCAAAGCGCGTGTTCCCGCTCCATCCGGTGTTCAGGCTCACCCGCGTCTCGTCGGCCTTCGCCATGCCGAGGACGCGGTCGGTCAGCGACTTCGCCTGGTCGCGCGTGAGGAACGGCGCGTCGGCCTTCTGAAAGAGCGACTTCATCAGACGCTCCTCGCCGTGTTGACGACGTTGACCTGCTTGAAGCGCGCCGGAGGACATCCGTGGCTGACGGAGTTCGACTGCCCGGGCTCGCCCTTTCCATCGTTGAACGCACCTCCGAGCCAATACGACGACCGGCCGCCGATCATGTCCATCGCGTTCCAGAAGTAGGGCGTGTTGCTCTGGTACGCGACGTCGCGCAGCATGCCGCCGATCTTCCCGCCACGCACTTCGTAGAAGGCCTGGCCCGAGAACGAGAAGTTGTATCGCTGGTGGTCGATCGACCACGAGCCGATGTTCCGGATCAGGATCCCGCGGTCCGTGGCGGCAATGATGTCGTTCACGGAAAGGTCCTGGTCACCCGGCAGCAGGGACACGTTAGGCATCCGCTGGAATTGCACGCTGCGCCACGAATCGGCGTACGAGCAGCCGTGTGACTTGTTCACGCCGGTCAGCTTCTGGATGTACGCCACCTGCTCGCGCGTGGTCTGGTAGTCCTTGAAGATCCCTTTCTCGATGATGAGCCACGAATCCGCCGGCACACCTTCGTCATCCCACGCCACCCGGGACACCGACCCTTCCTGCGTGCGGTCGCCCTGGATGTTCATGAATTCCGGGCCGTACTTGAGCTTCCCGATGTGCTTCTCGGGCGGCGCAATGAAGCTCGTGCCGGCATAATTGGCCTCGTATCCCATCGCTCTATCGAGCTCTGTCGGGTGCCCTATGGACTCGTGGATCGTGAGCCACAGGTTCGTCGGCTCGATGATGAGGTCATAGCGACCAGCTTCAACCGACCTGGCGCCAAGTTTTTCCGCGGCGATCTGCGCCCACTTCTCGGCGTTCCCGGGCATGTTGAGCGACTCGACGTACTCCCAACCTTCTCCGCGCGGCGCGAGTTCTTCGGCGTAACTCTGGAAGTCGCCGTCGCCAATTGCCGTGGCGTTGAAACTTGGGCCCACCGCCAGGAACGTCTGCGTGACCAGTGTGCCGTCCGTTGTCGCCAGCGTCTTGATCTCGCGCCTGAGCTGAAGTCCGGACGTCACGAATCGAACCTTCGGCACCTTGAGCGCGGCTTCGTTCGTCGCCAGCAGCAGCGCAACCTTCTCTTCGATCGGCACGTCGATCGGGTCGCGCTTGATTGGCGTCATCCAGGTGCCCTTCGCCGCTGCGACTGGTGCCAGCTCCACGGGACGGCGCTGGACGGTCTTTGCCGCGCGCGCAAGGCGTGCCGCTTCACGCGCCGCCTTCGCAACGCCGTCCTTCGTCAGTTCGCTCGTCGCGGCGAATCCCCATGACCCGTTCACCAGCGTGCGGACGCCCACGCCAAACGACTCCGAGTCGGAGACACCGCTGATCGAGTGATCGCGCGTGCTGATCTGCTGCCGGCGGTAGCGACCAACGCGGGCGTCTGCGTACGAGGCACCGGCGGCTTTCGCCGCATTCAACGCCTCGAGGGCAAGCTCCTCCGCGAACGCGTTGCCCTGGGGAGCTGGATCAGGTGGCTGTTCGATCTCGATCGGCTGTCCCAGCGCGCGCGATGCTGCGGCCGCGCTGGCGATGGTGGCGCCGGTGACGATGAAGTCGCGCCGAGTGGTCATCTGGGCTCCATGTTCGTTTTCAAGACGAGGTGAGGTGATAAATCTCGTGCCCTGAACACGTTGAGGGAACGAACGAACGCTTCGAAACGCTGCAGTCGCCACTGCGAGGGATGAAACGTACGGTCGTGTATTCGAACCAACATCGCCCATCGCCCATCGCCCATCCTGTCTCACAACCCTTTCGAGAATACCGTTGTCAGACTACTACTCGGTTACCGAGAGGAGAGCAGGGGGCCACGATGAGCAGCACTTCGAGCGACGTCATTCGGGGCACGCTGGACATGCTGATCCTGAAAGTGCTCGCGAACGAAGCCGAGCATGGCTGGGGGATCTGCGAGAGAATTCAACTCGTCTCGCGCGATGCGTTGCGCGTACAGCAGGGATCGCTCTACGCCTCGCTCCATCGCATGACGCGCGAAGGCTGGATTCGCTCCTATTGGGGCGTGACCGCCAACAACCGGCAAGCGCGCTATTACGAGATCACGCGCGCGGGTCGCCAGCAGTTGAAGGTCGAGTCCGAGGAGTGGTCGCGGCTCGCCGCCGGCGTCGCCCTCATCATGTCCACCACCTGACGCGAGAAACCCCATGTCACGATTCACTGACTGGACCTTCCGCATGCGCGCCCTTCTTGGCCGCCGCTCACTCGAGTCGCAGGTCGACCAGGAGTTCGCGTTCCATGTCCAGCTGGAAGCGGAAAAGCTCCAACGCGAAGGGTTGAGCGTCGATGCCGCCGAAGCGGAGGCACACCGGCGATTCGGCAGCGAAACGCGCGAACGGGAACG
>Ga0111539_10008049_pt1 | contig 13442 bp, 9 predicted proteins | sample RhiMethybrSRZTD1_FD_79667 | JGI IMG/M metagenome (GOLD analysis project Ga0111539, IMG submission 79667) | Populus rhizosphere microbial communities from Tennessee, USA - Rhizosphere MetaG P. TD hybrid SRZTD1 (version 2) (version 2) | ecosystem: Host-associated > Plants > Roots > Rhizosphere >...
GCCCGCGCGGGTCGCGAAGAACTCCGGGGCGGTGTGCTCCTCGAGCGGGCGCTGCGGCGGTTGCGCCGGCGGCGGGGCCTCGGCCTGCGCCTGCTCGGCCTTGAGCAGCCGCTCGAACTCGGCCTGCACCTGCGGGCCGGGGGCGACGCCGAGCTCGTCGCGCAGCAGAGTTCGCAGCCGCTCGTGCACGCGCAGCGCCTCGACGAGGTTGCCCTGCGCCTCGCGCACGCGCATGAGCAGCAGGTAGCCGCTCTCGCGGAACTCGGCGCGCTCGACGATCTCCTGCGCGGCGCGCTCGGCCTGCGCGAGCTCGGCGCCGCCGAGCGCCAGCCCGGCGTCGCCGCGCAGCTCGCGCGCCTGCAGCCCGTGTTCCTCGAGCCGGCGGCGCGGCTCGTCGAGCCACGACGCCTCGTAGCCGGGCAGCAGCCCGGCGTCGGCGGCCGCCGCGACACGGTCCGCCGCCTCGGTGACCGCCGGCCAGTCGCCGCGGTCGCGCGCCGCGAATGCCTCGTCGAGCGCGGGCTGCACGGTGTCGAGGTCCACGCGCGCGGCCGTCGTGAGCTGCACGGCCCGCTCGCCGGCGTTCTCGACCACGCCCGCGCCGAGCGCCCGGCGCAGCTTCGACAGCACGACATTCAGGGCCTGCGAATGGCCGGTGGCAGCATCGTCGCCCCAGAGCGCGGCGATCAGGCGCTCACGCGTCACGGGCCGCCCGGTGTTCAGGGCGAGATAAGCCAGCGCGAGGCGGCCTTGGCGGCCGGGCAGGTCGCCCTCACGCCGCCGCCCATCGACGGAGACCGAGAGCTGGCCGCACAGTTCGATGGTCACTTCCATGTCGGCGCCGTTCGACACTAGCCGAGCGCCCGGATGGTGGCAAACGTCGCTCTTCCCTTTCCGCGATCGGCTGGCTACTGTGGCGGGCCGACGTCTGGAGGGCGACATGGATCAGTGGGGACCGGCTGGCGTGGGCAGGCGCTGGGCCATTGCGATCACAGTGGTGGTCTTGAGCGCCGTCGCGGCACTGCCCGCCGGTGCCTCGGCGGTGGGGCGGCAAGCGCATCTGCAGCACGCTGGGCAGGACGCCGCCAAGCCGTATTACGACTCGCGCGTCGGCGCACGCCGCGCCGCGACGCGCGCCGGGTCGATCGGCAGCCGCGCGGAGCGCTCCGCCCGCACGCAGCTGCGGCGCAGCCTCGGCACGCAGGCCGCCGTGCAGGTCGACGCGCTGACCGGTACCGCGCGCAACGTGCAGCGCCTCGACGGCGCGCTCACCGCGCCCGCTGCCGGCGACCGCGCGGCCATCGCGATGCGGTGGGTCGAGAGCAATCGCACGGCGCTCGGGCTCAGCAGCGCCGATCTCGACACCCTGCGGCTGTCCGAGCGGTCCGTCGACAAGGGATCCGGCTTCACCTTCCTGCTCTACCGCCAGTTCTTCCGCGGGATCCCGACGTTCGACGGCGGTCTGCGCGTGAACCTCGACCGCGGCGGCCGGATCCTCAACGTCACGGGCGCCCCGATCCCCGACCTCAGCGTCCCGTCGGTCGATCCGGCGCTCAGCGGCTCCGACGCGCTGCGTGCCCTGCAGGCGAACGTGGACGTGCGCCGCGCGATCGACGTCAAGTCGGGTCCGGACGGCGTCCGCCAGGTGACCCGCTTCGCGCGCGGTGACTTCGCCCGGCTCGTGCTGTTCGACGGTCCTGACGGGACGCGGCTGGCCTGGCACGTCCTCTACCGGGCGACGTCGCTCGCGTTGTACGACGCCGTCGTCGACGCCACCACCGGCAAGGTCCTCTTCCGCCAGAACCTCACGAAGTTCGACGACGCCGAGCAGAGCGTGTTCCCGAACTACCCGGGCGCCGAGCGCGACCCGAACGTGCCCAAGGCGACCGCGAACGCCAAGATCACCGTCAGCTTCGAGCCCACGTGGCTGGGCGACACCACCACGACTCTCAACGGGCCGTTCGCCCACGTCTACACCGACCGCAACGACAACAACGCCGTCGACGGCGGTGAGGACATCACGCGCGCCGTCGGCGGCGCCGGCGATTTCGTCGACACGTTCACGAATACGTTCCAGAAGCCGGGGACGAACGCGTGCGACTGGCTGAACCCGGCGCAGCCCGCTCCGTCCTGGCCGTCAGCCTTGGGCCCGACGGCCGACTGCACTTGGGATCCCGGCACGCCGGGTACCCGCGCCACCAACCGCGAGGACGCCGGCGTCCAGGCGTTCTACTTCGTCAACGAGTTCCACGACCACCTCAAGACCGCGCCGATCGGGTTCACCGACGACACCGACGGCTTCGGCCCAGACCCGGACCCGACCGTTGCGGACGACCCGGTCGAGGTCAATGCGGGCGACGGCATGGACACCGGCAGCGGCGCCAACATCCCGGACGCGGACCACGTCAACAACGCCAACATGTCGACGCCGCCGGACGGCGAGCAGCCGCTGATGCAGATGTACCTGTTCCGCTTCAACCCGGCCGCCGACTTCACGTTCCGCAACGTCGACGGCGACTTCGACGCGGGCACGGTCTGGCACGAGTACACCCACGGCCTCTCGAATCGCCTGGTCACGCACGACGACGGGTCCGGCGCTACCGCCAGCCCGCACACCGGCGCGATGGGCGAGGCGTGGAGCGACTGGTACGCGCTCGACCTGCTGCACCGCCGCGGGCTCGAGATCGACGACCCGGCCGACATCGACGTGGACATCGGCATGTACACCGATGCGGTGTTCACGTCCACTCGGTTCGAGCCGATCGACTGCCGGCCGGTGGTCGACGACGCGAATCCGCGCTGCCCGGGTGGCATCGGGGGCTCGGACACCGGCGGCTACACGTTCGCCGACTTCGGCAAGGTGTTCGTCGGCCCGGAGGTCCACTCCGACGGCGAGATCTGGATGCAGACGCTGTGGGATCTGCGCCGTGCGTTGATCGACGACATTGGCGACGAAGACCTCGGTTCCGACGCTGCCGAGCAGCTGGTCACCTCTGCGATGCGGCTGTCAGCGCCCGAGCCGTCGTTCCTCGACATGCGCAACGCGATCCTGGCCGCCGACGCGGGCCTTCCGCTGGCCGACCAGCATCGCGATCTGATCTGGGACGTGTTCGCGGATCGCGGCATGGGCTTCTTCGCCGGCGTCGCGGACTCGAGCGACACAACGCCGGCCGAGGACTTCAACACGCCGCCGGACCCGGCGGCGCCGAAGGGCCGCGTCGCCGGCACGGTCACGTCGGCCGACACCGGGCTGACGCTCTCCAGCGTCAGCATCGGCTTCGGCGGACTGACCACCAACCCGATGTTCCCGGACTACGTGGCCCCGACGACGAGCGCCGCCAACGGCGCCTACTCGCTGCAGGCGCCGGCCGGCACGTACGGCGGGCTGGTGTTCGAGCGTCCGGGCTGGGATCGCGTCACCGCTCGCTCGGTGCAGATCCCGGGTGGCGGTACCCGCGCGCTGAACGTCGCGCTGCGCCGCGATTGGGCGTCGGCGCGTGGCGGCGGTTCCGTGACGGGGTCGGACGACACCGGCGCCGACTTCGGCTGCGGCGTCGACGAGCTGATCGACCAGTCGCTGGGCGTCGGCTGGTCGCCGTTCAACCCGACCAGCCTCGACCCGGAGAACCCGCACGCGGGTTCGCCTACGGCGGTCATCGAGCTGCCCGCGACGATCGACATCACCGCGTTCGGCATGGACCCCGGCAACACCTGCGGTGATGACCCGACGTCGACGACCAAGGACTACACGGTCGAGACGTCGGCCGACGGCGTGAACTTCAAGCCCGCCAAGGCGGGCGCCTTCACGCCGGCCGACGGCGGGCGGCTGAACATCGTCACCCCGACCGCGAACGCCACCGGCGTGCGGTTCGTGCGGCTCACGCTGCTCACGCCGCAGGGCGCCGCTCCGGGTGACTCGGGCCGGGACTTCATCGACTTCTCGGAGTTCGAGGTCTTCGGCGGCCCGCGCAACAGGCTGCCGAGCGGCTCGCTGCACGCAAATGCGACGACCGTGAACCCGGGGCAGACGGTGCAGTTCATCGCGTCGTTCAGCGATCCCGATTCCAAGATCACCGGCTACCGCTGGGACTTCGACGGCAACGGGACGATCGAGAAGACGACGACGACACCGACGGCATCGTTCGCCTACCCGCGCGGCGGCGACTTCACGGCGCGCGTGTCGGCAACCGACTTCCGTGGCGGAGCCGGGACGGCGACGCAGGCGATTCACGTGACGACAGGACCGATCGCCCTCACGCCGCCCAAGACGGGCAGCAACGGTCGCCTGCGGTTCCGCGTCAGCTGCGAGCTGAGCTGCACCGCGACGGCGAAGCTGACGATCACGAAGAAGCTCGCCAAGCAGCTCGGGCTCAAGAAGAAGCGCACGGTCGGCTCGCTCAGGCGCTCGCTCGCCGCGGGCACCTCCACGCGCCTGACGATCAAGCTCACGAAGAAGGCGAAGCGTGCGCTCAAGCGTCACGGTCGCAAGAGCGTGAAGGCGACCGTGACCGTCACCGTCCGCTACGCCGACGGGCGGCGCGACACGGCGAAGCGGAAGGTGACGATCAGGCTGTAGCCGTTACGCGAAGATCGCGATCCAGGTCTTCTTGCCGACCTTGCCGTTGACCGGCAGCTTCCAGGGGATGTCCTTGCGGTTCTCCTGGAAGCGCCGGACGGCGTCTTCGGTCGACTTGCCGTAGACACCGTCGGCCTTGAGGTCGTGGTTGCGATAGCGGTCGCGCAGCTCGACCTGGAGCTTCTTGACCGCGGGCTTCTTGGTCTTGCTCGGCCCGAGGTTGCCCGGGAACTTCGGCAGCGCCTGGAAGAGCAGCTTGCGGCGCCCGTTGAGCGCCGCGTTCATGCGCGTCGCCTGGCCGTCGGTGAACATCATCATCGCGTCGTCGTCGACGTAGTCCATGTAGTTCATGAACATGTCGCCGTTGGGGCCGTTCTTGCACGAGATGTGCGGGAACGTCGGCTTGCCGAAGTTCTCGCTCGCCTGGTTCGGCGTGTCGGGGCACATGTCCGAGCCCTTGCAGCCGGTCCCGTCGTCGCCCCAGATGTGGAACAGGTTCAGCCAGTGGCCGACCTCGTGCGTCGCGGTGCGGCCGAGGTCGAACGGATCGGTCGCGGTGCCGGTGTTGCCGAACGCGGTGTTGAGGATCACGACGCCGTCGGTCTTCCACGGCCCGCCCGGGAACTGCGCGTAGCCGAGCAGGCCGCCGCCGAGGTTGCAGCACCAGATGTTCAGGTAGCGGCGTGCCGGCCACGGATCGATGCCGCCGGTCTTGTACGCCTTGACGCCGTCGTTGATGCCGAACGACGACTTGTTGGTCTTCGTCCGCGTGATGCCCGTCGTGCTGTTGCCGAAGATGTCCTTCGTCGCGAGCTTGAACTGGACCATCGTGTCGACGTGCAGCGGCTGGAAGACGGACGGGACGCTGCCGGCGTCGGCGTTCATCTTCCGGAAGTCCTCGTTCAGAACATCGATCTGACTCTTGACCTGCGCGTCCGAGATGTTCTGACTCGCCGTCTTGTAGACGACGTGCACGACCGTTGGGATGGTGCGCACCTTCGGGGCGGCTGCGGCGAGCCCGCGTGCCGTCTCGGTGTCGGTGAAGTCCTCGAGCTCCGAGCGCGCGGCAGCGTACTCGGGGTCGGTGTTGAGCAGCAGGCGGTGCACATCGAGCGCCCCGCACTTCCGCCGTTGAGGGACATCGGCCATGCGCCGACCCTCTCAAGCCACCGTGCGCCGTGCAAGCCCCGCTAGCCTGAGCGGCATGGCCGACCTGCCCCCGGAGCTGTTCCAGCGCTGGATGCACTCGCACGAGGAGGACGAGGGCGACCTGCAGGTCTACCGCCCGGCGTCGTACGAGTTCCCGCCCGCGCGCGGGCGCCGCGGCTTCGAGTTCAAGCCCGACGGTGAGCTCGTGCGCTACGGGCCGGGCCCGTCGGACAAGCCCGAGGCCACGACCGGGCGCTGGTCGCCGGCCGGCGCGGGCCGCGTCAGGGTGGGCGACGGCGAGCTCGAGATCGTCTCGGTCGAGCCCGGCCGGTTGACCGCGCGCTGGTCGGACGGCTGAAGCGCTTCGACGAACGGCTTGACCATGTCCATCGGGAGCGGGAAGACGACCGTCGAGTTCTGCTGCGCGCCGATCTCGGTCAGCGTCTGCAAGTAGCGCAGCTGCAGCGACGCCGGGTTGCCGGAGATCACATCGGCGGCGTCGCGCAGGCGCTGGGACGCCTGGTACTCGCCCTCGGCGTGGATGATCTTCGCTCGCCGCTCGCGCTCGGCCTGCGCGCCCAGCGCCATGGCGTGCTGCATCGCGGTCGGGATCTCGACGGCCTTGATCTCGACCGTCGTGACCTTGATGCCCCACGGGTCGGTGTGCTCGTCGATGATGTGCTGGAGCGCTTCGTTGAGCTGTTCCCGTTCGGACAGCAGCATGTCGAGGTCGGCCTTGCCGAGCACCGAGCGCAGCGTGGTCTGCGCGATCTGCGAGGTCGCCGCGAGGTAGCGCTCGACGGCGACGATCGCGCGGCCGGCGTCGACCACGCGGAAGTAGCAGACCGCGTTGACCTTGGCCGGAACGTTGTCGCGCGTGATCAGGTCCTGCGGCGGGATGTCGAGCGTGACCGTGCGCAGATCGACGCGCACCATGCGGTCGATCGCGGGGATCAGCAGCACGAGCCCGGGGCCCTTGACGCCGAGCAGGCGCCCGAGCCGGAACACCACCGCACGCTCGTACTCGCGCAGGATCCGGATCGACGCCCCGGCGACGATCGCCACCACGGCGATCACCGCGATGACGGCGAACAGCACGGCGGTCCACATCACAGCACCTCCCATTCCTCGGCCCGGCGCACCGCCAGCGTCAGGCCCTGAACCTGCTCGACGACGACCTGGTCGCCCTCCTCGAGCGCCTCCTCATCCCACGAGCGCCGCGCGCGCCAGCGCTCGCCGTGGACCACGACGTCGCCGTGTTGCATCACGCCGATCCGCCCGATCAGGTCCTCCGGGCCCGCCCGTGGGCGGCGGCGCCGCATCGCGAGCGCCTTGCGCGCGGCAACGACGCTCAGGACGCTCATCAGGATCGCGGCGGGCAGGACGAGCGCGAGCGCGACCAGCGCGCTGCCGCCGGCGGCCTCGGCCGCCAGCACGGCGGCGGCGGACAGCGCGGCGATCCCGAGGAGCCCGAGCACGCCGTACGAAGCCACGTGCGCCTCGACGATCAACAGCGAGGCGCCGAGCACCACGAGTACGACGATCAGGGCGTTCATCGGCCCGGCTTGTCCTTACGTCGATCGTACTCCTGTCAGGGAATCGTCACGGGAGCGATCACCACCGGGTTGTGGAGCGTGTAGTCGAGCTCGTCGGCCTGGCTGGTGCCGGCCGGCGTGATCACGTCGACCGCCTTGGGCACCGTGCCGGGGTCGACTGCGCAGCGCGGCCCGACGGCCCCGGCGGCGCAGACGCCGAACTGGAACTCCTGCGGCGCCGTCTGGAAGCCGCGCGCCTGATCGGGGCTGAAGCCGTCCTGGCCCGTCTCGACGACGGCGAACGACCAGCCCGCGCCGGGCGTGCCGCCCAGCGCCGCCTTCGGGACGCTGAACGTGATGTAGCGCGACACCGCGTTGGCGCGGATGTCGACGGTCGCGAGCGTCGCGCCGCCGGCGTCGACGAAGCGCTGGCCGAACCCCTGGACCTCGATCAGCCGGTTCCATCCGCCTCCGCCGACCTGGTAGTTGCGCTGCGGGAACGACGCGGCCGCCGTGGTCGGTCCGCCGCCCGGGACGTTCACGTAGACGTCGATCAGCTGCGCGCCGAGCGGGCTGCCGAACGTCGGCGTCTGGTCGCGGTTGCGGACGCGGAACGCGACCCGGTCGCCGGCATCGAACACCTGGAACTGCTGCATGTCGTAGGCGCCGGGCCGGAAGCCGACGAACGTCGGGTAGACGTAGTTGCCCGGCCCGTTGTCGTCGCCGTCGGGGTCGGCGACCTCGAGCAGCAGCGTGCCGGGCGGCGCGTCGAACACGACCGTGCGGACCTCGCGCCCCGTGGCGCCGTTCGCCGGATCGGTGGCGACGACGTTGAGGACGTTCGTGCCGCCGGTGAGCGACAGCGTGACCGAGAAGCTGCCGTCGCCCGCGGCGGTCGTGGTGGCGGTGGTCGTCGCGGTGTTGGCGTCGATGTTGGTCGCCGCGACCACGATCCGGTTGCCCGCCTTCGAGGTCCCCGTGACCGTGACGGAGTTGCCGACCGACGTGTTGTCGGCGGGAGCGGTGACGGTCAGCGGCGTCTCGAGTTGCGTGCGGCGGACGTAGCGCTTGCGCGTATAGAACGGCCGGTCGAGCGCGCGGCCCGCCGACGTGTCGAGCATCAGCCGCACGAACTGGCCGGCCGACCACGTCAGCGCCGCCGCCGAGCCCGCCGCCTCGCCGTTGAAGAAGCCGATCGACGCGGTCGTCGGGTCGGTCCCGAACGGCGAGCGCGCGAGATCTGGGTGCTCCCACGCCTGCTCGGGGATGAGGCCGACGCCCCAGCCCATCGCGTTCATCGCCTCGAGTCGTTCGAGCGCGCCGCTCGGGTCGCCGGTGTCGAGCTCGTATTGGCCGCGCTCGCCGGCGAGCACGGGCCACAGGTGCCCGTTGCCCTGGCCGGACGGCGCCCACGGGCGGCCGTCGGTGCTGCGATCGCCGTAGCCGTCGCCGTTGTAGCGCAGGAAGCCGTCGCCGTTGACGGTCGAGCGGCGGATGACGTTGTCGACGATGTCGAGCGAGCGGATGAGGTCGGTGTCGTGCTCGGACATGACGCCGAGCCGCGCGTACTCGAGGAAGCCGGCGTCGATGACCTCGCGCTGGTCGAGCGTCGGGCCGCCGTTGCCGACGTTGTAGTCGACGTCCTCGTTCGGGTCGCCGTTCTTGGACAGGCGGATGAAGTACGGCAGCGCGCTCAGTGGGCCGTTGGTCGTGAGCGTCCACGCCTTCAGGTTGCGCTGGAACTCGTCGGCGACGCCGCGCCAGACGGCGGCCGACGCGTGGTCGCCGTTGCGGTCGGCGATGATCGCCGCGGCGACCAGGCCGGCGATCTCGGCGGAGATCGTCGACGGGCTGAAGCCGCCCTGCTCCTCCCAGCGCTCCGGGCCGAACGACGGGCCGTGGCTCGCGACGAAGTTCGCCGCCGGCTTGATGTGCGCGTCGTAGTAGCTCTTGCTCGTGAGACCGACTGCGACCGCCATCACGAGCGGGTAGGCGCACTCGTCGAGCTGGGTGTTGAACGAGTCCGGCGCGGTCTTGCCGTTGGTGAGGCTGTTGCGCGGCATCGAGCCGTCCGGCAGCTGCTGGCGCTCGAACAGGAAGCGCGTCATGTTCGTGGCGGTCTCGCGATCGCCGGCGAGGAAGACCGCGGTCCACGCCTCGTAGAGGTCGCGCGCGAACACCTCGCGGTAGGAGCCGAAGTACGTGTTCGCGGGGTCGCCGGCGGAGATCGCCTGACCCCACGGGGAGGCGAGCGCGGCCGCGACGGCACCGGGGAACGTCTTGTCCTCGGCCGCCTTCACGTAGTTCGCGCTCAGGTAGTACTGGTCGAGCAGCGCGTCCCAGCGGTGGCTCGAGACGCCGTGCGGGCGTCGCGGCTTGACGAGCTTGGCGTCGTAGCGGTGCCAGTCGTCCGCGTAGTCGCCCATGTCGGCATGGCCGAGCGAGCGGCGGGCCGTGCTGACCGCGTCGGTCGCGGTGGTCCCGAAGCCGAGGACGAGGCTGAACGCGCCGTCGCGCCCGAGGTCGACGCGCGCCGTCTGCACGAGGTTGCCGTCGGCGGCGCTGCCGAACGAGGAGAGCTTGCGCTGCAGGTCGAGCTGCGTGAGGCCGTCGCTGGCGGCGCCCGCGAAGCCGTTGGAGACCTGGAGGAAGGGCTTCGAGGCGTCGAGTGCGCTGAACACCGGCACGGCGTAGTCGCGGTTCACGGCGTTGGTGGTCGTGACGGGATCGGATCCCACGAGTAGCGTGTGCCCGTCGCGGGCGGCGGTCGTGCCGCTGTCGGGGCCGCCGTTCCCTGATCCGCCGCCGCCGTTGCCGTTGAGGTTCGGGTCGAACCGGACGTACAGCTTGTAGTCGTCGCGCTTGCCCTTGAGCGCCTCGAAGCGCGAGCGCATGACGACGCTCGCGCGGTCGGTGTCGGTGAAGTAGTCGGTGACGATCCGGTAGCGCTTGCTCTTGGCGGTCGCGGTGACGCGGCAGGTGAGCGCGCGGTCGTCGAGCGCCTGGACCGTGTAGGTCATGTCGCGCGTCTGCAGGTCGGTGAACGACTTGCCGTCGGTCACGACGTACTGCAGCGTCTCGTTGTTCGTCGTGTCGTTGGTGGGGAAGTAGACGTCGCTCAGCACGCCGTCGGCGACCGTGAACCAGACCTTGGACGTGCGGTTGCGCGCGGTGCCGACGCAGTCCTTGCGCGCGAGCGCGAAGTGCGACAACGCGCCCGGGCCGTCGGCGGCGGGCGGCGGTGGGGTCGTCGCCGTCGCGGACGGTGAGATCACGAGCGCCCCGATCAGGACCAGCCCGGCCAGCAACCGACGACGCCCGTTCATGCCTGTCTCCTCCTCCGTGATCGCCCTAGGCGGCAACCATCTCGCACCGCGGCGGTGTACGGCAAGCCACACCCCCAGGTTCGCGCTCTCCCACCGCAGGACTCATGCAGGCCCGCATTGGAGGTCGGCCGCGCCGATGTGACTATGCCTCCATCATGACCGCCACAGAGGCCCGCTCCCAGCTCCACCGCCTCGAGGCCGAGCGACTCGACGCCGTCGAGGCCGGCCTGGGCGGCAACACGCTCTACATGACCGACCTGCACAACGACATCGCGGCGTCGCGCGCGCTGTTCATCGGCCTCGCCGTGACCGAGATCGCCGTCCTGCGCGGCCAGCTCGGCGACCGCCTGCAGGGCTAGAAGAGCTCGCGCGCCGCCGCCACCACGGCGTCCGGCCGCTCCTCGGGCGTCCAGTGCCCGCAGCCGTCGAGCAGGTTCAGCCGCCAGTCGTCGGCGTGGTCCTCGCCGCCGAGTGTGCTCGACACGGTGACGTAGAAGTCGTCGGCTCCGAACACGACGCGCGTCGGGACCGTCAGGCGGCGGCGGCTGTGGGTGTGCTTGATGAACACCTCCGTGGCCGCCCTGAAGTAGTGCCGGTAGAGGAGCTGCGACGCGCGGGCGCGGGCCGGCTCGCGGAGCGGCGCGGCGTAGCGTTCGGCCTCGGCGTCGTCGAAGACACGGGCGCGGCCGCCGAGTCGCAGGAACCACGGGATGAAGCGGCCTCCCTCCAGCAGCCGAGGGCCGGCAGGGGAGGCGACGACCAGGACGTACCAGAGTCGCCACAGCTCGATGGCGGCCTTCAGGTCCACCGTGGCCCACGGATGTGGGGCGTTGCAGACGACGAGGCCGGTCGCCCGCTCGGGGTGCGAGAGGCCGAGGAGATAGGCCGCGAAGCCGCCCCAGTCGTGGCCGATCACTCCGACCCGGTCGAGGCTCAAGGCGTCGAGCAGGGCGATCGCGTCGCTCGCGAACTGCTGCGGGTTGTAGCCGTAGCCCGGCGTGGCGCTGCGGCCGAGGCCGCGCAGGTCGGGCATGAGGAGGCGGAAGTCGCTCTCGAGCTGCTCGGCGACGCGGCGCCAGATGCGCGAGTGCTGAGGCCAGCCGTGCAGGAGCAGTAAGGGCGGACCGCTCCCCATCTCGGTGAGGTGCACGTCGAGCGGACCGTCCGTCGCCTGGATCGAGAGCATCCGATCCATCTGCCGCATCATCTCACCCGCGTGCGGGAATCTGTAGTGCATGGCGGAGCGCCGGCAGTCCCGACGCGCGCGCTTGGCGTTGCCCTGCACGCTGCGGGGCGCGGCGAGCTCGCCGATCTGGGCCGAGACGATCGACGTCGGCGAGGGCGGCATGAGCGTGCGCGCCACGCGCCCGCTGCGTGAGGACGAGACGGTGGACTTCGATCTCGGCGACGCCGACGTCCACGGTCGCGCACGCGTGCTGCGCCACGCCAGCCCGCGCGTCTACGGCCTGCAGTTCGAGTCCCTGCAGGGCACGGGCCGCGAGCGGCTCATGAATCTCCTGCACACGGGCGTTTAGGCGCCCGGCACAACGGAGGCGTAATCGGCGTGAGCTAGAACGTTGAGGGATGCCTCGCGGCCGTTCCCGCTACGCGACCCCCGGACCACGCGCCGGATCCGTGCTGCTCGACACCCGTGGCGTGCGCCGTCGCCGGCGGCGACGGAGGCGCGGCTACGGCGGGCGGGGCGGCGGTGGATTCGGCTGGGATCGGCTGTTCCGCTGGCTGTTCGTGCTGCTGATCCTGGCCGCGATCGGCGGCGCCGCGTGGGTCTGGCGCTCGCGCGAGAACGCGATCGAGGCGCGGCACGACGCCGTCGAGCGCTTCACGGCGGCGTGGGCGAAGGGCGATCGCGCGGCGATGTGGCGCGATCTGACCCCCGCGGCGCAGCGGACGACGCCACAGCGCCGCTTCGCGACGGCCTACGCGAACGCCGAGCGCGCCGCGGGCGTGAAGTCGGTGAAGATCGGGCGGATCGGCGAGGAGCGCGACGGCAAGATCGCGGTGCCGGTCGTGGTCACGACCGAGCTGTTCGGGCCGCTGCGCGGCACGATGGAGATGCCGGTCTCCGGCACGGGTGACGACGCGGGGATCGACTGGAGCTTCGCGCTGCGCCTGCCCGGCCTGCGGCGCGACGAGGCGGTCGTCCGGCGGTCGGGTCCCGAGCCGCGGCGGGCGTCGATCCTCGCCGCCGACGGGTCTTCGCTGGACGCGACGCCCGCGGGCGCCGCGATCGCCGGGCACGGGGGCGAGAACCCGACCGGACTCGAGGCCATGTACGACGCCCGGCTCGGCGGCCACCCGTCGGCACGGCTGATGTTCGGCGACCGCTTGGTCGCGCGCACCAAGGCGGTCCGCGGACGGCCGGTGCGGACCACGATCCGGCCGGGCCTGATGGCCGCCGCGGCCGAGGCGCTGGGCGGCAAGCTCGGCGGCGTGGCGGTGATCCGCCCGCGCGACGGCGCGGTACTGGCGACCGCCGGCCTCGGGGTGTCCGCGACCCAGCCGCCCGGATCGACGTTCAAGATCATCACGACGGCGGCGGCTCTGGACGCCGGCGTGGCGACGCCCGACAGCACCTACCCCGTGCGGACGGCGGCGACGTTGTCCGGCGTGCAGCTGCGCAACGCCGGCGGCGAGGCATGCGGCGGCTCGCTGCACATCGCGTTCGCCGAATCCTGCAACTCGGTGTTCGCGCCGCTGGGCGCCAAAGTGGGAGCGCGGCGGCTGGTGCGCGCGGCCGAGGCGTTCGGCTTCAACCAGAAGCCGCGGATCCCGGCGGCGAAGGAGAACACGATCGGCCCCGCCGGCCAGCTGAAGGACGATCTCGCGGTCGGCGCC
>Ga0111539_10008051_pt1 | contig 13438 bp, 5 predicted proteins | sample RhiMethybrSRZTD1_FD_79667 | JGI IMG/M metagenome (GOLD analysis project Ga0111539, IMG submission 79667) | Populus rhizosphere microbial communities from Tennessee, USA - Rhizosphere MetaG P. TD hybrid SRZTD1 (version 2) (version 2) | ecosystem: Host-associated > Plants > Roots > Rhizosphere >...
GATCTGCTCAAGGAGCTGCATACGAGCGGCGCGACGATCTGCATGGTCACGCACGACGCGCGCTATGCGTCGCACGCCGAGCGCACGATCCACCTCTTCGACGGCCGCGTCGTCGAGGAGTCGGTCGCCACGTCGCAGCACTGAGATCGCTAAGTAGATGGGCCACCTGAAGGGTGGCCCCTACATGCTTCAAGACCTCCGGTACGCACTTCGCGCCTTGCTGCGACGTCCGCTCGTGACAGGCGTCGCGGTGCTGTCGCTCGCCCTCGGCATCGGCGTCAACTCCGCAATCTTCTCTCTGTTCGACCGGCTGATCCTCCGCCGGTTGGCTGTGCCGTCTCCAGACGAGATCGTGTTGGTGACCTCGCCCGGTCCACGCCCCGGCTCGCGATCGACGGGCGATTTCAGTGGGGGCGTCGACGCGATCTTCAGTTACCCGTTGTTCCGCGATCTCGAGCAACTCAAGGACGACGGCCTCCAGCTGGCCGCGTACGCAAGCTTCGGTGCAAATGTCGCGTACGAAGGCCGAAGCTCTGAGGCCAACGGCGTACTCGTCTCCGGGCAGTACTTCCCCGTCCTCGGTGTCACCCCGGCACTCGGCCGTCTGCTCGGTCCGCAAGACGATCGTGTCCCGGGCGGACATCCGGTGGTCGTTCTCGGCTATGACTTCTGGCGCACGCGCTTCGGTGCCGACGCCGGCATCCTGAATCGCACGCTGATCGTCAACGGCGGAGCCATGACGATCGTCGGCGTCGCACCGTCGGGCTTCTCCGGAATCACGGCACTCGCGCGTACGCAGCTATTCGTTCCTCTGGCGATGGCCGAGCAGGCGTTTCGCGATCCCGCCTGGAACGGGCTCGCTGCCAGGAACAATCATTGGCTGTACTTGTTCGCGCGAACTGAGCCAGGGGTCTCGCGTCAGCAAGCCGCGGAGCGCGTCAACATCTCATTCGCCGGGCTCATACGCGACGTCGAATATCCCGCGCAGCGAACGGGAATGGGCGACACCGATCGCCAGGCGTTTCAGAAGCGGCAGATCTATCTTCAGGACGGCGCCCGCGGCGCAAACAGCAACCGCCGCCAGATACAGGTTGTCTTCACTCTGCTGTTCGCCGTCACTGGTTTTGTGCTCGCGATCGCTTGCGCGAACGTCGCGAACATTCTGCTGGCGCAGGTGACGTCGCGTTCGGCCGAGATGGCGGTTCGCCTGTCACTCGGTGCCAGCACGTACCGGGTCGTTCGGCTGCTCCTCAGCGAGGCAGCGCTGCTCGGCATATTTGGCGGAGCCGGCGCGCTCCTCGTCAGCCACCTGACGATCAGCGCCATGCTAGCGATCCTTCCCGCGGATGGTCCCGTTCTCCAGGCTGTACTCGACGCGCGCCTGCTCGCGTTCACGCTCATGCTTGGACTGGCGACGAGCGTCGCGTTCGGACTCTTTCCTGCATTGCATGCCGTGCGCGCGGCGCTCGTGGGCGGTGTGAACACGCATACTGCTCGAGCCTCGGGCTCCAGAACAGCGGCGCGCTTTCGCACGTCGATGGCCATCACGCAGTTGGCACTCGCGACGGGGTTGCTCGCTGTTGCCGGCTTGCTGGTAGTCAGCCTGGTGAACACTCTGCGCGTGGAACTGGGTATCCAGCGTGAGGGCCTGATTGCGTTCGGTCTCTCGCCAAGCCTGAACGGCTATACACCTGACAACGCCGCCAGGTTCTTCGATCGACTGGACACCGAGCTTCGCGCGATGCCGGGCGTCACATCCGTGACCGCGACCACCATTCCGATTCTTGCGCAGAGCAGCTGGGGTAATAACGTGACCGTCGAAGGCTTCGAGGCCGGCGCCGGCGTGAACACCAGCGCGTCCACCGCGCGAGTAGGCGTGGATTACTTCCGCACACTCGGCATCACGCTCATTGCCGGACGGGAATTCACCGACGCAGACAGCAAAGGATCCCCGAAAGTGGCCGTGGTGAACGAAGCGTTCGCCCGAAAGTTCAACCTCACGGATCGGGTCATCGGCAAACGGATGGCGCTCGGCGCAGGCAACAACAAGCCGCTCGACATCGAGATCGTCGGGCTTGTTCGCGACGCCAAGTACGACGAGGTTCGCGAGCCAGCGCCGGCACAATTCGTGATGCCGTACCGGCAAGCGGACATCGGCGCGCTCACGTTTTACGTGAGGGCCGGCGCCAACACACCGGCGGTGCTCCCTGCGATCGCTGCCCTCGTCCGAAAACTGGACGGCAACATCCCGATCAGCAATCTTCGGACGATGGAGGAACAGATTCGGTATGACACCAGCGGCTATCGTGCACTGACCACGATATCGTCGGCATTCGCAGGCCTTGCGGTTGTCCTGGCCGCGATCGGTCTCTATGCCGTGCTGGCCTACGGTATCGCGCAGCGGTTGCGTGAGATTGGCATCCGCATCGCGCTCGGCGCCACGCCGGGCGACATTCGCGGGCTCGTGCTTCGGCAAGTCGGCCGCATCAGCATCGTCGGCGTGGGGATTGGCGCCGCGCTCGCCTTCGGCCTGGGGCGCCTTAGTCAGGCGATGCTGTTCGGCGTCGAGGGCACGGCTCCAGCGATCATCTTCGGCGCGGTCGTGCTCGCGCTCGGTGTCGCCTTTGCCGCGGCGGTCGTGCCTGCACGGCGGGCCACATTGGTGCAGCCGGTCGAAGTGCTGAAGGCTGAATAGCGGCGCGCGGACGCGCGCCGAATCACGCTGTTCGGGCGCGAACAGGACGTCCCATCTGCGAACACCCCGACTGAAAGGGGTAGCATCAACACGCGAGAACGTTCGAGAAACGGCCCGCTTCCCCGCTCTTACGTGGCACGGGCTTTGAGCTTGGAGCGTTGACGTGTCAGAGATCCGCTACGCACTGCGCTCGCTCATCAAACGGCCAGGACCCACGCTGGTGGTTGTCGCGACCCTGGGTGTCGCCATCGCATCGGCGACCGTGATCTACAGCGTCGTAGACGTGGTGAGGCACTTCATTCCAGCCGTGAATCAGGACCGGCTTGTGTATGTCGCGTCCACTGACACCCGCGTTGTGCAGGCCGAAGGCGGGAGTCGCAGCGTCGTGCTGCGAACCCCGGCCTCAATCCCCGACCTTGCCGATTGGCGCGCGCGATCCTCCACGTTCGAGCAGCTCACGGGATTCAGGCTGGGCTCGGCGAACCTGACTGGCATCGATGTGCCGTTGCGCGTCACCACGATCGAGGTGACCGCGAACCTGCCCGACGTGTGGGGCCTCACGCCATTACTTGGTCGCGCCTTTCGTGCCGAGGACGGTATCGCCGGATCGGCGCCAGTGACGCTGCTCTCGTACCGGTTCTGGCAGCGTCAGTTCGCGGCAAGCTCTCGCGTACTCGGGCAAAGCGTCACGCTCGACACCGTGCCGCACACCATCGTGGGTGTCCTTCCTCGAGACGCTGGAACTGGCTTCTTCAATGATGCGGAGGTCTTCACGACGGTCGTGGTTGATCCGCTGCGTCGAGGCCGTGATGTTCGCGATGTGGTCGTCACCGGGCGGCTCAAACCAGATGTGTCGCGACAGCAAGCCGCCGCCGAGCTCGACACGATCGCGCGTCAATTGCGGGCCGAGCATCCCGATACGAACTCACAGATCGGCGTGTCGGTGCTCCCACTCGTCGAAGCCTCAGGGTTCAACGTTCGAGTCCTGTTGACGATCCTGTCGCTCATCGGGCTGCTCGTCGTCGTCGTCGCCTGCGCGAACGTCGCGAGCGTCATCGTCGCGCAGTCGATGGCCCGGCGCCATGAGCTCGCGGTCCACGCCGCGCTTGGCGCCACACGTGCCGATCGCATCCGTCAGCTGATGACCGAGAGCGGGATCGTGTCGGTGGCGGGATGCATCGTCGGGCTCATCCTCGCCGCCTGGGGCATCGCGGCGCTGCGATGGCTTGGCCGCAATGAGTTCGGCTTCGCCGACATGCAGATGAACGGTCGCGTCTTCACGGCCAGCCTGCTCATCGCGTGCGCGACGCCTCTCGGCTTCGGACTGCTTCCCGCGCTGCGACTCGCTGCGCCGGATCCTCAGGAACTTCGCGACGGGACACGTGCCGCCGGTGCCACACGTCACGGCCGCCGCCTACGCCACACCATTGTCGGGTTGCAGGCTGCAGCCGCGATGATCCTGATGGTCCAGATCGGCTTGTTCATCCGCACGACGTGGAAGCTGTCTGACATCCCCTCCGGATTCGAGCCGGCGCAGGTGCTGTCGTTCCACGTCGGCCTTCCTTCGTCCCGCTATCAGGATGCGCAGGCTATTCAACGCTTCGTCAACAATCTGACCACTCGTCTCCGCGCGCTGCCCGGTGTCACGTCGATGGGCGTCGTCGATCGGCTGCCAGTATCCGACCGTGAGGACACGGCCCGACTCACTATCGAGGGCACAGTGATTGGCCCGGACGAGAACCGGCCGCTGGTCTCTCGTTCATCGATCGCCGGTGATTATCTCCGGACGTTGCAGATTCCGATCAGGCGAGGCCGCGCAATCTCAGGGGCTGAGATGACAGACGCGGCTCCAGTCGCGATGATCAACGAGGAGGCCGCGCGACGGTTCTGGCCAGGCCGCGAGGCGATCGGCGCACGCATCGCGCTCGGCGACACCGGTCAGAACGTGTGGCTGGAGATCGTCGGCGTAGTGGCCAACCTCCGCAACTCCGACATCGATCAGGGCCCGTTGCCGCAGGTCTATGTCGCAATGTCGCGGCAGTCGAGCGCCGACCTGGCGGTCGTCGTGAAGTCCGCGGGCGCCGATCCGCTGCAGCTGGTTCCCGCGATTCGCGCGCAGGTCGCGGCCATCGATCCCAATCAACCCCTTCACAGCGTCGCGTCCATGTCACAGGTGCTGTACGACGACCTCGCCAGCACGTACATCCTGACGTCGATTCTCAGCATGATCGGTCTGATTGCACTCTGCCTGTCCGCAGCGGGGATCTACGGGCTGGTGTCGCACTCAGTGGCGTTGCGCCGCCGCGAGATCGGCGTGCGAATGGCCCTCGGCGCCAGGCCCGAGTGGATCGTGCGCATGATCGTCGCACATACCTCGCGGCCGGTCGTGATGGGCGGCATCGTCGGACTCGTTGCCGCGATTGCGCTGTCGCTGGTTCTGGCCGCGGCCGTCCCGGAGATCGATCCTCGCGATCCCATCAGCTACTCGGGCGTGCTGGTGATGATCGTCATCGTCGCCGTCATCGCGAGCTACATTCCCGCCCGCCGTGCCGCAACCATCAATCCGGTAGACGCATTGAGAGCTGAATGATGATTGGCACTCTCTGGCAGGACCTCAAGCACGGCGCCCGGATGCTGCGAAAGAATCCGGGCTTCTCGTTCATCGCCATGGCCTCGATCGCGATCGGCGTCGGCGCGAACGCCGCGATGTTCAGCATGGCCGACACGCTCGTGCTGAGCCCGCTCACCATTCCCCGCGCGAGCGAGTTCGTCACCGTCACAGCTGTCGTCCCTAAGTCCGGCTTCGCGAGCCCGACCTCATTTGCGTTGTCGTACCCGGACTACCAAGACGTGCGCGACCAGGCCAGGAGCTTCTCTGGCCTCGTCGCATTCCGCCTCATCGTGGCCAGCTTCGCCGATCGCGCCGATCAACCGGCGCAGCGCAAGTTCGGCATGGCGGTCAGCGGAAATCTGTTCGACACACTCGGAGTCCAGCCGGCGCTCGGCCGCGCCATCGGAGTGGACCATGACCGCGTCGTCGGCCGTGACCCGGTTGTTGTCCTGGACCACGAGATCTGGCAGCGAGAATTCGCCGGAGATTCTGGCGTCGTCGGACGACGCATCCGTCTGGGCGGCATCGAGATGACCGTCATCGGTGTCATGCCGGCAGGCTTCACCGGGCCCGATCAGTTCGTGCAGCCCGCCTTCTACGTTCCGTTTGCGATCACGCCCGTCCTGACCAACGGTAGCGACGCGATCGAGTTGGCTCGCCGGGACATCCACAACATCGCGGTCAAGGGCCGGCTCAAGCCGGGTGTCTCAGTCGAGCAGGCCGCCGAAGATGTCGCGCTGATCGGCAGGAACCTTGAGCGCGGTTACCCCGACACGAATCGCAATCAAGGCTTGACGGCGCGGACGGAGTTCGATGCGCGGGTCGAGGCAAGACCGCAGCTGGCCGTGGGCGCGGTGATGCTGATGACGATGTCGATGACTGTGCTGCTGGTCGCCTGCGCGAATGTGGCCGGTCTGCTGACGAGCCGCGCCCCGGTTCGCGCCCGCGAGATGGCTCTACGGCTCGCGATCGGGGCCGGGCGTGTACGCCTGACACGGCAGTTGATTGTCGAAAGCCTGCTGATTGCTGTCGGCGGAAGCGCGATCGGACTGCTCATCGCCTCGGCCGTGATCTCGATGTTCCAGCAGCTTCAGTTGCCCACCGATGTGCCGCTCAAGCTGACGTTCGATCTGAACGATCGGGTTGTGGTTGTCGGCCTCGTCGTCGCTGCCCTGAGCGCAGTTGGATCGAGTCTCGTCCCCGCCTGGCGATCGACCCGGACGGATCTCGTGGGTCACCTCAAGACTCAGTCGAGTGACACTCTTCGGCGATCGCGACTGTGGGGTCGCAACATTCTGGTTTGCGGCCAGGTTGCGCTGTCGCTCGTGTTGTTGACGGTGGCGGTGTTTCTCTTCCGCGCCTATCAAAGCGAATACGGACGCGGTCCCGGATTCCGCACCGATCACGTGCTGTTGATGTCGTTCGAACCCGATCTTGCGGGATACGACGCGCCGCACGCCGAGCGCTTCTACGACGAACTCAGGGAGCGCGCCAGCGCCATTCCAGGCGTCGCGTCCGTGGCCCTCACGTCATCGGTGCCGTTCGACGGCATCAGCATCGAGAATACTGCGGTGGCCCCTGAAGGCTTTCAGCTCCGCCCGGGAACGGAGTCCATGCGGGTGCGCTCCGCACGCATCGACGAGGGGTACTTCGACACGCTCGGCATTCCCATCGTCGATGGCCGCCCCTTTCGTCAGGCCGATGGGCAGAACGCGCCTCGCGTCGCCGTCGTCAACGAAACGTTTGCGGCGCGTTACTGGCCTGGCCGGAACGCCGTTGGCCGACGCTTTCGGTTGCTCAACGACGCTGGCACCACGACATGGGTCGAGATCGTTGGTATCGCCAAGGATGCGCGCTATCGCAACATCTCCGAGAGTCCCACAGAGTTCATCTACTACCCTCGCCGCCAGATCTCGGCGCCCGATGCCACGATCATGCTCCACACGAGCGGCGATCCTCAGGCCTTTGCATCGCCGCTGCGCGCCGCTGTCCGCGCGATCGATCCCAACATGCCGGCCTTCGGCGTCAGGACGATGGACGACTTCTACCGCGCGAGTTCGGTCGCCGTGACCGACCTGCTGGTGGAAATCGTCGGCGGAATGGGTTCAATGGGCCTCGCGCTCTCGATCGTCGGATTGTATGGACTCGTCGCCTATTCGGTGAATCGACGCACGCGTGAGATTGGCATTCGCATGGCGGTGGGCGCGCAGTCCGGAGCTGTCATGCGGATGGTGATGCGGCATGGTCTGCTACTCGCCAGTGGCGGCACGCTGCTCGGTGTGGTGGCGAGTATGGCCACGGGCAAGCTGCTCCGCGGAGCGTTTCCGTTTCCGAACGTCGCGAGCGTGGACGTCGTGACCTACGCGCTGGTTGTTCCGACCCTGTTGGCCGTCACGCTCCTGGCCGCATACATCCCCGCACGACGTGCGTCGCGGATCGATCCGCTTCGAGCGCTGAGACAGGACTAGATCATGCTCAGAGATCTTCAACACGGCCTCCGGGTGCTGATGAAGAACCCGGGCTTCACGATCATCGCCGTCCTCTCGATCGCGATTGGCGTCGGGGCCAACGCCTCGATGTTCAGCGTCGCCGACGGGCTGGTCTTCCGGCCGCTGCCGGTGCCCCGCGCCAGTGAAGTGGTCTCTATCCTCGGCCAGGCGCGCGACACCGGCTTCGGCAATCGCAACCTCTCGTATCCCGATTACCAGGACCTGCGCAACCGGTCCACAACGTTCGACAACATCGTCGCCTATACATTCGCGATCACCAGCTTCACGAATCGGGCGAACGAGCCGGCGCAGCGGAAGGTCGGGATGGCGGTCAGCGGCAACTTCTTCGAGGCGATGGAGGTGCATCCGCCACTCGGTCGTGTGTTGCGTGCCGACGAAAACGAGGTACCAGGACGCAGTCCCGTCGTCGTCCTCGATTACGACGAGTGGCGCCAGCAATTCGCGGCCGACGCCTCGATCGTGAACAAGCGCATCACCCTCGGCGGTGTGGAGTTCACTGTGGTCGGCGTGACGCCGGACACCTTCACCGGCATCGACCACGACGTGAAACCGTCGTTCTACATTCCGATTGCCATGTACATGTCCGTTCAGCCCGGCGTGCAGCCGGACCTGCTGACGCGTCGAGACGCCCGCACCTTCACCGTCAAGGGCCGTCTCGCCAGCGGCGTGACGATGAACCAGGCGCGCGCGGAGATGCAGCAACTCGCGTCGAGCCTCGCGCAGACCTACCCGGACACGAACCGCAACCGCGACTTGATGGTGAAAACGGAATTTGATGCGTACCGTGAGCGACCAGGTGGCGGCGACACGAATATCGTCGTGATGCTGATGACGCTGGCACTGCTCGTCCTCGCGATCGCGTGCGCCAACGTGACCGGGCTGTTGGCGAGCCGCGCCCCGGCACGCGCGCGAGAGGTCGCGCTGCGTCTCGCGATCGGGGCTGGCCGATGGCGACTGCTTCGCCAGCTGCTCACCGAGAGTCTGCTGCTGGCGACGGGCGGAGGGCTGCTCGGGTTGCTGCTCGGTTACGCGGTGATCAGCGCCTACCGCACGATCGAATATCCGACGGATATCCCGTTGAAGCTGACCTTCGACCTCGACACGCGCGCGCTCATCGTCGGCATCATCGTCGCGGCCGGAAGCGCTGTGCTTTCGAGCTTGCTGCCCGCCTGGCGGGCCACGCGGACCGACCTGGTCGCTTCGCTGAAGGATGCGGCTGGCGTGGAGCGCGCGAAGGGCGGACGCCTCTGGGGCCGCAGCCTCCTCGTCTGCGTTCAGGTCGCGCTGGCGCTGATGCTGGTGACGGTCACCATCTTCATGTATCGCGCCTTCAACTCGCGACTGCTCCAAGGTCCCGGGTTCCGCACCGAGGGTCTGATTTTCGCGAGCTTCGATCCCGTGCTTGCCCGCTACAACGATGCGCGGGCGGAAACGTTCTTTCGCGACGTGAGGGACCGCGCCGCAGCCCTGCCTGGCGTCACGTCGGTCTCCCTCGCATCCACCGTCCCGATGCGAACCGACAACCTGCAGGTGTCGCAAGTCGCACCGGAAGGCTTCACGTTCGCGCCCGGCATCGAGAGCGCCGTATGTCCGTCGGTACTGGTCGACGAAGGCTACTTCGACACGACCGGCATTCGGATCGTCGAGGGCCGGGGATTCCGGGCCACCGACACGCGTGATACGCCCCAGGTCACGATCGTGAACCAGCGGTTCGCCGAGCGCTACTGGCCGGGCCAGAGCGTCATCGGCAAGCGCGTGAACATCCGAGGCGCCACGCCTCGCACCGTGGAGATCGTCGGCGTCGCCGCCGACTCGCGCTACTTCTTCATCGTCGAACCACCGCTGGAATTCATGTATTTCCCGCACGCGCAGAGCCCGGTCTCGCGGCGGTCGCTGATACTGGCCACGTCGGATTCGGCCTCAGCACTCGCAGAACCGCTGCGAGCGATGGTCCGCTCGATGGATCCGCAGATGCCGGTGCTCGGCTTGCGAACAATGGAGAACTACTACGCGTCGCGCGTCATTCACATCAGCCGGCTGATCGTCGGAACCGTGGGCGGCCTCGGCGCCATCGGCGTGCTCCTCGCCGTGATCGGCCTGTATGGGCTCGTCGCGTACTCCGTCACTCGCCGCACGCGCGAGATCGGCATCCGGATCGCGGTGGGTGCGGCTCCGGCATCGGTCCTGCGAATGGTGCTGACGCGCGGGATGATCCTGGCGGGCATCGGGATCGTGCTCGGCATCGCCGGCAGCATCGCGACGAGCGGCTTGTTGACAGGCGTCTTCAACGGTGGCACGGTCGCCGCCGCAGGCAACAACGTGTGGGGCTACGTGCTTGCAGTGCCAACGCTCGTCGCCATCACGTTGATCGCCGCGTACATTCCCGCCCGCCGCGCGGCGCACACCGATCCGCTGCGCGCATTGCGGCAGGACTAGGACATTGTGGAGTGATGAATAGTGATCGGGAATTCAACAATGCTCCAAGACATCCGCTACGCCTTGCGCTCATTGCGTCGGACTCCCGGTTTCACCGCCGCTGCGTTGTTGACGCTTGCGCTCGGCATCGGCGCGACGACGGCGATCTTCAGCCTGGTCAATGCGACGCTACTGAAGCCGGTGCCGTACCCCGAGCCGGAACGGATCGCCGTGCTGACCGCGAGATACGGCACGTCACCAGTGCCGCAATCGGCGCAGAGCGGCGTCACTTTCACGCTCGTCCGCGATCGCGTACGTGTCATCGAGGCCATCGCTGCCCAGAGCGGGATCACCAACTGGAATCTGTCCACCGCGGATTCGGCGATCAGCGTGCGCGGACTGCGCGTGTCAACGGACTACCTGCGCGTGCATGGCATCAGACCACTCGCCGGGCGTGAGTTCACATCTGTCGAGGACACGCCGCGAGGACCAGACGCGGCAATGGTGAGCGAAAGCCTTGCGACACGACTCTTCACGAGTCCCACGACTGCGCTCGGGCAACGCGTGACGCTTGGTGGCCGTCCCTATATCGTGGTCGGGGTGCTGCCGCGTGATTTCGCCTCGATTCCCAGCGCTGACGTGTGGACGCCGCTGCGCACAACCGAACGGGACCAGGGCGTCAACTATCGGGTGATTGGCCGCCTGCGCGCGGGCGGCACACCCGAAGCCGCGCAGACAGAGCTCGCAACAGTCCGCGCCGATCTGCTGCGGACCACCCCCGCGCTCGTGGAAAGCCGCGTTCCACGGTTCTCGTGGACCGATTACCGCGAGGTGCTCGGCCAAGGTGTCCGGCAGCCGGTACTCATTATGCTCGGTGCCGTGATCTTCCTGCTGCTCATCGCATGCGTGAACGTCGCCAACCTGTACGTGGCACGGGCAGTCGCTCGCCACCGTGAGATCGCCACACGCGCATCGCTCGGTGCGACACGGGCCCGGCTGGTTCGCCAGGTCCTTACCGAGTCGCTGCTGTTGGCCACGGTGGGATCGATCCTCGGCCTCGCCATCGCGGCCGGGTCGATGCAGCTACTGACCTCAGTCGTATCTCTGGAGACCGCGCGCGACCTCCTGTCGGGAGGGGCCGTGAGTCTCGACTGGCGAGTGCTGCTTCTCACCATCGGCATCACATTGGGCGCTGGTGTCTTCTTCGGTCTCGCGCCCGCCCTCACCTTTGCGCGCCTGAATCCCGGCACGGCACTCGCCGCCCGTACGACCGCTGGTCCGAGGGCTGCGACGATCCGGCGAACGCTCACCATTGCCGAAGTCACACTCGCCGTCGTCCTCCTCGTCGGTGCCGGACTGCTGGTCCGGTCCTTCATGAATCTCACCAGCGTCGAGCTCGGCTTCGCCCCCGACGGCATCGTCATCGGCCGGATGTCGCTGCAGGGTACCAGCGCCGAGAACGCCGATAGACGCCAGCAGCTCATCGAACAAGGATTGGCGCGGATTCGCGAGCTGCCCGGCGTCACAGCGGTCGCCGTCTCGAACAGCATCCCGATCGAGACAGGGCTCAACCTGGCGATGACGCCGCCCCCGGGCGCGCTGATCGATCAGCCGCGTGCGGTGGACTGGCGTTATGTGTCTCCGGACTATTTCTCGCTGTTCCAGATCGACACTCGCGCCGGCACAACGTTCACCGACGACCATCGTGCCGGCCGTCCGCTTGTCGCCGTCGTCAACGAAGCGTTCGCACGCACCTATTTCGGCCGTGTGGACGCAACCGGGCAAACGATCACCTTCGGCAACGAGGGACCTCGCCAGATCATCGGTGTCGTCGCGGACGTGAAGGGACGATCGGGTGCCGGCTTCGTCCGCAATCTCACGCTGGGGGCACTTGGAGCCGCAAGCTCACCGGCGATCTACGTGCCCGTCGCCCAGGCCCCTGATGCTGCTGTCCAGACCGCGAACCGGTTCTTCGACATGAAATGGATTGTGCGGGCCACCGGTTCCAGTGCGGGCGCGCTCGAGCCCGGCATGCGCGAGTCGGTGAGAGCCCTCGATCCTACGCTGGCGTTCATCCGCTTCGAAAGCATGACCTCGGTCATCCGCCGTGATCTGGACATGCAGCGGTTGCTAACCATCCTGCTCGGGGCGTTCGCGACGTCGGCAATGCTCCTCGCCGCCGTCGGGCTGTATGGCCTCATCGCGTACGCCGCAGTGCGTCGCCGGAAGGAAGTCGGGATCCGCATGGCGCTCGGTGCAACCGCCTCACGTGTGGTGCGGACGTTCGTCGGCGAAGGCGTCGCTCTCGCGTCGATCGGACTGCTGCTCGGCCTGGCGGGAGCCGGTGCGGTGACGCGACTGCTGTCGTCGCGATTGTTTGGCATCACACCTCTTGACGTCACCACGTTCGCGATCGCCGGCATCACGCTGGTTGCGGTCGCCGTGTGCGCATCACTGATCCCGGCGTCGAGCGCGGCGCGCACCGATCCTATGAAGGCTCTTCGAGGTGAATGACATGACTATTCGTAGCGCAGTCCGGCTGATGATCCTGACAGCGCTAGCCGTTACGCCAGCGACGACGATCGGCCAGACGACGCCATCGTGGACGCAGTGGGGCGGAGCCGGTCGCGACTTCATGTCCGACAGCAAGGGCCTGGCCTCGACCTGGCCAGCCAGCGGACCAAAGAAGCTGTGGAGCCGGAGTCTTGGCGAGGGGCACTCCTCGGTGCTCGTCGAGAACGGTCGTCTCTACACGATGTACCGTCAGATCACGCGGCAACCGTCCGTCTCACACGAAGAAGTCGTCGCGTCCCTCGATGCGGCAAGCGGCAAGACCATCTGGGAGTTCAAATACCCCGCGCCGCCCTCCGGCATTCAGTTCGACCAGGGCTTCGGGCCTCACAGCACGCCGCTCATCGTCGGCAACCGGCTGTTCGCCGCAAGCTCGCGCAGCGAGCTGTTCGCACTCGACAAGACGACCGGCAAGCGCATCTGGTCGCACGACTTCGTCAAGGAGTTCAACGCACCGCTTACTGCGCGCGGCTACAGCGGCAGCCCTCTCCTCTATAACGGCACCATCATCGTAACGATGGGCGGACCGAATCAGGCAGTGGCGGCCTTCGACCAGGCATCGGGCAAGCTGCTGTGGAAGAACGGCTATTTCGTGTGGGCGCCGGCGTCGCCGATTCTCATCGACGTGGACAAACA
>Ga0111539_10008052_pt1 | contig 13436 bp, 12 predicted proteins | sample RhiMethybrSRZTD1_FD_79667 | JGI IMG/M metagenome (GOLD analysis project Ga0111539, IMG submission 79667) | Populus rhizosphere microbial communities from Tennessee, USA - Rhizosphere MetaG P. TD hybrid SRZTD1 (version 2) (version 2) | ecosystem: Host-associated > Plants > Roots > Rhizosphere >...
CCCTGGTGGCCGTGGCCCCGCTCTCGGTGGGCGGCCAGCGGCTCGATGCCTACGGCTACAACCTCCTCATCGAGCAGACCGGCAAGGTGCTGGTAGGCGAGCCGCTCAACATCATCCAGCACCCCGACGGCGGGGCCAAAGTCGTGGCCCTGCGGGAGAACTCTCTGCTCACCATCCTGGACGACTTCCTGCAGTACCGGGCCGACACCAACCCGGGGTCGTCGGGCGCCCCCGTCTACAACGACCAGTGGCAGCTCGTGGCCCTGCACCACTCCGGCGTGCCCCGCAAGGACGCCGAGGGCCGGTGGCTCGCCCGCGACGGCCGCGTGTGGAGCGAGTCCATGGGCGAGGATGCGGTCGACTGGATCGCCAACGAGGGCGTCCGCGTCTCGCGCATCGTGGCCCGACTGCGGGCCGCCCCCCTGGCCGGCGAGGCCACGGACCTGCGGGAGCAGGCCCTGGCCCCGACCCCGACCTCACCGCGGCCCGAGGCGACCATCCCCGCGCCGGCCTCGGCATCGACGCCCGACGCCGCACCGGACGGGGCGATCGAGCTCACGGTGCCGCTGCGCATCCGGCTCCAGGTCCTCGGGCCCGAGCCTGCGACCGCACCCGCCGCGCCCGCCCCCGTCCCGGTCCCGGCCAGCCAGCCGCCGGCGAGCATCCCCGACGACGGTGCGCTGCGCGACGCCCTGATCGAGCTGGCGCGAGCGACCGAGCGCCCGTACTACGACCCGGACGCCGACGGCGCGGCCCGCACCGCGTACTACGCCGGCCTGCCCGAGGACTCGGCCGCCTTCCCCGGCGCGCTGGCCGAGCTGGTGCGGGCCACCCACAACACCCGCCCCCACTACCGGCCCGCCCTGGAGCTCTACCCGTGGGTCGACCTGCAGCCCGACCTCAAGCTGACCAGCGTCTACTCCGGGCAGCGCTTCGACCCGGCCAAGCTCATCGCCGGCGACCTGCTCACCGAGGCCACGCGGGCCCACCGGCTGGCGACCGAGGCCGACCTCTCCCCCGACGCCCTGGAGGCGCTCCTGCCCTTCAACTGCGAGCACGTCGTGCCCCAGTCGTGGTTCGAGAAGCACGAGCCCCAGCGGGGCGACCTGCACCATCTCTTCACCTGCGAGATGCGCTGCAACAGCTTCCGGGGCAACATCCCGTACAACGTGTTCGACCCGCTCGATGAGGCCACGATGGAGGACTGCGGGCGCCGCGACCAGATCCGCTTCCAGCCCGAGCTGGGCCGGGGCACAGCCGCCCGGGCCACCCTCTACATGCTGCTGCGCTACGCCAACCAGGTCGACTGGGCCCGCTCGGACTACGTCCCCGAGCGGCTGCCCACGCTGCTGGCCTGGCACCAGGAGCACCCGGTCAGCGACTACGAGCGGCACCGCAACGCCGCCATCCACGAGCGCCAGGGCAACCGCAACCCGTTCATCGACCACCCCGACTGGACCGAGCGGCTCGACTTCACCCGGCTCGTGGTGCGGTAGGCCCCCCGCCACCCGGACTGGACCAGCGGGTCGACTTCGCCCGGCTCGTGGTGCGGTAGGCCCCCGCCACCCCGACTGGACCGAGCGGCTCGACCTCACCGGCTCGTGATGCGGTAGGCGTCGGGGCTAGCTGCGCGGCCAGTCCGGGTCGAGCTGGCGGAGGAACTGGGCGCAGCGCTCGGCCTCGTCCTGCTCGCCGATGGCTTCCGCCGAGGCTCGCAGGCCGTCGAGGGCGCGCAGGAAGCCGCGGTTGGGCTCGTGGCGCCAGCGCACGTAGCCCGAGCCGCGCCAGCCGCTGGCCCGCAGGCGGTCGAGGCCCCGGTGGTAGCCGACGCGGTGGTAGGCGTAGCACTCGACGTCGTCCCGGCCGAGCAGGCCGAGCTGGGCCCAGCCGTCGAGGAACCGCGGCCAGCGGGCCACCACCGCCGCCACTGCGGCCCGCTGGTCCTCGACCGGGCGGGCCAGCGCATCGTCCAGGGCGGCCAGGGTTTCGGCCGGCTCGGGGTCGAGGATGGTCTCGGGCGGGCCACCGGGGCTCAGCTGCACGGGCTGGTCAGTCATCGGCACCATTCTGCTCGACCACCCCGGCCGGGAACGCGGGCGTCACCGGGCGGCCGGCCAGGTAGTCGGTCGACGCCTCGTACGCCATCTCGATCATCTCGGCCACATGGGTGAAGTCGTTGTAGCGGATCTCGGGCGCCGGGCCGGTGGGCAGCAGGTGGACGTCGACCGAGGCGGGCATGGTGGCCAGCTCGCGCTTGAAGCGATGGTGGCGGGCCAGCCAGAACGACTGGATGGCCACGTCAAGGGGACGCCGCGGCTCGGGGCGGGGCCGGGAGAACGCCGACACCTGCAGCACATAGAGCGTGTGGGCGCCCAGCTCCACGGCCCGGGCCATGGGCACCTCGTCGACGATGGCGCCGTCAGGTAGCGGACGCCGTCGATCTCCACCGCCGGGTACACGGCCGGGATGGCGCACGACGCCAGGATCGGATCGATCAGCGGCCCCGAGGTGAACCAGGTCTCCTGCACGCCCAGCACGTCGGTGGCGACGCACTGGAACGGGATGGTCAGGTCCTCGAACCGCCGGGCGCGCACGTGGGTCTCCAGCGCCCGCCGCAGGCCCTCGTTGCCATGGATGGCCTCGCCCTTGCGGGCCAGCGCGACCGCCCCGGGCAGCAGGCCGCCCGGCATCAGCTCGGTGCTGTCGAGCTCGCGCCACAGGCGCTCCATCCGGCGCACGCCCGCCACGGTGGGGTCCTCGGCCAGCGCGGCCCCGTTGATGGCTCCCACCGAGCAGCCGACGATCAGGTCGGGGCGCAGGTCCCGCTCGGCCAGGGCCCGCAGCATGCCGATCTGCAGGGCCCCCAGGTTGCCGCCGCCGGACAGCACGAAGGCCACCGGCCCCGGCCGGCGCTTGCGGCGAGTCCAGCGGGACAGGAGCGTCATGATCCGCCCTCAGCCTCGGCCCGCTCCACCGTGCGGCGGACCAGCGCGGCGAACTCGGCGGGATGGCTCAGGTGGGCACCGTGCCCGGCGCCCTCGATCACGGCCAGCTCTCCCAGTGGCGCCGACCGGGCCAGCTCGTCGGTCGCCCGGCGGTGGTGGGGCCGGGCCTGCGAGCCGCGGGCCGCCAGAACCGGCACCCGCAGGGCGGCGGCGTCATAAGGCGGGGGCGAAGGCGCGCGCAGCGTGCGCAGGTCGGCCAGCAGGGCGGGGCCCTCGGCCCGGCGCTCCTGCTGCATGCCGGCGGGGATGCGGTCCCACATCGCGTCGCCGATCAGGCGCCGCAGCATCGACTCGGCCGCGTCGCCCGGGTCGATGTCCTCGCCGCCGGACAGCGCCGGCCTGCCGTTGACCACCTCGGCGCCCATGCCCGGCCACGACCGCTCCCACATCCGGGGCGCTTCGTAGGCCATGACGGCGCGGACCAGGTCGGGCTGCCGCTCGGCCAGGGTGAGGCACAGGATGCCGCCGTAGCTGTGGCCGACCAGCACCGAGGGCCGGCCCGCGACCACGCCGGCCAGGTCGTCGACCTGCTGGTCGAACGACGTGGCCGGTCCCAACGGGAGCGAGCGCCCGTAGCCGCGGCGGTCGTAGCGCACCACGCAGTGGTCGTCCATCAGCTCGCGGCGCACCCGCAGCATGCCGCCGGCGCGGTCCATGGCCCCGTGCACCAGCACCACCCTCGGGCCCTCGCCCGTCTCCTGCGCCCACACGCGGCCCACGCCTACTCGACCCCCACCACCCGCAGCACGTCGGTGGTGCCGGCCTCCCGGCCCGGCGCCCCGGCGAGCACCGCGATCGTGTCGCCGTGCTGCACCATGCCGCGGTCCACCGCCGCCTCCACCACGCACCACACCATCTCGCCGAGCGTGCGGTACTCCCCCACCACCAGCGGCTCGACGCCCCAGGACAGCGTGAGCTGGCGGGCGGTGGCGAGGGACGAGGTGGCGCCGAGCAGCCGGGCGTGGGGCCGCACCGCGGCCATGGCCCGGGCCGTGGCCCCGGACCGCGTGCAGCACACGATGGCGCCGAGGTGCAGCTCTTCGGCCGCCCGCAGCGCGGCGTGCGCCATGGCCACCGTGACCGCCTGGGAGGACGGTCCGCGCCGTCCCACCTGCCCGCGGGGGGAATGATCCTGATGGTCGAACTGCTCGGCCCGCTCGGCGATGCGGGCCATCGTGCGCACGGTGAGGGCGGGGTCGTGGCCGATGGCGGTCTCGGCCGACAGCATGAGCGCGTCGGTGCCGTCCCCGACCGCGTTGGCCACGTCGGTGGCCTCGGCCCGGGTGGGCGACGGGGCGGTGACCATCGACTCGAGCATCTGGGTGGCGGTCACCACCGGGAGCCCGTGGGCGCCGCACGCCCGGATGATCCGCTTCTGCAGGTGGGGCACGTCCTCGATGGGGAAGTCGATGCCGAGGTCGCCGCGGGCCACCATCACCGCGTCGGCCGCGTCCAGCAGCGCGTCGAGGTGGTCGACCGCGGCCCGCGTCTCGATCTTGGCCATGAGCCGGGGCCCGCCGGGACCGAGCGCCTTGCGCACGACCTGCAGCTCGTCGGGAGTGCGCACGAACGACACCGCCACCCAGTCCGCCTCCCGGGCCACCTCGTCGATGAGCCGCAGGTCGTCGGGCGTTGGCACCGCGGCCAGCCAGCGGTCCGAGGGCAGGTGGGCGCCGGGCCGGCCCTGGAGCCGGCCGCCGCTCTCCACCCGGGCCCGCACCTCGGCCCCCGCCACCGCCAGCACCTTCAGGGTGACGATGCCGTCGCCCAGCACCACCTGGTCGCCGGGGGTCACGCAGTCGACCAGGTGGGCCTCGTCCACCGTGATGCGGGACGGACCGCTGGCCCCGTCCGCGGCCACCAGCGCGACCTCGTCGCCCTCGGCCAGGAACGCCCCGCCCTCGGGGAAAGGACCGGTGCGCACCTTGGGCCCGGGGAGGTCGGCCAGCACGCCCACGGTGCGGCCCTGGCGCTCGGCCAGCTCGCGCACCAGATGGATGCGGTCGCGGTGGTCGGCGGCCGTCCCGTGGGCCAGGCCCAGGCGCACCACATCGACGCCCGCGTCCAGCAGGTCGGCCAGCACTCGGGGGTCGTCGGACGCGGGCCCGAGCGTGGCGATGATCTTGGTGCGGCGCATCAGTCCAGTCGTCGGCGCAGGGGGTGGGCGTCGGGGACCTCGATGAGCGCGATCCGCACGCCATCAGGGTCGGCCACCCAACATTCGCGCAAGCCCCACGGCTCGTCGACGGGAGGCGACAGCACCTCCACCCCGGCGGCGGCCAGCCGGGCGTGCTCGGGATCGACCTCGGGGACCTGCAGCCACAGCGCCGCGGCCCCGCCGGTGACGGGACTGCCCCCGCTCACCAGCTCCAGGAAGCCGCCCCCGAGGAAGAACACCACCCCGGTGACCCGCCCGCCGATGCCGTATTCGCGATAGATCCGCAGGCCCAGCACGTCCCGGTACCAGGCCATGCCCGCGTCGAAGTCCGACGGGCGCAGCAGGATGCGGCTGGAGAGCACCTCCATGGGGCGTCACGCTATAGGTGTCGCCTACTCTCCCGGGTCCCATGGAACTGCTGCTCGTCCGCCACGCCCGCCCCCTGCGCGTGGAGAGCGAGGTCGGGCCGGCCGATCCGCCGCTGGCGCCCCTCGGCCATCGGCAGACCGCGGCGCTGGCCGCCTGGCTGGCCGACGACGCCGAGGCGCCCATCGCCGCGGTGTACACCAGCCCGCTGCGCCGAGCCACCGAGACCGCGGACCCGCTGGCCACGGCGCTGGGCCTGGGCCCCGCCCGGCGGGAGCCGGCCCTGGCCGAGTACGACGCCGAGGCGCTCGCCTACATCCCCATCGAGGAGCTGCAGGCGGCCGGTGATCCCCGCTGGATGGAGATCCCGCCCGACATCGAGACGTTCGCGGGGCGGGTGATGGAGGGCGTCGACCGGCTGTGCGCCGCCCATCCGGCCCAGCGAGTGGTGCTGGTGTGCCACGGCGGGGTGATCAACGTGATCGTCTCGTCCGTCCTGGGCCTGGGGGCCGGCATGCTGTTCCTGCCCGGCTACACCAGCCTCAGCCGCGTCCTGGTGGCCTCGTCGGGGCCGCGCTCGCTGGCGTCGCTCAACGAGATGGGCCACCTGCGGGTCGCGGGGGTCCCGCTGACCGAGCTCAGTCCTCCGCGTTGAAGTCGTACCAGGGCTCGGTGAACGGCGCTTCGCCCACGCCGGGTCGGTCGTAGTCGCACACTCCGGTCGGGAAGATCTCGGCCAGCCGGGCGACCTGGGCGTCGCTCAGCGGCACCTCATACAGCTCCAGGGAGTCCTCGACCGGGCGGAGGGCGCACTTCAGGACGTCGCCGCGCCGGGGCTCGCCCGCCGCCATGCGGGGCTCCTCGTGGATGGGGAAGGCCGCCACGCAGGCGGGATCCTCGTTGGCGTCGTCGCCCACGATCTCGGTGCCGCCGCGGGGCTGGCAGCGGGAGCGGGCGCTGTCGGGCTTGGTGGCGGCCAGCGCGTCCCGCCGGCTGCCTCCGTGGCCGTTCTCGTACGCCTCCGCCGCGGTCAGCCACTGGTCGAGGGCGTGGGTGGGCAGGGCGGTGAAGTCGCCCAACGCCCCGGTAAGGGTGTCCACCAGGCTGTCGCCGCGGGGCAGGCCGATGGACCACAGCGACACCGAGGCCGGCCAGTCGCCACCCTCCCCCGACAACCGGTCGAGGATGGAGAACGAGCGCACCCGGTCGTGGATGTCGCCGAGGTCGTCGGTGTAGACGTTCACCAGGATGATGGGGGTGTCGAGCAGGCCGTCGCTCGCCCCGGTCACCCGGCCCGTCCCGTACGCCCGGGCCACCAGGTCGTCGGGCACCACCGAGCGGTCGGGCGCCGGTTGGCCGTCCCCGTCGAAGCCGCCGATGCCGGCGTTGAGGTCGACGAACTGGTCCGGGGTGATGACCCCGGCGTTGAGCGCGTCGAGGCCGTACTGGATGCCCTCGTTGTCATAGCCGGACCGGGCGAAGCCGGTCTCGGGATCGCGCCCGGTGACGGCCACGTTGGCGTCCCACACCGTGCAGCGCCAGCCGTCGGGGTTGGTGACGGGGTCGTAGACGGCATCGGGCGTGACCGTGGGGAACGGCACCGCGCCCCCCGCCCCGAAGCCGGAGAAGTCCGTGAGGCAGCCCCGGCGGGGGTCGATGCCGGAGGCGAACGTGGTGTTCCACAGACCGCAGGTGTCCGGGCCCGCGTGGCCGTTGATGGCGGTGCGCTGCGCAGGGGTCAGCCCGGCACCGGCCGGAGTGCCGTAGTAGCGGGTGAGCAGGGCGCAGTCGTACACGCCGCCGGAGATGGACAGGGCGTCCGGGAACGGCACCAGCGGGGCGATGCCGTCGAGCAGGCCCGGGTAGTCCTGGGCGATCAGCAGCTGCTGGATGGCGCCGCCCGAGCCGCCCTCGCCGATGGTGTGGACCGGCTCGCCCCACGTCTCGACCACGTGCTCCTTGACCATGGCCATGGTCTCGGCCGAGAGCATGTCGTTGCACATCACCTGGAAGGTGTTGAACGTGGCGGTGGCCATGACGTAGCCCTCGCCCAGCAGCTGCAGGGACGCCGGGTCCAGCAGCGAGAACCCCTGGGTGAACGACACGCCGCAGCCCCCGCCGAAGCGGTACACCAGCCGGCGGTTCCAGGCCGAGGTGTCGACCGTGCCGCCGCTCGGGTCGGGCGCCGGATCGAGCGCACTGACCTGGTACACCGAGCGGTTGATCACGCCGGTCTCGGTGCGGATCACGAACGGCAGGACCCGGGCGCCGACGGTCACGGTGGCGGCGTCGGCCGGGGGTGCGGTCGGGTCGGCCAGGTCGTGGCGGGCGCCGGCCGCGTCCACGTACTGCCAGGTCACCTCGGTGAGTGCCGCGCAGCCCTGGTCGGGCGTCGAGGCCGCCAGCCCGAAGCTCTCCGTGGTGCAGGCGAAGAGGTCGAGCTGCTCGCCCGCGAACAGCGGCCCCGAGACCGGGTGGTCGACGACCGTGAGCCGGGCCCGGGCGTCACCCGCCCGGGCCGTGATCTCCGACTCGCCTTCCGGCAGGTCGGACACCAGGCCCAGCAGGCGCCCTGCATGTTCGGGGTCGGGGGCGAAAGAGGCGGTTCTTGAATCGCCCCCGACCTCGATCTCCACGTCACCGGCCTCGACTCCGTCGGGCAGCGTCACCGCCACCAGGGCGTCTCCGCCGGTCACGTACTCGGGCCGGGACGAGATCACCTCGACCACCAGCCCGTTCGGGTTCTCGTTGCTGTCGGCGTCCTCGGTCCCGCCGGTGCACCCGGCCACGACGACCAGCAGGCTCACCAGCGCGGCCCCGCCGCGCCGGCCTCCTCGTCGAGCCATCCGGCGTTAGGACCGCGGGACCTGGGTCCAGGGGAGGTCCTTGTCGACTCGTACGTCGCCCGGCAGGCCGAGCACGCGCTCCCCCAGGATGTTCTTCATGATCTCGGTGGTGCCGCCCTCGATGGAGTTGGCCCGCGAGCGCAGGAACGCCTGCGGGGCGCTGGTCCAGAGCGCGGTGGTCTCCGGCCGCGCCATGGGGTAGCCGGCGGGGAACAGCATCCCCTCGGCGCCCAGCAGGTCGACGGCGCACTCGGTCAGATCCTTGTGTAGCTCGGCCATGACCACCTTGCCGATCGATCCCTCCGGTCCCGGCGTGCCCTGGGCGCGCAGATGGCTGGCCCGGATGTTGGTGAGCCGCAGCACCTCGGCCCGGATCCACAGCTTCATGACCTCGTCACGGGTGGCGGGGTCATGGGGCGCGGTGGAGGCGTAGACCTTCATCAGCTCGCCCACGAAGCCGCTGCCCCGGGGCGGGATCTGGCCGCCGATGGCCACCCGCTCGTTCATGAGCGTGGTCAGCGACACCCGCCAGCCCTCACCCACCTCGCCGAGCCGCTCGGCGTCGGGGATGCGGGCGTCGGTGAAGTACACCTCGTTGAACTCGGCCTCGCCGGTGATCTGGTACAGCGGGCGCACCTCGACCCCGGGCGCATGCATGTCGACCACGAAGTAGGTCAGGCCCTTGTGCTTGGGGGCCTCGGGATCGGTGCGGGCGACGATCATGCCCCAGCGGGCCATGTGAGCCAGGGTGGTCCACACCTTCTGGCCGTTGAGGACCCACTCGTCACCGTCGCGCACGGCCCGGGTGGACAGGCCGGCCACGTCGGACCCGGCGCCCGGCTCGGAGAAGAGCTGGCACCAGATCTCCTCGTTGGTGAACAGCGGGCGCAGGTAGCGACGCTTCTGCTCCTCGCTGCCGTGGGTGACGACCGTGGGCGCGCCCATGCCGTGCCCGATGGGGTTGAGGCCGCCGGCCCGCGGGGCCCCGGCCCGCCCCAGCGTCTCGTTGACGACCTTCTGGAGCTTGGGCGACAGCCCGAGACCGCCGTGGCCCTCGGGGAAGTTCACCCAAGCCAGGCCCAGGTCGAACTGCCGGCCCAGGAACTCCACCGGGGCGGTGGACGCGGGCGGAGCCTCGGCCAGGAGCTGCCGGCACAGCTCCAGCACCCGGGCCTCGTCGCTGGTGGGGGCCTCGGTTAGCACTTCGTCGGCGACCGTCATGGCCGCCCACCGTACTTGACCGCTCGGTCAAGGAGCGAGCCCGACGCCTCCGTTCAGTGGGCGCGCCGCCAGCGCAGCTCGGGGTACGCGCCCTCCGTGAAGCCGAGGGCGCGGTAGACGGGCTCGCCCTGGGCCGACGCGTGCAGATCCACGCGGTGCACGCCGAGTCCGTCGAACCAGTCGAGCAGGCCGAGCACGATGCCGGTGGCCAGGCCCCGGCCCCGCCATGGCACCTCGGTGACCATGGAGGAGATGTAGCCGTAGCGGCCGTTCGGCGTCATCGGACCGGGCAGGCGCAAGGCCACGGTGCCCACCCCGCACGCCACCAGCCGGCCGGCGCCATCCGGGTCGTCGGCCACCACACCGCCCGTCGTGCCCTGGGCCAGCGACCCGGTGAGGAACTCCGCGCACGCCCGCTCCCAGGTGGGCTCCTCGGGCACGCCCATAGTGTCCATCATCACCTTGCGCAACCGGACCAGCTCGTCGACGTCGGCCGCGGTAGCGCGCCGCAGGGCCGGGGTCGGCGCCGTCATCCCGCTCAGTTGAGCTTGGCCCGCATGGCGCGCGCCGCGTACCGATCCCGGTCGCCGCCCATGCCCTCCTCGGCGAGGGCGTCGAGCTCGAGGGCGGCGGCGTCGAAGCGGCCGTTGGCGGCCAGCATGGCGGCCAGCTGGCGGCGGTCGGCCACCGTGGCCCCCGGCACCAGGACTCGCAGGCACTGGGACCAGAGCGCACCGCCCCGGTCGCCGCGACCCACGAACGAGCGCTGCAGGTTGGTCAGCATGCGGGCCAGCACCGCCCGCGGGCCTACCGGGTCGAGGTACCGCTCGGCGAAGCGGGCCTTGGGGCCGTGCACGGACACGAACAGCTTCTCGCAGCCCTCCCGATCCAGCATCGTCTGGTGGAACGGGTCGACGAAGCGGTCGGGGTCGCCGGTGCCCACCAGGAAGTGTCCCGGCATGCCCACGCCCTGGAGCGGCACGCCCGCCCGCCGGGCCACCTCGATGAACAGGACGGACAGCGTGATGGGGATGCCTCGGCGGCGGTCCAGCACTTCGTCGAGCAGGGAGTTGGCCGGGTTGGCGTAGTCCTCGTCGTCGCCCCGGAAGTCCTCGCGGCCGAAGAGGTGCTCGGCCACGGCGTCCACGCTGCCCCCGGCGCCGGCGGCCAGGGCGTCGAGCCGGGCGACCTGCTCGTCGACGTCCAGATCGTGGCGAGCGTGCGCCGCGATGAGCAGGGCTCCCAGATCGAGCCGGCATCTTGCTTCCGGGCCGCGCACCAGCTCGGCGAACCGGTCGGTGATGTCCACTCCCCCCGAGGCTACCGGCGCCGTTCCGGGTCCCGACCGCCGGCCCCGCTACGGTGCCCGGCATGTTCCCCGGTGCCCACGTGGCCGAGAGCCCCGACAAGCCCGCCGTCATCATGGCCACGAGCGGCCAGCTCATCACCTACCGCGAGCTCGACGACCAGGCGAACCAGGTGTCGCACCTGTTCCGCAGCCTGGGGCTCAAGCCCGGCGACCACGTGGCGTTCTGCCTGGAGAACCACCCCTGCTACTTCGCCCTCGCCTGGGGCGCCCACTACGCGGGCCTCTACTACACCGCCATGAGCTCGCGGCTCACCACCGACGAGATGGCGTACATCATCGAGGACTGCGGGGCGCAGGCCTTCGTCACCTCCGCCTACAAGGCGGACCAGGCGGCCGAGCTGGTCGACCGGGTGGCCGATGTCGCGCTCTACATGATGGACGGCACCATCAAGGGCTACACCGCCTGGGAGGGAGCGCTGGCGGGACTGCCCACCACGCCGCTGGAGGAGGATCGGGTCGAGGGGCGGGACATGCTCTACTCGTCCGGCACCACGGGGCAGCCCAAGGGCGTGGAGGTACCCCTGCCCGACGCCCCGCTGGGCACGGGCGAGGGCGTGTACATGCTGGCCGTGGGCCTGTTCGCCGCCTCGGCCGACAAGGTGTATCTGTCGCCCGCGCCGCTGTACCACGCCGCGCCGCTGCGCTTCTGCATGGCCTTCCACCGGGTGGGATCGACCGTCGTGGTGATGGAGCACTTCGATGCCGCCCAGGCACTGGAGCTCATCGAGCGGCACCGGGTGACGCACAGCCAGTGGGTTCCCACCATGTTCATCCGCATGCTCAAGCTGCCCGACGAGGTCCGTGAGGCCCGCGACGTGTCCTCGCTGGAGGTGGCGATCCACGCCGCCGCGCCCTGCCCGGTGGCGGTGAAGAAGCAGATGATCGACTGGTGGGGCCCGGTCATCCACGAGTACTACGCGGGCACCGAGGGCAACGGCTTCGTCTACTGCGACAGCGCCGCCTGGCTCGAGCACCCGGGCACGGTGGGCCGGCCCATCATGGGCGAGCTGCACATCGTCGACGAGGCGGGCGACGAGGTGCCCACCGGCCAGACCGGCACCGTGTACTTCGGCGGCGGGGCCTCCTTCGCCTATCACAACGACCCCGAGAAGACCGCGTCGGCCCACGACGCCCGGGGCCGGGGCTGGTCCACGCTGGGCGACGTCGGCTACGTGGACGACGACGGCTTCCTCTACCTCACCGACCGCAAGGCGTACATGATCATCACCGGCGGGGTGAACGTGTACCCGCAGGAGGCCGAGAACGTGCTGGCGGTGCACCCCAAGGTGGCGGACGCCGCCGTCATCGGCGTGCCCGACGACGACTTCGGCGAGGCGGTCAAGGCGGTGGTCGAGCCCATCGACATGGCCGACGCGGGCCCGGAGCTGGAGCGCGAGCTGATCGCCTACTGCCGCGAGCGTCTGGCCGACGTGAAGTGCCCCCGCACCGTCGACTTCCGCGCCGAGCTACCCCGGCACCCCACCGGGAAGCTGTACAAGCGCCTGCTCAAGGACGAGTACTGGAAGGGCCACGAGAGCCGCATCCTCTAGCTCCGCTCAGGGCGGCGGCTCGCTGATGGGGGTGCGGCCGGCGAAGCCGTCCTCCGGCCAGTGCCACCACGTGACCGCCTCCTCGCCGGCCAGCCAGCACAGCCAGTAGATCCGCCCGCTGGGGGCCTGCGCCGGGAAGTCGATCAGCCCGCGGGCGATGTCCCGCAGCACCACGCCCTCGGCCGCCAGCTCGTCGATGCAGGACTGGATGGGCGCGGGATCGGCGGGCACCAGCCCGTGCCCGTTCTGCCGCACCAGCTTGGCCCGCCGGGTGGCGTGGGCCCGGTAGTCCTGCCAGTTGGCCTGGGCGCGGGCCACCACCTCGGCCACCCAGACCAGCGCGGCGTTGGCCTCCTCCACGGTCCACGTGCGGACCTCGCCCGCCCCCACGTCTCCGTGCTCCGGCTCGCCTCCCACCCCGGCAGCGTGGCGCGCCGGCCGGCCGGGCGCCAGCCGCCTGCCGATGCGGAGCGTGCCTGAACCAACACGCGTAGGTCGGGGTCTGGCAGAATGACGCTACGCGTTGCGTGTGCCTCAGGACGTGAGGGACTACTGATCTGAGTCAAATTTTTCTACGATTTGTTGACTGGTTCCCGTAGCTGGCTGGCGCGCAGGGGGGAACACCGTGTACCGCGTACCGATCCGCACCAAGCTCGCTGCGGCTCTCGCAGTGCCGCTCGCCGGGCTCTGCCTCGTCACGACGCTCGAGGTGATCGAGACGTCACGCGATGTCTCCCGCGTGCACGACCAGACCCGCCTGGCCCGGGCGGCGATCGGGCCGACAGGCGTGCTCAGCCGGCTCCAGGACGAGCGCACGTGGTCCGTGGTCGAGCTGTCGGGCGCCAGCTCGCTGGTCACCTCGCCGGTCACGGACTACGCCCAGGCCCGGAAGCAGACCAACGAGGCCATCGCCGCCTTCCG
>Ga0111539_10008053_pt1 | contig 13435 bp, 6 predicted proteins | sample RhiMethybrSRZTD1_FD_79667 | JGI IMG/M metagenome (GOLD analysis project Ga0111539, IMG submission 79667) | Populus rhizosphere microbial communities from Tennessee, USA - Rhizosphere MetaG P. TD hybrid SRZTD1 (version 2) (version 2) | ecosystem: Host-associated > Plants > Roots > Rhizosphere >...
CACGTGGTCGTGTACGCCCCCGGAAAGGAGCCTGACGAGGTCAGTCAGTCAGTGCTGCTTCCGATTCCCATGGCGCCGGTAACGGTCGGGCTCATCGACGATCCGCAGGGTCGCATCTATCGCGGTCTCGACCCGCGCTTGGCTACTACCCTCCAGGATCGCGTCGAGGTGGTCGGCTTCAGCACGCGCGGAACCTATCTCGTCATCTGCGCTGTGAACGTCCACTTCAACGATGGCATGTTCGGATGGGTCAAAGTGATCGCCTGAGTTAACGAGCGGAGTACGGCTTGCACTTCCTTCCGTGATCTCGAGGATCTCAAGCGGAAGGGAGTGCAAAGCCCATGAAGACAGGAACCCTCTGGATTGGAGCCGCGGTACTCGTGCTCGCGGCCGGATGCAACCGCAACGATAGACAGACGAGCAGCGGCTCCGTGCTCGACCGCAACAACGATCGCCAGGCCAGGATTACCGTGACCGGCTGTCTGCAGCCTGGTGAGCAGGGCCTGGAGCCGAATGCGGCCTCTCGTTCGGCGGAAGGCGTCGATCGATTCGTACTCGCCAATGCGACGCCGTCATCGGCTTCCCCGTCATCGGAGGCCTCGCAGCCATCGACGTCAGCCACAGCTGCGATTGGTCCGTTATACATCCTCGACGGGAAGAAGGACGAGTTGCGCCAGCACATCGGACAGCAGGTCGAGGTGACCGGCAAGCCCGAGGATGGCGTCTCGTCCAGCTCCGACCCGAACCAGCCCAACGCTCAGCACCTTGAAGTGGAATCAGTGAGGATGATCGCGCAGAACTGCGCCACACGTTAGGCCTATCACCGTCCTACTCACACCTGATTGACCGTCGCGGGCAGGGCAGAGCAAGATGAAGCCGCTGCGGATCAGTCAGGTGTGAGATGACAGTTGAGAAACGAATCTCTCGTCGGGGACTGTTGAAGAAAGGCTCGGCTGCTGCCGCAGCTGCGGCCGCGCTCGGTTCGCGTAGCGTGTCCGCGCAGGCGCCACCTGTCTCGCCGGAGCGTCAGCGCGAAGGCGGGCCATCGGTCATCACGAACCGCACGTTCCGTGCGTGGATCTCTCGTGGAACGGGCCGCGGCCGCACCACACTGCAGGACGTTCGGTTGCGGCCAATCAGCGGCCGCCAGGTCGTGGTGCGCACTGAGGCCTGCAATCTGTGTTACTCGAACGTTGGCGCCGTCCTCGGCATCCAGGCTGCGGCGCCCGCGGCCGCGACGACGAATCAGGCGGCCGTTGGTCTGGCCGGCGTCAACGCCAACGCGATGGCGCTGATGCAGGGACATGGCGGCGTCGGCGTCGTCGAAGCGGTAGGACCTGAAGTCCGACGCGTGCAGGTCGGCGATCGCGTCTGCGTGTCGGGCACGCCGCAGTGCGGCTCCTGCTATCACTGCCTGCGCGGCCGCGCCGATGTCTGTCAACTCCTCGGACGCAACCTGCCGTCGGACCTCGTCCCAGTTGGCGACCTGCGTGACGGTACGCCTGTCTATTCGAACTCGCACATCGGCGGCCTCGGCGAGCTGATGATCACGTTCGAGGAATGGGTGGTGCCGGTCGTCACCAAGGCGAGCGCCGTAGACCTCGGCATGGTCCTGAGTTGCGTCAGCGTTGCTGGCCTCGGCGCGACGACGACCGGTACGCTCGCGACCGTCGCGCCAGGATCGGTCGTCGCCGTTGTCGGCTGCGGACCGCTCGGTTTGAGCGCCGTGCAGGGTGCGCGCATCGCCGGCGCGTCGACGATTATCGCCATCGATCCGATCAAGGCGCGACGCGATCTCGCCATGAAGGTCGGCGCGACACACGTGCTCGATCCCAACGTCGAGGGCAACGCCATCGTCGAGCGCGTGCGCAGCCTGTCGAATGGGCCGACCAGCCGCGCGTGGAGCGGCGGCCGCGACTCAGGCGGTCGCCGCAGCGGCGCCGGCGCGGATTTCGTCGTCGAGGCGTGCGGCGCGGAGTTCGTGCGGCCAAAACTCGAACAAGGGCCCGACCCCACCGGCATTCTGCCGATGCAGCAGGCCTACGAGATGTGCAACGCCGGTGGCCATCTGGTGACGACCGGCCTGGTGCGCGGGACGATCGCGCTGCCCGCGTTCCTGTTTGCGATCGGCGGCATCTCGCACTCGGGCGGTCAGGCCGGCGGCGCCAATCCGATGCGCGACATTCCGCGATTCGTCTCGCTGCTCGACAGCGGTCAGTACAACGCGAAGGCGCTGGTCACACGGGTCGTGCCGTTGGCCGACATGCTGGGGGCGTACGAAGAAGTGGCCTACCGGACGACCGTCACCGCCATCATGACCGCGTAGCATTCCGCACGCCTCACGCTGACTTCGCGTGTTTACGACACACAGAGGCACCGAGGCACCGAGGAATGGATTCGATGCGGTACGGGGCCGTAGGTCCGTAGCAAAACCGTGGGGAGTGTAATGGCCTACCTCGTTGATCGGCGGCGAACGCTGAGGTGCTCGGATCAAGTCGGTTTTGCGGAGCGACCTGCGGACCCGCACCGCGTCGAGCAGCCGAAACCCGAGTGAACGCTGCGTATGACCGTTACAGGATCTCTTTGAGGCGCTCTGCAGGGCGCGCGAGGATGGCGCGCGCGCCTTTCTCGACGATCGGCCGCTGAATCAGATCGGGATTCTTCACCATCAGCTCGACGAGTTCATCGTCCGATAGATCGCGTTCGGCGATCCGTAGCGTCTTGTAGACCGGCTCCTTCGTGCGCATCAGCTCGCGCGGCGACATCTTCATCTTGCGCAGCAGGTCCAGCAGCTTCTTCTTCGGAATCGGATCGACGTAGTAGTTGACGGCGTCGAAGTCCACGCCGCTCTCTTTCAGAGCGGCGTGAACCTGCCGACATGTGGTGCAGGTCGGCTTCTGATAGATGACGATGTTCATGCTGGCGCGTGATGGTCCTTGGTACTTTGTGCTTGGTTCTTAGTCCGTCCTTTGGTTCTTAGTCCGTCCCTGGTCCATAGTCCTCTGGTCCCGGACACGGGACCAAGGCCTTAGGACGGACCAAGGACCAAGGACGGACCAAGACCCAAGCACCAAGGCCAAAGGACCATTCATTTCGCGAGCGGATCGGGGCGCAATTGGAAGTGCGCCGCGAGTGGCTTCGTGCCTTTGCCGCCTTCAATCAGCCACGGCGTGCGGTCGCCGTTGGCGGCCCACAAGCCGCGGCCCTTCCAGCCCGATTTCGGATCGTCGATGCGGCCGTCGAATCCCTTGGCGTAGAAGCCGAGCGGATACGGCACGCGCAGTACGACCATCCGGCCGTTTGCGTAGGCAATGATGCCGTCGTTCAAGTTGCCGGTAGACATCGGCACGTCGTCGCCCAGGCCGAACGTGTTGTGCTGATCGACCCACGAGTAGTAGCTGGACTCGGCGCTGTTCTCGCCGATGCCCTTGAAGCCGGGACCCGGATACTGATGGAACGTCCAGCCCTCCGGGCAGTGATCGCCCGTCGCCTTTGGTCCGTTGAGTGGTGCCTTGCACTTGCCCCGATCGAAGCTGCCGATGTGGCCGCTGCCGAGCGAGACCCATACCACGCCCTTGCTGTCGATGTCCGCGCCCCGCGCGCCGAAGCCGGGCATCGGCACGCGATAGATTTCGGCGAGTGCGGTCGCGGGCGGATTCGCTCCAGGCACGAGCCTGACGACCGCGCCCGGGACGCCGAGCGTCGATCCCCAGATCGATCCGTCAACCGGGCTCGGCATCACCGCATAGAACGGCGAGTTGATCCGCATGTCGTTCGTCGGATCGGCGGGCTGGTCCGGTTCGGTGTAGGCGTCTCGCTTGCCGTTGCCGTTGTAATCGAGCACGAGCGCCGTCCATCCCTGCGACTTCGCGGCATCGCCGGTCTGATCGAACATCTTCGTGTTGAGCCACCCGACGACTGGGCCGCCGCCGCTCGTCCACAACGTGTCGTTGGCGTCGTAGCCGAACTGGGGATGATGCGTCGCGTAGCACGTGTCCACGAACGCGTACTTCTTCGTTTTCGGATCGAGGACCGCAATGTGGCGGGCGGCGCGCTCCAGCGGGAAGGCCTTGGCCGATGGATGATCGGAGCCGGCCTTGCAGAACGCTGGATTCTCGGGCGCGCGCACCGTGGCGGCGAGCCAGAGCCGGCCGTCCCGTCCGAACATCGAGTTGTGGTTGTTGGCGCGCGTATCCCAGATTCGGTCGCTGCCCCAGTACGGCGATGGCTGCAGTGCGTCGAGGGCCGCGGCGTGGCCGGGGCCGAGGCTGAGCGGCATCTCCGGATCGCGTACGGGCGCCTTGAACGTCGTGGCCACGTTCTTGACCGGATCGAGAATCGGCAGCATGTCAGAGCTGTACTCCGGCGATCCGAACACCGGTCCGTACGCGTTCACGGTGGGGAAGCGGCGATCGCTGGCGATTAGATCGTGCAGGTACTGCTTCTCATTCATCCAGTCGCGTAGCGTGACGACGATGTTGCGCTCGACGCCTTGTGGCCGCGGCGGTTTGGCGAACGGCAGTTCTCCTTTCGCGATGCGAGCCGTCCAGTCACCGTAGTTGGCGAACGCCACATCGCCGAGTCCCGTCAGTTGTCCGAACATCAGCTGCCCGGCCTGGCCCGACTGCACGCGACGACGCCATGCCTCGGCTGGCGACGCGAACGTCCCGAGCGCGGCCGGAATCGTGCGCGTGGACTGCTGGCCGAGCTGATGGCACCCGATGCACCCAGTGTTCTTCATGGCGCTGATCCACGCGGTCTGCGTGACGCGATCGGGGATGCCACTCTTGCCCCCGAACTGATCGGCGGCCGGAATCTTCAGCATCGAGTACCAGTAGATCGCCGGATAGTAGTGCGCCGCTGCGGCTTCGTTCGGCGCGACGACGGCGGTGATGCTCAGGCGCTGGCCAGGTTTTGCCGCGGTCTTGGCACTGTCGACGAGCCCATAGCCGCGCGCCCAGACCTGATAGGTCGCCGACGGCAGGTCAGGCACGACGAAGCGCCCGCGGTCGTCAGTCACCACGCTCTTGATGTAACGGACCGGCAGGTCACGAGTCTCGGCGATGACCCAGACACCCGCCTCTGGTCCCTTTGGGCCCGTCACGACCCCGCCGATGTCGTCGTTGTCGATCGCGACGTCAGCGGCTGGTTGCTGTGCGTATGAGGTGGGGAAGAGCACCAACGAAGACAAGACGACGGAAGCGGTAAGAGCGGGCCACCTTCGCGCGATGCGCTTAGGTGCCCAAGTGAGCAGCCTCGTGGTCATGGTGCGGAATCGTAGCAAAAATCCGGCGTTTCCTTTGCATTTCTCCAGGCTTCGCCCTAGAAGCTGGGCGTTTTTGGCATCCCGCTGCTCACACGTGTGTTCGCGGTTGCCACATCCGGGGACGTGAATGATTCAGGACGTTTTTCCGGGCCAGAGCGAGATGGCGCAACGCATGCGGGCGCTCGACTGGTCCCGCACCTCACTCGGTCCGGTCGAGCAGTGGCCGCAGTCGCTTCGGACCTCAGTCAGCACGTGTCTCGACTGCGCCTTCCCGATCATTCTGTGGTGGGGTCCTGAATTCACGATTCTCTACAACGACGAATACAGCCAGTTTCTCGGGCCTAAACATCCCGCCGCCCTCGGCCAGCCGGGCCTGAAAGTCTGGGCTGAAATCGCCGACGTCATCGGCCCGATGCTGTCGCAGGTCTACGAGCGCGGCCAGGCGACGCGCTCGCGCGATCTGCTATTGCACATCGATCGCGGCTACCCGGAGGAGGCGTACTTCTCGTTCTCGTACAGCCCGATTCACGGCGAGCATGGGAAAGTCGGTGGCATCTTCTGCCCGGTCATCGAGACCACCGACAAGATCATCGGCGAACGCCGGCTGCGCACGCTGCGCGATCTTGCCGCATCGTGCAAGGGCGCCGCCCGCGAGGACGCGGTGTACCAGGCCGCGGGCACCATCCTCGCGACCAATCCGCATGACATCCCGTTCGCGATGATCTATCGCATCGATGATGCCGACGCGCGGGCGGCGCTGAAAACTGTCGCCGGCATCGACGCCGGCACGGTGGCATCGCCCGAGTCGGTGGCGTTGCGCGAGCACGGCCCCGATCCATGGTCGCTGCGGAACGTGGCGGCGACGGGTCAAGTGGCGATGCTCTCAGATCTGTCCGAGCCGTTCGACGCCTTGCCGATGGGCGCGTGGAAGCGCCAGCCGCGCCAGGCTGCGGTGCTCCCGGTGCTGCTGCCCGGACAGGAACATCCGCGCGCCGTCGTCGTCGCGGCTGTGAATCCGATGCGGGAACTGGATGAGGACTACCGCACGTTCTTCGGACTCATCGCCACGCAGATCGGCTCGGCACTGGCCGACGCGCAAGCGCTCGAAGCCGAGCGACGTCGCGTCGAGGCGCTGGCGCAACTCGATCGCGCGAAGACGACATTCTTCTCGAATGTCTCGCACGAGTTCCGGACGCCGCTGACGCTGATGATCGGACCGCTGCAGGATCTCCTCGACAATGGCGGGGCCGGACTGCCATCGGACGCGGCGACGGCGATCGACGTCGCCCATCGCAACGGACAGCGTCTGCTCAAACTGGTGAACACGCTGCTCGACTTCTCGCGCATCGAAGCCGGCCGCATCGACGCCGCCTACGAACCAACGGATCTCTCGGCCTTCACCACCGATCTGGCCAGCGTCTTCCGATCGGCCATGGAGAAGGCCGGCCTCGCCTTGATCGTGGACTGCCCGCCGTTGCCCGAGCCGGTCTACGTCGATCGCGACATGTGGGAGAAGATCGTCCTGAATCTTCTCTCCAACGCCTTCAAGTTCACGTTCGACGGGCAGATCCGCGTCGCGCTCGTCTGTCTCGAGGATCGTGTCGAGCTCCGTGTGAGCGACACCGGCGTCGGCATCGCCGAGTCCGAGCTCTCGCGCATGTTCGAGCGCTTCCATCGTGTGAAGCACGCGCGGGCGCGCACCCACGAGGGAACGGGAATCGGGTTGGCGCTCGTGCAGGAGCTGGCGCGCCTGCATGGCGGCACCGTCTCGGTCACGAGTGAAGAGGGCCGCGGCACGACGTTCGTGGTGGCGATTCGGACAGGACGATCGCATCTGCCGGCAGAACGGATTGGTGCGGCGCGGCAACTGACGGCGACGAGCGTCGGCGCCATCCCGTACGTGGAGGAGGCGCTGCGCTGGCTGCCCGGCAGCGAAGCCTTGCGCGAGATCGGCAACGACGTCGAGGTCGTCACCGCTGCGGTGCCGGTCAATGCCGGACGGATTCTGATTGTGGACGACAACGCCGACATGCGTGAGTACCTCACGCGCATCCTCGGCCAGAGCTACCGGGTCGAGGCGGTGGGCGATGGCCGCGAGGCGCTCGCCCGCATCGAGGTCGAGCCTCCCGATCTGATCCTGAGCGACGTCATGATGCCTGTGCTCGATGGGTTCGGCCTGCTCTCCGCCGTCCGCGCGAGTGAGAAAGTGCAATCCGTGCCGGTGATCCTGTTGTCGGCACGTGCCGGCGAAGAGGCCCGCATCGAAGGTCTGCACGCCGGCGCCGACGACTATCTGGTCAAGCCGTTCACCGCGCGCGAGCTGCTGGCCTCTGTCTCATCCCAGCTCCAGCTCGCCCGCCTGCGCCGTGAATCGGAAGCCGAGCGGATGCGGCTGCTGAAAGAGAACGCGGACGTCACGGCCACACTCAACGAAGTCGGCGCGTTGGTGTCCTCGGATCTCGATCGAACCAAAACCGTCCAGGCGGTGACCGATGCCGCCACCGAATTGACCACGGCCGAATTTGGTGCGTTCTTCTACAACCTCATCAACGAGTCCGGCGAGTCGTACACGCTTTACACGATCAGTGGTGCGCCTCGTGACGCGTTCTCGAAGTTCCCGATGCCGCGGAACACCGAGGTGTTCGAGCCGACGTTCAAAGGCACCGGTGTCGTCCGAAGCGCGGACATCACTGCCGATCCCCGCTACGGCCGCAACGCGCCGTACCACGGGATGCCGCCGGGACATCTGCCGGTGCGCAGCTACCTCGCCGTTCCGGTCAAAGGCCGATCGGGCTCGACGATCGGTGGACTGTTCTTCGGCCACTCCGCCGTGGGCCGTTTCACCGCGCATCACGAGAAGCTCGCCGTGGGCATCGCGTCGTGGGCGTCGATGGCGCTCGAGAATTCGAGTCTCTATACCAGCGTGCAGGAGGCCAGCCGTCTCAAGGATGATTTCCTGGCCAGCCTGTCTCACGAACTGCGCACGCCGCTCAACGCGATCCTCGGATATGCGCGTCTGCTGCGCTCGGGCATGATGCCGCCAGACAAGCAGCAGAAGGCGTGGGAAACCATCGAGCGCAACGTGACCTCGCTGACACAGATCGTCGAGGACGTGCTCGACGTCTCGCGCATCGTCTCGGGCAAGATCCGGCTCAACGTGCAGACCGTCGACTTCCCCGCGATTGTCCGCACCGCCGTGGACTCGATGGCACTGGCTGCCGAGTCCAAGGGCCTCCGCGTCGAGACCGTGCTGGATCCAAAGGCCGGGCCGATCTCGGGTGATCCTGAGCGTCTGCAACAGGTGCTGTGGAATCTGCTGTCGAACGCGGTGAAGTTCACGAACCGCGGCGGCAAGGTGCAGGTGCGGCTCGCGCGCGTCAACTCGAACGTCGAGGTCGTCGTCAGCGACACCGGCGTCGGCATTGCGGCGGAGTTCCTGCCGCACGTCTTCGAGCGATTCCGTCAGGCCGACTCCGGCATCACGCGCGAGCGCGGCGGACTTGGTCTCGGGCTGTCGATCGCGCGGCAGCTGACCGAAATGCATGGCGGCACGATCGACGCCTCGAGCGGCGGACCGGACGCCGGCGCCACGTTCCGGATCAAGCTGCCGCTGATGATCGTGCACCAGGCGCGCGATGAACGGCAGCGGTTCGAGCCACGCGCGACCGCGCGGCCCGCGGATATCGCCGCCGGCGATCTTCGCGACGTTCACGTCCTCGCCGTTGACGATGAGCGTGATGCATTGGCGCTCGTCGCGGAAGTGCTGCAAGCGGCGGGCGCGCGCGTGACCACGGTCTCCTCGGCGCATGAGGCGCTCGCCGTGCTCGACACCGACGTGCCCGACGTCATCGTCGCGGATCTCGGGATGCCGCTCGTCGATGGCTATCAGTTCATCGATCGCGTCAGGCGGCATCGCGATCCTCGCGTGCGCGAGGTGCCGGCCGCGGCGCTGACGGCATACGCGCGCACCGACGACCGCATGCGCGCCCTCCGCGCGGGGTTCCACATTCATCTCGCCAAGCCGATCGACCCCGCCGAGCTGGTGACCACGATTGCCGCGCTCGCGAACCGCTTCATGGCCAGGCGCGCTAATCAGCCGTCCGACGTCATCACCTCCTGAGACCACCACCAACCACCAACCACCGACCAGCCGCCGCCCTCGCCGGAACGACCGCAATCGAATAGGATGCGGCCTGTCCAACGCAGGGGTGTGCCATGAGTCTTGCTTTTGAGCCCGTCTCATCCGACGCGCGGCTACGCACTCTCGATGTGGTGCGCGGCTCGGCGCTGCTCGGCATCGCGCTGATGAACATCGTCTTCAGCGGCCTGCCGTTTGCCGCCTACGCGAACCCGAACCTGTGGGGCGGGAACGATCCGCTCAACATGGGTGTGCTGGCGGTCCAGTGGATTCTGTTCGACGGCAAGATGCGTGCGCTGTTCTCGATGATGTTCGGCGCCGGCATCGTCTTGTTCATGGAGCGTGCGCTCGCGCGTGAGAACAGCGTGCGAGCCGCGGATCTCCTCATTCGGCGGCTGCTCTGGCTGACGCTGTTCGGCGCCTTGCACGGGTGGCTGATCTGGGCGGGCGACATTCTGTACGCGTACGGGCTGTTCGGGCTGCTGATCATCCCGATGCGCAACGTCTCGCCGCGTAAGCTGCTCATCACCGCGGGCGTCGCGCTGGTGCTGCTATCGCTGGCGGTCGTCGGCTTTGGCTTCCGCCAGAGGTCGACCCGCAACGCCGCCATGGCTGCGCGCGCGGTCGAAGCGCAGGGACGCGCGCTGACGAAGGAGCAGCAGGACGAAAAGAAGGAGTGGGACGAGGCGTACAACCAGGCGCTGCCCTCGCGAGAGAAGCTCCAGGAGGAAGTGGACAACTACCGCAAGGGTTACGGGGGCGTCATGACGCAGCGGGTACTGGTCATGCGCCAGTTAAACTTCGCGCCCGTCTATTTTCCGGGTGGTGTCGATATCTGGGCGCTGATGCTGATCGGCATGGCGCTGTTCAAGCTTGGCGTCCTGCAGGGGGAGCGCAGCTCCGGGTTCTATACGCGGTTGGCGATCGCTGGTTATGCGTTCGGCATCCCACTCAACTCGATGTCGACATGGGGCATGTTCTCGTCGAACTTCGATATTGTCGCGACCACGTTCTGGAATGTGCCGTACGAAATCGGCCGCGTGGCGGTGGCGCTGGGGCATGCCTCGGTCATCATCCTGCTCGCCAAGGGCGCGTGGATGAAGTGGTTGACCGATCGCCTCGCCGCCGTGGGGCAGATGGCGTTCTCGAACTACATCTCGCATTCGATCATCTACGCGCTGGTCTTCTATGCGCCCGGCCTGCGGTTGTTCGGGCAGCTGCAGCGGTATCAGCTCTATTACATCGTGCTCGGGATGTGGCTCCTCAGCCTGGCCGTCAGCCCGATCTGGCTGCGCCATTTCCGATTCGGCCCGCTCGAGTGGTGTTGGCGCTCGCTGACGTATTGGAAGCGTCAGCCGATGCGCCGGCGGTCCGGCGTTCCAGCCGACGTGTATGCGGTAGGCTAACCCCATGCGGCTGACCGCGGGCACGCGATTGGGCCCGTACAGCATCCAGTCTGCGCTCGGCGCAGGTGGGATGGGGGAAGTGTACCTGGCGAGGGACTCCAACCTCGCGAGGGACGTCGCCATCAAGGTGCTGCCCGAAGCGTTCGCACACGACGACGAGCGACTCGCCAGGTTCGAGCGCGAGGCCAGAACGCTCGCTGCGTTGAATCATCCCAACATCGCCATCGTCCATGGGCTCGAGACCGTGCCCCTTCCTGACGCGGGGCACATTCGCGCGCTGGTGATGGAGCTGGTCGACGGTCCGACACTCGCCGAAATGATTGGCGCGCTGAGTGTGCCCGAGGCGTTGCGTCTCGCGCGGCAAATCGCCGACGGCCTCGAAGCCGCGCACGAACAGGGCATCGTCCATCCCGATTTGAAACCGGCCAATATCAAAGTGCGGCCCGATGGCACGGTGAAGGTCCTCGACTTCGGCCTCGCCAAGGTCGCCGAGCCGGCCGGCGCGATCTCGCCCGGGCTGTCGCTGTCGCCGACGATCACATCACCGGCCATGACCGCCGCCGGGCTCATTCTCGGCACGGCGGCCTACATGTCTCCCGAGCAGGCGAAAGGCCGCGAGGCCGACAAGCGCAGCGACGTCTGGTCGTTCGGTGCGGTGCTCTACGAGATGTTGACCGGGAGACGCGCATTCGATGGCGACGATGTCAGCGACACGATGGCGAGCGTGCTGAAGAGCGAGCCTGACTGGTCGATCGTCCCCGCCGACGTTCCACCGGCGGTCGTGAGTCTGTTGAAGGGCTGTCTCGTGAAGGACCGGCGGCAGCGCGTGTCCGACATCTCAATCGCGAAGTTCGTGCTCAAAGACCTGAGCGCGATGGGCGTCGTGGGAAGTGCGGTCGGGCCTGTGGCCCCAGTGGCCGGTCGTTCACGTTGGACTCAGGTGCTCGCGATCGCCATCGCCGTGGTATCCACGGCCTTGATCGTCGGCTTCGTGACGTGGCGCATGCAGCCGGCAGTTCCACCGGTCACTGTCGCGCGATTCTCGTTGATACCGGAAGGGAACTTCACGTCCGTTGTCCAGCAGCTCGTCGCGATCTCACCTGATGGAACCAAGATCGCGTACAACGCCAGTGGACGTCTGCGCGTTCGCTCGATTGGCGAGGTGGAGTCTCGCGCTATTACCGATGTCGATACCATCGCGCTCAATCCGGTGTTTTCACCTGACAACACCACCATCGCGTTCACGACTTTCTCCAACAATGGCCTGGCCCTGAGACGGATACCGGCCGTCGGCGGGACGGTCACGACCGTGGCCTCGTTCCCGGGCAGCACCAACTTCTCCGGAATCACCTGGAGCCGTGAAGGCATCCTCCTGGGTCTGACTGGTGCTGGAGGAGGCATTCTCAAGGTATCGGGTGACGGCGGCACTCCGGAACGCGTCATCGCCGTCGATGCTGACCAGATCGTGCATGGTCCCCAGATGCTGCCGGACGGGCGAACGGTCCTCTTCACGCTGGCCAAGGCTGTGGGGGATGACCGGTGGGACAAGGCGCAGATCGTGGCGCAGTCTCTCGCCGATGGCACCCGACGCGTGCTGGTCGAGGGCGGTTCGGATGCCCGGTATCTCGAAAGCGGTCACCTCCTCTACGCGGTCGGCGGAACCATCTTCGCCGTTCCATTCGATGCGGCGACGCTCACCATCACGGGACCTGCGGTACCTGCCATCGTCGGTGTACGGCGAGCCGTCGGCGGCACGAGCGGCGGTGCCCATCTGGCTGTTTCAGCGACGGGCACGCTGACCTACCTGCCCGGACCTGCTGCGGCGGCGTTCTCCACCGGTGGAACGCTCGTGATCGGCGACGGTCGCAGCGATCCGGCTCCGCTGAAGGTACCGGCTGGCGTTTACGCACATCCACGAGTGTCGCCCGACGGCCGTCTGCTGGCGGTGAGCAGGAGCGAGGCCGGGTCACCGGACATCTGGACCTACGAGCTCTCGGGCAGCGCGGAGATGCAGCGCCTGACGTTTGGCGGACGGAGCCGGTTTCCAATCTGGTCGGCGGACAGTCGTCGAGTGACCTACCAGTCGATTCAGGACCGCGGAATCTGGTGGCAAGCGGTTGACGGCGGTACGTCCGAACGTCTCACGACTCCACTCGAGAACGAGGAGCATACGCCTGAAACGTGGTCGCCAGACGGATCGCGGCTGCTCTTCGCCGTCCGAAAAGCATCGGTGAATTCGTTGTGGGTCCTGACTATGGCCGATCGGAAGACGATGCCGGTCGGGCAGATCGAGTCGGCCGAATCGTTGAGCGCGACCTTCTCGCCGGATGGACGATGGATTGCGTACGCATCCAGTGAGCGAAGCGGAGGAGTGCTGTCACCCAATCGCGGCGTGTTCGTCGAACCGTTTCCACCGACCGGAGCGAAGCGTCAGTTAACGAAGCGTCTGCTCGATTACCATCCGCGATGGGCGCCGGACGGCAACGGTATCTGGTACGTTCCGGGCGCGGCACGACCGCTCGTCCTGGTTCCGATCAAGCTTCAGCCATCGATCGTCTTCGGCATGCCTGCCGAGATGACTCGCGTCCCGCTTCCCGGGATGCTCTCGCTTGATGTGCGCGGATA
>Ga0111539_10008057_pt1 | contig 13429 bp, 10 predicted proteins | sample RhiMethybrSRZTD1_FD_79667 | JGI IMG/M metagenome (GOLD analysis project Ga0111539, IMG submission 79667) | Populus rhizosphere microbial communities from Tennessee, USA - Rhizosphere MetaG P. TD hybrid SRZTD1 (version 2) (version 2) | ecosystem: Host-associated > Plants > Roots > Rhizosphere >...
AAGCACCGCTCGCTTTAACGTTCTGGCCGAGCACTGCCTGAACATTCAACAGCGAAAACTTTCCATAGCCGCTCTTCTTTAGAAAGCGCACCCGGCGACGGCTGCCAAGAAAATATCCGATTTCGTTTATCACGCTCGCTAGCTCGGGAAGCTTGCCGGCGAGGGTCTGCAGTTCGGGCGCGTCCTCAGCTTGTCGAACAGTCAGACCATGCGCATTCTTCTGCCACGTGGCGCCGATCGTGTTGCGATGACAAAACAAACATTCATCGCCATGAACGTATTCGGGGATCGGTTTGCCGACGTGGTTCCCGCCCCATGAAGCTGGGTCGGCAACGGTTTGCTGAGGCGCTGGTTGCTGACTCGACACAAGAGTGGAAAGACCTGCGAGGAAGCATGCGATCGTAAGGAATCGAAGGGCACGCATACGATAGTTACTCAATACGGATTGACTTCAATCGTGAATGGCACGGTTATCACCTTTCCGCGCCGCTGAAACTGCGACCAGACTCGATAACGTCCGGACCGTGGCAAGAAAGCTTCAAATGAAACTTCAGAGCTCGCACGCCTGCGATCAACTCCGTCAGCGATCAATTGCGTCGGATGCGAATGCACATAGTCCCGCCCATCTTCAGAAAGAATCAGTGTATGGCCCCAGGCGCCCAGGTATGGTTCGAGGTCGCGCACCGGTTCACCAGTCTTCAGATCTGTGATCTGATACGTGAGAGTCAGCTTCTTCCCCACCAGCGGCTGGCGTGGCCCGAGTGTCAGCGCGAAGCGCGTATTCTCGAGTTCCCGGGTCAATACTTCATCGGGTTTGATAACCGCGCGCGCGGAGAACAAGTCGTCGTGGTAACCCGCCGTAATCAGATTCCCAAACGCTACCTGGGGAACGCCACCCACCGGAAAAATGTCGGAGTAGACAAAGTACGCGCCTGGTTTTGGCAGCGTGGTTTCGATCACAAAGCTGCCGTCACCTTGTTGTCGCGGATGCAGGTGAGAGAAATAGTTCAGATCCTGGCTGACGATAAAAAGGTGGAAAGGCATCTCGTGCACGATGTGAAAATCTCTTACGATCGCGCCGGATAGTGGGTGACGAATATCGAAAACTAATCCAAACATTCGACCAGCTTTGATTAAGGATGGCTTTGTCCTTAGCGACACGTCAAAATCAGCAGCCTCCGGACGTTTCGTCTTGATCAGCGTCATAGCGCACTTCGGACATCTGCCCGGATCGTCCGTCATAACGTCGGGGTGCATAGGACAAGTGTAAACATTCGCCTCCGCAGTCAGCGGACTGACTATCAGCACGCCCGGCTTCACACGTCGCTTGTGGCTCAGCCTCCCTTGAAGACCTTGAGGCGTTAACGACAACTCGCACAGCGAAGAGACGAGTGGCTTCAGTGAATCCTTCGCGTTGTTAACGTAGGCTACAGCTCTTACGCGAGTTCCCTTCGGCAGGCGAACCGGCTCTTTGAAGTAATAAGTTGGCTGCCAGTCGTAACGCCGCTCGTGCGCATCGCCCCGCGCCCATGCCAATACTTTCGCTGTTCCATCAGGGCGGTATGCCGTGACTTCAAGCGATTGCGCAAACGGAAACAAGAGCGGGCGAATCGCGATCGCCTCCGAGTGCCGCGGTATCCTAACGAAACTCTCGACACGGTAATGCTCAGCTCCGGCAGGAATCTCTTCGGCTGCGCGCAAGCTCAGAATCGTCGGGTTATTTGCGCGTGGGTCGTCGGTTTTATTAGCCATCGGCGCCTGAGTGAGCGGCAAGTCTTTGTCGTCGCCTTTCGGAGTGCCGCCGTCAACCCAGGCCACGATCTGATCGACTTCATGCTGCGTTAACCCGTGGTCGTCCTCAAACTCACCGAATCCTTTTACGACTTGAGAAGGCGGCATTCGACGTTCAAGGACCTCCTCCTTGATCGCCTTGGCCCAGGGACGTGCTGACGTGTAGTTGTGAAGAAAAACTTTGGTGTTGCTGCCTGGCTGATGGCAGGCAAGACAATGATCCTGAAAGATGCGAACGATCTCTTTGTTGAAGCGGATCTTGGTCGTAACCGGTTCGTGAGAGCTGGTTTGGTGAGTTCCCAGCAACATGAAAACTGTTGCGAACAGCAACAACAGCAGCCAGGAAACACTATGCCGGGACGTCAGCGAAAACACGGATTGCACGGATGATAATCAGCAATCATTGGCCGGATTTCGTCTCCGTCGCTTTTGACGCCGGCGGCGGACTGTCGTAAACGAAGCTCATCCAACCAATCATCATCTCTTCCCACGTTTGGTCGCCCCACTTCACGGCTTTGGTCGGATCGGGGTTGTACTTATTATTCGTCGAATTGTCGAAGTGGGCAACGCACTCTATCCGGGTGCCCTTCGGAACCGCAATGGGATCTTTGAGTACGTAATATGTTTGCCAACTGAAATCGTAGCGAGGTACCGAGAGTAAGATCTTTGAAGTGCCATCCGGAAACACAGCTTTGTACTCAAAGTCCTTGCCGCGAAGATGCATGTGAGGCATGAAGCTGTAGAGGTGCGCTGATTCGTTGAAGGTAAAGCTCGACTTCACTTCGTAATTCGGATCGCCGGCCGGTATCACAAAAGCGGTCTGTAAAACTGGTCTGGTTACGACAGCGTGCTCGACCGGAGCTTTCGCATAGATCAGTCCGACAGTCGTGACGTCCTTCGTCGCTGTACCATTCGGCGTGTAATGGATCTGAAAAAGCAAGTTCGATCCAGCCGGAATTTTTCTGCCGAACCCCGGTCTGAAGATGGCCGGATCCTCGCCGGGCGCGAAGCCCACCAGCAATTTGCCTTGAAGACGCGACGTCGAGCCAGGCTCCTGCACAAACACGATCACATGATGAACGACGGTGTTGGCGCTGCTGCGAATCTCGGCAGAGGTAATGAAGCGATCTTCTTTGAAGTTAGTCGGCACGGTCAGGTATTGGTAATCGACAACGCCTTCGGCGGGCACGGATTGTTCGGGAGCCGAGAAAGTCTGATCCGGTTTCCCGATCCGCCAACCAGGTGTGTATTCGGGCATCGGTGGGAGATCTTTAGGATCGCCTTCCTTGGCGCCGTTATTCACCCAGGCGAGAATCGTGTTAATCGCCTCCTGACTAATCCGGCGATCGTTACGCCACTCGCCATGTTTCGGATCGGCGTGCCAGGGTGGCATCTCCCGATTGGCAACCTTCTCGCGGATCGATTTGGCCCAGGGACGCGCATCGTTGTACGTCAGCAGCGACATCGGGGCTATTTCACCGGGGCGATGACAGCCCGTGCAGTTCTTGTAGAATATCGGCGCGACGTCTTTAGTGAAGGTGACGTTGTTTTGGGTGGTCGTCGTGACTCTGGGGCCAGCCATTAGTAACGACAGCACAGCGACACCAAGGAGGATAGTTGCCTTCATCATTTTAGGTGCTCCTTGCACGGAGAATCCGATCAGTTGTATAAGCTACCGGACGGTCGGTAAAGTAGCACGAGGGCGCGATTCAGCGCAATATTCGAAACCCTTTGAAACAGGCGAACAATGAGGAAAACCCAGAAGAAACCAGCTCCCAGCAACGAACGATTGGCGGAAATTTATCGCACCGCTGCCCAGATCATTCTTCGTAAAGGCTACGACGCCACCTCGATTAACGACATTGCCAACGCACTCGGGATGACAAAAGCGGGCCTCTATCACTACATCAACGGCAAGAAAGAACTCCTTTTCGACATCATGAATTTCGGCCTCGACGAGCTGGATGAAGAGGTGGCTACGCCCGCTTGCGAAATCACCGACTCGGTCGAACGTCTCCAATTCATCATCCGTAGCCATGCCCAGCTTGTTACCCGCGGACAAGGAGCGATCACCATACTCGTCGATGAAATCACTGCGCTCACTCCAGCTCAAAACCGAATCATCACGCGTCGTAAACGTGAATACTTCAACCGGCTGCGTGAGCTGATGAAGCTGCTCAAAGCTGAAGGCAAGCTTCAGGACGTCGACACTACGGCTGCGACGTTCAGTTTGTTAGGAATGATTAGTTGGCTGTCGCGATGGTTCCGGCAAAATGGAGCGTTGACTGAGGAGCAGGTGGCTGAACAAATCTCGAAGATTGCTCTCAATGGTTTGTTGCGGCCAGAAACGAGTCTGAAGAAAACGACGCTTCGAGTGGTGAAGAACAAATAAGACGCGTCTTCATGAATATTCTCGTTTGTCTCAAACAGATTCTCGATCCTGAGATTCCCGCGCGCGAGTTTCGCGTGGATCCCGCCAGGCGCGAAGCCGAGCGCGGTAACGCAAACCTCGTCACCAATGTCTTTTGTGAAAATGCGCTCGAGACTGCCTTGCAGTTTCGAGAAACTTTGGGCGACGCGAAAATCACGGTGCTCTCCTTTGGCGCCGCTACTGCCGAAGACTCGCTGAGAAAAGCTCTGGCGATGAAGGCTGACGCGGCAGCGCTGGTTATAAACGACAAGACTCCCAATCCGGATCCGTTAACGGTGGCCCAGGTGCTCGCGGCGGCTATTCATAAGCTCGGATCGTTTGATCTCGTCATCGTTGGTCGCGAAGCCGGCGATTGGGGCGCTGGACAAACAGCGGGGTTGCTCGCGGAAGAGCTCAAAATCCCATGTGTTTCCTTCGTCGATCGAATCGAGGCGATGAACGGCGGGCTGCGATTCAAGCGCCAGACTGATTCGGGCTGGGAAGTTTTAGAAGCTCAAACACCCGTGGTAGTGAGCATCACGAACGACGAACACAATGTGCCGCGCATACCGAAAGTGCGGGACGTGATGATGTCTTACCGTCAGCCGCTAACTCAGTGGACGCTCTCCGACCTCGGTTATGAAATCGAGGATGACAAGTATTATCAGGTAGTCGATCTAAGTATTCCCCAGAAAGAATCCCGATGCGAGTTTGTTACCGGCGACACACTAGACGAGCGTGTTGAAAGTTTGGCGAGACGAATCACGGAAGTTACCAGCGCACTCTGACCTTCGCTGCTATGAACGACGTCGTAATCTGTTTACTCAGTCCAGCCAGTTTTGATCGCGCAGCGCAAGGACTTGCGGGCGCGGGACGGAGACTCGCAGAAGAACTGGGTTCGCAACTGAAAGCAATCGTGCTCAGTCCGCAGTCGCCGGCGATTGCCGCGGAAGTAGCACAAGTGATCGACAAAGTTATTGTTGTCGATCAAGGCGAGTATCAACCGGAGTCGGCACTGAGCGCGTTAGCAGACGTCTGTCGTCAGCTATCGCCCGTTGCGGTTCTTTTTGGAAACGATACTTACAGCCAGGAGGTTACCCCTCGACTCGCTTATCGACTTGATGGCGCCGCCGTGGGCGATGTTGTCGAGGTAACGGTCCATCAGCAGGCTTTGCGCGTCTCACGACAGGTTTACGGTGGAAAGGCACAAGCAACCATCGAGCTAAAGCGCACCCCAGCCGTGCTGTGGACACGGTCTCGTTCCTTTGCTCCAGCCCCTCGACTAAGCGAGCCCGGCGAGATCACGGAGTTGAGTTTAGACATTCCGGCTGACATACGAACCAGGATCGTTGAACGCAAGCGTGAGTCGCAAAGCGAACAGCGTTTGGAAGAAGCGCGAGTGATAGTCTCCGGCGGGCGTGGTATCGGTGGTCCGGAACCTTTCAATGACGAATTGAAACCACTCGCGGAACTGATGGGCGCTCAGCTCGCCGCTTCGCGAGCCGCGTGTGATGCCGGTTGGGTGCCGCCGACCTTCCAGGTCGGACAGACAGGAAAGAAAGTTACTCCCGACCTGTATCTTGCGATTGCGATCACTGGCGCCAGTCAACACATGGCTGGTATCTCGGAAGCGAAGAACATCGCGGCGATCAATACAGATCCTGACGCTCCTATTTTTAAACATTGCCGCTTTGGAATCGTTGAAGACTATCGGAAGGTTGTTCCGCTCCTGCGCCAGAAACTCATTGCCTTACAAAACTCCCAAAGATGAACCCCGCGGGTGCAACGCGCCAGATTTACTGGAACATATCTCATATCTGGGTGATGTATGTTTTGCTTTTGCCAGCACTCGCGATTTTTATCTACGGCTTTTACCGACAAATCAAGAAATGGCGACGAGGCGTTCCTGCTGCTCGTTTTGATCGGCCGTTAACGCGACTCAAACTCGTCTTCAAACACGCGCTCGCGCAACAAAGAACGGCCCGCGACGTCTACGCGGGCATGTTTCATCGCTTCATCAGTTACGGTTTTGTAGTCTTAACCATCGCCACGACAGTGGTCGCGCTGGATGCAGACTTCGGCACTGCAATCATGCGCGGTCATTTCTATCTCTATTTTCAATCTTTCGTCGTCGACTTGTTCGGAGCTTTAGTACTGGCCGGAGTTGGTCTGGCGGCGGTAAGGCGTTATCTCTCACGACCAAAGAAACTTGTCTACACCGACGAGGCCACCTGGATTCTCGTCGTCATTGCCTTGATCTGCTTGCAGGGTTTTCTGTTGGAAGGCTGGCGCATCGCTGCGACGAACGATCCATGGGCCAGCTATTCGCCGGTAGGGAATCTGGTCGCTCGCACTTCTCTTCCCCTGCTAAGCGAATCGACTTTGCAAACAGCCCATCGCTTCACGTGGTGGTTTCACCTGCTGCTGAGTTTTGGTGTGTTGGCGTGGTTTCCCTACACGAAGATGATGCACGTGTTTACCGCGCCGCTGAACATCTACACCGCGCAACTCGCGCCGTTGGGAGCATCGCTAAAGCACATCGATTTTGAGAAAACAGAAAGCTTTGGCGTGAACTCGTTAGCCGCGTTCACGTGGAAGGACCTGCTCGACCTGGACGCGTGCACCGAGTGTGGACGCTGCACGGCAGTTTGTCCGGCACACAGTGTCGGAAAAGAGCTCTCACCGCGAGATATCGTGCTGGACTTGCGAGATGCAATGCACGGTCTCAACTCCGATACGGCGATCATCGGCAGCACAGCAGCAACCTCACCGGAAGCGCTCTGGCAATGCACAACCTGTGTCGCGTGCATGCAGGTTTGTCCGGTCTTTATTGAACAGATGCCGAAGATTGTCGATATGCGCAGGTTTCTGGTGATGGAAGAAACCGAGTTTCCAGAGTCGATGCAGCAGGCGATCACGTCACTCGAGAAGCGCGGGCATCCGTTCAGCGGTACCAATGCGACTCGTATCGATTGGGCTGATGGTCTCGACGTCAAGCACATCAGTGAGGTACAGGACGCCGAGGTACTCTTGTGGGTGGGTTGCGGCGGTGCCCTCGTCGAACGAAATCAGAAGGTGACGAGATCGACCGCGCAACTTCTCGATCGGGCGGGAGTCAGATTTGCGATTCTCGGCCGCGACGAAAAATGCTCCGGCGATCCCGCGCGACGGATCGGGAACGAGTTTCTCTATGAGATGCTCGCGAAGGAGAACGTCGAGAATCTGAAGAAACACAACGTCAAGAAGGTCGTCACTTCATGTCCTCACTGCTTCAACGCGTTTCGAAATGAGTATCCACACTTTGGTGGAAACTTCGAGGTTTATCATCACAGTGAATATCTATCCCGCCTGGTGAGCGAGGGAAAGCTCAAACCAATCGCCACGACGAACCAGAGCGTAACTTTTCACGACCCCTGTTATCTGGGCCGACAGAATGGCGTCTACGATGCGCCACGGAAACTAGTGCAGATCTCCAGCAAAGGAGTCGCCGTTGAAATGACGAGAAGCAGAGAGAACGGTTTTTGTTGCGGCGGTGGTGGGGGAATGAGTTTTGTAGACGAGCCGCCGGACAAGCGCGTTAACCAGGAACGGGCGCGCGAGGCGCTGGCTACCGGTGCTGATGTTTTGGCGGTGGGCTGCCCGTTTTGTATGACCATGATGGAAGACGGCATCAACGCGCAGCGGGGTGACCGCGAGATGCGCGTGAAGGACCTCGCGGAGTTATTGTGGGAAGCTTCTTCCGATCCGTATTGAAAACAAAACACGGATTTGCTACTTTACCGACCGTTCGGTAAGTCCCACCTACAGGTCTGACTATGAAGAAACTCTTCGTCGTTTCGATCATCGCGGTTCTGTTCTACTGCGTTCCGGCTGTTCCAACCATCGACCCGGTCGACCAAATGGTGCCGATGCGCGATGGGGTGAAGCTCTCCACCATCGTTTACTTGCCGGAAGGACCCGGACCATGGCCTGTAGTGCTCGTCCGCACTCCGTACGGCAAACAAACTCAAACGCGATCCAACGCCGAATGGACCAAAAATGGTTTCGCGTTTGTCGCTCAGGATGTTCGCGGCACGTTCAAAAGCGAGGGAAAGTACCGGCCGTTCGTCGACGATCAAACAGACGGTTACGACACAGTCGAATGGCTCGCCACGCAGCCGTGGTCAAACGGCAAAGTCGGAATGTATGGCGCCTCGGCGATGGGAATTGCCGCTAACGAAGCGGCAATGGCGAACCCACCGCACTTGGTCGCCGCCTTCGTGATGGTTGCGCGGTCGAGCGTGTACGAGCAATCGAGCTTCATGGGCGGAGTCTTCCGCAAAGAGTTGAATGAGGACTGGCTCAAACGACAGAAAGCCGAATCGGTTTTGCAGGAAATCTTCAAACACGGCGTGCGCAGTGACTTCTACGACCGCGCCGATATGTCGAAGCACTGGCAGCAGATTCACATACCCATCTACAACTATGGTGGTTGGTACGACATTTTCAGCCAGGGAAACATCGACAACTTTGTCGGACTACAAGCGAAAGCCGGCGCGCCTGGAACCGGAAAACAGAAGTTGATCATGGGGCCGTGGGGCCACGGTCAACTTGAAGAGGTAAAGTATCCGGCAAACTCCGGGGTTGGTGCGTTTGGCGGATCGATGTCGCTCGAGTTAGCGAAGCGTTGGTTCGAGTACTGGCTGAAGGGCGTCAACAACGGAATCATGAATGAGCCGCCCGTGCGCTATTACGTGATGGGCGACGTCACGGACCCACAGGCGCCGGGAAACGAATGGCGCACTTCGTCGCTCTGGCCGATCCCCGTCAAACCGACTTCTTACTATCTGAATTCCGGGGGCACTCTCAGCGAGCAGGCGCCCAGACAACGCGAGAGTTCCGACAGCTACAAATACGATCCAAACAACCCGGTACCAACAATCGGCGGCGCAAATCTGTTTCTGAAAAAAGGCCCCATGGACCAGCGGGCTATAGGCACACGTAGCGATGTACTAAAGTTTGCTACCCCCGTCCTGCAGTCCCCCGTTGAAGTCACCGGACGCATCGCGGTCGAACTCTGGGCCGAAAGCGATGTGCGGGACACTGATTTTTCAGCCAAGCTGGTTGACGTTTATCCCGACGGCACTGAACGGCTCGTGCTCGATTCGATTTTGCGGGCGCGGTTCCGCGAAGGCTTCAATCGCGAAGGGTTTATGAAGAAAGGCCAGGTCTACAAGTTCACGATCGATCTCTGGTCGACCAGCCTCATCTTTAACAAGGGACATCGCATCGCAATTCACATCAGCAGTTCGAACAGCCCGCGCTTCGATCCTAACCCAAATACCGGAAGCCCGTTGCGCGCAGATTCTCTCACGCAGGTTGCGAACAATTCGATTCATCACGATCGCATGCATCCGTCGCGAGCCCTCTTGCCTGTGGTCCGCAGTAATAACGGCTCGGTTACGTCTACTTCCACGCAACGCTAACAGGAGCAAGCTTCATGTGGATTCGTAAAGCGCTTCGCGATTTTAGAAAGGGCGTCGACTCGCCCATGCCGACGCAGGCGGTTTCGAACGAAGAGTTCATTCCCCGGCGACAATCGGAGCCGCAGCAGCGCGTCGAACATCTGATTGGCGAAATGTCTGAGACGCGCGCGAAGAAGCTGGGCATCGATCGCCGCAAGTTCATGGCCAGCACGATGGGACTGGCCACCTGCTTCCTCGCGCAGAACAAAGTTTTTTCCAGCCAGATCTGGGACGTCGACGAGATTGAAACCTGGGAACAGACAGCGACCGAGGAGAAGTTTCCCAAGAGCGAATACTTCATCATCGATCTCCAATCACACTTCACAAACGGTCTGCCGATTGGCGGTTTTCGCAATGCCGAGTTTGTGAAGAACATGGGCTTTCAACTCAAGAACGATGCCGAAGCGTATGGTTTCCGAAACTTCGTCAAAGAGATGTTTCTGGATAGCGAGACGATGATCGTCGTCATCTCGGGTGTTCCCGGTCGTGAACTGCTGCGTGATGCAAATAACAAGGTGCTGGTGGACATGGAGCGCACTCCCGGTGTTTCGGGAAAGATCCTGCCGAGCTGGTTGATGTCGAAAGCTCGTAAGGAGATCAACGAAATGGCTGGTTCGCAGCGTGCGTTGAACCACGGAAATCTCGCGCCCAATCACTACTGGAACAAAACTACCGACTCGGTGGACAAGGCCAGTTTGCTCGAGCAGATGGAACGCGAGATCAACGTTTACGGAATTAGCTCGTGGAAGTGGTACTGCCACACCGATCCGGGGCAGACGGGAAACGGGTTTCAAGTCGACGACGACAACTCGCAGTTCTTTATCGAAGAGTCGCGCAAACGAGGCATCAAGCTGATCAGCGTTCACAAGGGTTACTCATACCAATCGCGTACGCTCGGTCACCTGGCGAATCCTAAAGACATCGAGAAGGCGGCGCTGAGAAATCCCGACTTCAACTTCGTGGTCTATCATTCCGCGATCAAACACGGATCGAGCGAGCCGAACTGGAAAGAGAGCAACCAGTATGATCCGACCACCGGCGACTTTCTCTGGCACAACGTGTTGATGGATATCAAGAAACGCAATCCCAAAATGAACAACGTCTACTGCGAGCTCGGCAGCTTCTTCAACACGCTCTCAGTGATCGATCCGGCGATGGCTGCTCACGGGCTGGGAAAAAACATCAAGTACTACGGCGTCGATCACGTCGTGTGGGGTACGGATTGTCTGTGGTGGGGCTCGCCGCAGTGGGCGATCGATGCATTCAAGCGTTTCCAGATGCCGGACGAAATGTGCGAGAAGTTTGGCTATAAAAAGCTAACCAAACAGGACAAGGCAAAGATCTTCGGACTGAACGCGGCGAAACTTTACCACGTCGACGTGAAAGCAAAACGAAAAGCACTACCGGCGGATGTGCTCAGCAGAATCAAGACTGCATATCTGGAAGGTGGAGGCCAACGCAGCAATGCCGTTTACGGTTGGGTGCGCGCGGATGATTAGATGCTTTCTGATTGCTTCGCTGGTCCTGAGCGTCTTTTCATCGGCGTTATCAGAACCCTCCGCGCACTTTCATCACCTGCATCTCAACACCACCGATCCCGCGGGGGCGATTAAGTTCTACACGAGCAAGTTCGATTGCGAGCAACGCCGGTTTCTCGATCAGGATGCTATTTGGACCCAACAATCGTGGCTTCTCTTCAACAAAGTGAAGACCGCTCCGCCGTGGCAACTCACGTCGGCAATCTGGCACTTCGGCTGGGGTGCGGAAGACATGAAGGCCACCTATCAGAAACAAATCGAGTCGGGGACGAAGTTCTTTACCCCGCTGACCGATATCAGCGACATTCTCGGCGGTACAAGCACCGGTCGTTTCTTTTACGCATATGTCGAAACTCCCGACCACGGTCTCGTCGAATTGAACACTGCCAATCACCATCGCTTCGGTCATTTGCACTTGTTCAGTGAAGATCCCGTTGCGGCGGGTGAGTGGTATGCGAAGCACTTTGGGATAACTTTGCGCAGCGCGCGCGAGCCGCGGTTCTATCGAGATCACCAGATCGCCCCGAGTGCTTCGTTTACGATGGACAACGTGAGTGTGATCATCTATCCGATTCAATATTCCCGAAAGGCATATGCAGGCCAGTGGACGAGTGGTCAAACAAACATTTCTTCGACGAAAGGTCGGGTTGTCGATCACGTCGCGTTCAGCGTTGACGATGTGAGCGCAACATTGACGAGGCTACGGGCGGAGGGCGTGAACATACACGAACCACTGAAGACCACAAGCGGCGGCCGGTTCAAGCACGCCTTCATCGAGGGACCTGATTACATTCGAATCGAATTGGTGGAAGGTGTGGTGGAGAAATAAATCCGTGTTCCCTACTCCCCATCAACTGAGTTCTCACCGGCTCAAACTGAACTACTGGGATTACGGCGGCAAGGGGCCACTCGTCGTCCTGGTCCATGGTGCGTTAGACCACGCGCGCAGTTGGGACTGGGTCGCGGCCGCGCTGCTCGACGATTATCACGTCTGCGCACTCGATCTACGCGGCCATGGCGACAGTGAGTGGTCACCAGGCGCGGTCTATTCTGTCGCGGAACACGTTCTTGATCTGACAGCTCTCTGCGACACTCTTCATGAAACACCAGTGACGCTCATCGGGCACTCGCTCGGCGGCGTCATTTCTTTGAACTACACCGGGGTCTTTCCGGATCGGGTAAGAAAAGTCGTCGCGATAGAGGGCATGGGACCACCGCCCACCCACCACTCTCAAAAAGATCCGTACCCGGATCGCCTGCGTCATTGGATCGATCAGGTACGAGAGATTGAGCGACGTACCCCGCGCGCCTATACAGGCATCAATCTGGCCGTGGCGCGCATGAGAGAGGCAAATCCGCACTTGTCTGAGGAGGTTGCGCATCACCTCACCATTCACGGGTTGAAACAGCGCGCAGATGGCTCTTACGTTTGGAAGTTTGACCCGTTTGTCAGGGCCTGGCCGCCTTACGGCTTTGACAGCACACAGGCCAAAACGCTGCTCGAGCGCATTGATTGTCCGGTTTTGCTTTTTCGAGGAATGGACAGTTGGTCCAGCGACCCGGAGAAGGACGGCCGCGCGAAGGCGCTAACGAACTATCGATTGATCAATGTACCGAATGCCGGGCACTGGCTGCATCACGATCAATTGGAGCTGTTTTTGAGAGAGACGAAAGGATTTTTGGCAGTGTCTGAAAGTTGTCTTGTCGGCAAACACTAAAAGTTCGTCGCAGATCTTTGTCTCAACTCATTCTGCTTTCTTGACATCAGTTTCAACGGTTGCCTTAACGATGTAGTCGAGAAGCGGATAGTTTTCCTTTAAGTAAGCGCTGCCTCTCGTAAAGAGAAGGTCTTGTTTGCCAGCGCGAATTCCACCACCTGACGTTTCACCATACCCTGCGTACAACGAATCGACGATCTCCATTCCTTGAATAACTTTGGCGATTGGCACAAACGGTTCTTTGTCGTGCGTTCCAGAGTTGTCGCGCAGGTTGATAAACACTTGAGTGCTGCGTCCGTTTGGATCTTTAAAGGCAAAGGCCACAGTCCCGCGCACATTAGATTCTTTCCGTGGGTCGTCAGGTATCGTACGCATCCGCCAGAGTTGAGAAATTCTGGGGTCGCCATTGATTCCAAACTGCGCCCACATGCCAGAACGAATGCGGAAGACGGCCGACTGGTCGTAGTA
>Ga0111539_10008058_pt1 | contig 13427 bp, 9 predicted proteins | sample RhiMethybrSRZTD1_FD_79667 | JGI IMG/M metagenome (GOLD analysis project Ga0111539, IMG submission 79667) | Populus rhizosphere microbial communities from Tennessee, USA - Rhizosphere MetaG P. TD hybrid SRZTD1 (version 2) (version 2) | ecosystem: Host-associated > Plants > Roots > Rhizosphere >...
CATCACGCAGGCGCCCGGCCTCGTCGCCATTCGCTACGAGATGGTGCACGAGACGCGAATCATTCGCCTCGACAACACACCGCGCACCGGCCAGCTGTCGCACATGGGCGAGGCGCGTGGCCACTGGGACGGCAATACGCTCGTCGTCGAGACGACCAACTTCGATCCGCGCACCGCATACCGCAACGGCACGTCGACGATGAAGCTCACCGAGCGGTTCGTTCCTGTGGGCGCAGGCGTGATCGAATGGTCGATGACCGTCGACGACCCGAAGACATGGGAGCGGCCGTGGACCTTCGCCATGCGACTGACGGCGGACCACGACCAGCCGCTGTTCGAATACGCGTGTCACGAAGGGAACTACGCGATGCGCAACATCCTGAGCGCCGCGCGCGCCGCGGATGCGGCCGCGGCGGGCCAGACGTCAGGCCGGAAGTAGGTCAGCTCGCTACATTCCGATCAGGATCAGAATTCCCGCGAGCAGCGCGAGCGCCGCGGTCAGCGCGCCAGGCACGCGCAACGGCACGAAGCCGCTGATTCCGGTGATGATCAACCACAGCGCGAGGAGGAGCATCCCTGCGCTGCGCGTCATTCGAATCGCCATCATGCACCTCGATGCAAAACCACTGGGACCAGTAAAACCTCACGATGGAAGCGCGCGAGGCGTTCAGGGTCGCTGACAAACGCCCGCGCCAGGTGCGTCCGCGCTACGTCCGCGGGAGAAGCGGACCAGCCACGATCCGCTCCGCCTGGTAAAGCGACTCACACGAGCGCCTGCTTGTACAGCGCGAGCAGCTTGCTCCACGCGCGTTCCGCGTCGGGCATGCTGTAGATCGGCTGTCCATTCGGCTGCTTCGGCATGTCCGGCACGCACCACCCGTGCTGCGCCATCGAGTACACCTCGACTTCGGCCGGCACCTTCGCCGCCTCGAACGCGTCTTTCAGCTTCGTCTTCGCGTCCGGCTGCTGCATGTCATCGTTCGTTGCAATCCCGAAGTACATACGCGCCTTGATCTTCGGGGCCAACAAATGCGGGCTGTTCGGATTGTTCGTGACGAGACCCCCGCCGTGAAACGAGGCACCTGCGCCGATCCGACTCGGTACGGCTGCCGCGGTCCGGACCACGAGGGCGCCGCCCATGCAGTACCCCTGCGTGCCGATCTTCTTGCGGCGGTCGACTTCCTTCTGCTGATCCAGCCAGGTGACAAATGCCGGCGCATCCTTCTCGACGGTGCCCTCCGCGTTGATCGACCCCATCAGCGGATTGATCTTGCCGCGCTCGTTCGCGAAATTCACGTTCGAGGCATCCTCAAACTGCGGCGCCTTCGATACGCGGTAGAACGGATTCGGCACGAGCACCGAATAGCCTTCGCCGGCGAGTCGTTTCGCCATCTGCCGCATGGACGGACGGAGCCCGAACGCATCGGGCCAGATGATGACGGCGGCGTGCGCGCCCGAGGCCGGGTGGATGAATGCCGCGTCGCACGTGCCGTCAGGTGTCTTGATGTCGACAGTCTTCTCCACGACCTGCTGCTGGGCCGAGGCGCCTGCTGCCGCAGCGGCAATGCCGCCCACGGTCGCCGAAACGAAAGTGCGTCGCGTGATGTCGTCGTTGCTCATCGGGGCGATTCCTCCAATGGGGCAGATGATAGCCTGCGCGACGGCAGTTCACCGATCGGTTCGTACCCGTCGCTGGAGGCGTTGTGAATGCATTACGTGAGCGAGACGAATTTCTGAACGTTCACGATCTCTGCTGCGGGCGGATCCTCACCCGACACAAAGGACCGTAGATCGAATACAGGCTGCTCCTTCAGGATTGTCAATTCGAGGAGCGCGCTCGGGCGCACGGCACGCAGTGTGGCATCCAGCGCAGCGCCTGCTTCCATAAACACCAGACTGCCGAGCGGTCGAAGTTCGTCGCCTTTGAACAGGCTCCCGATTTTTGAATTGAAGGCGTTGGTCACCTTGGCACCGTACTCGGCCAGGTGTGCCAGAGCATCGGCAGGCTTCGCTGTCTTCAACGCCTTGGCGATGCTCAATCCCGCCGCATGCGCCTCTCTGATCACACCGCGCTCGACCCGGAGCAGGTTGTCGAGGTCGGCCCGCCCGTTTGGTGTCAGCGCATTCGACAGGATAGTGCTGGCGTGCGCCGCCTGGTATTCGCCGGCGATGCCTGCCGTCTCTGGCGACTGAAGGAGCGCGGCGTGGAGACTTGCGAGCCGCGTGACCAACGCCGCAAGCGTTCGTGAGTTGTGCACGAGCACCTCGATGTTTCCGCTCGTGTCGATGTCCGGGTACACGTCTCGGCGGTCATCGAACTGCACAATCCGTCCACTCTGCACGACGATACCGGTGGTCGCGGGCAGGGACGCATACACGAGGAGCGCCGCCGAGGGCACCCGATCGTTGAACCTTTCCAGATCCTGGAAGTACTGGAGCGGAATCAACTTCCGGAGCTGCTCCTGAATGCGCACGGACATCGCCCGGTAAGCGTCGGCATCGGCTGAATCCGGCGCCAACGCCCAGGCACCGACGCACGCCGCGGGGACGCTGACGTCGAGTCTCAGCAGCGTATTGCCGAAATCGTTGGGGCCGTTCTGCAGGATGCCGTCGATCGTGCGGTCGAGATCCGCGATCCAGTCCGCAAACGAACTACGGCCGCCTCCGAACGTCGTGGGGAAGTACGTCTCGACATACCCGCCGAGTTGCGCGGTGAGCGCGGCCGTCCGGACCATGGGGAGTGCCTGACGGAACGAGTACGCCTGGGTCATCGACACATCGTCGAATACGCGCGCCGAGCGTTGCGGCACGAACCTGCCGTGAATCGTGAAGCGGCTGGCGAACCTGCCCTTCGCCGTCTTCAGGTCTTCCGCATGAAGGTCGTAGATGACGATGCGGCCTGTGTCCGATTGGACCGATTCCAGTTTGGCCAGAGAGGTGTTGATGTGATCGAGCTCGACGTGAAGGAAGGGCATCGACACGTCCAGATGCGACTGCCGCTTCACTTCGTGGGTCAGGACACCCTTCCGCAATGACACGCCGGCGATGTCGTTGAAGAGGAGCTGGTCGAAATCCCCGTCAATGGCCGCGGCCGCAAGTTTATTCAGTTCCGTGGCCGCTCCCTCGGCGAAGTCGAACACGACGTCGAGCAGTGCGGTCCGCGTCGTTGCCTTCTGGTAACTGGCGAGAACATTCAGTTCGTACTTCTGCGTCAGTGCCTTCTTCGCCTGCTCGAAGAACCTCTGACGCAGGCCTATCAGTTTGTGGATCGCGGCGCGGATTTCCTGTACCTGCGCATTGTCGATGCCTTTCTTGGACAGAAAAGCCGCCAACCGCGCCTTCAGCCATTCGTCGGCCTTGTCAAACGTCGCGTTGTCGACGATCTGCTCGACTTTCGTCAGTCCGATACGATTCGCGAGCTCGCTTTGCAACCGTACAAGCGTGTGCTCCACCGCACCGCCGTCGATGACGGCGAGGGTGTGCTTCGCGACTTCCTGAAGACGGCGATATTCGTCGGCGTTACTGAGGGCGCCAAGCGCCGACGTCGTGACCGCCGATTCGAGCCACTTCCCGAACGGCGTGCTGAAGAACTGAACGTTGCTCAGGAGTCGTTCCAGATCGGGCTGAAAGGTGCCGAGATCGTTGTCCGCGACGCGCGTGAGTTGTGCGCGGAGCTCCGTCAAGACTGGCAGTTGATGCTCGACGAGCGAGTAAACCGTCGACGCGACTTTGTGCGGCAACTCGTGCCATGCCGCGAGCAATTTGAGCAACTCGGTTCGTGCCGAATCGAAGGTCGTCTTCGCATCGATCCCGGTGACCTTGGTCAGGAAGTCTTCCGCATACCCGACGCCGACACCCGCAAGCAGATCCGAGAGCTTCCGATCCGGGGCCGTCCACGTGTCGAGCTCCTTCAGGATCTGCAGCCCGTGCAGTCCAAACACGCCTTCGATGAACTCGTCGAAGTGATCGGGCAACAGACCGCCGAAGCTGGCCTTGGCGCTCGCGCTGGCAGAGAATGCGAGGTTCAGACCTTTGCGATTCAGCCGGAACAATTGCAATCGAAGCTGGTTGCTGCTCAACGGCCTGGCCAACGCGATCGCGTACTGACCCGACGCCTCGAAGCCGAAGCTCGCTTCGAGCCCAACCTGCACCTTCAGACCGATATCCCCGGACAATTCGCCGACCGTCACAGCCTCGCGTACCCAGTTGAAGTCGTAGCCGTACTGCGCACCCAACTTGAGCGCGATCGATCCGTCGACTTCGGTGACAATCCACGTTCCCCGCGCCAAATCTTCTATCCGGTTGAATTGCGATGGCAGCATCCAGCTATCGAAGACGTCCGCCACTGCGGTCGCCGCCCCCGTCGCATCAGGAATCTGTCTGACGACCGCATAGGCGCCCAAACGGTTGGCTTCCGCACCAAACTTCACCGTCGGTCCGGCGCCAAGGGCGATCGATCCCTTCGCGGCACCCTGGAGGTGGTAGCCCCACCGCAACGCGATGAATCGGTGGCCTGGCTGCTTTTCGATCGCGAGGCCGGCAGCAAGGTCTTCGTTCAGCTGATCACGAGCGAGGAGGGCCGTGATTTCAACGGGCTCGTCGAGGACCGAGAGCCGTTGATACGCATCTGCCTTTCCGCTGAAGGTGACGGTCCCTTTGGGAGACGTGAACGGGATCGTCCGCTCTCCTGATACCTTCACCGATGCCGAATCGAGCGTGATGGGGCCTGACGGGAACGGCGCGTTCGTGGCCAGAGCCGTCAGGGCGGCGGTCCCGGGCTGCGCAACGATTTCGAATGACACATCGGCGCCGATGGGCAAGTGCCGCGTCTTCTTGATCGAGAGACCTTTCGGCAGAGCAAGCGGAATGTGATCAGGCATACATACCCCCGAAGGACGTCGAGTGGCTGAGTGCAGGCACGCTTCGCCGTGGCGGGCCGTTGCGGACCGCACTGCGGGCCGATATTACACCCGCCATTCAGGTTGTTGACTACTCGGCTCTCAGGGCTTCTACAGGATCCACAGATGCGGCGCGCCACGCGGGCACATAGCTGGCGAGCACAGTCGCGGTGAGCAGAACCAACGACACCGCGACGTAGGTCACGGGATCGAGCGGCGTGATCCCGTACAGCAGCGACGACATCAGCCGCGTCAGTCCCGCCGCCGCGCCGAGACCGATCACGACACCGATGCCTGATAGCACGAGGCCGTGACGTACGAACATCCTCTTCAACTCGCCCTGCTGCGCGCCGAGCGCGGCGCGAATCCCGATCTCGCGTCGTCTCTGCGAGACGAGGTAGGAGATCACGCCGTAGATGCCGACGACGCCTAAAAACAGAGCCATCGACGCAGCGATCGCCAGCATGACCAGCGTGAAAGAAGTCCGCGCGAGAGACTGATCGTAGACCTCGCGCATGGTCCGCGGCGACGCGGGCAGATTGGAGTTCACCGACCACACGGCTTGCCGGATCTGGTTCAGAAGGCTTTCCGTGCCGGTGCGCTCGCTGCGGACGATGAAAGCGACCTGGCGTATGACATTCGGCGCCCCTCTAGTGATCAAATAGGCAGACATCGTAGGCCAGTACACGGTCGGGGGTGCCTGCTGGAAAATACCGTTTTCACGGACATCCTGTGCAACACCGATGACTTCATGCCACGGCATATCGGGACGATGGCGGAGGTGCTTGCCGATCGCGGCTGCAGGTGTGCCCCACATCTCCCGGGCAAGATTCTCGGAAATCATGACGACGGGTCTCAGGCCGTAGACTTCAGTCCACGTGATGTCGCGGCCGGCGACCAATCTGGTGCCCGCAGTCCGAAAGAAACCGGGCGAGGCGTACTTGAACGCGCGCACCGGCGGGCCGTCCGACCCGGAATCGGGCCGGTCCTCTGCGACGACGGCGCCGAAGTTCAGGACGCCCAGGTTCGGGCCGTACCCCTCCATGGGCATCGCACTCCCGAACGCCGCCGAGGTCACACCCGGAATCGACGACAGCTTGTCCTGAATGTCGTTCTGCAGTCGCGTCACTCGTTCCGCGTTCGGAACGAGCGATGACGAGACAAATATTCGCAGGATGGCGAGATGCTCGGGTTCGGTGAATCCCGGATCGACGGTGCGCACGGACTCAAATGTGCGAATCATCAATCCGGCGCTCACCAGGAGCACGAGCGCGATCGCCACCTGCACCACCACCAGCACACTGCGGACGCGATGGCGCTCCCGGCTCACGCTCGCAGTACGGCCGATGCTGCTCAGCGCGGCCGAAATGCGCGGGCCCGTGTACTTCAGCGCGGGAATCAATCCGAACAGCAGACCCGACAACAGAGAGAGCGCGGTCGTGAATCCGAGCGTGCGCCAGTCCAATGCGATTTCGTTCAGCCGTGGAAGATTCGCCGGCCCGATGGCCAGTAACACGCGCAAGCCGGCGTACGCGAGTGCGACTCCCAGCACGCCGCCTATCACACCGAGCAGCACGCTTTCGACCAGAAGACCCCACACGATCCGTCCGCGGCTCGCGCCGAGCGCCGCCCGCAGCGACAGCTCCCTCTGCCGCACCTCCGCCCGAACCAGAAGCAGATTCGCCACGTTGGCGCAGGCGATGAGCATCACCAGGCCGATGGTCGCCATCACGACCCACAGCACGTCTGTAATGCCGCCGACCACTTCCTGCTTGAGAGGACGAAGGTCGGGTGCGATTTTCCAGGTCTCGTAAGCTCGCGGATTCGTGCCCGGTCCATCTGACCAGGAGTTCATCCAGATCGGTACGATTCGCGCCAGGTCGGCGTTGGCCTGGGCGATCGTGATTCCCGGCCTGAGCCGAGCGACGCCCTGATAAATGAACGGGGCGAGAGTGGTTCTTTCGCGATCGAAACACAGCGGAAAGATCAGATCCGTTTCGGCATTGACGAACCTGAATCCCCGGGGCATCACACCGACGATTTCCTTCGGGAGCCTGTCTACGATGAGGTTGCGTCCGACGACGGATGGGTCTCCTGCGAAACGACGCTGCCAGTACTCGTAGCTCAGCATCACTCGGGTGTATTGCTTGAACGCGGCCGGGAGCGGCCGCGTGGGTCCCGTCTGGTCGCCGGCAAGGAGCCAGCGGCCGGCGGCGGGCGGAACGTTGAACGCTTGGAGGAGGCCGTCACTGATGCCGATCGCCCGGACTTCTTCCGGGTCTCCCACTTCCGTCACCGTCCCCCTGGTCGCGATCCACACGCCTATCGATTGCAATGTCCGGTTCTGCTCGGCGTAGGTGAGCTGCATCGATGGGGAGAGATTCAGCCCGTCCGTCAAACCCGGAGCGCCAGGCGCGATCTGCCGCAGCGCCACCAATTCCTCTGGCTGCGGATACGACAACGGCTCGAGCAGGACGCTATCGAGCACGGTGAAGACCGCAGCGTTGGCGCCAATGCCGAGCGCGAGCGTCAGCACGACGACCACGGTGAACGTGAGGTTGTGACGCATGACGCGCACGGCGTAGAGCAGATCGCGGCGCAGCGAATCGACGAACATCTCAGTCTCCGCGCAGCACGGTCACCGGGTCGACGCCGGCGGCCCGGCGCGCAGGAATGGTCGACACGAGCAGGGCCACCAGCACGAGAAGAGTCGCGACGAGCATCAACAGCCACGGGTCGCGCGCGCGCACGTTGTAAAGAACGGCGCTCAGAAACGGTGCGAGGACGAAGGCTCCACCGAGCCCGAGGCCGACGCCGACGCCGGAAACGACGAGTCCCTGGCGGAGGACCGCTCGCAGCAGCCTCGACGAGGAGGCGCCGAGCGCGGCGCGAATCCCGAGCTCGCGCCGCCGCAACGCGATCGAGTACGCCAACACGCCGTACATCCCTGTCGCGGCGAGCACCACCGCGGCGATGGAGAACGTACTCATCACAGAGGCTTCGACACGGCCGCTGGCCGCTGACGCCGATTTGCGCTGCTCCAGCGTCCGGACATCCAGTACCGCCTGGCCCTTGTTCAGGCCGAACAATGCCTGTCGAACAGCCGTCTCCAGCGCACTCGGGTCGACCACCGTCCGCACGACCAGATTGGTGAAGTACACCGGACTCTGCTCGTAGGAAGCGTAGGCAATCTCGCTCTCATCGTCGTTCAGAGCACTGATCTTTTCGTTCGCGACGACGCCCACGATCTCCCACGGAATATCCGGGCCACGCTCGGTCTTTCCCGGAACGAGCCGTGGCACGAGCAGGTGCTGGCCGATCGCGTCGCCGTTCGGGAATTGCCGTCGGGCGAGACGTTCGTTCACCACGATGACGGGAACCGCACTGTCAATGTCTCGCGCATCGAGAAATCGCCCCTGCCGCAATGTCATGCCGAGCGCCGAGAAGTAGCTGGGCGTCACGATCTTGATGAAGCCGCTGTTGCGTTGGGCGCGATCGAGCGTCGGACGGTTCGCGACCTGCATGTCCAGGAGATAGAGACAGCAGTTCGTCAGTGGGAGCGAGTTGGTCAATGCGGTGCGCTGCACGCCCGGAATGGAACCGACGGCGGCTTCGATGGATCGAATGTAGGTCTTGAACGCGTCCGGGCTCGTGAATCTGCTGCCAGGCGGAAACCCGGGAAGCGGCAACGTCATCGTGAGCACGTTGCTCGACACAAAGCCCGTCTCGACAGTGACCAACCCGACGAAGCTTCGGATGAGGAGGGCGGACCCGCACAACAGGACGAACGCGAGCGCCACTTCAGCGACGACAAGCGCGTCGAGCACGCGGCGTTTGGCGGCGCTCGGCGTCCCGCTTCGCGTGCCCATGGCGCCGGCGAGGCTCAGGCTCGAGCCTCGAAGTGCAGGCACGACCCCGAACACGATCGCGGTGATGCTCGAGACCACGAGCGCAAAGGCCAGCACACGCGCATCGAGGCGAACGGTCGCTTCGCCTGGAAGAAGCCGTGACGGCACGTTCAGGGTCAGCCATCGGATCGACGCGTACGCGCCTGCAATACCCAGCAGGCTGCCGACCGTCGTCAGGATCGCGTGTTCGATGAGAAGCTGCAGGATCACCCGGCGACGACTCGCGCCGATGGCCGCACGCACGGCCAGTTCAGGACCTCTGGACACCGCCCGCATCAGGACGAGACTCGCCAGGTTCGAACAGCAAATCAGCACGAGCCCACACACCGCCGCCATCAGCGCGAGCAATGAGGTGCGCAGCTGCGGTCCAACGATCACATCCGCGTAGCGCTCGACGGCGATGCCCCAGCCGCGATTGGAATCCGGGTAGTCAGCCGCGATCCGTGTGCCGATGGCATCCATCTGGGCACGCGCCTGCTCCAGTGACACGCCCGGTTTCAGACGCGCGAACGACGCGTTGATCGGCTTGTATCGCCAGATCATGTTGAGCGGCCCGAACGCCAGCGGCCGCCAGAGTTGGGCGCTTCCCGTGTAGAAGGTGCTGTCTGCCGTCTTGTCCGGCGGCATTACTCCAATCACCGTGTATGGCTCGTTATCGAGCTGCACCGTCGAACCGACGAGGCGAGCATCGGCGCCGAACTGCGTGCGCCAGAGTGCGTCACTCAGTACGACCACGTGATCCCGCCCGAGCGTATCTTCGCCTTCGGCAAATGTCCGACCGAGGGCCGCTCTGATGCCGAACACCTTGAAGTAGTCCGCCGTAACACGCCCGACCCGGAGCGCCACCGTTTCCGTCGCGCTGGTCAGCGTGACCAGTCCCATCTGCTGCGCGGCCATCTGCTCGAAGACGGTGTTGTTCGCGCGCCACTCCAAGTACGCAGGCGCCGAAAACCAGGACGTCGCGCCGCTCGGGTTTCGCTCGAGGATCCGCACGATGCGGTCCCCACTCTCGTACGGCAGCGGCTTCAGCAGGACGGCGTCGACGAAGCTGAAGATCGTCGTGGCGGAGGCAATGCCGATCGCCAGGATCATCACGGCGACGACTGAAAACGCAGGACCGCGGGCGAGCACACGGCACCCGTACCGAACGTCCTGCCAGAGCGCGTCAATGACAGGAATGGTGAGTTGATCGCGGTACGCGTCCTGGACCTGAGTCAGTCCACCCATCGCGCGGCGAGCCGCGGCACGGGCGTCGTCAGGGGACAGTCCCTGCGCGCGCGCTTCGGCCTCGAGCGCATCACGGTGGTACTCCAGCTGCGACTCCAGCTCGGTCTCGAGCCGGCGCCGGCGGAACACGTCGATGATGCGGCCCCGCATCATGGCTCGCCTGCCTGCTTGGTAAGAAACTTCGCCATGAGGGCGACCGTCAGTTCCCAGCTCTCGGTTTCCTCGCGAATCTGTCGCCGTCCGCGTGCCGTCAGCTCGTAGAACTTGGCCTTCCGGTTGTTGTCGGAGATGCCCCAGCGGGATTTGATCCAGCGTCGCTGCTCCAGCCGAAGGAGCGCGGGATACAGCGTGCCCTGATTCAGGTCGAGGAGGCCCTCCGACACCTGGAGGATCCGCCTGGCGAGTCCGAGCCCGTGTTGCGGTCCCATCGCGGCCAGCGTCCGCAACACCATGAGATCGAGCGTGCCCTGCAGGACTTCTCTTGACATTCTAGATGAGCATGTCCCGTCTCATTTAGAATGTCAACATGAGTCGCCCCGCCGCGTGCTGGCGGCGTGTGGACTACTGCTTCTCGTAGACGGTGCTCGTCGTGATCCTCTGACCTTGCGGTCCGGTGGCCATGGTGGTCGTGATCATCGTCCGGCCATCGGCCGAGAACCGTACCTCTGATGACGCCGCGACGCGACGATCGACTTTCGCGACGATCGCGTACGAGCCATCGGCGCGTGGCATGTACGCGTAGGTGAGCGCTTCATCGATCCCCTGCACCGGGTAGTCCTGGCCATCGAGCCGGCCGATCCATTCGAGATGAGTCACGCCACCCCGCGGCAGCACCATCTCGTAGATCACCTTCAGGCCATCATCGGCAGGCTCGATGACATAGGTCGCGCGCTTGTATCCAGGCGCTCCGGTGTACGTCGACTTCGCGATGTTCACCGTCCACGTGCCGAACCACACCGGCGGAACCGGAGATCCTGGCGTCTGGGCAACGGTAGTGGCCGGCAGGAACGCCATCATGATGGCGATCATCGCCAGGCGCGCGGGCATTTACCGTGCGGTCGCAGGCGCGGCGGGCTGCCGCAACTCGTCGTAGATCGCGTCGATCAGCATCTCGCCGGTCCAGGACGGCACCGAGTACAGACCGTCGTAATCCAGCGTCGGCCGCATCGCCTTGATCTGCTGCCGCGTCTTCCCCTCGTCGACCCCGAGCTTCACGCGATCGCGGATGATCGTCATCATGTCGCGATACTCGACGACGTCGGCTTCGTTGAGGATGCGGCCGTGTCCGGGGACGACGCGGGTGCCGGCCATCTGATTGAAGCGCGGGACCGTTATCTCGATGACGTCGTTGAGCGCGTCGAGCACGCCCCGGATGCTCCCGCCGCGTTTGTGATCGACGAACGGGTACTGCAGCGTGTTGATGATGTCGCCGGTCGCAACGACGTCCGACTTGCGGAAAAAAGCCATCACATCGGCGTCCGTATGGGCGGACGGAACGTGCAGCATCTCGATCGCTTCGTCGTTGAAGGAGATGGTCTTCGCGCGCGTGAAGAACGTGCTCGTCGGCCACAGCGCGAACGGCTCGATCGGCGTTTCGCCGGTCGGCGCGCTCATGCGATTGAGGAGGTTCTCGTTCGCGAACACGATCGCGCCTTGCGGCCGCAGCGACTGCGGATTGTTGCCTCCACCTGGATTCTCGGTCGCCGTCGATCCGGGCCCCGTCAGCCCGCGCGGCGCCACCGTCGGATTCACCCCCGCGACACCAAGTTTCTCGTTGCCGCCGTAGTGATCCTTGTCCGGCGTCGTGTCGATGATGTAGTTGATCGGACGGTCCGAGATGGCGTGGATCGCCTCGAGGATCTTGTCGCTCATCTCCGCCGTTCCGGCATCGACGAGCAGCACGCCCTCGGCGCCGACCTGTACGGCGATGTTGCTGGGTCCACCGGCGATCATGAAGACGCTGCCCTGGACAGGGAGCACTTCGAGCGGGTTGCCCGACGGCAGCGCAATGCGTCGCGCGCTCGACTGCGGCTGCTCCTGGCTCCGCGACTGGATCATCAGGTCGGTGGGGCTCTGCTGCGCGGACACGCGTGTCAAGACCGCAAGCGACATCGTGAGACACGCCCAGGCGGCCGCGCGGCGCATCATCGCGTGGCTTCCTTGCGGGGCCGCGGCGGCTGCTCGCGTGTGAGCCGCTCGATCGTCTTCATGTATTCGGGATAGACCGACGCCTTCCCGCCGCGTGTCGCTTCGAACGGGAGGCCGAAACGATCCGCGAATTCGATGTGCGTCGTTCCCAACGGCCAATGCGGCACCCAGCCACGTGGTCGATCCGCGAGCTCGTCGACGATCTCGAACGGGATCGCGGGACCGACGTGCTGGTCCTCGGCGAGCACCCAGTTCTGGGTGCGCACCAGCGGCTCGTCGAGGTACACGGGATCGTCGACGATGCTGAGCATCAGCAGGTTGTTGCCGTGACGGACGAAGAACTCGGTCATCACGGCACGGTAGCTGCTCGGCACACCGTTGCGCTGGATGAAGGCCGTCTTCATGTGCGTGGTCGTGACCTTCAGCCCGTTGTCGACCCATTCACCCGTGGAGAAGCCGGCGTAGGTGTGCTCGGCGAACTCGGATGGATGGGGACGGCCATCCATCCAGATCGTGCGGTCGGCGCGACCGAACGTGCCGACCATCGTGTAGGCCATCAGTCGACCGCTGACCGGATCGACGATCTTGGTCCAGCGCACATCCGGCCGTGGCCCGCGCATGAAGTATTGCGCCGGGTGCGGTTTCGCCTGCTGCTCGGGCTGCGACAGGATCGACGCATCCCAGCTGTCCGCCTTCTGCCGTGCGGCCTCGTTGATCGGCAGGCCCGTATAGTCCCCGAGCTCCGCGCCAGGGACGCGATGCGGCTGGTCCTCGTCGGTATGCGCGACCCACTCGCCGGACAAATCCATCTGCGCAGCGGCGGGCGAGGCGACGAGCAGAAGCGCCGCGCCCGCCCACACAAGAAGACGTCGCATGTCACACCTGCGCGGTCTGCGCTCCGGCGGTCACCTTCTGCTCGATCCACCCGCGAACGACCTCGAACACCTGCCTGCGATTGTTCTCGAACATCGCGAAGTGGCTGTTGCCGAGAATGCCGCGATCCTTGAGCGCAATCACTTCCGCGCGCGCGCCCGACTTGACCAGCGCGTCGAGGATCGGTCTGCCATTGCGACCGCCGCGCTCCGACAGCAGATACATGATCGGCATGTTCTTCAGGTTCGGCAGCGTGGTGCCTGCCGCCCCGCCCTGACCGACGAGTGGCGCCGTCGCCCCCTCGAAGGATACGAGCCCCTTGACGAGATTCGGACGCTCGTTCGCAACGATCCACCCGAACGGCCCACCGGCC
>Ga0111539_10008062_pt1 | contig 13425 bp, 13 predicted proteins | sample RhiMethybrSRZTD1_FD_79667 | JGI IMG/M metagenome (GOLD analysis project Ga0111539, IMG submission 79667) | Populus rhizosphere microbial communities from Tennessee, USA - Rhizosphere MetaG P. TD hybrid SRZTD1 (version 2) (version 2) | ecosystem: Host-associated > Plants > Roots > Rhizosphere >...
CGCCGGCTCGACATCGAGGAGCGGACCGTGCTCGGGTTCGTCGACGAGCAGCTCGCGGCCGGCGGGGAGGACCACCTCACGGAAGCGATCGTCGAGGACATCACGCGCCAGCGCGTGGGCGAGATGCGGCAGATCATCTCGACGATCACCCCCGAGCAGTACGAGCTGATCACGCGGGCGCCGGAGGGCACGCTCGTCGTCCAGGGCGGCCCCGGGACCGGCAAGACCGCCGTCGGCCTGCACCGGGCCGCCTGGCTCCTGTACGCCGACCCGCAGCTTTCGCGCGAGGGCGTGCTGGTCGTCGGGCCGAACCGCGTGTTCATCGCCTACATCTCCCAGGTCCTGCCGTCGCTGGGCGAGCAGAGCGTGGACCAGCGGCCGATCGACGCGCTCGTCTCCGGGCGCCCGTGGGCGAGCGGCGAGAGCGAGGAGCTGGCCACGCTGCTCGGCAGCGGCCGGATGGCGGCGCTGCTGTCGCGGCTGTTGTGGGAGAAGGTCGTGCTGCCGGAGGAGACCACGGCGATGGTGGTCGGCCGGGTCGGCGTCGAGGTCACGCCGGAGGAGGTCGCCGAGCTCGTCGGGGAGGCGCAGTCGCGGCGGACCTACCAGGCGGGCCGCGAGCGCTTCCGCGACCGGCTCGCCGATCGGTTGGTGACGCAGGTGATGCAGCGGGCGCGTGGCGGCCACGCCGCCGATCCGGCCGCGGTCGCCTCGGCGGTGCGGCAGACGAAGGAGTACCAGCGGCTCGCCAACCGCTGCTGGCCGCGGCAGACGCCCGAGGCGCTCGTGGCGGCGGTGTTCAAGAACCGCAAGCGGCTGCAGTCGGTGGCCGGCGACCTGCTGTCGGCCGAGGAGATCGACCTGCTGGTCTCCTCCTCGCCCGCCGCGACCCGCGCGGCGATGACCCACAGCGAGTTCGCGCTGCTCGACGAGGCGCACGGGCTGATCGACCCGGAGCTGCGCACGTTCGGGCACGTCGTGGTCGACGAGGCGCAGAATCTCGCGCCGATGGAGCTGCGGATGGTCGTCCGCCGTGCCCGTCGCCAGTCGATCACCGTGCTCGGCGACATCGCGCAGCGGACGGCCGAGTCGCGGCTCAGCACGTGGGAGCGCGTGCTCGGCGACGCGGGCGTGGAGCGACTGGCGATCGAGGAGCTGCTCGTCTCCTACCGGGTGCCGGACGACTTCCTGCAGGTGGCCGCCACGCTGCACCCGGAGGCGGCGGTGCCGAAGGGAGTGCGGCGGGCGACCTGGCCGGCCGTGTCGATCGCGACCGCGACGGTCGGCGAGACCGCGCTGGCGCTGGCCGAGCGCATGGAGGCCGGGGTGGTCGGCAGCGTCGGCGTGATCGTGCCGGCGGAGCTGCACGACGCGGTGGCGGAGGTCTTCGGCGGTCGCGCCCGCGACGTCGAGGAGTCGCTCTCGTCCGGCGTCAACATCGTCGGCCTCGCCGCGATCAAGGGCCTCGAGTTCGACGCTGCCGTGGTGGTCGAGCCCGCGGCGATCCTGCGCGAGCGGCCGGACGGCGGCCGCGGCGGCCTCTACACCGCGCTCACGCGGTCGACCCGCGCGCTGGCCGTCGTCCACGCCGAGCCGCTCCCGGCGGAGCTTGCCGCGGCGCCCGACCTCCGGGCCGTCGCGGACGCCGAAGGCTGGGCCGGCGCACGGCGGTAGCTCATTGCGTCGCTTCGCCGGTGCCGGCGAGGTTGCCGAGCCCGCGGCTGGCCACGTCGGTGCTGACGCCCCAGAGCACGAGGCCGACGAGGTCGAAGATCCCGTCTGAGCCGAACGAGGTCCCCTGGTTGAAGTAGAGCGTCTCGAAGCCCACGATGACGACGCCGATGAGCAGTGCGAGTCCGAGCACGTGTGCGGCCAGGCCAAGCTCGGTGCGGACGGGCGAGATCCAGCGAGCGATCCAGTGCGCAACCGGGTTGCGCTGGCCCGTGCTCGCGGGACCCACCGCCGCCACTTGGGTGGTTGTCGCTGTCTGCTGATCGATCTCGTCGAGGCGTTTCTTCGCCGCGTCGAGGTCCCTCGCTGCCAGCCGCTCTCGTGCCACGGCAAGCGCGTTGAGCAACGTGGTTCGCGTGGCATCGTCAGCAATGCCGGCGATGCGTCCCTCGAGGAGTGCGGCACGCTTGTACTCGTTCAACAGCTCGCCCCCACGGCCTTGCATGAAGGAGCTCAGGCGCCCCAGTAGCACGCCGACAAGCAGCGCCAGGATCGCCCCGAGAGGCTCGTTGCGTACCGTGAAGTCGACTGGCACAGTGACGGGCGCGTCCACGTGCTCGACGGTGAGGCGGACCGTGCCCGTGTAGTGATCCGCCGGCAGCGTTTCGGGGTTGATCCGGATTGCCAGGGACAGCACGTCGCCGTTCTGATCGAACTTCGCGTCGGGGTGCTTGGAGTCGAGCCCGAGGTCGGCGTCGGTGAGCTCGTGCGCCGAGTCCTCTCCGACGCCGGTGACCTGCAGGCCGGTGACCGTGGCGGTCTGGCGGTCTGACACGGAGAACAGAACCGACTGAGCTTTTGCGCCCGCGCTGCCGGGGACGAGCCAGCTCGTGGACTTGCAGCTGAGGCCGCAGTGGGCAAACGCACCGTGGACGCGGTCCTGTGGCGGCAGAGGCGTCAGGACGGGGTGCGCGAGCGCCTGGAGCTCGATGGCAATCTCGTGCACGTCGCCGCGCGCATTGCCTGCTGGGATCAGCTCGAGCGTGCCTTTGTACTCGCCGGGTGTTTCGACGCTGGCGACCGTGACCTTGGCGTCGACGAAGTCGTCCTTCTTCATCGCGGGCACGTCGCTCAGGCTCATCTGCGATCGCTTGATCCGCGTCGTTGGGTCGCCCGTCAGGGTCAGATCCGAGAACAGCGCCCGGATCGAGTCGACGTCCTCGAGCGCGTGCAGGCGCAGAGCGCCGGAGAAGTCCGCATCGTCGCCGATGAAGTCGCTGATGACCAACGGCTGATCGGCCTCATCCACCTCGACCTTCGGGTCGGCGGCGTGGGCGACGCCGGACGTGGCGATCAGCAACGCCGCGGCGGACACCACGATGCCGAAGGATCGTCGGCGGCGCATGTCGGCTCGACTGTACCGGCATTCGGCGACGACGTGTAAGTAATCAGTCCATCTGAGTCCACGGCACCGTCATCGACTCCCCGACCCTGAGCGCCCGCCAGCGGGCGCTGAGCTCGTCGAGCAGCGCGCACACGCGCTCGATTTCGGGCTCCCGCACGGGGCGGTCGCCGCGCTTGAACGCGATCGTCGCCTGGGAGGCGAGTGCTTCGGACCGCTTGAGGTCGTCGCCGTGCTGGCCGGCGAGCCGCAGTCCCCGCTCGCGCAGCTTGCGATCCGCGGTGCCGTCAGCCGGACGTGCGAGGCCCGCGGTTCCGCCCGCCGCCAGCTGCCCGAAGACGCCCATCGGGATGCCGCAGGCGACCTCGACCGCGAGGTGCACCAGATCGTGCGGGATCTCGTCGTCGTAGCCCGGCGCCGGATGCACCGAGAGCTCCCCGACGCTCACGGCATACCGCCGCTCGCCTGTGCGCGTGAACGTCACATCCATGCCGACAAACTAGCCGCGGGTCCGAACCGGATTCGAACCCGCGGCTGAGGTCTGTCGCTACTTCAGGGTCAGGCGCGACGTCGAGCGCCAGCCGTTCCCGTTGCTGTCCTTCGCGTCGATCTGCAGCTTGACGGCATGCTTCTTGGAGGCGTTGGCCATCAGGCGCTTGCCCTTGCCGTTGAGCTTCAGCTGGACGGTCTTCTTCCCGGACTTGATGTTGAACCGGGCGCTGCCGAGCGTCTTGCCGCCGCTGCGCAGCCGCGCGACGCCCTTGCACTTCTTGGTGCCGGCGCACTTGAGCCGCAGGGCGGCGACGCCGTTGTCGGAGACGACCGCGCTCTTCGGCGCCTTCACGCGCAGCAGGCCGCCGATGACGATGTTGCAGTTGCGCAGGAAGTCGCGCCGGTCGACGAGCGCCAGGTCGAGCCCGCTGCCGCAGTCGAGCAGGTCCTCGGCCTTGTCGATCGAGTTGACGATGTCGTGGCCCTTGCCCGCGTTGATGCGGTCCTCGGCGTCGGTGCCGCGGATCCGGTCGTCGTCGCCCTCGCCGTTGAGCTCGGTCTCGATGAGCCCGTTCAGGCCGGCGAAGCCCTTGATGACGTCGTCGCCGTCGTTGGCGTTGAGCCGCAGGAGCTCGGTGGTGCCGATGTCGACGCTGAACGGCGCCGGGTTGGTGCTCGTGCGGTCGAACTGCACGCGCCCGGCGGTGGCGCCCGGCTTGATCGTGAAGCGCTCGGCCGCCGTGGCGCCGTTGATCACGCTGGTGTCGCTGCCGTCGCCGCCGTCGTTGATGTCGTCGTCGTCGCCGCCGTTCCAAGTGATCGTGTCGTTGCCGTTGCCACCGCGGGCGACGTCCTGCGTGCCGGCCGGGTTGTCGTCGGGCACGATCGTGTCGTTGTCGTCGCCGCCGTCGAGGATGTCGGCGCCGTCACCACCGTCGATGTTGTCGAGGCCGGGGCCGCCGTCGACGTCGAGGCTGAACGGGGCGATCGCGCCGATGGAGGTCACGGTGTCATCGCCGGCGTTCATGTTGAGGTCCATGACCTCGGTGGTGGTCATGTCGATGTCGAAGAACCCGGGCGGATTCGGCGTCGGCGGCACACGGGCGAACAGCACGTGGCCGGGCGCGCCGGCGTTGACCGTGAACGTCTCGGACGCGGTCGCGCCGTTGACGCGGCTCGTGTCGGTGCCCTCGCCGCCGTCGTTGTCGTCGTTGTCGTCGCCGCCGTTCCAGATGATCAGGTCGTTGCCGGCCTCGCCGCGCGCGACGTCACGGGTGTTCAGCGGGTTGTCGTCCGGCGTGATCGTGTCGTTGTCCGGCCCGCCCTTGAGGATGTCGGCCGCGTCGCTGCCGTCGATATTGTCCTCGCCGGCGGCGCCGTCGACGTCGAGCTTGAAGCCGAGCGCGTCAAGGCCGGCGTCGGCCGTGACGGTGTCATTGCCGGCGTTCATGTTGAGGTCGAGGACCTCGGATGTGCCGATGTTGAGGAAGAACGGGGCCGGACCCGAGGTCGGGAGCACGCGGTCGAACCGGATACGACCGGCCAGGGTGGCGTCCGGCTTGACCGTGAACGTCTCGGCGACGCCCGCGCCGTTGACCTCGATCGTGTCGACGCCGTCCTCGCCGTTGTTCTCGTCGTCGCCCTCACCGCCGTTCCAGACGATGGTGTCGTTGCCACCGCGGCCGGAGACGATGTCGTTGCCGCGCTGGCCGACGAGACGGTCGGCGTGCTGGCTGCCGGTGATCGTGTCGACGCCGTCGCCCGCGTTGACCAGCACCGACGTCAGGGCGCTGTACTCGGCGGCCACGCCTTCGAGGTTGATCGTGTTGGCGGCGTCGTCGCCGGTGACGGTGATCGACTTGACGTTCTCGCAGTCGACCGTGCCCATGCCGCCGCCGGGATTGGTCGTGTTGGTGCCGTCGGAGAGCTTCACATCACCGCCGACGCAGGTGATCGTGAGCGGGGTTGCGGCGGTGACGGTCGCTGTCAGCGCGCCGGTTCCGGGGTCGAACGCCGAGGTGACGGCCGCGTTCGCGATGCCTGGCAGGGCCAGGAGCGCCATGGTGGCGGCACCGGCGATCAGACCGGTCCGCGCCTTCAAGTTCGTCCTGCTGGATGACAACGTCGCGCTCCTTGGTGTGAGGACTAGGGGTCGCGGAGAAGGACGCGCGGTCCTGCCGATCTATTCCTCGGGTTGTCGCGGCGGCGCGGGGCGCGAATACTCGCTGCATGGCACTGCGACTCGTATTCGGCATCCTCGCCGCCACGTTCATCCCGCTGGGTTTGGTGTTCACGGTGATCGGTCTGACCGCGGACGAGGTGGACAGCGGCAGCCCGGACGCATTCGCGTACACGGGCATCCCGATCCTGCTCGTGGGGCTGGCCCTCGGCGGCGCGTTCCTCGTGCTGTGGCGGAAGGAGCGCGCGCGGCGGGCACGGCGGCGGGCGGGTCTGCGGGCGCAGGCCGAGATCGTCAGCGCGGACGTCAACTGGCACGTCCGGGTGAACGGCCGGCCGTCGCTGAAGCTCACCGTGCGGTTTGCCCCGGCCGGTACGGTCAGCGGCACGTTCCTGGCGGGCGGCGACTACAGCCTGCGTAGCGGCGACGCGATCGAGGTGCTCTACGACCCGGCCGAGCCGGCGAACTTCGAGCCCGCGTCGCTCACGAGCGCTCGCCGCTGAGGCCGAGCACGCCCGCCGCCGCGCGCGCCGCGAGCAGCTCGTCGTGCGGCGCCTGGCCCGCGACCGCGATGACCGTGCCCTCGAGCGCGCCGACGAACGCCTGCGCGACCGTCTTCGCGGGCGGCCCGGGCGGGATGGAGCCGGCACGGCGGCCGGCGGTGATCAGCCGCGCGCAGCGCTTGACGAGGCCGGCCGAGACCTCGTCGAGCGCGCGGGCGATCGGGTGCTCCTGGCCGCTGAACTCGAGCCGCAACGCCATCGCGACGCGCGCCACGTCGCGCCGGCACAGGACGGCGTGCCCGCGGGCGAGCGCGAGCAGGGCCTCGACCGGATCGGCCTCGTGCTTGGCGCGCTCGCCGACTTCCTCCTGCCACGTCCGGTCCGCCCACTCGACGACCGCGAGCGCCAGGTCCTCCTTGTCCTTGAACTGGTGGTAGAGCGCGCCACGGGTGTAGCCCGCCTCGCGCGCCACCTCCTCGAGCACGAGGTTCCCGTAGCCGGAGCGGGAGAGACCTCGCGCCGCCGCCTCGAGCAGCGCGGCGCGCGTGCGGGCGCTGCGTTCGGCCTGCGTCGGACGCTCACTTACATACATACGTGTATGTATGATACTCGGCATGAGGCTTGCACGCACAGCACACACCTCCCAGCCCTGGCGGATCCACGCGATCGCCGGCGACTTCCGGCTCGAAGACGTGTGGGCGCTGCCGACGCCTGGCGGCCATGACGACTTCTCCCGGCTCGTGCTGCTCACGCTGGCGCTCGATCCGGGCGACAGCGCCTCGTGCGCGATCCGCTCGCTGTTCGCGCTGCGGTGGCAGATCGGCAGGCTGCTCGGCTGGGACCGGCCGGACGACGGGCTCGGCACGCGGGTGCCCTCGCTGCGCGATCGCCTGCCGGCCGACCTCCGCGGCACCGCGGCGGAGATGGAGTTCGCCGGCCTGCCGTTCTCGCCGCTGTACCTGACCGACACGGAATTCGCGGCCGAGATCGCCAACCGCACCATGCACGGAATCCTCCACCTCGGGTGGGTCCCGCACGGCGACGGCTACCGCGGCCAGATGGCCGTCCTCGTGAAGCGCAACGGGCTGCTCGGCACCGCCTACATGGCGGCGATCGCGCCGTTCCGCCACCGGATCGTCTACCCGCCCGCGATCCGCGAGCTCGAGCGCGTGTGGCGCCGCGGTTTAGCGTTCGCTGCGTGATCGCGGCGGTCTTCGGTGACGTGCACGCCCATGCGGAGGCGCTCGACGCCGTGCTCGCCGCCGCGGCGGCGAGCGGCGCGGACGAGCTGTGGTCGCTGGGCGACATGGTCGGCCGCGGCCCGGATCCCGAGCACGCGGTGGGGGTGACGCGCGAGCGCTGCGCGGTCGCGCTGATGGGCAACCACGACTACGGCGCGACGGGCTCGGCCGAGCCGGAGCGCTTCGGCGCCGCCGGCTCGGCGGCGGTCCGGTCGATCGAGCTCGCGCGTGACCGGCTGCCGGGCGAGCTCGTCGAGTGGATGCGGTCGCGCAAGCCGGCGGCGCGGCGCGGCGACGTGCAGTGCTGGCACGGCGGCCCGCGCAACGCTGTGCACCAGTACGTCGGGCCGTCGAACGCGGCCGATTGCCTCGCGCTGCAGCGCGGGCGCCTCGGGCTCGTCGCGCACACGCACGTGGCCGCGGCGTGGGTCCAGACGCCGCGCGGCGCGCGTGCCGTGCGGCCGCGGGTCGGCGAACCGCTCGACCTCGCCGACGGCAAGTGGCTGCTCAATCCGGGCGCGGTCGGCGCCCCGGTACCCGGGTTCCGCAGCTGGTGGGACGCGCTCGACACCGAGGCGGCCGACGGCGCGTTCTGGCTGCTCCTCGACCTCGAGCGCCGGGTCGCGACCTGGCAGCGCGCGCCCTACGACCCGGCTCCCGCCCGTGCCCGGGCACGAGCGCTCGACATCGACGACGGGCAAGTTATGATACATTCATAATAGTTATGAGAACGCAAGTGTCGAGCCGCAAGACCACGATCCTGCTCATCTGCTGCATGAGCCTGTTCATCGTGGGGCTCGACGTCACGGCGGTGAACGTCGCGCTGCCCTCGATCGCGCGGGACCTGGATGCGGGAGTGTCGGGCCTGCAGTGGACGGTCGACGCCTACACGGTGGTGCTGGCGAGCCTGCTGATGCTCTCGGGCTCGATCGCCGACCGGTTCGGCCGCAAGCGCGTGTTCATCCTCGGCCTCTCGGTGTTCTCGACCGCGTCGCTGCTGTGCAGCGTGGCGCCGACCATCGAGGCGCTGGTGGCGTTCCGCGTGCTCCAGGCGGTCGGCGGCTCGATGCTCAACCCCGTGGCGATGTCGATCATCACCAACACGTTCACGGATCCGCGCGAGCGCGCGCAGGCCGTGGGCATCTGGGGCGCCGGGTTCGGCATCTCGATGGCGCTCGGGCCGATCCTCGGCGGCGCGCTTGTCACGGTGGTCGACTGGCGGTCGATCTTCTGGATCAACATCCCGGTCGGGCTGGCCGCGATCGCGCTGACGCTGCGGTTCGTCCCCGAGTCGCGGGCGCCGCAGCCGCGGCGGTTCGATCCCGTCGGGCAGGTGCTGATGATCGTGCTGCTGGCGACGCTGACGTTCGCGATCATCGAGGCGCCGGGGCTGGGATGGACCTCGCCGGTGATCGTCGCCGCGTTCGCGGCGGCGGCGGGCGCGCTGCTCGGGCTGCTGCGCTACGAGCCGCGGCGCCGCGAGCCGTTGCTCGACTTGCGATTCTTCCGCTCGATTCCGTTCGCGGGGTCGATCGTCATCTCGGTGTCCGCGTTCGCAGCGTTCGGCGGGTTCCTGTTCCTCAACACGCTCTACCTCCAGCAGGAGCGCGGCCTGTCGCCGGTCGAGGCCGGGTTCGCGACCGTGCCGCTCGCCGCGATGATGGTGGTCGTGTCCCCGCTGTCCGGCCGCATCGTCGGCCGCCGGGGGCCGCGGCTGCCGCTCGCGATCGCCGGCGCGTGCCTGGTGGTCGCCTGCGTGATGCTGACCGGCCTCGGGACGGACACGCCGTTCGCGTTGCTGGTCGTGGCGTACGTGATCTTCGGGATCGGCTTCGGCTTCGTGAACGCGCCGATCACCAACGCCGCGGTGTCCGGGATGCCGCGGGCGCAAGCGGGCGTGGCGGCGGCGACGGCCACGACGTCGCGGCAGGTCGGCCTGGCGCTCGGCGTCGCGATCGCCGGGGCGATCGTCACCTCGCACCTCGCCGGGCCGGCCACGATCTCGTCGGCAAGTCATCCCGCGTGGTGGACGCTGGCGGCCTTCGGCGTGGTCGTGCTGGTGCTGGGGTTCGCCGCGACCTCCCGCCACGCCACCGCCTCGGCCCAGCGGACCGCGGCCGAGCTCAACCCGGAGGCGCTGGTCGCATGAGCGCCGCCCGCGACGCCTGGCTGCTGATGTCCGACCTCGTGCTCGACAACCAGCGCCGGCGCGACGTCGCCGACGCCGTGGGGATGAGCTTCGGCCGCGCCCGCGCGCTGCGGCGCGTCGCCCGGCAGCCGATGTCGATGGGCGAGCTCGCGGCAGCGCTGGAGATCGATCCGCCGAACGCGTCCGCGCTCGTCGCCGATCTCGAGGCGCTCGGCCTCGTGCGCCGGCGCCCGCATCCGACCGACGGCCGGGCGAAGCTGGTCGAGGCGACCCGCAAGGGCAAGCAGCTCGCCCGCCGGGCCGATGAGATCCTCGCCACGCCGCCGGCCGCGCTCAGCGCGCTCGCCGACGACGACCTCGAGACGCTGCGGCGGATCCTCGGCGCGACGCGGCCCTAGAGCCGCCGCACGGCGTCGGCCATGTGGCGGTGCCCGAGCGTCTCGTAGCCGACGACGGTCACCACCGGCGCCAGCATGACGACGAGCAGGCAGACGGGCACGCCCACGCCCGCGGCCGCGAGCACCACGGCGAGGGCGAGCACCGCCGCCGTCGCGGCGACCAGCCACAGGTGGAACGGATCGCCGCTGTGCATGAGCACCGAGTAGACGACGTAGAACGCGAGCGCGAAGATCGCGAACGGGATCACCACGCTGAGGACGACGCCGACGGCGCCGATCTTCGCCTCGTCCGCGAGCCAGTACGCGGCAACGTGCACACCCCCGCCCATCGCGGCCAGCGGCGCGAAGATCGCGAGGTGCCCGTAGCCGAACACGAAGCCGGTGAAGCGTCCCGGCCGGCGGACGAGCGGCTCCACCCAGGGCACCGAGAAGTACATCCACCAGCAGCCGAACGTGAGGCCCACGCCGGCGATCGCCAGCAGCGCCGCATCGACCGTCCAGCCCGCCTCCCCGTGCACGAGCGCGTTGAGCGCGGCGACGGTGCCGAGGATCACCTCGCCGAGCGTGATGATCACGAGCAGGCCGTAACGCTCGGCGATGTGGTGCGGATGCCACGGGGTTCGCGCCCTGCCCTCGGCGATGAACGGACCGGCCATCTCGATCGCGATCAGCGGGAGGAACAGCAGGAACGTCGTGACGACCGGCAGGTCGACGAACACGAGCGTGATCCAGCCGACCTGCGCGATCCCGATGATCGCGATGTACGTGTGGGCGGCGGGGGCGCGTTCGGGGTCGTGCCGGGCGACGAGCGCCCACAGCGGCACGAGCGCCGCGCGCATGATCACGTAGCCGGCGACCATCACGCCGTTGTCGAGCGTGTCGCCGTGGTCGATCGACTCGAACATCGGCTGCAGGCCGAGCGCGACCACGATCACGCCGACCATCTGCACCATCGTGGCCAGCCGGAACAGCCAGTCGTCGGTGTCGTAGCCCGACGCGAACCACGAGTAGCTGACCCACGCCCAGCTCGCCGCGAACGCGGCGAACACGAACCCGGCGGTCCCGGCCAATACGTGGTCGTCGGCCACGAAGTGGGCGAGCTCGTCGGCGGCGACCCCGAACGCGACGACCAGCGTCAGGTCATAGAGCAGCTCGAGCGGCGTCGCGGTGCGGTGTCCCTCGCCCGGATCACGCCCCTGGAACCGGCGCCGGGAGTGGGCTCGCGCGTCCGCCTGCACCGAGGTCATCGCGGGCATTGTGCCGTGCCACGAGCCCGCGCGGGTCGCTCGCAGCCGGCGCTACGTCGAGGTCATTGCACGACCGAGTTGATGATGCGCTGGTCGCGCCCGAGGAAGAAGATGCCCGGCGAGTTCTCGAAGCCGTCGCTTGGGTTGTGGCGCAGGACCGACGAGCGGATCACGAGCACGCCGGTGCGGTCGTTGCTGACGAAGAAGACCGCGCCGCCGCCCTCGCGGGCGTGGTTGCGGGTCATCTTGGTGCCGGCGATCAGGACGCGGAAGTCGTTGCCGTCGGTGTAGATCGCTGCTCCCGAGCCGCCGCCCGGCGTGCCGGGCGTGGCTGGGTTCGCGCCGCGGCCGATCGCCCGGTTGCGCGTGAAGACGCTGTTGTAGATCGCCCACGAGACGCCGATGCTGCTCAGCGCCGCGCCGTTGCTGCAGACGCCCTTCCTGAACGTGCTGCGCACGACCGTGACCGGCCGGCCGTGGTATTGCGACAGCGCGCGAACGGCGGCGCCGCCGAGGTCCGGGCCGGTCGCGTCGCAGCGGTTGCCGACGAACTTCGCGCGGACGATCTTCAGCCGGCCGCCGCGGGCGAAGATCGCACCGCCGCCGCCGCCGTCGAACGTCTCGCCGGTGCTGTCGCCGCGGGCGAGCGTCAGGTTCTGCACGACGAGCCTCGGCGTGGCCTGGTCGTCGCAGTGCGAGGTCGTCCACTTCTGCCGCTGGTCGCAGGTGTTCTGGTAGAGGATCCGGCGCTCGCCGCCGCCGCTGAGGGTGACGAGGCCGCGGCCGTCGAGCACGACCCGCCGGCTGCTGTTGACCACCTTCGCGGTCTTCGTCATCTCGATCCGCACCGGATCCGGGCCGCAGCGGAAGCGGATGATCCCGCCCTTCGCGACCGCGCGCACGACGGCGTTCGACGTGCAGCTGGCCGGCGTGCCGGTGCCCACCCAGCGATCCGGATGGGACGTGTTCACCGCCCGCGCGTTGCGGGGCACTTCGACGGCGGCGGCGGCCGCCGGCGCGGCGAGGACCAAGGCCAGCGGCGCGACGATGAGGACCAGACGCATGCGCGGGCAGGGTAGTCACCTAGACTCGCCGCGATGGCGTTGCATCTCTTCGCGGGGCTGCGTGTCCGGGACTACGCGGCGGCGCGGCCGTGGTACGAGCAGCTGCTCGGCGAGCCGTCGTTCTTCCCGCACGACACCGAGGCGGTGTGGACGGTCGCCGACGACCGGTCGGTCTACATCGTCCAGCACCCGGCTGCGGGGAGCTCGGTCGTGACGCTGTTCGTCGACGACCTCGACGGCGTCGTCGCCGCGATCGCGGAGCGCGGGCTCGAGCCGACCGAGCGCGAGACGTACTCGAACGGGGTGCGCAAGGTCACCTACCGCGACCCTGACGGGAACGAAGTGGGCTTCGGCGGCGCGCCGCTCGAGCAATGAGCTACCGCGTCATCACGCCGCAGGACCAGCCGTGGCACACCCGCCCGCATGCCGACGGCGAGCCGGCGCGCCACGTGACCGAGCTGAGCGAGGTCGCGGGCATGGAGCACGTCCGCGCGAACGTCTGGCGCTACGAGCCGGGCGCCGCGGGCCGCCGCCACCGGCACCCGACGCAGGACGAGACGTTCGTGGTCCTCGCGGGCACGCTGTCGATGTACGTCGGTGAGCCTGCGGAGCGCCGGGACGTGCCGTCAGGGAGCCTCATCCACGTCACCGCCGGCACGCCGCTCCAGAGCGTCAACCACGGCGACGACGACCTGCTCGTCTACGCCCACGGCTGGCCGCCTGAGGACGAGCACGCCGAGCTCCTCGCCTCCGCGGTCTAGTCGAGGATCTTCCAGTACGAGTCCTTGCGGCTGATCTTGCCGTCGGTGAGCTCGAACAGGTCGCACCCGCGCACCTCGATCGGCTCGCCGTTCGCCTGCGTGCCGCGGATCGTCCACTCCGACACGCCGCGATCACCGCAGCTGAAGTGGCGGTCGTCGCCGTAGTGGATGTCGGGAATCCCGTCGAACCGCGCCTGGAACCCCTTCGCCACGGCCTCCTTGCCGACGTGCCGCTGCCCCCTTGGCGTGTCGAACACGCAGTCGTCGGTGAAGAACTCCATGATCGCGTCGACGTCGTGGGCGTTGAACGCGTCGAGC
>Ga0111539_10008065_pt1 | contig 13422 bp, 9 predicted proteins | sample RhiMethybrSRZTD1_FD_79667 | JGI IMG/M metagenome (GOLD analysis project Ga0111539, IMG submission 79667) | Populus rhizosphere microbial communities from Tennessee, USA - Rhizosphere MetaG P. TD hybrid SRZTD1 (version 2) (version 2) | ecosystem: Host-associated > Plants > Roots > Rhizosphere >...
TACAACAGCGTGACGTACCTGTGCAACGGCGCCGTCAGCGCCAACTGGTGGAAGGGCCGCCACAAGGACTGTGATGAGGGCTATGGGGTCATGGACCTGTTCGATGATGGCTCATTCGCCCACGACTACGTCAAATACGGCTGGCAGGCGGCCCCCGCCTGACCCCTTCTCCCGCAACCCAATACCGGGAGACTCGCAATTGACAGGCAGGGGGCTGCCTCGACTCCAACCGGCTCAACGTCCGGCGGTATGATCAATAGCCCTCGGCATCTGTGCCGGACTGTTGTGTATTCCCTGCAGGTCGGCCGCCCTGCGAATGTGCGGCCAGCGCCCCACTCTCCAGAAGGAGCAGGATGATGCTTGCCGCCCGTTTTGCCATTCGTCGCACGCTGCTGATCGCGTGCGGCCTGTCGCTGTCGCTTTCGGCTCTGGCCCTGGCCGCGCCGCCCACCGATGAGCAGATCCAGGCCAAGATCGCTGAACTCTCCAAGTGGCAGCGCGAGGCCAAGCCCGAGGATCGCACCTTCGAGAAGTACCAGGCCAAGGTCCAGGAACTCCTGGCTGATGTCAACGTCGAGGAACTCTCGCTGCCGCAGATCGACACGCTCTCGGACATGTTGACCAACGACCAGGCGAAGGCTGAGGCCGCGAGCAAGCGCCTCGCCACGCTCGCCCAGGACAAGGGCGTCGATGGCGCCACTGCCGCGGTCATCGCCGTCAGCATGTCGATGCGCGACAAGGATGCCCTGACCGGCGCGCTCAAGACGGCGCTGCAACATCCCTCCATCGTCGATGCGGCCAAGACCGAATCCGGCTCGCAGATTTTCACGTTCATCGGCTACGCCGATGATGAAGCCCTCAAGCCCCTCGCCAAAGACGTTCTCAAACTGCAGAACGCCATCACCCCCGACCTGCCGCCGAACGCGCTGCGCGGCACGATGGAATACCTCACCGCGCTCAACGGCCTGGGCGATGCCGTCGACCCCGCCGCCAAGACCGCCATCCGCCACAAGATCAGCGGCCTCTATGCAGCGGCGATCGAGAAGGCCAAGGCCGAGGAGAAGCCCAACAAGCGCATGATCGAGTCGCTGGAGAACAGCGTCGCGTATCTCAACGGCGCAGCCGCCCGCGGCGAACTCATCGATCACAAGGCCCCGGCCGTGACGTTCCTGTGGTCCAGCACGGAGAAGCCCATCACCGGCTTCGAGCAGTTCAAGGGCAAGGTCGTCGTCGTTGATTTCTGGGCTACCTGGTGCGGGCCGTGCATCGCCTCGTTCCCCAAGGTCCACGATCTGCAGGAACGCTACAAGGACTATGACGTGGTGATCCTCGGCGTCACCAGCCCGCAGGGCAAGCACTATCCCGGCGGCGGCGCCCAGCCCATCGATACCGAAGGCAACCCCGAGAAGGAATTCGAACTCATGAAGTCCTTCATGAAGGACAAGGACATGACCTGGGATGTCGCCTTCACCAAGGAGAACGTCTTCAACCCCGAGTTCGGGGTGCGCGGCATCCCGCACGTGGCCATCATCGATCCCGAAGGCATCGTGCGCTTCAACGGCATGCATCCCATGGCCCCGATGACCGAGAAGGCCGAGAAGATCGATGGCCTGCTCAAGAAGGCCGGCAAGGCCACGCCCGGCCCGGTCGAGGAAGAGAAGCCTGAGGCTCCCAAGACCAATGAAGAGAAGGCCGCCGGCGCCGCTATTCCCGCCACGCCGATCAAGAAGGGTGGCTGAACGTCGACGTCGGTCAGTTCGGAATCACATAGCCCCCGGTCATTGACCGGGGGCTTTTTGCAACCACGATACGAGGCCAAATGACCTACCGCGGCGGCCGGACATCGGCGCGCCACAGCGTCACATCCTCGCCTTCCTCGATGGCGCGGCGGAGTTCCTCGGTGAGTTCCACGTTGCGAAGCGGGGCCTGCAGAGGCTTGCGCGAGTTCGTCAGCACCCAGACGCTGCGGCCCCCGCGAACTGCCTCGCGCACCGCGGCGGCCAGGGCGTCCGGCCGCTCATACGAGGGAATCGCGCGGTGCAGGTAGTACTGTTCCTGCTGCCAGTCATCGTGATTGCCAAGCAGGACCAAGTCGGAAGGGCCACCCACGCTGCGGCCGACTTCAAGCGAGAAGTCACGCCGGTTGAAGCGTTCGATGTTCCAGAACGTCGCGCGAAGGCCTGCACAGACCATCAACGCAATGCTGACGATGCCCGTGATGATCAGGCCGCGCGCCGCCGATTCACGGGCACGCGGCCGGGCCAGGAGGATCACCGCGGCGATCGCAGCGATCGCGCCCAGAATCGTCATCGTCAGCACGCTGGGCTGCAGCAGCGCGGGCTTGCCCCCATGCAGGTAGATCAGGATGAGCGGCCCTGCCGCGATGTGCATCAGCACGATCGCGCGCCAGACCAGCACGCGGCTGCGCTCCAGCAACGCCTCGCCGATGGCCAGCGCGCTCCACGCCATCAGCACGCTGAGCGGAGCCATCACCGGCAGCAGGTAATACCAGCGGCGATTGAGCGAGAGATGCAGCGAGGCGATGGTGATCGCGCAAAGCCACCACAGCAGGCGCGAGCCGCGCGTCATGCGTATTTCCCTGATCCATGGCGAGGCGAGCCCCGCCACATAGAGCACGACCCACGGCACCAGCAGCACGATGATCCGATAGAAGTAGTACGGATCGATGATGCGCGTGAGCGGCTTGCCCTCGACCTGGAAGATGCGGCCGATGGTTTCGCGACTCATGCGATCGCCCGCGCCTTCGACGCCTGTCCACATGATGATGAACCACCACAGCGCGACGGCGGCGACGATGACCAGGCCGCTGAAGGGCCGAAGCGTGCGCAGGATGTGGCGCTTCTCGCCCATTGCAGTCATGCCGATAGCCCATGTCGCGAGCATGATCAGCGGCATCTGCGGCCCCTTGGTCAGGACCGCAAGTCCCATCATGATCCAGCCCAGCGCGGGCCAGGCGAAGCGCGCGGCGGCGGAGGGTGGAGCGGGGGCTTCGTTTGCAGTGTCGTGCATGCTCCACGACTTGGCGAAGCACGCCAGCCCCGCGGTGCAGAACATCGCATACAGGAGTTCGGGCCGCGCGCTGTGGGTGTAGGTGAGGAAGCCGGTGCCGCCGATCAGCAGCAGCGCGCCGATGAATCCAATCGTGCGGCCGCACAGGATGGTTCCAAGGGCGAGGGTGGCGAGCGCCCACAGCACGCCGCCAATGATCGAGGGCACGCGGGCTTCCCATTCGCAGATGATGTGATCGCGATTGCCGGCCCCCCCAACATCGACAAGCATCGTGGCCCAGTAGGCCAGCGGCGGCTTGGCGGTGCGCGGCTCGCCGTTGAAGTACGGCACGATCACGCTGCCGCGCTGCAGCATTTCCTCGGCGGCGCGCGCGACGAAGACCTCGTGATCATCGAGCGGCAGCCGTGAACCGTTGCCCGCAACGCCGACGACGAGCGCCGCGAGCGCGACAATCAGTCTAGGCAGAATCCGCTTCATGGGCCGATCTTCGACAGGCCGTTCATGTAGGGCCGCAGGGCTTCGGGCACGGTGACGGTGCCGTCGGCGTTCTGATACATCTCGAGAATCGGGATGAGGATGCGCGGCGCCGCGAGCACGGTGTTGTTCAGCGAGTGGCAGAACACCGTCTGGCCCTTCTCATCCTTGTATCGCATGTTGAGGCGGCGGCACTGGAAGTCGTAGAGGCGCGAGGCCGAGTGTGTTTCGCCGTACGCGCCGGTCGGGCGCTTGTCGGGGCCGTCGGGACCGCGGCCGGGCATCCAGCATTCGATGTCGACCATGTCGGCGTTCTTGGGACCGAGATCGCCCGTGCAGCATTGCAGCAGGCGATACGGCAATTCGAGTTTCTGCAGAAGCGCTTCGACGATGCCGATCATCGTCTTGTGCCACCGCCGCGACTCGGCTTCATCGGCGCGGCAGATGACGACCTGCTCGACCTTGTCGAACTGGTGAATGCGATAGAGGCCGGCGGTGTCCTTGCCCGCTGCGCCGGCTTCGCGCCTGAAGCACGACGAGACAGTGGCGTACTTCAGCGGCAGCGTCGCGGCATCGAGAATCTCATCCTGGTGGAAGCCCATGAGTCCGACTTCGCCGGTGCCGGTCAGGAAGAGGTCCTTGCCGCCGCTCTCGCGGCGCGACTCCTCGATGTGATACGCCTGCTCGCGTCCGGCGGGGAAGAATCCGGTGCCGACCATGCACTCTTCGCGCACGATGACCGGCACGCTCATGGGCTGGAAGCCGTGCTCGCTGGTGATGAGGTCGAACGCGAATCGCAGGGCCGCCTGGTGCAGGCGCATGCCCGCGCCGGTGAGCACGTAATGGCGCGTACCGGAAATCTTCACGCCGCGCTCGAAATCGACGAGCTTGAGGTCGCGCACAAGTTCGAGGTGAGTCTTGGGCCTGAAGCCCTTGTTCTTCTCAAAGGGGACTGATGGATCGAACCAGGCTGGACTCCATCGTCGCATCTCGACGTTGTCATCCGCAGTAGCGCCCTTGGGCACATCCGGATCAGGGGGCAGCGGAACTTTCAGAAGCAGCGCATTGATGTCGGGCTCCAGCGCCTGCATTCGCTGATCGAAGGTCTGCACCTCCGCCTTGAGTCTCGCCGGCCTCTGCTCGAGGTCACGAATTTGCGCATCGAGCGCTTCGCGCGCCGCGCCTTGGGCGGCCTTCGCCTGGCCTTTCAACTTGCCGATCTGCGGGCCGATCTCCTTGCTGATGCGATTCTGCTCGGCCTTGCGCTCCTCCATCTGCGTCTTCAGTGCGCGCATCTCGGCGTCGAATTGCACGAGGCGATCGATGTCGACCGCGATGCCCTTGTCGCGCGCACCCCGCTTGAACTTCTCGGGGTCGGCGCGCAGTTGTTTCAGATCGATCATGGCGGTGATGGTAACGAGGTCAATGCCGTGCGTGGCAGGTTGGCGACCTACGCGCCGCGATCGCGGTACGTCGGCGGCGCGGCCCAGCGCATCTTCTGCAGGAGAATCTGCCAGTACGTGCTGGAGGGATTGGCCACGAACCGCGCGCGGTCGCCGTCACGCCGCACCCGAATGCGCTGGCCCTTGCGCAGCGGCACGAGCGCCTGGCCATCGATCACCAGTGTCGTGCCGGCATTGGCGCGAACCACCTGCACCTCGATGCCGCCGCCTGTGCCCACGACAATCGGCCGGAACGCCAGGCTGTGTGCGGCGATCGGCGTGATAATGATGGCATCGAGCGTCGGCTGTACGATTGGTCCGCCGGCCGAGACGTTGTACGCCGTCGAACCGATCGGCGTGGCGACGATCACTCCGTCGCCGGTCAGGGTCGGGCCGTCGTTGCCGTTGATCGAGATCTCCAGTTCGATCATGCGATAGGGGGGCCCGGCGGTCACGACGCAATCATTGATCGCCTTTTCGCTCGCAAGAACTCCTCCCTGCGCATCGAGCACCTCGACCTCGAGAATCAGGTGTTCGTGAATCGGCGGCTGCGGTCCGAATACGACAGTCGCGTGGCGGCGCAAACTATCCATGTCGAACTCCGCCAGCACGCCAAGCCGGCCGAAATTGACGCCGACCAGCGGGATTCTCCAGCCGGCCAGCCGCCGCGCCTGAGAGAGCATGGTGCCGTCGCCGCCCAGCGCCACCGCCAGGTCGGCCTGGGGATGATTGGGCAGCGGCCCGTCGTCAGCGTCGATCTCACCGGCGATCGTCGCATGGGCGCGCACGAGGTGATCGACGCTTTCGATCATCGCAGCCACCTCGGGCCGCGAACGGTTGGCGATCAGCAGAACGCGCGGCTTTGAGGCGGCGGGCATTGTCCGATTGTAGAGGAACGCACTCGCCTGGCCGACCGGCTACGCCACCAGCCCCTTCGTCAGGCGCATGAACGCGGTTTCGAGATTCACCTGCTCGGGCATCATGCTGCTGACGCGGAAGCCCTGGGCGATGAGACGGCTCGGCAATTCCGAGATCACCAGCCCACTGGACGGATCGATCGTCACATCGATGCGATGCGAGCCGTTGTGGGCCGCGATGTCGACTTTGGTGATGCCCTTGACCGTCGCCAGCAGCTTCGCCGCCGCCTCGGCACGGTCGTCCACGCTGATGTGCACGACCTGGCCCATGCTCGCGCGTCGCATGATCTCATCGACCGAGCCTGAGAAGAGCAATTCGCCCTGCTCGATGATGCCGACCATGTTGCACAGTTCCGCCAGTTCATGAAGGATGTGCGAAGAGATGATGATGGTCTTGCCCATCCGCCGCAGTTCCTTGAGCAACTCGCGGATCTCGATGCGGGCGCGCGGGTCAAGGCCCGAGGCCGGCTCGTCCAGCAGCAGCACCTTGGGATCGTGCAGCAGCACGCGCGCGATCGACAGTCTCTGCTTCATGCCGCGCGATAAGCCGTTCACCTCGGCATTGGCCTTGTAGTTCAGGTCCGTCAGGTCCAGCACGTCCTTGACTACCTGGTTGCGCTGCACGCCGTGGATGTCGTAGCACGCCGCGAAGAACTCCAGGTACTCGGTCACGACCATGTCGTCGTAGGCGCCCATGAAGTCGGGCACGTAGCCGATGATCGGGCGGATCTGCGGGTTCTGGTAGCCGATGACCTTGCCGTCGATGCGAGCCTCGCCCCACGTGGGCTTGAGCAGCGTCGCCAGGATCTTGATCGTCGTCGTCTTGCCCGCGCCGTTGGGGCCGATGAACCCGAAGCACGCACCCTGATCAATCGTGAGATTGAGGTTGTTCAGCGCGACCAGTTCGCCGTACTTCTTGGTCAGGTTGATCGTTTCGATCATCGGCATGGGTATCAGAACGTCCGCGGGGGATCGTAGGCCTTTGTGGGAATCGTGATTGAGGACTTGCGACCGTGATTTGACGCTGCCGGCGCGGCTTGTGTTCGGCGGCGCACCGCCGACGCAGCCGTCCAATCGTAAATGGTCAATCGCCGCTCCTCAATTGCCTATTGCTCGCTGTCGGCCGTCGCATTGCTCCGGAAGGCGATGTCCTCATCCAGCGGCAGCGGGTAGATCCACCGCACCATCGTCAGGCCCGTGCTGGATGGCGGCTCGTCGCTGCCGTCGACCCGCAGCGGCACAGGCGACGGAACGCCTTCGAGGAACCCCATCACGATCACGCATGGCCGCGTGAACCACGGCGAAAGGTCGAGTTCGCGGCCGATCTCGCGATGAAACGTCGTCGTCGAGGGGTCCATCGACGTCTCGCGCGGGTTCTTGATGTACTTCGGTGGATCAAGCTGGTTGAAGATCGACAGCATGATCATGTAGCGCCGCTGCTCCGCCGGATTCACGGACTGGTTCTCGGGGGCCGCGATCAGCGAGTTGTTCTCGAAAGGCTGAATGTAGCGCAGCGAAATGCCCGTGGTGAGCGGGCTCTTCTGTCTCGTCCACTGTGTGGCGAAGTCGAAGGCCACGTTGGGAGACCAGTCGAAATCAGCGGGCAGGCTCACGATCTCACCCGTGTTGCTCATGCTGCCGGAATCGTTTCGAGTCACCCACTGCTGCTCGATGATCTCGTTCGAAGTGTTCACATCGCGCTGGTATCGGCGATTGGCGAGGCGATTGTTCTTCACCCAGATGATAACCACATCCGTCAGCCGGCCCGGCAGTTCGTTGATGATCCGGCCGCTGAGCGACTCCTCGTTGCCCGAAGCGTTCTTGACCACCTGGAGCGGATTGCTGGGATCAACGCGCAGCAGGCCGCCCCACCTGGCATCCACGCCCCCCATCCAGTTCACCTGCAGCCGCGTCGTCGTCGAGCGTGAGGGCAGAAACGACGTCGCGAAGTTCCGCGCCACATCCACGCGATAGACGTCGGTGTTGGGGAACGGCGCGGCGCTGTCCCCCGGCGGGGTCCACGAAGTCAGCAGGTCGCGATGATCCTTGGCCGACGCGGCCGACACCTCCGTCGCGCCGTAGCGGGGCAGGTACAGAGAGAAGAAACTCAGGGCACGCTGGTACTGCTCCTCGGTGCTGGTGGAGTCCGACGGCCGCGCAATGTGATCGAGCACGGTCACGTGCTGCAGTTCCTGACTCTTGGGAATCAGCCCAACGCTGCCCCACGCGACGAGGGTGAACACAGCCGCGATGAGCGCGAAGGCCACCCACGCGTGCCGCGACAGTTTGTACTGACGCAGAAGGAAGAAACTCACCAGGCCCACGACCCAGTAGGCGACGAACAGCAGGAACGCCAGCAGCAGGCCAATCCCCGCCGTCGTCTGCATGCTGATGCCCGTCGAGAACAGCATGCCCGAGCCCATGTTGCGATCGGTGTCATTGAGACTCTTCGCCAGCGTCTCCGCCTTCTCGGCCGCCTGAAGGTCGGTGAGGGTTGGCGTATCAGCACGCCGACCGAGGATGCGGCTCCAGAACACATCAGCCTGCGGCAGGCCGACGCTGCCAAGCCGCCCATCCGCCAGGTCGATGCCGACCACCGTCACGCGCCCGAAGCCCACGCGCTTCTGCACCGCCACGACTCTGCCATCGTTCAGCGCCCACACCGGCTCGTAGCCGTTGTCGATGACGTTGAACCCGCCCAGGCCGGCCCCCAGATCCTTGAACACGCGGATGCTGAACTGTGGCTCGGCCCGGTTGCCGATCAGCAGCCGCACGTTCTGCGTCTTGCACATCACCGGCAGCAGTGCGCTCAGCGGCACGCCTTCATCGCGCCGCGGCACCACTCCTGCCGTCCTGCACGGCAGCAAGTCCTCCAATTGCGTCTGCCCGGGCGCTCCCAGTCCCCACGGATTGCCCGCCGATGGCAGCGAGATGATCAGGTGGCCGCCGCGCTGCACGTATTCGCGCAGTGCGTCTGCCTGGTCGATGCTCAGATCGATCGGCGGCACGTTGTCGCCCGCCCACGCAATGGCTTCGCATGCCATCAGGCCGTACCAGCGATCGGGCATCTGCGCGGGCTTCAGGCCGGAGGCGACGCGCGTGTCTTCGTGGCCGGAGATCGGCCGGGGGATGCGAAGTCCGCTCTGCGCGGTGTAATCGTCGAGGCCCAGCCGCTTGTCGCCGATCACCGCGATCATGGCCACCGGCAGATCGACGTGCTGGGCCTGGGCATCGGGCGGCGAGAAGCGCTTGCCGCCGAGTTCGCCGCGCCGCTCGCCATCCTTCTCCTCGAACACGCGCACCGTCCACACGCTGGAGAGGTTGTCATTGGGCGAGAGCGGGGCGTACAGCCAGGCGAAACTCGACTGGCCGGGCGAAAGCGTGAGCGAGCGACCGTACTCGCCGATGTCGCCATCGCCGTTGGGCACCTGCCACTGCACCCACACGCCGGTGGGCTCGGCGAGGTTGCTGGTGAGTTTGACGCGCATGGGGACGATGCCGCCGCCGCGGAATCCGCCGAATCCGAACTGGTCGATCTCGACATCCACGCCGCTCTGGGCACGGGCCAGCGCGGGCGACAGAGCGAGCACGACAAGCGCGCCAGCGTGAGTGAGCATGGTCTTGAGCCGCCCGGTGCAGTGCACGGCAACAGTGTAGCAGGCAGGATGCGCGTGGCGTCATGACACGGTCGAGAACGCCTCCAGCATCGCAGCGTGGCTCTTGATGCCCATCTCGTAGCACTTGAGTTCGAACTTCTCGTTGGGCGAGTGCACGCGGTCATCATCCAGGCCGAAGCCCACCAGCAGCGAATCGAAGCCGAGGATGCGCTGCACACTGCCCACCAGCGGGATCGAACCGCCCGTGCCGATGAGCACCGGCTGCTTGGTGAACACCGAGCGCAACCCTTCAAGAGCCGCCTCCAGCCACGGCGATTCGGTAGGCACGCGGATGGCCGGGCTGCAGCCATGCTCGTGGATTTCCCAGCGGCAGTCGGGCGGCGTGCGCTTCTTCAGGAACGCGATCAGGTTCTTCATCACCTTCTTCGGATCCTGGCCGTGCACGAGCCGGCAGCTGATCTTGGCGCTGGCGGATGAGCCGATGACGGTCTTGGCGCCCTTGCCGGTGTATCCGCCGAAGATGCCGTTGATCTCGCACGTGGGCCGGCTCCAGATGCGTTCCAGTGTCGTTCGGCCCCTCTCGCCGTAGGGAGTCTTCATGCCCGCTTCGCCGAGGAATTGCTTCTCGTTGAACTTCAGGCTCTTCCACATCTTCTTCTCGGCGGCGGAGAGTTCCTTGATGCCGCTGTAGAAGCCGGGGATCTGCACCTTGCGGTTCTTGTCGTGCAGTTGTGCGATGACGCCGCACAGCGCGGTGGCGGGATTGACCAGCGAGCCGCCGAACATGCCCGAGTGCAGATCGGCCGACGGGCCGTGCAGCGTGGCTTCGATGTAGACGAGGCCGCGCAGCATGTACGTGACAGCGGGGGTGTTGATATCCCACATGCTCGTGTCGCTGACGATGCAGACATCGGCCTGCAATTCCTTCTTGTTGGCCTTGAGGAAGGGATCGAGGCTTGGGCTTCCGGATTCTTCCTCGCCTTCAAGGAAGACGGTGACGTTGACCGGCAGCGAGCCGCGCGCCTTCATCCACGCGCGAAAGGCCTCGATGAAGAGCATGACCTGGCCCTTGTCATCGACCGCGCCGCGGGCCACGATGCGCTTGCCGCGCGGGCCTTCAACAATTGCTGGTTCGAACGGCGGCGACTTCCACAGGTCGAGCGGGTCCGGCGGCTGCACGTCGTAGTGGCCGTAATAGAGAAGATGCGGCGTCTTGCCATTGGAGCCGTTCGTGCGGTAGTGGGCCACGACCATCGGGTGGCCCGTCGTGTCGCGCAACGAAGCGTCGAAGCCGATCGACTTCAACTGATCGGTACACCACTGGCCGGCAGCGCGTGTCTGCTTGTTGAAGGCCGGATCGGTGGAAACGCTGGGAATGCGCAGCAGATCGCACAGGCGCGAGACGGAACTGTCGAAGTCGGCATCGACCTGCGCGAGGATTGGCTGGAGCGTGGCGGACGGAGCGGGATTCTTGGCCATGCCGCCGATGATACGGGATCGCGCTGCGGATCGACCGGCTGTACCCACGTTCAAGACTGATGAAGAATTGTCGTCGCTACACCGCCATGACCGCTGACGCGAGGTAGGCGATCGCGAGCATGCCCAGCAAGGCGATGAAGAGGAAGGCCAGCCAGCGATGAATGAGGCGTTCGCCGCGGCTGGGGTGCTCTTGCTCCTCGATGATCTCGATGCGCGGCTGCGCCAGTGCCGGCGACCCGAGCAGGCCTTCCATTTCCGCGTAACTTCGCGGCGGACGACGCCGCAGATCGCAGCCGCATCGCGGGCATCGCGCAGGCGCGGATGTGGCTGAGATTCGATTGATAGACGGGCCCTCGAAGCCGCAACTCACGCAGCGGCGCGTGAGCAGGCGCCGATCGACCGTGGTTCGAACGTTGCTGATCATGGCCGGAAAACAGCGTATCACGGATCGCCGCCAAGCCAAGGGGTTTCTGGTGGTCGTGGAAAGAATTCCTGACGCGCGAGGATGCGAATCCTTTCCGATTCCGGGGCGCTGTATGCGATTTTCGGGCGTGCAATCGAGCGACGGCCTCTGGCCGCGGGCGTCTGGCACGAGCTATGCTGGTGATCACGCCAGATTGACACGATCTCGACGGAGAAGATCACGACCATGAAGTCAACAACTGTCGCGTTGCTTGCAGTGCCATCCCTGTTCGTCAGCCATGCCGAGGCACAGCGCGCCTTTGAAGTCTCAGAAGATGGCCGGCAAACCGTCACCCTCCAGCCCGGCGCATCGGATGATGGCGGCATCGCCGGTGGCGGCGCCGGACATCCCTTCGGCACGGCGCCCGACTGGTTCAATGACCTCCGCCGCCCGGTCGCTGGTCTCCAGATCGTCGACATGAACGGCGATGGCCACAACGACCTCGTCGTGGGCTGCTTCTTCTCCTCCGGCTGCTGCCCGGCATACACCGACTGGCGGAACCTCATCTATTACAACACTGGAACGGCGCTGGAGGCGCAACCCTCCTGGATTTCCACCGATCAGGTTCACACCAACGACGTCCAGGTCGGCGACATCAACGGCGACGGCTTCCTCGACATCTTCTCCGCCAACGGCGGGTTCCAGCATTCACCGTCGGTGATCTACTTCGGCAGCGCCACCGGCCCGAGCACCTCGCCGGGATGGTCCTCCGTCGTTTCGCCCTCGACGTGGGCGACCAGCGCCGCGCTGGCCGATTTCGACCACGACGGCGATCTCGATGTTGTCACCACCAATCAAAGCGGCATCACCGGCGACAACTTTCGCCCGATCTACATCTACTACAACAACGGCGGCACCCTTGCACAAACCCCGGTCGCGCTTGGTACAGAGCAAAGCATCCAGTCCGATTGTGCCTTCGGCGACTACGACAATGACGGTTGGGAAGACCTTGCCGTCAGCAAGTGGACCAACGGCTTCCAGAGCGGAATCTACAGGAACATCAATGGCGTGATTCAACCAACGCAGATCTGGACGCGCGGCGTATCCGAGACTGACAAGGGCGTGACTTGGGGCGATGTCGATGGCAACGGCTGGCTCGACCTTGTGATCGGCGCCAATGATCCGAGCGGCGCGCCGGTCACCGGCTCGCGACTCTTCAGCAACACCGCCGGCGTGCTCGCGCAAACCTGGGCATCGCAGCCGCCGTTCGAGAGCCATTCGGAACAGGCCTTCGCTGATCTCGATGGCGATGGCGATCTCGACTTTGCCGAAGTGCACTTTGGCGACGGCCGCGCGCACGTGTACCTGAACGACAACGGCGTCCTTTCGACCACGCCATCGTGGACTTACGATGCGACGACAGTCGCCAATGCCCTCGCCTTCGGCGATCTCAACGGCGACAAGATTCCCGACCTCGCCGTGGGCTACTCCGGCGACATCTCCATCCGCGTCTTCTACGGCATCCCGCCCGCGTGCGTCGCCGACCTCGATGGCTCCGGCAGTGTCGATGTCAACGATCTTCTCGCGGTCGTCACCAACTGGGGCGCGTGCACCACACCGCCGCCGAACTGCCCCGGCGACGTGGATGACAGCGGCAGCGTTGATGTCAACGATCTGCTGGCGGTCATCACGACCTGGGGTGATTGTCCGTGACGACTCCATCCACTGCGAAATGAAACCTCAAGCCCAGCGACAGGCGCCTTGGGCTTGTTCTTGCTCAGGGTTCATTCCAATCCAAGGCACTTCTTGTGCTCGCCTTCGGTCGCGCAGGTGACCTTGCCGTCTTTCACCGCGATGACCAGCGGCGTGGTGATGATCCAGTTGGGGCCCAGCGGCAGATCGAGCAACTCGGCCTTCAGGAGCGTCTCGACGTGAGGCGGCATCGGCCAGCCGGCCGGATCTGTCAGCAGCGTGCGGCTCGCAGGCACCTGCACGAGCGTGATCAAACCATCAAGTGGAGTCAGCAGGTCCTCATCGAGCATCTGCTTGCAGTGCTCGCA
>Ga0111539_10008067_pt1 | contig 13420 bp, 13 predicted proteins | sample RhiMethybrSRZTD1_FD_79667 | JGI IMG/M metagenome (GOLD analysis project Ga0111539, IMG submission 79667) | Populus rhizosphere microbial communities from Tennessee, USA - Rhizosphere MetaG P. TD hybrid SRZTD1 (version 2) (version 2) | ecosystem: Host-associated > Plants > Roots > Rhizosphere >...
CGCCACCGTGGTCAGCGCGAGGCGCCGTCCCGTCATCGCGCGCTGGACGTCGGTCACCGACGCCTCGTCGCGCGACCACAGCACGTGCATGACGGCCAGTTGCCGCGCGGTCAGGCGAGGCGGCGCCGCGGCCCTTCGTGGCATGCCTAATACTACACCCGTAGGAGACGGACCGCGTCACAAGGCGACGCTCCGTTCGAGAGGCAGGCTCAAGGTCAACACTGACGGCTCAGTTGCCTCTACTTCGACACGCCTTACGTGACGGCGACGATTGTGATGGGACTGTGATACGTGGGGCTCAAACCCTGCGAGATGTCGCGCCGAAGCGGCTCCGCCGCGAAGGCGGACAACCACTCGGACATCTCTTTGTTTAGATTCGACACTTACACAGCCATGATCGCGTCGAGGTTTTGTCGATTGTGAAACATCTCCAAATCTCTCGAAATCACTTACGGCGATTTCAAGTTTACCGGCCAACAGTGCTCTGGCGGTTGGCGCCAGAGAGGAATTTCGACCATCGAGCGCGACAACTCGCTTTCGTCGCGCCTAGGGTCGGGCGGGATTCATGGCACTACGACTACACGTCCGCGCTGGTGGGGCGCTTCGACTCGCTCGTGGGCGGTCGCGATCTCGCCAATCGGAAACTGCTCGGCGATCGGCATGCCGTCCCATCCTGCGACGAGGGCATCGTTGGCCGCGCGTGCCGCAGCCTCTCTATCCGCGCGCGTGAAGTCGTCGCTGCCCAGAAAGTCCACTCGAATGTTTTTGAAGAGCAGCGGCCAGAACGGGATGTCCGGTGCGTCAACGTTAGTCGCGTAGGTGGCGATCGAGCCACGAATAGCGAGCATCTCCGTGTCAGCCGCGATATTCGCACCGAACGCAACTTCGACGATATGGTTGACGCCGTGCGGCGCCAAGGCGAGAACCTGCGGAACGAGGTCGGGACCCAAACGCACGATGTGATGTGCACCGGCGTTCCGTGCGGTCGCGGCGTCCGCGGCGGTGCGGACCGTCGCAATCACTGTCGCGCCCGCACGACGAGCGAATTGAACGGCGCAGAGCCCAACTGCACCAGCCCCGCCCTGTACCAGGACGGTCTGCCCATCGACCAGGTCCGCCATCTGCACGCAGCGATGTGCGGTGATGACCGGAATGCCAAGGCACGCACCCTGCTCGAACGAGACGTTGTCGGGCAACGGCACGGCTTGTGAAGTTGGCACGACCGTGAACTCTGCGGCGGTGCCGAATGGCCGATAGGATTGCGCGCCGTAGCACCATACGCGGCGTCCGATCGAGTCAGCGGCCACGCCCGCTCCCACCAGATCGATGACTCCCGCACCGTCGCTGTGCGGGATCACGCGCGGATACGGCATCCCATATCCGAAGGCGTCCTGTCGCTTCTTGATGTCACCGGGATTGATGCCGGATGCGGCGATGCGTATCCGTACTTCATCCGGCCCGGGTGTCGGATCGGCCATGGTGCCGACCTGCAACACGTCCCGTGCCGGACCTTGACGTTCGTACCACGCCGCGCGCATGCCGGCGACCTACTTGCTCCAAGGCGGGACGATGCCGTTGCCCACTACGGAAGTCCCTTCATGAAAAGACCCGCCCCGACTCGTGCCGCATCCGTTCCTGCGACCGGATGCAGATAGTTCCGCTTCCGTTGGTCCATCTCGATGGGAACCGGTTGATTAGTAACCTTGCTTCCCACCATTTCCATGAAGTTCGGATCGATCGCGACATATCCGAGGGTCGCTCCAGTACCGGACCCGGCAAGATTGAGATTCTTGCCGAAATGGCTGTTCACGATCTTGTAGTGAATCAGTTCGCCGGGCGGTATGGGGCCACGCCCCCCGCCACCGGCGCCACGCCCACCTGCACCTCCACGTGCTGCACCTGCACGTCCCTCGGCCGCCGCGTCGGCTACAGCGCCACCGCGCGACGGTAAATCCGACTGCGTGCCGTCCGGATTGTAGAGAAAGGGCGGAGCCGCCGCCGCATTTTGATAGGTCCAGGCGTAACGGCAGTCATCCACAATATTGTTCTCGAACTTGAAGTCAGCCGAGATACTGGCAGTCCAGAGGCCGCTTCCATAGCAGCCGGTGATGATGCAGTTCCGCATAGCATGGCCCTTGCTGCCGCCCTGCCAGTACACAACCGTGATCTTGTTCTCACGGAAGATAGTGTGGTGAATATCTATCCCGTTGCCGTTTGCGATAATCGCAACGTGAATGGGATTGGTGACCAGATCTCCGAGGAACATGCAGTGGCCGATTTCCAAGTCCTCGAGTTCCCGGCTATTCCGATTGATGCCATAGAGACGCCGTTCGATGCCCGGCCTCGGCGCTTCCAGCACGGGCAGACCGAGAAACTTGAGCCCTAGTATGGAGACGTGGCTGGTCTCAATCAGTATGCCGTCAGCAGCTCCACCGGCGGGATCCGGACGGCCATTCCACGTTGGAGGATTCGGAAACGGCAGAGTGAATATAAGGGTGGGCATCCCGTCAGACGTCCATCCCGGATCGTCGGGAAGGAACTCGGCGCGGATGGTCAGCCGGTCCGTTGCGGAGAACGATCGCTTTTGCGGCTTCAACAACATCGATTCGCCGACGGCATAGATGCCCTTGGAGAGGACGATCGTCATCGGGCCGGTGCCCGTGCTCTGACTCACTCGTCGGCCGGCTTCACCGAGCGTCCTGAGGGGGGAACTCTTGGCTCCGGAGTTTCCATCGACGCCTGTTTCAGGATTCACGTAGATGGTGTCGCCCGTTCCAGGCGCGCTCCCGGGTGTTTGAGCCCACAGTGTCCCAGGGCGCAGCACTGAGGCGATTGCCGCTGAGTTCATACCCGCTTTGAGAAGTTCTCTTCTATTCATGTATGTCCTCGATGGAATACCGGTAATGCCCTTGTGAATCGGCAGGCGCTGTGAATCAGGGATGAAGAACCGCCTTGATAATGGTTCCGTTCTTCAGGTCCTCGACCGCTTGGTTGATCTGATCGAGCTTGTAGGTCTTGAGCAGCCGATCGAACGGGAAGCGCCCTTGTTTGTAGAGTTCGATCAGGCGGGGAATGAAGAGATCGGGCACCGAGTCACCTTGAACGATTCCTCGCACGGTTCGGCCCAGCAGGATGCCCCAGACATCCACAGGCACCTCGGTGCCGAACGCGGGTGCACCGACGATCCCGCAGACACCCCTGAGCGCGACAGCGTCGATGGCCTGACGAAAGGCCTTCGGATTACCGGAACATTCGAGTGTGAAGTCGGCTCCAGGCCCGGTGATCTTCCGGATCGCCTCCACGGGGTTCTCATTGGCCGCGTTCACGGTGTGCGTGGCGCCCAGCTCCGCGCCGAACTTCAGCCGCTCGTCACGCACGTCGACGAGGATGATTTTGGTGCAGCCGACGGCGACCGCCCCGAGTAGCGCGCTGAGCCCGACGGAACCGCCGCCAAAGATGGCTATCGATGAGCCCGCGTGGGGATGGAGCGAGTTCAGGACCGCACCCGCTCCCGTCTGAATGCCGCAGCCGAGCGGCCCCATGATCTCGAGCGGCACGTCGCTCGGAATCTTGACGACGGTTCGTTCGGTGCCCAGCGCATGCGACGCGAACGAAGACTGGTTAAAAAAGGCCCCGTGCACCACTTCGTCGCCCTTGCGCATCGTCTTCGACTTGTCGGAGAAGCGTGCGAAGCCGAAGTTGGAGGCGAAATGGTCGACGCAGTAGCTGATCTCTCCCTTCCTGCACGGCACGCACAGGCCGCAGGAGTTGAAGCTCATAACCACATGGTCCCCCGGCTTCAATTTCACAACCTGCGGTCCGACCTTTTCGACAACGCCAGCGCCCTCGTGTCCGTAGACGGCGGGGAACGGAGCGGGAATGGCCTGTTCTCTCGGGATCAAGTCGGTGTGGCAGATGCCAGCACTGACTACCCGGACGATTACCTCATCTGCCCTTGGCTCGTCGAGCTGGATTTCTTCCATCGCGAACGGGCCAGACTTCTCCCTCACCACCGCGGCCTGGATATTCATCTCGGATACTCCTGGTTGCTGTCGCGCCGACGCGTCCAGAGACTCCCGGTGGCCTCGTGTCGACGTACGATGCCGAGCGTTCCCAAGGCAATTGCCGCCGCAGCGGCAGGAATGGCCACGAGAGCGTAAACCGTCGTTGCGGGCCACCCGTATCCGAGCAGGACGCCGCCCAGGAGCGACCCGACAATCGAGCCGCTGCGGCCGACACCGTTCGCCCATGCCACGCCGGTCGCGCGATAGGCGGTCGGATAGAACGCCGCTGACAGCGCGTTGCCGCCAACCTGGCCTCCCGAGATGCACCCACCAGCAGCAAACACCGCCAGCGTCATCACCTCGCGCGTGTGAGTGGATAGGCTGATCAGGACGATGCACGCCGCTCCTGTCAGATAGCTGGCGAAGAGCACGACGTGCGGTTCGAAGCGGTCCATCAACCGCCCCACCAGAATGGCGCCGATCGTGCCGCCGACCTGATACATCGCCCCGATGAACGCCGCGTCTCCTATCGATGCGCCTGAGGCGTGCTGCAGCAGCGTCGGCATCCAGTTGGTCATCAGATAGACCACCAGAAGGCTCATGAAGAACGCCAACCAGAGGAGCAATGTGCCCCTCAGCAGAACGCCGCCGAACAATTGGACCACCGGCGAAACCTTCGGCGCCGCTTGGTCGATGAATCTGACCCCACTTAGATCAGCGGCAGGGGCGATGCGCGTGAGCACCGCCGCAATTCGCTCGTCCGCATTGCCTGTTGTCACCAGAAATCGCACCGATTCGGGCAATAGCACGCCGAGGATAGGTGCGAGCGCCAGCGGTGCGAGGCCGCCGCCCACGAGCAGGACACGCCAGCCGAAGTGGGGAAGCACCGGTGCGGCAATCAGACCGCCGACCGCCGATCCGAGCGTGAAACCGCAAAACATCAACGTCACCAGCGAGGACCGCCGCGTCGAAGGGCAGAACTCGGAGGCCAGCGTGATCGTCATGGGCATCGCCCCGCCGAGACCCAGTCCGGTCGCGAAGCGCAGACCGATCAACGACGTCAGCCCAGTGCTGTACGACGATGCGAGGCTGGCGGCGCCAAACAGGACCATCGACGCCACGAGCAGCCTCTTGCGGCCATAGCGGTCGGCGAGCGGGCCAACGGTGAACGCGCCGAACATCAGGCCGAACAGTCCGGCGGCAAAGAGCGGCCCGAGCTGCGTCACGCCGAGGCGCCACTCCGCCCGAATCGCCGGCGCGATGAACCCAATGATCGCTGTGTCGAAACCGTCGATGGCGATGACGACGAAGCAGAGAAACAGCAGTCGCTTCTGCAGCGGTGACACTGCGTGTGCGTCGATAAAGGTTTGGACGTCGACGCCGTGGCTTCCGGCTTCAGCCGGAAGGCCCCTAGTCGTCACCGCCATCGTCCTCGACGGCGTCGGCCATCTTGCCCAGGAGACGAATCAGTGTCTTCGCCTCCGTCGCCGTCAGAGGCGCGAGCAGCCGCTCCTGGATGCGCCGAATGCCCGGCTCGACTTGCTGCAGCACACTTTGCCCGGCAGGAGAGAGCTCGAGCAGCTTGATCCGTCGGTCCGTTGGGGTCGACGCCCTCCGGATCCAGTCCTTGCCTTCCATGCGATCGAGGACATCGCCGATCGTCGAGCGATCGAAATAAATGATTTCCGACAACCGGGTAGCGTCGATGCCCGGATGCGCCCCGATCGCGACGAGCGCGGCGTATTGGACGGCGGTGAGATCCCCACCGCACTCTTCCGCGAAATACGCCGTCGACACCTGGTGCACGCGTCGAATGAGGTGGCCTGGGAGTTGAGAAAAGGACTCGCGGACCTTCTGGCGTCTGACAGAGATCGTCATGGCGGTTGACAGTATAGATATTGTCCGTATACTGTCAATTTTTTTCGAGAGGTCTGTATGTCGGCCCAGCCTGCAGCCGCGCCACCGGCCGAGACGCCAGAGCGTCTCGCCTTCTACGAGCGGATCGGTCAGAAACACCTGACGCCGTTGTGGACGTCGCTCGCGAAGCTCGTGACGCCTGAACCCGTCAGCGGTTGCCAGCCGGCGTCCTGGTTGTTTCCGGAGATACGCGCGGCGATGATCGAGGCAGGTGGCCTGATCACGGCGAAGGAAGCCGAACGCCGCGTCCTGATCCTCGAGAATCCCGGCTTGCGTGGGCAGTCAAGAATTACGACCGACCTCTACGCCGGCGTCCAGCTGGTGCTCCCGGGCGAAGTCGCCCCCGCCCATCGCCACAGCCAGAGTGCGCTGCGGTTCGTCCTCGACGGCGACGGTGCCCACACCTCCGTCAACGGCGAGCGCACGCCCATGCACTACGGCGACTTCATCATCACGCCGCCGATGGCGTGGCACGACCACGGCAACGAGACCGACCAACCGATGTTCTGGCTCGATGGGCTCGATATCCCGATCGTCCAGTTCCTCGACGCGTCGTTTGCCGAGCATCACGACGAGGAGGAGCAGCCGATCGCGCGCGTCGTCGGTGATGCGCAGGCGCGCTACGGCTCCAACCTGCTGCCGGTCGATGAGCGGCCCGCTGCCGGCGCGTCGCCCGTGTTCAACTATCCGTACGCTCGCACGCGCGAAGCGCTGGCCCAACTCGCACGCAGTCAGGTCTGGGATCCCTGCCACGGGCTCAAGATGCGATACAGCAATCCCGTCACCGGCGGGTACCCGATGGCCACAATCGCTGCGTTCATTCAGTTGCTGCCGAAGGGATTCCAAACCACACACTACCGATCGACTGACGCGACGATCTTTGTCGCTGTCGAGGGACGGGGCCGCAGTCGGATCGGCACAGACTTCGTCGTCGAGTGGCAGCCGCGCGACATCTTCGTGGTGCCGAGCTGGAAGCGGGTGATACACGAAGCCGACGATGAGGCCGTTCTTTTCTCGTTCTCCGATCGGCCTGTGCAGGAAGCGTTACAGCTATTCCGTGAGGACCGTCACGATGCCTGACCCGCAGACGCGCGGCATGGCAGCCGCAGCCAAGCTGGCCGAGACCACCGAAGAGATCCTTGCCGAGGTACAGCAGCTCCCGGCCGAACTCATTCATTGGGTGCCCGGGGATGGCGTGTGGACTGTGATGGACAACCTCTGTCACATCCGGGAATTCGTGCCGTTCTGGACTGGTGAGACGCTGCGCATCGTGCGAACGCCGACCGAGCGCTGGGGCCGCGACCACACCGACACCGCGCGCATCGCCGCCGTCACCAACACCGCGGCGCATCGACTCGAAGACGTCATCGCTGACATCCGTGAAGCGGTGCGGCGCGCTGGCGACGAACTGAGGCGCCTGAGCGACGCGGATCTCGCGGTCGAGGCGACGAGCAAGAACCCGCGCTGGGGCATAAAACCGGCGTCGTTCGTGGTCGACGATCTGCTGGTCCAGCACGTCGCCAAACATCAGGGGCAGATCCGGCGCAACGTCTCCCAGTTCAACACGGCGCGCGCGAAAGCGTGAACATACGAATCATCGGCGGCGGGCCGGCGGGACTCTTCTTCGCGTACCTGATGGGACGTGTACAAGCCGGCCACGACATACGCGTCTACGAGCGCGACCCTGAGGGCGCCACCTACGGCTGGGGCCTTGTCTTCTCCGATGTCGCACTCGCGTTCGTCCGCGAGATCGCCCCAGAAGTCTACGATTCCATCACGTCCGGGCAAATCGTCTTCGACGACATGGAGATCGTGCACAAGGGCCAGCACATCACGCTCGCGGGCAACACGTTCCATCGCATGGCCCGGATTGATCTCCTTGGCGCCCTGCATCGTCACTGCCGGCAGGTCGGCGTCGCACTCGAGTTCGAGCGCCGTATCGACGATACGAACGAACTTGCCGATGCGGATCTGGTCGTGGCTGCTGACGGCGCCAACAGTCCGATCAGAACGCGATACTGCGAGCGGTTCGAGCCGACGCTCGACGAACGGCCGAATCGGCTGGCGTGGTACGGGACGACACAACTGTTCGAGCCGCTCTCATTGATTTTCCGGCCGAATCACCATGGGCTGATCATCGCGCACTGCTACCAGTTCAGCCCGACACACAGCACATTCCTGGTCGAAGTTCCTCCGAGCACATTTCACCGGGCAGGCCTGGACCGTATGTCGGAGGCAGAGGGCCTGGCCTATTGCGAAGCCGCATTCGCCGACGACCTACAGGGCCATCCGCTTCTGTCCAACCGCAGCACCTGGTTTCGTTACACGATCGTCAAGAACTCAAACTGGTACTTCGACAACGTGGTGCTGCTCGGCGATGCTCTACGAACCGGGCATCCGTCGATCGGCTCAGGCACTCGACTCGCAATGCAGGATGCCATCGCCTTGTTCGATGCATGGCGCACGATCGGTGACGACGTCGCGGCAATACTGGAAGAATTCCGTCGCATTCGTCGTCCCGGATCCGATTCGCTGCAGCAGGCGGCGATCAAGAGCACCGAGTGGTACGAAAACCTCGAACCGAAGCTGCATCTCGATCCGATCTCCTTCGCTTACGACTACCTGCGTCGCAGCGGGCGCGTCAGCCACGCGGAGATCCAGAGGCGCGATCCGGCCCTGGCGGCGGCATACGAGCGTCTCCATCCTGCGACTGAGAGGTCCTGAGTGACTGAACTGCTGTTTCCGACGCCGCCTGTGGTGACCGCGCCCGTGCGCGGCCGATCCGAGCGGATACCGGTTCGGCGAATCTTCTGTGTCGGACGCAACTACGAAGCACACGCGAGAGAGATGGGCGTCGCCGTCGATCGTGAAGCGCCGTTCTATTTCACCAAGTCGGCCGAGCATTGCGTGCCGTCGGGATCGACGGTGCCGTATCCACCGGGCACGAACAATTACCACTACGAGCTGGAATTAGTCGCCGTGATGGGCGTCGCGGCGTTTCGCGTTTCGGCCGACCAGGCAACGAAGTCCGTGTTCGGATACGCCTGCGGGCTCGACATGACCCGCCGCGACCTGCAGTTCGCCGCACGCGAGCAGCGGCGACCCTGGGATCTGGGCAAGGACGTCGAGCAGTCGGCCGTGCTCTCCGAGATCGTCTCGGCCAGCGACATTGGCCACCCTTCCGCCGGCCGAATCGAACTGCGCGTCAACGGCGACGTGAGGCAGAGTGCCGACATCTCGCAGCTCATTCACAAGGTGGCCGAAGTCATCGCGCACCTTTCCACTTTCTATCATCTCAACCCCGGCGATCTGATCTACACGGGCACTCCGGAAGGCGTCGGCCCCGTGAACACCGGCGATCGTCTCGAAGGCATGATCGAGGGCGTCGGAACCGTCACGCTGACCATCGGCGCGGTCGAATAGAAGGAGGCAGAGCCGATGTTGCAGGGTTGCGTACCTTGGCCTGAGGAGCTCGCGCGACGCTACATCGAGGCCGGCATCTGGGAGGGCATCACTGTCGCCGAGATGGTCGAGCGGACCGCGCGCCGCGAGCCGGGAAAGACCGCGGTCATCCAGGGCGAGACGCGGATGACCTACGAAGATCTCGTTCAATCGGCAAAGCGATTGGCGAGCGGGCTCTCAAGCGCCGGCTTACAGTCCCATGACCGCGTTGTCGTACAGCTGCCGAACTGCCCAGAGTTCGTCATCTTGTATCTCGCGCTCAACTACATCGGCGTGATTCCGGTGATGGCGTTGCGGGCTCATCGCCACACCGAGATCCGCCACTTCCTGCGGTGTTCCGGCGCCGTTGCCTACTTCATTCCCGATCGCATCGGCTCATTCGATTACCGCGCGATGGCCGCCGAGATGGTTGGCGAGTTCTCGTCGCTCACGTCGGTAATTGTGGTCGGAGAACCGGGGCAAGGCCAGACAGCTTTCGCGGCTGTTGGTGAATATCAACCGGCCGCTGAGGATGTTCTTGCGCGACGACGGCCCGACCCGTTGGACGTCTCCACGATGCTCCTGTCGGGCGGGACCACTTCGCTGTCGAAGCTGATTCCGCGAACGCACAACGACTACGTCTACAACGCGCGGATTTGCTCCGAGGTCGCCGGGTTCTCTGCCGAAACCGTTTTCCTTGCCCTCCTGCCGCTCGGTCACAACTACAACCTCGCCTGTCCCGGCATGCTCGGTGTCTTCCACGCTGGCGGCACGCTCGTCATCTCGAAGAGCACCGACCCGGCCGACCTGTTCACCACGATCGCACGTGAGCGAGTGACGAACGTGGCTGGCGTTGTCCCGCTGATCACGACGTGGGTGAATGGCAATCTCGCGAGCCAGTTCGACGTGTCGTCGCTGCGAGTCGTGCAAAACGGTGGCGCCCGGCTGGCGCCCGAACTGCGAGAGCGTCTTCGCGGTGAGTTCGGTTGCACGCCGCAGGAAATCTATGGGACCGCCGAAGGTCTGATCAACATGACGCGGCTGACCGACGCCGACGATTTGCTCTTGGAGAGCTCCGGTGCTCCGGTCAGCGAGTGGGACGAGATTGCGGTGCTCGACGATCGGGACAGCGTGGTGCCCGACGGCCAATCGGGCGAGCTGGTCACGAGAGGCCCCTACACCATTCGCGGGTACTACAACGCGCCCGACATCAATGCCCAGGCGTTCACCGCGGACGGTTTCTACCGGATGGGCGACATCGTCAGGAAGCGTGGGCGCTACGTTTACACCGAAGGTCGCCGCAAGGACCTCATCAACCGAGGTGGCGAGAAGATCAGCTGCGACGAGGTCGAGAACCTGATCTTCAAGCTCCCCCAGGTGAAGGAGGTGAGCCTGGTGGCCATGCACGACCCGGTGTTCGGCGAGAAGGCGTGCGCATGCGTCGTGTTGCAACCTGGTGCACGGCTATCGTTCGAGGAACTCGTTGCACACCTACGAGCGCAGCAGATTGCCTCGTTCAAGCTGCCGGAGCGGCTGGAGGTCATGGAGGCCTTCCCGATCAGCCCGGCGGGAAAAATCCTGAAGCGTGAACTGCGAGAGATTGTGGCGGCACGTGTAGCGGCTGCACAGGTCGCCGACATTCGATGACCGGTTCGCTTCGATAGCCGGTTAGCGAGTTCTCATTGCAGGTTGTATACACCCTTCCACGATCGCATAGGTCGAAAGGATAGATCGCCCGGCGCCGTTCATTTCTGGGCGACGCAAATCGGGTGAATTCATCCAGCCGGCGCAAGTGACAAGAAGATTCTGATAGGGCACACCAAGTGATCGCTTTGGATGGGTAAGCCGCTCTTTGCCTGTGTGTTAGCGCGCTTGGAAGTAGCTCAGTGTTGCTCGAACGCTTCGCTTTCCAAGCCTGCTCCTTCATCCGCCTCCGCTCGCGTTGCGTTCATCGCGAGCTCTGGCGAGATGTCTCGCCGTAGCGGCTTCGCCGCGTACCGGAGCGGATCGACACGCACATCGAGCGTAAAGCTCTGCGCGTTCGGGCAAAGGACTCGACGCGTACCGCATTGCTCGAATCTGTCCCTGGCGATGATCCTGCAACACCGAACCCTGTCACTGATCCTCGAAATATCGTCGACCTCGTCCTCAGTGCCCCACAGGGCGGATTCGTCGACGACACTGGTGCATCGCGATGACCACGCAGATCTTGTTCATTCAGGGCGGCGGCAAGGGCGTCCATGACGAGTGGGACGACAAGATTGTAGACAGCCTCGAGCGAGAGCTCGGTGCCGATTACGCCATCCGCTACCCGCGGATGCCGCACGAAGGCGATCCGAAGTATGGGGACTGGAGGGCGAAGCTCACGCGCGAATTCGCGGAGCTCGACGCCGGCGCCATCCTCGTTGGCCACTCGATCGGCGGCACTATCTTGATCCGAACCCTGGCTGACGATCCTCCCGCGTTGACCATCGGCGGTGTTTTCCTGCTTGCAGCCCCATTTGTGGGTGACGGAGGATGGTCCAGCGAGGACATCACACCGCTATCCGATCTCGGTACTACGTTGCCTGACCACACGCCGATCTATCTCTATCACGGCAGAAAGGACGACACGGCGCCGGTCGCGCACGTCGATCTCTACGCGAAGGCCATACCGCAAGCGGTTGTGCGCCGACTACGCGGTCGCGACCATCAACTCAATAACGACATGTCGGAGGTCGCCGCCGATATCCGTTGCCTTCGACTTGGGCGTCCGTGATCGATCACGCTCGGTGTCGATCGACGTTGCCACGATCGAAGCCGCCCGGCGGGGCTCAGATGTCACAGCATGACGGGCCTACGGGCGATCAGCTCGTGGAGTGATCCTTGCCGTCATCTCGCGCTCGACGCGGACACCGACGGCAGCCGCAGCCTCCGCCATCTTGCTCACCGAGTTCAGGGGAGCTCCTACAGACAGACCTACTCGTAAGCGATCCCCAACTGCTTCGCTGTCGTTGCCAACGCCGGATCCGTCGTCCACAGTCTCAGACGCCCCACGAGCGCCGACGCTAACAGATGCGCATCGATCCAACCGATGCCTCGTCCGTGCAATCGCCGGACGCGCACAAATTCGACGACATCGTGATGAGACACGACCGGCGCCTGATGCATTTGCTCGTAGTCGGCCAGCAGCTGCTTGCGCCCGCCCTTGTCCCCGATGAGGAGCTCTCCGTAGACGAAGTCGTGCCCACTCACTTCGTCGCGGCTCAACAACGCATCGAGCTCGGGAGCATATGGGTCTCGATTCGACAGGAAACGGATCCACACCGACGTGTCGACCAGGACGATCATGCCGCGGAATGTTTGGCTGATGACACGCGTTCACGCCGACGTCGCGTCTCGCGCGCGCGCGGCTCGGATCCGCGGAGCGCCCGGAGGCGCTCGTACGCACCGCGACGAACCAGCGCCTCGAGGCCGAGTCGAACGGTGTCCGTATCGGTCGTCGCTCCGGACGCTGACTTCGCCTCCCGCAAGAGACGCTCGTCAATGTGCAGGGTCTTCTTCATACATACGATTCTGCCATAGATGTATGGATGTTTGACGAAGCCGAACCTGGTGCCGATTTTCAGCGGCCGTCCGCGCGAGCATCGGCACCGCCGCGCGTCCGAGTTCAGCGCGAACCGCTCAGCCGAGTACGTGCACTACGATCATGCATCATACGAACGAGATCGTTTCACATCGAAGAACGGAACCGGACCATCCAGTGAAATCGACAACGCGCGCGAAACTCCCCATTCTTCACATGAAGGGGATGAAGGACTGGGAGCGATGGCTGACGGGCCATCATGAGTCCTCACCCGGCGTCTGGCTGATGATCGCGAAAAAAGGGAGCGCCCTGACAGCGGTCTCGTACGCGGAGGCGCTGGAGGCGGCGCTCTGCCACGGCTGGATCGACGGACAGAAGCAGGTCCACTACGACTCGGAGGCGTGGCTGCAGAAATTCACGCCGCGCGGAGCCCGAAGCATTTGGTCGAAGATCAACAGGGAGAAGGCGGAACAGCTCATCGCGAGCGGGCGGA
>Ga0111539_10008069_pt1 | contig 13419 bp, 14 predicted proteins | sample RhiMethybrSRZTD1_FD_79667 | JGI IMG/M metagenome (GOLD analysis project Ga0111539, IMG submission 79667) | Populus rhizosphere microbial communities from Tennessee, USA - Rhizosphere MetaG P. TD hybrid SRZTD1 (version 2) (version 2) | ecosystem: Host-associated > Plants > Roots > Rhizosphere >...
GTGGGCGACCGGGGCCTCGTGGACGCGGTAGAGCATTCCGCTGTTCCGCCGCGTCCCCTCCTCGCCCACGCACCGGTTGGCGAGCAGCATGAACTCCTCGATCAGCTCGTGGCTCTCGAGATGGGGACGTCGCTCGATTCGGATCGGAACCCCGTGCGGATCCACCCACGCCTTGACCTCGGGCACGTCGAGCTCGAGCGCGCCGGCGGCGAAGCGCCGGCGCCGCAGTGCGCGCGCCAGCGTCATCAGTGTCTCGACCGCATGCTGGAGATCGCGGCCCAGTCGGGTCGCGCCGTCGAGCGCCTTCTGGACCTCGGGATAGGCGAGCCGGTGACGACTGCGGATCACGGTCGCGGCGAAGCGTCGCGAATGCAGCTTGCCGTCGGCATCCAGCACCGCGAACACCGACAGGCACAGGCGGTCCTGATCGGGACGCAGCGAGCACAGGTCGGACGACAGGCGCTCGGGCAGCATCGGCACCACGCCCCCCGGCAGGTAGCAGCTGGTCCCGCGCCGGAGCGCCTCCCGGTCGAGCGCCGAGTCCGGGGTCACGTAATGGGAGACATCGGCGATGTGGATGCCGACCTCCCACCGCGCATGCCCCAGCGACCGCAGCGACAGCGCGTCGTCGTGATCGCGCGCGTCCTCGGGATCGATCGTGAACGTGAGCAGGTCGCGAAGGTCCTCGCGACCGCGACGCGCGGCGGCATCCGGCGGGGCGAATCCATCCGCCTCGCCGACCGCGGCCTTGGGGAACCGGATCCGGAGCCGGTGCTGCGAGCTGACCGAGAGATCGTCCCACTCGGGACGGTCCTCGGCCCCGAGCACTTCGACCAGCACCGCCGGACCGTCGTCGGGAACCTCGGCCACCACGAAGTCGCCCGACTCGGGCGCGCGGGCGCCCGACCAGGTCAACTCGCGCTGTCCCCCGCGCCAGCGACGTGCGGGATCAAACGTCCATCGGCCGCGCGTGTGATACGCGCGGCCGACGAGTCGTGGGGCATCATCGCCGGGGTGAACCGGCGGACTAGCGGATGCGCTTCTTATGGCGATTCTTCCGGAGGCGCTTCTTCCGCTTGTGGGTGGCAATCTTCTTACGCTTCCGCTTCTTTCCGGATCCCATCCAGTCTCCTCGTGGGTACGCGGCCGGTCTACGAGTGGACCGGCTCGGGGGTCGTCACTTCGCCCGTCATGATCTGGGCCTTGAGTTCCTTGCTGGGCTTGAACACCGGAACCAGCTTGGCCGGCACCAGAACCTCGGAGCCGCTGCGCGGGTTGCGGGCACGGCGGGCGCGGCGCTCGCGCACCTTGAAGGTGCCGAAACCGCGGATCTCGAGATGCTTGCCGTCGCTGAGCGCGCGGCAGATCGCGTCCAGCATTCCATCGACGATGATCGCGGTGTGATTCTTCGAGACTCCGGTCTCGCCGGCGATCGCCTCCACCAGGTCAGCCTTGGTCATGTCGGCCCTCCGAAGATTGCAACCTCACGACGTGTGTTCCCGGCGCTGACATGCGCAATCGGATGAACCGCATGGACCTGTTCTCGGGACGTCCCGGGAGTCCTTCGCCAGTGCGAAGAGACTCAGGAGACGCTCGCTGCCGGCGCTACCGCACGTGGGGCAATCCGGGGCTTCTGGATCCTGGCGGCTTTGCAGGATCTCGAACCGTTCGCCACACACCGAACAGCGAAACTCGAAGATGGGCATCCGTGGGCACCCTGCGCATGCTGCGGATCAAGCCGGGAATCTATCACGCCCCCCGACCGGCGGCCACATCGTCCACGATTCCCACCACCACCGTCCGGATCGGTCCGCGCGGCTGCCGCAGTACCTGGGCCGCGGTATTCCCTTCGTCCTCCACCAGCACGTGATCGCCGACGCCCGCCTGTGCGGCGTCGACCGCGATCACCCGGGCCCCGCGCGGGGCTCCGTCACCGGTCAGCGGCTGGACGAGGAGCAGCTTGTGGCCCGCGAGCGCCGGGTGCTTGATCGTGGCGATCACGTCGCCGACCACCCGCGCGAGGAACATCACCGCGCTCCCGCAGCCGCAGGCGCTTCGCGCACGTCGTCGACGATCCCGACGATCGCCGCATCGGCCGGATTGTCGGGATCCGGCAGTGCATTCGCCGCCTCGCGCCCCCGCACCCAGAACACGAACTGACCGGGCGCCGCCGACACCAGGTCGATCGCCACCACGCGCTTGCCGGTCGGGGTCCCGTGCGGATCGGTCGGCTCGATCACCAGCAGTCGGTGCCCGCGCCACGACGGCACCTTGGCGGTGCTCACCACCGTGCCGGTCACGCGCGCGAAGTGCATGGCCTCACGCCCACACCCGGGCCTTCATCTGGGGAGCGAGCCGCGGGATCACCACCGAGCGCACCAGCAGACCCTTGCTCTGCGCCTCGACCCGTCCCGCCTCGACCGCGGCCTGGACGTCCGACACCTCGCCCGAAACGAACACGTAGCCCTTGCCCCCGAGCCCGTTCGCGAGCCGGATCGTGCGCACCAGCACCCGCGCCGCCTTGGCGGCGCGGTCCGCAGAAACGATCGCGGCGGCCGCGGTCAGGGTCTCGAGCACGCCGAGCGCATCGTCGTCCGGTCCCTTCACGTCCCCCTGCAGCGCCGGCACCACCATCGCGTGGAGCTGCGGGATGAACAACGAATCGAGCAGCGTCTCGGCCGCGGCGTCGACGCCTCGCTGGTACGCGGCGCGCACCTCGGCCACCCCCCCGCCGATCAGGATCCAGAACTTGCCGGGCGACAGGGCACGCGCCTCGAGCAGCTCGACCTCGGCGGTCTTGACCATGGCGTCGCCGACCACGGTGCCCTGCGCGATGCTGCTGGTCTCGATCGCCGCGATCGCGTCGTGCTTCATCACACGATCCGGAACGCTTCCACCAGCGTGCAGCGGCGCAGGCGGGTGAAGCTGCGGGCGGTGGTCATGCCTTCACCGGTCGGACTCGCGATCGTGAAGCTGGTGGGACCTTCCCCGCCCCAGCCGAGTCCCGCGGTGTTGGGTCCGTTCTTGACGAAGATCGAGCAGTTGCAGGCGCGCGCCATGCGCGACAACTTCTCGATGTTGCGCGAGTGCATGGTCGCGGTGTGGCGGTTGCCCTGCTCGACCTCGAGCGCGAAATCGATCGCGTCGTCGACCGTCCGCACCCGGACCAGCCCGATCACCGGCATCATCATCTCGGTCCACAGGAACGGATGGTCGGCGTCGACCTCGCACACCGCGAGGCGCTTCGAGGCGTCGCACGGGATACCGGCCTCGGCGAGGATCTTGTGGACGTCCTTGCCGACGAACCTGCGGTCGATCTCGGCGTGCTCGCGCGGCCCGTGCTCCTTCGTGAACACCACCTTGCGCAGCTTCTCGGTCTGGTGCGGCGCCAGCACGATCGCCCCGTTGCGTGCGAACGCCTCCTTGAGACGATCCGCGATCAGCGCCACCGCCACCACTTCCTTCTCGTCGGTGCAGATGACGTTGTTGTCGAGCGAGGCGCCGAACACGATGTCGCGCGCCGCCTTCTCGAGGTCGGCGGTCTCGTCCACCACCGCGGGCGGATTACCGGGGCCGGCGGTGATCGCCTTCTTCCTCGCCGCCAGCGCCTCCATCACCACCGCCCCTCCGCCGGTCACGACGTTGAGGCGGATGCCCTTGTAGTGGAGCAGCGCCTTGGCGACGTCGAGCGACGGCTCGGCGACCGCGTGGAGCAACGGCGCGGGTGCGCCGGCGCGACGCGCCGCCCGGTTGATGAGATCGATGGTCAGGTTCGAGACCCGGCGGGCGTTGGGATGCGGACACAGCACCACCGTGTTGCCGCCCGCGATCATCGAGATGCCGTTGTTGATGATGGTCTCGGATGGATTCGTGACCGGCGTGATCACCGCGATCGAACCGTACGGAGCGCGCTCGGCGAGCGTCAGGCCGTGATCGCCGGTCCACGCGGTCGGCGCGAGATCCTCGGTGCCCGGTGTCTTCTCCGTCACCAGCCGGTTCTTGACGATCTTGTCCTCGACCCGCCCGAGCCCGGTCTCCTCGACCGCCAGCTCGGCGAGCGTGCGGTACTGGGTCGCGAGGGTCGCGCGCACCGAATCGATGATCGACTGACGGGTGCTGAGCGGAACCTGGTCGTAGAGCGCATACGCCTCGCGCGCCGCCGTGACCGCGCGGTCGAGGTCCCCGTGGATCCCGAGCGGGGCGGTGGCGCCCGGACGCTGGGTGCCGGACTCGAGGCGCTCGAGCACTTCGGCCACGATCGAGTTGATGCGCTGGGGATCGAGCGCGGGTCCGATGCCGGGGGACGTCGAGCTCAGGATCCGACCTCGGAGTGCTTGCGCCACGCATCCTTGCCGTCGATCTCGACCGAGTCGACGATGCCGCAGATCACGGCATCGACCGGCTTCTCCTTCGTCACCTCGGTCATGCGCGCGGACGAGCCGGCGGCGATCAGGACCAACTCGTCGGTGCCGGCGCCGACCGCATCGGCGGCCACGACATAGTTGCCGGTCGGCTGGAACGAGCCGTCGACCTCGCGGGCGAGCATCAGCTTGAGACCCAGCAGCCCGCGATCCTTGCGCGTGGAGACCACCGTCCCCATCACCTGCGCCAGGATCATGCCGCTACTTCTTGCCGGCGGGCGCGCCTGCCTTGCCGATCGGCAGCGCATCCTCGAGCATGCCGTGCGGACGCGGAATGACGTGGACCGACACCACCTCGCCGACTTTCGCCGCCGCCGCAGCGCCGGCCTCGGTCGCCGCGCGCACCGCGGCAACATCACCGCGCACGATCGTGGTGACGTAGCCGCCGCCGATCTTCTCGTAGTGCACGAGCGTCACGCGCGCCGCCTTCACCATCGCATCCGACGCCTCGACCATCGCCACGAAGCCGCGCGTCTCGATCAGTCCCAGGGCCTCTTCGTTCATGCTGCCTCCTCGTGAGCCCGGGCGGACGTCGATGTCAGACGGCCGGTCCGGACAGGGGTGTCTCGAGTTGCGGATCGGGTGCCGGAATGACGTGGCGCGCGATCAGTTGTCCGACGCGCGCGGCGGCCCGTGCTCCCGCTTCGACTGCCGCTTCCACCGAACCCGTGTCGCCGCGGACCGAGACCGTGACCAGCGCCCCGTCGATGCGATCGTAGCGGAGCTGGTGAACCGAGGCGGTCTTGCACATGGCGTCGGCGGCTTCGATCGCCCCGATCAGCCCACGCGTCTCGACCATCCCCAGCGCCTGTCGCGCCACTCTGGTTCCGCTCCGGGTTGCGGTGGCCCGGTCCGCGCAGGCCGGGGGGAGAAACACGAAGGGGGCACGCTATCAGGCCGGCGGCAGCGTGGCAACGCCGCCGGACGATCAGCGCAACAGCGTGACCCGGTTTGTCCGGCTCTCCCCACCCACGGTCACCCTCATCCAGTAGAGGCCCGCCGTGGTCGGCGCCACCGAGAAGGTGAACCAGTGGCCGCCGGGTGAAATCGTTCCGAGTGACTGGTGTCCCACCACGCGGCCGGCGAGGTCGATCAGCTCCACGGCGCCCGGTTGTTCGATGGACACGCTGATCGCGAACTGGATCGCATCGCGGACCGGATTGACCACCACCAGCGAAAACCCCGGCTGTCCGGGCGGCGGAGGTGGTGGTGGCGGAGGGGGCGGCGGTTCGGAATCAGAGACCAGGCGACGGACCCACGTTTCGGTGAGCACCGGTTGAGTCCGACCATCCGTCGCGACCAGCCGATATCCGAATCGGTCCGCGGTCGAGAAGTCGAAAACATCCAGAGCGAGATCGCCGGCCGAATCGAATGCAATTTCTGCGAGCCTGGACCAATTGATGTCCTGGCTTCGGGTCTGAACTTCGACTGCACGCCCGGCGAGCGCGTCCGAATGCCACACGATCGACACGTGGTCCGTATCCGCGTCGACATTCTTCAGTCGGAGGTCCAGCCGATCCCAGTCCGCGGTCCACATGTCCCCTCCCGACAGGACACCGGAGACCACCAGCGCATCTCGTCCTGGATCCATCGCCACCCAGCGGTTCTCGCTCGGACCTGGACTGGGGCCGAGAGTGGAAAGGGACGTCACGACCGGTGACGTTTCGCCCAGGCTCAGGCTCCGGATCGATCCCGAGGCATTGCGACCGCCGAACACCACGACCCGGTCGGCGAGCAGGTCGAAGTCGCCCTGGCAGTAGTAGCAGGAACCGGCGCTCCCGATGCCACCGATGTCCTGCCACTGGTGGGTGCGAAGATCGAGCGACCACACCCGGTCGTTGAGCCCACCGAACACGAGCCATCGCTCCCGCAGCGGGTCATAGGCCGAGCTGGCGAACAACACGGTGGAGGGTCCGTTTCCGGAGGTGGTGATCGGACTCCACCGACCACCCGCTCCCTGACCGAGCGGAAACGTCCATACCCGCAGCGGGGCGGAATGCACCACCGCCATGATCATGCGGTCCTGCACCGGGTCGTACACCGCAGGCTCGGACGCGGCGAAGAATGCGCCCGGCTGGAGTTGCGTCCACGTCGGCGGATCCGAGAGAGACAACGCCCACGTGTCCGTGAACCCCTGCTCGGTGATGTGGACCCCGGTCGGATCGGTGAACCGCGCCGCGCCCCCGTGGATCACGAGCTGATCGCGGACCGGATCATAGATGGAGCACGCCGACGATCGTCGCGCGGGGCGGCTCCCCGCGACGTTCAGCACATGCCACTTCGGCAGGGAGTCGAGCGAAGCGACCCACACGTCGTTGCCGGGATCGTCGACGTGTGAGTTCCCGAACAGCATCAAGCGATGACGACGCGAGTCCACCACGACGCGCGAATACGGTTCCGGGCCTCCGGAGTACAACGACGGCAGCGTCACCGTGTCCCGTGGGACCCAGTTGCCGGGACTCGCGAGCGGAAGCGCCCACATGACCTCGTGAACCAGGGTTGGAAACACCAACAGCTGATCTCCGCCCGAATCGAAGATCGGACGGACACCGAAGAAGTAACCCTGGCTCACCTGCTGGACGTCGGCCGGGGGAACGACCGCCGCACTCCATGAGTCGTATGCCTGGTACCGGTAGCTCTCCTGCCCGGCGGTCCCCACGTACCGATCTCGCACCGAGTCGTAGAAGGCCGTGTGATCGTATCGAAACATGCCATGGAGATCCGGCACCGCTCGCCAGCTCGCGGTATCGCCAACCGTCAACGGAAGCTCCCAGAAGCCGTCGACCATCCCGGACGGAACATAGCCACCTTGCAGCAGCAAACGATGTCGCCGGGTGTCGAGAGCCAGCCCTGCTGCGAACAATTGGGCCGGGCGGGGCCCGGCCGGCCATCGTGTCCAGCGCGGGGTACCATCGAGCGGGAGCTCGTGGAGTTCGTTCGCCGAGGCACACATCACCCGATCCAATGCGGGGTCGAGCGCAGCCCACACCGGGCCCTGCGGCGGGCTGTCACCGCCGATCGTCACTGGACTCCACGACGCGGTGGCCAGGTCGAGGCTGTAGACCTGCACGACGCCCGACGCGGTGTCCGGCGCAATCGCGAGGATCCGGTCCCGTGCCGGGTCGTCGATGAGTGCCGGATTCAGGAGAGTCGGAGCCAGCGAGCCGGGAGTCTTGAACTGGCGCCAGCCGCGGTCGTCGTCGAGGGATCGGACCCACACGATCGGATTTCCGACTCCGCCGATGAAGAACACCCGGTGGCTTCGAGCCACCACCACCTGGGAAGCCTTGTTGACGATGGGGCCCGGCCAGGAGTGCCAGACGCCCTGATCGTCGGCATGCGCGAGCGAGGCCGAGCACAGTGCGGCCGCAACCAGCGAGCGCCGCCAGACGTGAGCCGGGATACGGGCGATCACGCATCGAGTCTGCATCAGCGGGATGGCCATCCACAACCAAAGTCATGGGCCCCGCCGCGGCATTGGAGGTGGTCACGAGGTGCGTGCGCCGCGGGCGGGGCCCGTAAAAAAGTTCCCCGTATCGACCGTGTGCTGGTCCGTATGACTCCTTCGCTCGCGATAGGGGGATCAGCCCACAGCCAGCCAATCACGAGTCGAACAGGGAACACTTGGATATTCAGTTGTGAGTTGCGAAGCCCGGCGGCCATCACCGGTCTTCACAGGGGTGACATCGCAATCGCGGTGCCGTTTTGGAATGCAGGCGGGGGCGCAGCAGGGACCTGCGGTTTTGCGGGGAATTCTTCACGGACCGCCTTCAGCTGCCCCTCCAACCTCATGCAGCGGAGCGGGTTCAGCTGGGGGGATTTCCCCGGAACCGAGCGGTGCCTGGGGGTTTCCGCGACCGCGTCCCGCCGATCAGGCGGGCGATCCCGGTGCGGAAGGCGCCGACGCTTCCACGATCGGGGGCTCGACCTGTTCGGCGAAGTGGCAGGCCGAGCCGTGCCCCGGGGTGATCTCGCGGAACGGGGGATCCTCGATGCTGCAGATCGGACGCGCGATCGGGCAGCGGGTGTGGAACCGGCAGCCGCTCGGAGGTGCGGCCGGGCTCGGCATCTCCCCTCCCAGGATCACCCGGCGGCGGCGGCGGCGCGGATCGGGAATCGGGATCGCCGACAGCAGCGCGGCGGTGTACGGGTGACGCGGCGCCCGGTACAGCGACTCGACCGGACCACTCTCGACAATGCGCCCGAGGTACATCACCGCGACGCGGTCGCTGAGATGCTCGACCACCGACAGATCGTGTGCGATGAACAGGTAGGTGAGTCCGAGCTGGCGCTGGAGAGTGCGCAGCAGATTCACGATCTGCGCCTGGATCGATACGTCGAGCGCGGCGACCGGCTCGTCGGCGACGATCAGTCGCGGGTTCACCGCCAGCGCCCGCGCGATCCCGATCCGCTGCCGCTGGCCGCCCGAGAACTCGTGCGGGTAGCGTCCGGCGTGATCGGGCGCCAGACCCACCATCGTCAGCAGTTCCGCGACCCGCTCGCGCGCCGCGGCCCCGCGCGCCAGCCGGTGGATGGTGAGTGCTTCACCGATCATGCTGCCGACCGTGAGCCGTGGATTGAGGCTCGAGTACGGATCCTGGAAGACGATCTGCATCTGGCGTCGCAGCGCACGCATCGCGTCGCGCGACAATCCGCGAATGTCCTGGCCGTCGAACCGCACCTCACCGGAGGTCGGCTCGATGAGCCGCAGCACGCAGCGTCCGGCGGTGGTCTTTCCGCACCCGCTCTCCCCCACCAGCCCGAGCACCTCGCCGGGGGCGATCGTGAACGAGACGTCGTCGACCGCGCGGACGTGACCGGTCGTGCGGCCGAATGCACCGCCGCGGATCGGGAAGTGTTTGACCAGATGGCGGACGTCGAGCAGCGGTTCAGCCACGCGCCACCTCCGGCGTGGAGGTCGAATCGCCCGGTCGCGGCCGTGGATCGATGGTTCCGGCCGCGATCTCCTCGGCGCGCCAGCAACGCGCGAAGCGCCCGGGCTGCACCTCGCGCAGCGCCTGGTCCTCGAGGCACCGGTCGGTCGCGAGCGGACAGCGCGGATGGAACCGGCAGCCGCGCGGGAACCGGAGCGGATCGGGAACCCCGCCCGGAATGACCGGCAGCGAGGCACGGCGCTCCCCCGCGATCGGCAGCGAGGCCATCAGCCCGGCGGTGTACGGATGCAGAGGACGGGCGAACAGCGCGTCGACCGCACAGGTCTCGACCACCTGCCCGGCATACATGACCACCACCCGGTCGGCGGTCTCGGCGACCACCCCGAGGTCGTGGGTGATCAGCAGCACCGCCATCTGGAACTCGGACTGGAGACGCTCGAGCAGCGCGAGGATCTGCGCCTGGATGGTGACGTCGAGGGCGGTGGTCGGCTCGTCGGCGATCAGCAGCGCCGGGCGACACGCGAGCGCCATCGCGATCATGACCCGCTGGCGCATGCCGCCCGACAACTGGTGCGGGTACTCGTCGACCCGCTGCTCCGGAGATGGAATGCCGACCGTGCGCATCATCTCGATCGCGCGCCGCCGCGCGTCGCTGCGGCCGACCCGCTCGTGCAGGACGATCGTCTCGGCGATCTGGGCGCCGCAGGTCATGACCGGATTGAGGGAGGTCATCGGCTCCTGGAACACCATCGAGATCGCGCGCCCGCGGATCGCGCGCAGTTCGGACACCGGCAGCGTGGTGAGGTCGCGTCCGCGGAACTCGATGCGGCCGCCGGCATGCCGACCGGGCGGGATCGGCACCAGGCCGAGGATCGAGAGCGCGGTCACGCTCTTGCCGCTGCCGGATTCACCCACCACCGCCAGCGTCTCGCGCGGGCCGATCGCGAACGACACCCCGTCGACCGCGCGCACCACCCCGTCGTCGGTGTCGAAATGGACGCGCAGCTCCTCGATCCGGAGCAACGGCGCCGTCCCTGCCGGTTCGTTCATCGCGAGGCTCTCCCGGGAACGGCGCGCGGATCGAGCGCATCGCGCAGACCGTCCCCGAACAGGTTGAACGCCAGCACCGTCACCAGGATCGCGGTGCCGGGCGCCAGCAGCATCCAAGGAAACGACGTGAGCACCCGCAGGCTGCGCGCCTGGGCGAGCATGTTGCCCCACGACGCGGCCGGCTCCTGGACACCCAGGCCGATGAACGACAACACCACCTCGCCGAGAATGTACCCGGGCACGGCGATCGTCGCTGCCACGATCACGAACGACATCGTGTTCGGCAGGATGTGGCGGACCAGGATGCGCAGGCGGCTCATCCCCAGCGCCTCGGCGGCGGTCACGAATTCGGCGCGACGCAGCGACAGCACCATGCCGCGGATCACCCGTGCGAGTCCCGCCCAGCCGAGCAGCGCGAGGATCATCACGATCGCGAGATAGACCTGGCCGCTCGGCAGATCGGCCGGGAACACCGCCCGCAGCGCGAGCAGCAGGTACAGGGCGGGGATGCTGAGCAGCAACTCGGTGAGGCGCATCATCACGTCGTCGACCCGCCCGCCCAGGTAGCCGGCCCACCCGCCGAGCAGCATGCCGAGCGAGAACGACAGCGCGATCCCGACCAGCCCGACCGCGAGCGAGACCTGGGCGCCGTGGAGCAGCCGCGACAGCACGTCACGGCCGGACGGGTCGGTCCCCAGCAGGTTCACACGCGCCGGCGCGTCGACCCCGAACAGGTGGCGGTCGGTGGCGAGGACGCCGAACAGCCGGTAGTGATCGCCCCGCACGAACCAGCGCAGCGGTTGAATCGTGCTCGTCTCCTGGTACGCGAAGCGCTGCGGATCGGCGAGCCGGGTCGCACGCACCGCCGGACGCAGCGCGAACCGGCCGGACAGATCCTCGAGCCGGACCCGCTGGGGCGGATGGTAGAAGCGTTCGCGGTCGATCGCGTCCTCGGCATAGGGCGCGAGGAACGGGGCGAACAGCGCGAGCATTCCGAGCACCGCGAGCACCGCGGCACCGGCGATCGCGGGGGGATTGCGGCGCAGCGCGCGCCACGCGCGGCCGCCGGGTCCGGGCGCCGGACCGCGCGGTTCAGGATTCATGAACGATCCGCGGGTCGCTGGCCGCCAGCAGCAGGTCGGCGATCAGATTGCCGAGCACCAGCACCACCGAGGCCATCAGCACGCCGCCCAGTACCAGGTAGGTGTCCTGCGCGAGCAGCGCCTCGACCGTGACGCGCCCGAGACCCGGCCAGCTGAACACGATCTCGGCCACGAACGAGCCCGACACCAGCGCCCCGAGCGTGTAGCCGAACAGCGTGATCAGCGGATTGAGAGCGTTCGGCAGTGCGTGGCGCAGCACCACCGCCCGTTCGTCGAGACCCTTGGCCCGCGCGGTGACGACGTAGTCGAGGCGCAGCACGTCGAGCAGGCTCGCACGCATCTGGCGCATCCGGCTCGCGAGCGGCACCAGGCCGGTGACGAGCGCCGGGAGCACCAGGTGGCGCGCCACGTCGAGCACCCGCGATCCCGGCCCCATCGTGTCCCAGTCGAGCGACCGCATGCCGCCGATCGGCAGCCAGCCGGTCCGCGCCGCCAGCATCAGGAGCAGCAGGCCGGACAGCAGTTCGGGAATCGACAGCCACACGAACGCCAGCCACGACAGGCCGCGGTCGAGCCAGCTGTGCGCGCGCACCGCAGCCACCGCGCCGAGCGGCACCGCCAGCCCCCAGGTGACGAGCGCGGCGCTCGCGGTGAGCAGCAGGGTATTCGCCAGGCACTCCCCCAGCACGGTCGCGACCGGTTCGTGGCGCGAGAACGACAGGCCGAGGTCGAAATGAAGAACCAGGTTCTTCAGGTAGAGGCCGTACTGCACGTACCACGGCTGGTCGAGTCCGAACCGGTGCCGCAGCGCGTCGATCGCGCCGGGCGAGAACGACGGATTCTCCAGCGCGCTCGACAGGAAGTCGCCGGGCGCGAGCTGCAGCAGCAGAAACGTGAGGGTGACGATTCCGAACAGCAGGGGAACGAGCCGCAGCAGGCGCCGCAGGACGAATGTCGGCATCGTCCTCGCTACGCCCTCCGGGCGGTCTTGCGCGCGAAGATGCGGTCGCTGTTCCAGAGCAGCCGATGCGGAATGATGGTCGGATGGACGTTGCCGAAGGCGTTCCGGACCGGGACCTTGACGATCGGAATGGGCAGCCAGATCGTGAACACCTGTTCGTTCCAGATCCGGGCCATTTCGTCGTAGGTCTGCTTACGGGTCGCATGATCGAGCGTGGACCGGTTCACTTCGTACAGGCTGTCCATCCGCGCCTCGGCGGCGGTTTCCGGTGCCGGCTGCCGGAGATTCCAGAAGTGCGTCAGCCCACTGGAACGATAGACATTGGCCGACATGCCGGGATCCGGAGGAACACCGCTGCCGATTCCCAGCAGCAGCGCCTCGTACTGGAAGTCCTCGCGCAGGTTCGCAACCAGCGACCGCAGCTCGAGCGACTGCGGGGTGCAGCGGATTCCGACCTTCGCGAGATCGTCGCGGATGAAGTTCATCATCTGCACGCGATTCTGATTGTCGCCGTTGGTCTTGATCGTGAACGCCACCGGGTGGCCGCCGGCATCCTCGATCACTCCATCGCCGTTGCGATCCTTCATCCCGAGCTCCGCCAGCAGCTGGCGCGCCGCGTCGGGATCGTAGTCGGGCCCGGTCACGGACGGGTCGTGCCACGGGCCGACGGTCATGGTCGTCCAGTTCTTGCGGCCCTGGCCGAAGTAGACCGACCGCACCATCGCGTCGCGATCGATCGCCATCGAGACCGCGCGTCGGAAACGGGGATCGCTGAACCAGGCGTACTGGGTACGCGACACCCATGGATCGCCGACCTTGTGGCCACGGACCGGCTCGCGCACACGGTTGAGGTTGAACCACAGGAAGGCGGCGTTGAGCGAAGTGCCAAGGTCATAGACCCGGTAGTCACCGGCGCTCTGACCTTCCTCGTAGGACTGGTAGTCCTCGGGCTTCACGTTCTCGAGGCCGTCGACTTCGCCGGCCTTGAA
>Ga0111539_10008071_pt1 | contig 13418 bp, 9 predicted proteins | sample RhiMethybrSRZTD1_FD_79667 | JGI IMG/M metagenome (GOLD analysis project Ga0111539, IMG submission 79667) | Populus rhizosphere microbial communities from Tennessee, USA - Rhizosphere MetaG P. TD hybrid SRZTD1 (version 2) (version 2) | ecosystem: Host-associated > Plants > Roots > Rhizosphere >...
GCGAGTCCTCGAGACCGACTATCGCGAGCGAATCGTCCAGGGCCGCGCGCGCGTCGCCGAAGGCGAGGCCGGGCTCGTGAAGGCGCGTCTCGATTTAGAACGGGCGAAACAGCTGTTCGCGGCCGAAAGTCTGACCAAGCCCGATCTCGACGCGGCGCAGGCGTCGCACGACGCCGCGGTGGCGCGGGTTGGCGCGGCGCGATCGGACATCGAGCTCGCCGAGAGCGCGCTGCGCGACACGGCGCTCGTCGCACCGGCCGACGCCGTCATTCTCGAGCGCCGCATCGAGGTGGGATCGCTGGCCAGCGCGGGCACCGTCGGGTTCGTGCTCGGCGACGTCAGGTCGGTGAAGGCCCGGTTCGGGATTCCCGACAACATGATCGGCGCGGTCTCGCTCGGGCGCAGCATCGCCGTCGGCATCGAAGCCGTGGACGCCCGGCCGTTCGCCGGCAAGGTGACCGCGATTGCGCCGGCCGCCGACGCGCAGAGCCGCGTGTTCGACGTCGAGGTGACGATTCCCAACGCTGACGGGCGGCTGCGGCCGGGGATGATTGGCACCGTCGTCCTCGACCAGGCGTCGCCTCTAACGGCCGATGACACCCGGCCGCTCACGGTTCCGCTCACGGCTGTCGTGCGGTCTGAAGCAGCCGCCGGAGGATTCGCGGTCTTCGTCGTCGAGCCGAAGGATGGTGGCGCGATCGCACACGTCAGGCAGGTCGAGCTCGGCGAAGTCATCGGCAATGCCATCGCCATCCGCGGCGGCGTGACCTCAGGCGAGCGCGTCGTGACGAGCGGCGCGACGCTCCTCGTGGACGGTGAATGCGTCCGCGTTCTTCCGTGAACCAGGCCCCGAGCTACTGAGCAACCGAGCAGGACACTCCCATGTCATCTCATCGCGACGAACAGACGCTCTTCGAGCGGACCCACAACACCGCCCGGTTCTTCACCGAGACGCGCCACGTTTCCTGGGTGCTGCTCATCGGCACGATCTTGTGGGGCGTGTACGGCTACCTCCGGATGCCGCAGCGCAAGGATCCCGAGATTCCGGTGCGCCAGGCGCTCGCGCTCTGCCCGTGGCCCGGCGCCAGTGCCGAGAAGATCGAACAGCTGGTGACGCGGCGCATCGAAGAGAAGGTTGCCGAGAACGTCAAGGTCGACAAGATCGAATCGAACACGCGGACCAGCATCACCGCGGTCTACATCACCCTCGTCGAAGGCACGGCCGAGACCGGCAAAGAGTTCGACGACATCAAGATGAAGCTCGACACCATCACCGATCTTCCCGATGGTGCGGGTCCCATCGAGTTCGTGAAAGACTTCGGCGATACGGCCGCGCTCATGCTCACCGTCGCTAGCCCCCGCGTCGGCGACGATGAGATCGCGATCCGCGGCGCGGCGCTGCGCCAGGCGATCGAGGAGGCGCGAGCGGCGGCGCACGACAGCGAGACGTCGCGCGTGACCCTGGTGCACGGCCTCCCGGCAGCCGTCCCGTCGGCCATCGTCCGCCAGCCGATTCAAATGTTCGTCGACGCGGCGACGGCGGACGGCTTCGTTCGCGATGCCAGGGTCATCAGCGGACCAGGCTTCGTCGGCGTCGACGTGGCGTCGAGCCGGGATGACGCGGTGCTCGCGGCGTACATCGACCGTTTCGTTCGCGAGCGGCTCCGTGCATCGGAATTCCATCCTGACGCGTGGCCCCTGGCGGTCGTCCGGAATCCGGCCGATACGGCGGCGCGGCTGCGGGCGGTGGCGGGTGACAAGTACACGTTCCGGGAGCTGGACGACTACACCGACCTGATTGCCCGGACGCTGAAGGGTCTGCCGCTGGTGTCGAAGGTGACGCGCGCCGGATTGCGCGCCGAGCGCGTCTACCTCGAGTATTCCCAAGAGCGCCTCGCGGCGTACGGGGTCAAGGTCGGATCGCTCGAACGTGTGCTGAGCGCACGCAACATCACGGTGCCGGGCGGCGTCATCGAGGCCGACGAGAAGAACCTGACGGTCGATCCTTCGGGCGAGTTCAAGAACGAACGCGAAATCGGCGACGTACTCGTGTCTTCCGCCGGCAGCCGGCCGCTGTACCTGCGCGACGTTGCGACCGTGGCGCGAGGGTACGAGAACCCGCGTTTCATGAACTACTACCGCCACCGCGACGCCGACGGCGCGTGGCGCCGGGCGAGAGCGGTGACCCTCGCCGTTCAGATGCGCTCGGGCGAGAAAATCGGCGACTTCGGCCGCGCCGTCGACGGCCAGCTGGATCGCCTGAAGGCGCAACTGCCGCACGACCTCGTGCTCGCCCGGACCTCGGACCAGCCGCGGCAGGTCGACGACAGCATCGATCTCTTCATGGGCAGCCTCTACGAAGCGGTCGCGCTGGTCGTGATCGTCTCGCTCATCGGGTTCTGGGAATGGCGCTCGGCGCTGCTCATGGCGCTGTCGATCCCCGTGACGCTGGCCATGACGTTCGGGATGATGCTCTTCATCGGCCTCGACCTGCAGCAGATCTCGATCGCCTCGCTCATCATCGCGCTCGGCCTGCTCGTCGACGATCCGGTCGTGGCCGGCGATGCCATCAAGCGCGATCTGGCGGCCGGCCACTCCCGGCTGGTCGCGGCCTGGTGGGGACCGACCAAGCTCGCCAAAGCCATTCTCTTTGCGACCATCACCAACATCGTCGCGTATCTGCCGTTCCTCTTCCTGCCGGGAGATCACGGCATCTTTCTCTACAGTCTGCCGGTCGTCATCAGCTGCTCGCTGGTCGCGTCGCGCATCGTCTCGATGACGTTCATCCCGCTTCTCGGCTACTACCTGCTGCGGCCGAAGGCCGAGGCGACGATCGAGGAACGGCGGAAGAGCGGCTTTGCGGCGGCGTACTACCGTGTCGGCCGCGCCGCGATCCGTCACCGCTGGGCGTTTCTCGGCGCGTCGAGCATCGTCATCGCGCTGGGCGGCTTTGCGGCGGGGCGGTTGAAGACGCAGTTCTTTCCGGTCGACCTGCAGTTCCACTCCTACGTCGACGTCTGGTTGCCCGAGGACGCCCCGGTCGCCGCCGCGAGCCGCGTGGCGGAGCAGGTCGAGAACACCGTCCGTGAGGTCGTCGCCGAATACGAACGGGCTCATGAGGTCGAGGGGCACCCTCATGAAGTCCTGAAGTCGCTCACGACGTTCGTCGGCGGTGGCGGGCCGCGGTTCTGGTTCTCGGTGGCACCGGAGCAGCGCCAGGCCAACTACGCACAGGTGCTCATCGAGGTCGTCGACAAACACGACACGTCGCATCTCATCGGCGAGCTCCAGAGCGCCTTGAACGCGTCGATTCCCGGCGTGCGGCTCGACGTCCGGCAGTTGGAGACCGGACCTCCCGTCGGCGTCCCGGTGTCGATTCGGGTGTCCGGCGAGGACATCTCGATGCTGCGCCGGCTGGCGGCCGAGGTGAACGGCATTCTGCGTTCGGTGCCGACCGCCGTCCGGGTGCGCGACAACTGGGGGCCGGAGAGCTTCGCCGTCCGCCTGCAGACCGATTCTGATCGCGCCAACCTCTCAGGGCTGACGAACTACGACGTGGCCGCGGCCTCGGCGTCGGCGATTTCCGGAATATCGGTCGGCGTGCTGCGCGAGGGCGACAAGCAGATTCCGGTCGTGTCCCGGCTGCGCGTCGATGAACGGTCGCAGCTGTCGGATATCCAGAGCCTCTATGTCTACTCGAGCCAGGGCTCACAGAAGGTGCCGCTGCAGTCGGTGTCGTCGGTCGTCTACGAAATGCAGACCGAGAAGCTGCAGCGCCGGAATCAGTTCCGGACCATCACCATCTCTGCCTTTCCCGACGCGGGTGTCCTCTCATCCGAGGTGTTGTCGGCGGCGATGCCGCGGCTGGAGGCGTTCGAACACCGCCTGCCAGCCGGCTACGTGATGGAGATCGGCGGCGAACACGAAGAGCAGGTCGACAGTTTCCAGGACCTGACGGTCGTCATGACCATCTCCATCGTGCTCATCTATCTTGCGCTCGTCTTCCAGTTCAAACACTCGATCAAGCCGCTCATCGTGTTCGCGGCGATCCCGTACGGCGTGGTCGGAGCGCTGGTCGCGCTGTGGGCGATGGGCTCGCCGTTCGGGTTCATGGCGTTCCTCGGCATCGCCAGCCTGATCGGGGTCATCGTCAGCCACATCATCGTGCTCTTCGACTTCATCGAAGAGCGGCACGAGGAAGGCGAGCCGCTCGAAGAAGCGCTGCTCGACGCCGGGATCATGCGGCTGCGCCCCGTGCTGATCACCGTCGCCGCGACGGTGACGGCGCTCTTCCCCCTCGCCGCTCACGGGGGGCCGCTGTGGGAGCCACTCTGCTACGCCCAGATCGGCGGCCTGACCTTCGCGACCGTCGTAACGCTCCTGCTCGTGCCGGTCATCTACGCCACGTTCGTGCTGGATCTGAAGTTGGTGCGGTGGAACAGGTCAGATGGAGTCAAAAGCACAAGCATTGAAGATTTCAGATTGCAGATTGGAGATTTCAGCACGCAAGCGTGAAGTTCGGTACTCGTTGCTCGTTACTCGGCACGCGTCGCAGTTTCTCGGTTCATGTTTTTGACGAGTACCGAGTACCGAGCCCCCAGTTCCTAGTCCCGACAGTTGTTCATCGAAAGAGAGCGTCATCATGAAATCGAAGGCCATTGCCGCCGCCGTCGTCATCGCCTGCATGAGCGCCGTCGCGTTCGCGCAGACTATCACCTACGATTTCGACCGGAGCGCCAACTTCGGCAAGTTCAAGACCTACACGTGGGTCCGCGGAACGAACGTTGCCGACGAGTTGAACGACAAGCGCGTGACCCGCGCGATTGAAGCACAGCTCGCGGCAAAGGGCTTCTCGCAGGTTCAGGCGGCCGAGAACCCCGACCTGCTGGTGGCCTATCACGCCACGTTCGACAACGACGTCCAGATCAACGGGTTCTCGTCTGGTTTCGGACCGTATCGGCTCGGCGGCAGCCGCTCGGGCACGGCCACCGTCGACGAAATCCTCGTCGGCACGCTCGCGGTGGACCTGGTGGATGCTTCGAGCAAGACCATCGTCTGGCGTGGCGTGGCGGTCAAAGAAGTGAACGTCAAGGCGAACGCCGACAAGCGCGACAAGAACATCAACAAGGCGGCTGAAAAGCTGTTCAAGAACTACCCGCCGAAGGCGCATTCGTAACGCCAGGCGGGTGGCGGCGAACCACCCCGCCGATCGACACCCCGAAACCAGTCGGCCTCCTCGCAATCTGTTACTCTCTCACCCGAGGACTTCCGCCTCGGGTGACGACGTGACAGACGTGACCGAGCTTCTCATCGCCCATCGCGCGGGCGACGACCACGCGCTCGACCGCCTCGTCCCGCTCGTCTATGACGATCTGCGGCGCCTGGCGCGGCGCCAGCTGCGTGGCCGGCAGCCCAATCAGACCCTCGACACCGCCTCGCTCGTGAACGAGGCCTACCTGCGGCTGGTCGACCACACCCGCACATCCTGGCGCGATCGCGGCCATTTTCTTGCCGTTTCGGCGATGGCCATGCGCCAGATCGTCGTCGACCACGCGCGCCGGCGGGCGCGGGCCAAACGCGGCGGCGGTCAGGCCATCGTGTCGTTGGACACCCGCCACGATCCCGGCCTTGGCGACGCCGGTCTGGTCCTCGAAGTCGATCTGGCGCTCAAGAAGCTGGCGGCCGCCGACGAACGCCTGGCGCGAGTCGTCGAGTGCCGGTACTTTGCCGGACTGACGGACGAAGAGACGGCGGCCGCGCTCGGCGTCTCGGTGAGGACGGCTCAGCGCGAGTGGTTCAAGGCGCGGGCCTGGCTGCGCCGCGAGCTTGGTAGGTCGGGTGGAGATCGTGTGTGAGCGATCTGCGCGAGTGGCCGCAGGCCGATCGCATCCTCGACGAAGCGCTCGGCCTGCCGCGGGCTGAGCGCGCGGCATATCTGCGGCAGGCTGCCGATGGCGACGCGCGCCTCCTCGCCGCGCTCGAACTCGTGGTCGCCGAAGCATCGAGTGACGACGCGTTCCTCGAGCCCGGGGGGGCCATTGCCTCGATCGGCGAGGCGATCGATCAACCTGCGGTGGAAGCGACCCTTGCGAGACTGCACCAGCCGCGCCGTTCGGCGATCTGGACGCTGAGCTCTATTGCGATCGGCCTCATCCTCGGTGCCGCGGCAATGACCTGGCTGCGGCCCGGTCCATTGCCTCGAACGGAGCCAGTGTCACGCCTGATTGTGCCGCTTCCCGCCGGCGCTGAAGCGGTTCCGGACGCCCAGCCCGTCGTGGCGCTGTCACCTGACGGCCGGCTGCTCGCCTATCGTGGCCGTCGCGCCGGCGTGAGCCAACTGTTCCTCCGCCCGCTCGACAGTCTCGACGCGCGTCCCGTTCCGGGCACCGAAGATGCCGATGCCATCTTCTTCTCGCCCGATGGACGGTGGCTTGGCTTCGACGCCGGCGGCGAACTGAAGCGGGTCAGTCTGAACGGTGGGATGCCGATACCCATTGCCGCAGCGTCTGGGAACGTGACCGCTGCCTGGCTGCCAGACGAATCGATTGTTTTCGCGACGAGCACCACTCGCGTTCTTCAGCGCGTGCCGTCGTACGGCGGACAGCCAGTGACGCTGACGGCGCTCGACACCGCACGCGGCGATACCCTGCACATGCTCCCGCAGGCGGTCGCCGACGGCCGGGCGATTCTGTTCACGATCGTCAGCAGCAGCGCGCGCCATGTGGCGGTGTTCCGGCTGGACTCGAGCCGGACGGAGGTCCTCGCCGAGGGTACGCACGGCACCTACGTGCCGGGGGGGTTCGTCGTGTTCTGGCGCAACGGCACGCTCTGGGGTGCGCCGTTCGATGTCGAACGGCTGGCGCTCTCCGGCCGGGCCGCGCCGCTGGCGGAGAAGATCGAGCAGACCGACGGCACGGTCCTGCAGTACGCAACCTCGCCGGCCGGCTCGATCGTCTACGTGCCGGCTATCGCTGGCGGCGCCGATCCGGGACGGGTCGCGACGACGGGTGACGGGGTCTCACGAGACGACCAGCGCTTTGCCGTCTTCGGTGGCCGTGAGAACGCCGCCAGCGTCGCGCAGCTCGTGTGGGTTCAGCACTGGGTCGAGGACGTGCGGGCGCGTGTGGCGCTCGTGCAGTGACTCGCCGACCGCGTCCCACGCGGCCATCGCCTTTACTTCTGCGGTCATGGCTTTCGCCAGCGACTCGTGCAGCAGCCTGACACTGCGCAAGTCCCACGCAAACGAGGCAATGTCGTCGCTCAGCTCGAAGATGTCGCCGCCGAGCTCATCGCGCTGTTCCTGGTAGGCGACGAGCGCACTGGTCGTGCCGATCGCAAGCGCGCGGGCCAGCAACTCCGCGTCTCGCAGCGCGTCGGTGATGCCGTGCGCGCTGATGGGATCTTTGAAGAGGCCCGCATCTCCCACGAGCGACCAGCCGGGCCCCCAGCTCTGGCGCATGAATCCGCGCTGGCCGGAGAAGGCATGCAGCTCCATCGGCTCCGCCGGGAGGTTGGTCGCCAGATTCGGGAACGCTCTGATCAACAGCCGACGGTATCCAGCCTCGACGCCGGCGCGGAACGTCTTGTGGAACGCGCCAGCCGGCATGGAAACGAACACACAGGTTTCGCCGTCGTTCGTTTGAATGGACCCAGCGGCAGACCCCTCCGCCCAGTGCCAGTGATAGCCGTGGTCCTCGATGCCTTTCCAGTAGCCGTACACGCAGCCTGTGGCGTGGCGGCCCTCACGGTACGTGCGCGCCTCTACCAATCGCGCCACCGTCGACCGAATGCCGTCGGCGCCGACGACGTGACTTGCCGGCACCGCCTGCCGCTCTCCGTCCTCATCGATGACCACGACACCGGTGACTCGGCCGGTATGCGAGCGCGTCACATCCACCACTCGAGCGCCGTACACGACGTCGGCGCCGGCCTGGGCGGCGGCGTCGGCCAGCATCCGATCCAGCATGTAGCGTCGCGGCGCATAGAGCGCCTCGACACCGTGGCGCGCCGAAATCGGAATCGTGACCGTCTCGATCCCATAGTGAAAAGTCGTCTCCCGCACCGGCGGCGTCGCGGCGGCGATCACGGCCGGCAGGATGCCCCAGCGGTGCAGTTGCAGCACTCCCCCCCGCATCAACGCATGCGTCGACAGGGTGTCGCCGCCTCGCTCGCGCCGATCGACGACCAGGACCCGGAAACCCATGCGAGCCAGGAGCAGTGCAGTGGCGGCGCCGGCGCAGCGTGCCCCGGCAATCACGACGTCGTAGCGGGCGGTGGTTTGCCTGATGGTCATGTCTCCCTCGTCTGCTGAGCGATCACGCGACCGCCTGGTCGTCGTGTCCGAGATAGCCGGCTGCGTGTGCGGCGAGCGCCACCGCGTCCTTTCCCACGCCGTCGATAAACGTCGAGTTGCGCCGGCGGAGAAACCGCAGGCCGATGACATAGAGCCCGGGCCATCCGGTCACGCCGCCCTCGTGTCGGATTTCGCCTGCCGCGTCGAGTACGGGCACGCGCAGCCAGTCGTAGCGGCGCCGATAGCCGACGGCCCAGACGATGGTCGTGATGCCCTCGTCTCGCAGAGGCATTCGGTTCGGAACGGTGGTGAAGCGTGACCAGGTGTGGGCGAACACGTCGGCCTCGGCGACGTCGACGTCGACCGGTTCGCGCGCTGCGAACTCATCGAGGCGGGCCAGCAGCAGCGCCAGCTTCGCGTCCGCCGCCGCCGCCGTCGCGACCAGATCGTCGTCGAAGATCGCATGGGCTCCGTCGAGCGCCATGAGACGGCCGACGATCCGTACACCGCGGTCCTGAAGGGTAGCCAGATTGAGTGGCGAGGCGTCAGGTCGGCCGACGAGCTGCAGCGACGGCTGCTGCCGGGAGATCACGACGTCGAAGACGTCATCGCCCCGTTCATCGAGGATGCCCGTGCGATCCAGCCACCACATGATGTCGCGGCCGCGGTATCGGCGCGGCACGCGCGTGTGATGCCCGACGGCAATGACCACCTCGCGTCCGGCGCCGGCAAGCTCGTCGGCGATTTGCACTCCTGACGACGCCGCGCCCACGACGAGCACGCGCCCTTCTGGCAGCTGATCGGGCCGCCGATACTGCGAGCACGTGATCTGATGGATGTCGCGCGGCAGGCGGCCGGCCATCGGCGGCACGAATGGCACGTCGCAATCGCCGGTCGCAATCACCACCGATCGGGCTTGCCAATCGCCGCGATCGGTGCTGACGTGGAAACCATCGCCGCCTGGCGCGATTGCCTGGACGGCGGTCTCAGACTGAACCGGTGCGTTGAAGGAGCGCGAGTAGCGCTCGAAGAACGAGACGACTTCCGGCGCCCGCATGAATCCATTGGAATCCGGGCCGTCGTATTCGAATCCGGGCAGCCGGCTCTGCCAGTTCGGGGTCAACAGCCGCAGCGATTCCCATCGCTCGCTGCGCCAGCGCTCGGCGACCCGTCCCCGCTCCAGCACCACATGGTCGATCCCGTGGTCGGACAGGCAGCGGCTCATCGCCAGACCTGCCTGTCCGCCACCGACGATCGCCGTGTCGACGCGCTTCATGACGTCCGTTATGCGACCTGCACCGAAAGATCGATCGGAACGCCGTTGGTCAGCACGTCGAACACCGCCGATCGCGCGCGGGACTGCTCGACGATCGCCCGCAGCTTCTCGGGCGGTGCGTCGCCTTCGATGTTGAAGTTGATGCGAATGCGCTCGTAGCCGTTGCGCACCTGGTCCGAGAGGCCGAGGATGCCGAGCAGGTTCATGTCGCCTTCGACCGTCGACTCGACGCGGTGCAGCTTGATGCCGCGCGCCGCGGCGACGTTGCCGATGCCGGCGGTCAGGCAAGCCGCCAGCGCATGCAGCAGGTACTCGACGGGAGTGGGGCCCTTGTCACGGCCGACGAGAACGGCTGGATGATCGGCGTCGAAGTAGAAGATGGATACGTGCGTCTGCTCGCCGCCGGCGCCCGAGAACGTTTCGATCGCGGTCTGGCTGTGGGTGCCGTTGATCCACTGGTTGCGGGCGCGGAACTGGAACTTCGCCAGATCCGGCATGCCCTTGACGGCGCCGATCGTGGCGAAGAGCTTGGGCGTGTCGACGCCATTCAAGGGCGCCGGCTCGCGGCGGACGGTCGTCGGTGCACTCATGTCCTGTCTCCTTTGCGCAGCCCTCGTGGGCGGCTTTGTGGTCTCACCTCCTTTTCACGACAAACGCGTACGAAACCCGCCACGGCCGGTAACCTGCTGGCCGGATAGGGCTTCAGGCGGCAACCCGAGCCGCCCAATCGATGGGGTGGTCGTAGAGCCAGGCCTGGGCCGCCGGGCTGGCGACGAGCTTCAGGGCAACGGGCATGAACAAGTCCCTCAACCACCGGCCGATCGGTCCCGGCGTCTTGCTCCGTCCGATACGCGCTGAGTAGGCGACGACGCGCTCGACGCGCGCGCGGCGCAGACGGTCGTAGGCGGCGAATGCGTCAGCCGCCGGCGATACGTCACGCAGGCAACGCGCCAGCGTCACCGCGTCCTCGATGGCCATCGATGCACCCTGACCCGCGCTGGGCGAGGTCGCGTGCGCGGCATCGCCGATGATCACTATGCCGTCACGGTGCCAGCGTGGGACGGTGGGCATATCGAAGATGGGATACGCCGCGAGCTCGGTGCCCGTCGCACGCACAATCCGGTGGGCGGGGGAGTGGTCGTTCGCGACGAGCTGGCCGAGGCGCTCGCGCCACATCGCCGGCGTGATGGCGCCGAGCGCGGCGCGATCGAATGGATCGGGCCACTCGACGTTGGCGAACCAGTAGACGTTTCCAGGAGTCGGGACGGAGTAGCCGAAGAACGCCCGTCCTCCGAACACCATGTGAAACACGCCAGGCGTCGGTGGCAGGCTCTGCAGCTCGGCTCGGCCGCCGAGACTGAGTTGGCCGGAGTATCGCGGCGATGGAGCCCGTGAGTCGATGAGCCGCCGGACCTGCGAATGCAGGCCGTCGGCGCCCACGATCACGTCGGCCGCCGCACAGCTGCCGTCAGAGAACCGCGCGACGGCCTGGCCGCCGGCTGACGACATGTCGACGAGCCGCCTGCCGCGGTGAATCGGGATGCCGTGCGACTCGGCCGCCGCGCGCAAGGCGGCGTGCAGCCGGCCGCGTTCGATCGTGATGCTGCCGGCGCGTCCCTCGCGCGTGAGTCCGTTGGCCACGTCGCCCAGCAGCTTGCCCGTTCCGCTCCACATGACCATCCGCGGCGTGGCGAATCCGCGATCGGCGACGGCGCCGCGAATGCCGATCGTGTCGAGCGCGTCCAGGCCGTTGGACGCCAGGTTGAGAAACGACCCGACGAATTCCGCGTCGACCTAGTAGGCCTCGACAATCGCCGGCTCGATGCCGGCCTTCTGCAGCGCCAGCGCCGCCACCGGACCGCCGATGCCGCAGCCGACGACGAGGGCCGTTCGGGGTGAGTGTGTGGTGGATGCCATGCGCCCAGTGTGGCGCGGCGGGCGCCGCGCGTCTTGCCGGCCGCCATCGCGTTTTGTCGAATTCTGCTGCGGCCTGTGCCCGAGGCGGCACGGTGTGTCTGCGAAGATGGAGCATGGCTCAGCAGAAGCGCGCCGAGACGGTCCAGCGCGTCGGCATGGAGATCGTGAGGTTCCAGGAAGCCTCGGCGGCGATCGACATGCTGGCCGCAGCCATTCTCGGTCTCGATCGCGGCGACCTGCCCTGTCTGACGGCGCTGCTCTTCGGCGGTCCGTCGACGCCGGAGGCGATCGCGCCTGCCCTGCGGCTGTCGCTGCCTGCCGTGCGCGACGTGCTCGCACGGCTCGAGATGGCTGGCTATGTGCAGCGTCAAGCCGGCGCTACGAGATCCGAGTGCGCCGTGACCAGCCATGCCCGCGAGTGGATTTCCCGCATCTGGGATCCGCTCAGCGAGCAAGGCCGCCAGATGCTGGAGGGTCTGACCAGCCAGGACCTGTCCCTGGCGTTGCATGTGATGCAGGAATCCACGCGCATCCAGGAGCGCCATGCGGCGGTTCTGCAGGAGTGGCTGCGAGAGCCGGCGTCGACGCGCCGCAGCCACCAGCGCGGCGGCCTGTCACCCGCGGCGCTGCGCCGAGTTCAATCGTTCGTCGATGGCCACCTCGATCGACCGCTGCGCGTCGCCGTTCTTGCCTCTCGCGCCGGCTTGAGCGTGCACCACTTCGCGCGCGCGTTCCGGACGTCGACCGGCTCGACGCCGCGCGCGTTCATCGAGCAACGGCGGGTCGATCGTGCCCGCGAACTCATCGAGAGCTCCGACCGCTCGCTCGCAGATATCGCCGTGGCCGCCGGCTTCACGTCGCAGAGCCGGTTGACGACCGCTTTCCGGCGTGCGACGGGATTCACGCCGGCCGCGTTCCGTCGCCGTCTCGGGTAGGGCCGGTAAGGGCAGGGAAGGCAGGGAGGGCTGGGAAGGCAGGGAAGGCAGGGAAGGCAGGGAAGGCAGGGAGGGCGGGGAGGGAAGGCGGGAGGGGCAGGGAGGTCGGTTCTACCTCAGCGCGCTCCTTCCGCCTGCCTTCCCCGGCTCCCTCTTTTCATACGTCCTTCTTGCCATCGTCCTTCTTGCCAAGCCTTCTCCGCCTCCCCCGGCCTTCCTGCCCTATCCGCCTACCCGGCTATACTCGGCCGCATGATTCAGCACCGCGTCGCCGCGCTGTTTGGGCTTGGCGCGAGCCTTCTGGTCACCGCCGCCACGCTGATGGCCCAGGACGCCACCATCGTTTTGCGGGCGGCCCGCATGTTCGACGGCCGAGACGTTCGCACGCCAGGCGTCGTGGTCGTGCGTGGCGCAGCGATCATTGCAGCCGGGCCCGACGCTTCAGTACCTCCCGGTGCGCAAATGATTGACCTGGGCGATGCCACGCTGTCTCCCGGATTCATCGACGCGCACACCCACCTGTCGGGGATGTACAACGCCGACTACCGTCAGGGATTGATCGACTCGATCACCAAGTCGATTCCCGAGCAGGCCCTGCTGGCCGCGGCCAACCTGAAGAAGACCATCATGGCCGGCGTGACGACCGTCCGCGATCTCGGCAGCAGCGATTTCATCGACGTCGGTCTCAGAAATGCCGCTGCCGCGGGAGCGATTCCCGGACCGCGCATGCTCGTCGCCGGCCATGCGATCGGCGCCACCGGCGGTCACTGCGACGATCAGAACGGCATGCGGCCGGGACTCTTCGGCTACGAGAGCGGCCCCGACCAGGGCGTCATCAACGGTGCCGAGGAGGCCCGTAAGGCCGTCCGCTTCAACATCAAGTACGGCGCCGACGTCATCAAGGTCTGCGCAACGGGCGGCGTGCTCTCGCTGACCGATCCGCCCGACGTCGCCCAGCTCACGCAAGACGAACTGGCCGCCATCGTCGACGAGGCGC
>Ga0111539_10008072_pt1 | contig 13416 bp, 8 predicted proteins | sample RhiMethybrSRZTD1_FD_79667 | JGI IMG/M metagenome (GOLD analysis project Ga0111539, IMG submission 79667) | Populus rhizosphere microbial communities from Tennessee, USA - Rhizosphere MetaG P. TD hybrid SRZTD1 (version 2) (version 2) | ecosystem: Host-associated > Plants > Roots > Rhizosphere >...
GGCTCCTGGTTCCCGTCCTGTTTCCGCTGCTTCGGCTGTTCCTCATCGTTCTCTCGGGGTTCGGATTCCAGGCGGCCGTCGATCGACGGTTCGGGACCGGCCGGTCGGTCCGCGTCGTCGCGGCGGGGCTCGCGCTGGCGGCCGTCGTGCTGGGCGCGGCGACGGAACTCCTGATCGTCGATTCCGAGGCGAACCTCCGCTTCTCGCGGGCGCTTTCGCTCCTCCTCGAACCGTCGCCGACCGTGACCGACGTGGTCGGGTTCTCGGCGATGACCGCGGCGCTGGCTGCGGGGATCCTGGTCCTCTGGAGTTCCGGCCCCCGCGGGGCTCCGCTGGCGCTGGGGCTCGCGCTCTTCCTTCATTCGCTCGACGTCTTCGGCTGGAAATTCAGGATGGCCTGGCTCAATACCATCCGACTGGTCCCGGAGGCCGGTCTTCCGTCTCCGTCGATGGCCTGGCCCTGGGGAGCGGCCCTGGGTCTCCTGTCGCTCTTCTGGATCGTCTGGACGGTCCGGGAGACGGCGCGCATCGCGCGCGGGGCGCCGGCGTGAAGAACGAGCGGCGGCTCTTCTGCCTTCTGTTGGCCCTCGAAACCGTGTTCTTCGCCTGGATGGTGCTGACCCGGCGGATGCCGCGCGGCCACGACACCCTCGCGCTCTATCTCCAGCAGTATCTTTTCCTGGCCCATGCCGCTCAAACCCACACGGTCGCCCTCTGGATGCCCAACACGGCGCATGGACTTCTCACGAACTGGTCGGCCAGCTGCCAGGGCGGGTTGTTCCAGAACGCGCTGCTGCTCCTCGGGGGCGTGCCCGCGGGGACGAATCATCTTCCCGTGTTCTATGCGGGCCTGTTCGTCGACGAACTGATCCTCCTGATCGGGGTCTGGCGGCTGGGGCGCCGCTATTACGCCGATCCCCGCGCCCGATTCTTTGTCGCGGCCGCGACGATCGGCTCCGCCTTCTGGATGAACCATCTCGTCTGCAACTTCCGGGTGATCTATTCGCTGCCGCTGCTCCTGGCGCTCATCCACGACTTCCTGGAGAGCGGTCGGCGGGGGCCCCTCTTTCTCGCCGCAATGCTGGCGGCCCTCCAGTTCTCCGGAAACACCCCGTACATCCCGATCTTCACGATCCTCGTCGCGCTCCTCTACTTCATCGTGCATGCCCTGGTCTTCCGGATTCGAGCCGCGTCGTTTCGCCCGCGGCCGATCGATGGGCTCGTCCTGCTGGTCGCGGCAGGCCTGCTGGCCGCCCTCTATACGACCCTGAGCACCGGGGCGGCCGAATTCCGGATGTTCCGACCCGGGCGAAATGACGACGGCAGCGTCCCCCTCGGCGAATTCCTGACGTTCGGGGGAACGCTCAACCCGATTCGGTATCTGGACCTCTTCCTCGGCATCTCCCCGTCGCAGGACTACACCCTCTACTGCGGAATCCTCACCCTCGCCTGCGCGGCGATCGGCATTTTCCATCGACCGGGGAAGACGGTCGCCGTGCTGTCGATCTGCCTTCTGATGGTCCTCCTGTTCTCGACCGGCTTTCTCAGCCTGGTGGCCGCGGCCGCGTACTATCTCTTCCCTCCGCTTCATTACTTCCGGTACATCGCCTACTCCGCCCCGGTCGTGAAGCTGCTCCTGATCCTTCTGTCGGGATTCGGCGTCGAGGCGCTCTTCGCCGGCCGGGGGTCGCTTTGCCGGGGAATCGCTCCGCTCGCGCGCGGACTGCTCGTCGCCGCGATCCTGATGGGCGTTCTGACCGGGCTGGTGGCCGCCGAGGGCGACACCCTGCCCAGGATCACCGAGGTCCTTCGGACGGCGCGTCTCGGCCTCGCCAAGCGCACCGGAGCGGACGCGACGTCGACCGCGCTCCCGTTGCTCGGGGCGTCGACGCTCGCCGTCGCGGCGTCCGGGATCCTCCTGCTCCTCCGGGCGCGCCGGGCGGAAGCGGCTCCGGTCCTCCTCGCAGCCCTGCTGGGACTCCACCTCGCCGACCTCTATCGGTGGAAGCTTCAGATGACCGTGCAGGAAAGCGTCGTCCTCGGCGACGAACAGTATGCCCTTCATCGGATCGAGCCGGTCCCCTACATTCCGAGGCGCGAGTCGGAGGACGACGCCCATCCCCGTTCTCGTGCCCTGACGAAGGAAAACTTCGACCACGGGGCCATGTACGATTTCACCGATCCGTTCCTCGGCATCGATCCCCCGGTGTCGCGCTTCCGGATGCTCTACTGGCTTGCCCCGTTCGATGCGCTTCTGGCGGCGAACGAAAGAAGGCCGTTCGATCACAAGCCCGGCGCCAACCCGCGCCTGAGGGTCGTCCGGGACGGACCCTATGCCGCCGTCACGGGGACCACGGTCGACAAGCTCCAGATCTTCCGTCGCGCCCATCTCGCATCGGACCAGACCATCGCTTCGGCGCTGAACGCGCCCGGCTTCCGCGGCGACGCGCTTCTCCTGAGCGGGATGGGGGAGGCCCCGGGGCCTTTCTCGAACGACCGTCTCGACGTTCCCTGCACGGTCGTCGGATTCGACTTCGACGCGATCACCGTGAAGGTCGACGTCCCCCTGACCGAGACCGAGGCCTGGCTGATGTACGCCGACGTCTGGCACCCGTACTGGACGGCGACCGTGAACGGCCGGCAGACGGCCGTGGAGCGGGCATTCCTGGCCTACAAGGCGGTCAGGCTCCACCGCGGCCCGAATGTCGTGGAGTTCCGGTTCCGTGATCCGGTCCGGTCCGGGTGCTACCGGGCAGTCGGGCTGGCGTCGCTGCTCGTCGTGGTCGCGGTCCTCGCGCTGACGGTCCAGCTCGTCCGGGGCCGGCCCGGTCCTTGACAATCCGGGACCCACCGCCTACTCTCCAAACAAGCGCATGTCCACTCCCCATGGCGATCCCGCCCGATTGAGCATCGTCGTGCCGGTCTACCAGGGGGAACTGACGCTGGACGCGCTTGCCGCGGAAGTGGAGCCGCACACCCGGCCGGGGACCACTCCCGGAGGCCGCCCGTTCGAGGTGGTGGAGATGATCCTCGTCCACGACGGCGCGATCGACCGCTCCGACGAGGTGATGGACCGGCTCGCCGCCAAGCATCCGTTCGTGAAAACGATCTGGCTCTCCCGGAATTTCGGCCAGCATCCTGCGACGCTCGCCGGCCTGGCCAGCAGCACGGGCGACTGGGTCGTGACGATGGACGAGGATGGCCAGCATGACCCCGCCGACGTGCCCAAGCTCCTCGACCGCGCCCTCGAGAGCGGGGCCCCTCTCGTGTACGCTCAGCCGACCAACGCGCCGCCGCACGGCGTGCTGCGGAATCTGCTGGCCCGGCTGGCGCGGCTCGCCGCGGGATCGATCGTCGGCACCCGCGCGATGTCGCGGTTCCACAGCTTCCGCCTGGTTCGGGGGGACATCGCGCGGAGCCTCGCAGCCTACTGCGGCCACGGCGTCTATCTCGACGTCGCGCTTTCGTGGGTCGTGTCTTCCCTGGAACAGTGTCCCGTGCCGATGCGGGGCGAGCGGAGCCGGCGTTCCGGCTACTCGCTCGGGAGACTGATCTCCCATTTCTGGCGGCTCATCCTGACGGCCGGGACTCGGCCCCTGAGGCTCATTTCCATCCTCGGCACGCTGTCGATCCTGGTGTCCTTCGCGGTGAGCATCCGCGCCGTCTACGAAAAGTACCGACACGAGGTTCCCGTCCCCGGATGGACGTCGCTCTTCATCACCCTCTCGTTCTTCTCCGGCATCATCCTCTTCTCGCTCGGCGTGATCGCCGAGTATCTGGGCGTTACGCTGACCATGGCGATCGGCAAACCGCTGTATCTGATCGTTCCCCGCCCCTCGCGACATCGGAGTTCCGGTCCTTGAGGCCCGCGTCCGCCTGGGTCGTCGGTTCGGGCGGGCTGCTGGGCTCTTCCGTCGCGCGCCGCCTTCCCCTGGAGATGCCGGGCGTTGCCGTCTGGACGAACCCGACTCGGTTTTCCTGGGGAGACCCCGCCGCGCTCGAGGGAGAACTGGACGCGGCGACCCGGGCGTATCTGTCCGTGCTCGCGCCGGGTTCTCCCTGGATGGCCCTCTGGTGCGCCGGCGCCGGCGTGGTGGGAACGCCGGCCGGAGCCCTGGCGCAGGAGACGAAGACGCTCGAGATGCTTCTCGGCCGGCTGAGTTCGGCTGCGGGGGAACGGCCGGGCTTCTTCTTTCTCTCCAGCTCGGCGGGCGGCATCTACGGGGGCAGCACCGAGGTGCCTCTCACCGAAGAGTCGACGCCCCGGCCCATTTCGGACTATGGACGGGCGAAGCTCCGGCAGGAGGAGCTTTTGACCTCGTGGGCCGCGGCCCGACCCCGGGTGTCTCTTTTGATCGGCAGGATTTCGAACCTCTACGGTCCCGACCAGAATCTCTCGAAGTCTCAGGGGCTCATCGCCTATCTGTCGCGCTGCCTCTTGCACCACGTGCCGGCGCACGTGTTTGCTCCCCTGGACACGCTGCGCGACCACCTGTACGCCCCCGATGGAGCGTCGCAGATCCTCGCGGCGATGGACCGGTTGACCCGCATGCCTCCCCCGGCCCGCATCGTCAAGATCGTGGCGTCCGGCCAGACGGCGTCCATCGGGGCGATTCTCGCGGTCTTTTCCAGGATCGCCAAGCGGCAACCGCGGATCGTCTGCGCGCCGACTCCGATCCGCGCGCTTCAACCCCCGCGGATTTCGCTGAAATCCACGGTGTGGACCGATCTCCCCCTTCGGGCCCCGACTCCGATCAGTGCGGGCATCCAGTCGGTCTACGCCCACCATCTCCGGCTCTTCCAGGCGGGCCGGCTTCCCGTTCCGCCGGCGACGAGAGCCTGAGCGCTTCCTACGGAACCCGGCGGTAGACCAGGATCCGCTGGTGCGTCTGCTCCAGGATAAAGGTGGTGGAGAGATCCTGGAGGAGCCCCTCGAAGTAGGCCTTGTGCGAGGCGACGTAGCCGGCCGCCTTGGGATCGAAACGCGTCACCAACAGAAACCGGGCGGGAGACTTCCGGATCGAGTCCAGAAGGGATCCCCGGCGTCTCAGGCCGAAGCTCTCTCCAAACACGTCCGCGAACGGCAGATCGATCCCCTTGTTCAGCAGCTTGGGGACAAGCACCGGGTGCTCGGTGAAGAGCAGCAGCGGTTCATCGGGCACGGATGCGCGGTGACGGCGGATCTCCTCCGCTTCCGCGAGGATGGACTCCGCGATCGGCGCCGGCAGAAGCACGCCTGAAACGTTCACGGACCGGCTGAAGGCGGCGCTGCGGCGTAGCGCCCAGACCTCCTGCACCCGGCCGACCGCCTGGACCGCATAGGTCCCGCTGATGGGAACCAGGCCCCCGATGAGCAGCGCCGTGAAGACCCAGGCCAGCGCGGGGATCGGCTTGTTCCTGAGCGCGCGTCGGATGGCGATGCGCGCCCAACGGAGGTTCTCCATCGCGATGAAAAGGAACAGGACCAGGCTGACCTTGAGGGACATCCAGTGCGAGCGATTGAACCAGTAGATCAGCCACACGACGCCGGTCGTCGCGCAGGCCATCAGGAAGCGCTCCCGGGGAGAAAGGGTGCGGAACTTCCGAGCGGAGAGCATGAGTTGGATCAGCGAGCCTCCTCCGACGACGAGAACCGCCGGCTCCCAGTAGCTATGCAGTCCGAAACCGCCCTGAAGGACCGTGGGCAGGTAGGTGGCGGCGAATCCCACCGCATCCGGCCAACGGCCGGAGATCCCGACGCCCGCCAGGCATGCCAGGAGAATCCCGGCAGCACCAAACGCCGCAAAGCGCAGGGTCAGCACCAGGATTCCTTTCCAGGAGACGCTGCGTCGCGCCGCCAGGAGGAAGACCCAGGCTCCGGCCAGGAGCGCGACGCCCGTCTCGGGGTTCCAGAAGGCCGCCAGCACGGCGCTCCCGATCACCAGGCAATCCGCACGGAGCGAATGGTCCGCGCGATTCTTCCAGAGCGTCCAGAGGACCAGGGGTACCCCGAGGTAGCGAAACGCCGACTGGTTCGGAAGGTTGAAGCTCCAATCCGCGAAGTGGTTCCAGCTGAGGATGAACGGAAGCGAGAGCAGCGTCAGGAGCCAGTTGCGGCTCACCCGGAAAATCAAAGTGACCATGGCCGTATTGAAAACCAGCATGCAGGCCGCGATGACGTGGAAATGGAACGTCCAGCTCGATGCTCCGCCGCACCGGGTAATGAAGCCCATGAGAAGCGGCCAAACGAGTCCGTAGTAAGGGACCACTTCCTTCCCGAGCGCGCGACCCTCCGCGAGCCGTTCCCCTCCGGTCATCACCTGGGCATAGTGGAACTCGTGCTCCATCACCTGCCAGTCCAAGGAGGCGGCGTAGTATCCGGCGGACAGGAAGAACGCGGGAAGGACGATGCCGACGGCCACGACGGAGAGCAGGCCCGTCGCCCACGGGACCTCCCCAACCGACCGCGTTCGATGGAGCAGGGCAGGAACGGCTCCGAAGATGCCCAGAGCCAGCAGAGGCGACCAATCTCCATGGGGGGCCGTCCACGCCAGAAAATACGCCAGTCCCAGGCACGCGACAAATCCGACAAGAACTTCCATCCGCGACTGCGGGAGAAGGGACCGAAAGGGCGACCTGGGCAGCTCGGGCGCGCTCCGCCAGGCAAGGACGCCGAAGAGGGTCATCGCCGTCACCAGCGCGGTGCGGAATGCCCACGTTTGCGCGCTCACGTCGTCGAACGACCAGTGACGGACATGGACCGGGTCGAAGAAACGGAAAAGCCGGGTCCGGTCGGCAGAGGGAGCAAGAAGACAATAGACCAGCGCCCCGGGACACAGGATGAGGAGCGTCCACAGGATGGCCCATGCCAGTTTCGTGGGTAGATACCGTCCCTTCAAGCGTGCTCCCGCGAGAGATGGTCCCCCGTATCGGCCATGGCGTCCCGGAATCGAGGATCAGGAATCGGGTGCAAGGTCTAGCCGCGCCGCCTCAGGTAGCCGCCGGGATTGAAGGTCAGGAAAAACCGTTCACGCGTGGCGTCTCGTTCGAACTCCGGATGGGTTCCCAGGAACTCGTCCACGGCCTCCCCCGGCCCGGGGCCGAATCCGGGGAAAACGGGCCGCCCGTTGATGTTCGTGTCCTCGACGATGAGATAGCTGCCTCCGGTCACCATCGGCGAATAGAGGAGGAGTTCCTCGAGGACATGGTCCTTCTTGTGATCCGAGTCCAGGATCACCATCACGCGGGATGCTCCGGCGGTCCGCCGGCGCAGTTCCTCGAGGATTTCCTTGGACGTGCTCGATCCCGTGAGATACGCAAGACGGGGATGCCGCGGACGCCCGGGTTTGTCCGCGATGTCCACCGAGATCACCTGCCCCGAGCCGATCTGGTCGAGGATCGAGGCAAGATAAAGCGCGCTTCCGCCGTGCGCCGTCCCGGTCTCCAGGATCCAGTCCGGCTTGACCTCATGGAGGATCTCCTGGTAGATCCAGAGGTCGAACGGGCACTTCAGGGCCTCGACCCCGAGCCATTTCGGATTGGACCATCCTTCGCGGCGGGCGTAGGCCGTCTCGTAGAAGAGCTTGTGGAAGGCTTCCACGGCGACGGGGTCGGCGGCGGCGCCGACCGTCTTGAGGCGCACCATTTCGCGCGCGAGCCGCCAGTTGCGAAATCCGTATCGCAGTCGGGCAAAGAAGGAGTTGGCCACGGGGCTATTATAACTCCCGGCAGCGCCTGCACTCCGTTTCAGCCGGGTTATAATCAGCTTCGATGCCGCAGCCCTGGCTCACCGTGATCATGCCCGTGTTCAACGGCGAGCGCCACCTCCCCGAGGCACTGGAAAGCGTCGCCCTCCAGGGAACCGAGGGCTACGAGCTCATCGCGCTCGACGACGGATCGACCGACCGTTCGCTCGAGATCCTCCGCGGATGGGAATCGCGGCTGCCGCTCCGGGTCGAGCGGCCCCCGCGGTGCGGCAACTGGGTGGCGGTGACGAACCGCGGCCTCGCCCTGGGACGGGGGGAATACGCCGGCTTCCTTCATCAGGACGACGTCTGGCGTCCCGACCGGCTTCGCATTCTCCGCCGGACGGTGGACGAGACGCCGACCACGGACTTCCTCATGCACGCGACCGGCTACATCGACGGCCGGAGCATCCCTCTGGGCCGCTACGATCCGCCGTTCCGCGAAAGCGCGGCCGATCTTCCGGCGGACCATGTGGTCCGCCGTTTTCTCATCCAGAACGTCCTGTCGATTCCGTCCGCCATCTTCCGCCGCGCGGCGGCGCTGGAAGGCGGCGGGCTCGACGAACGCCTCTGGTACTCCGCGGACTGGGACCTCTGGCTTCGCCTGGCCGGGCGCGGACGCACCCGGTGCGTCCGCCGGGTCCTGGCCGGCTACCGCCTTCACGCCCATACCCAGACCTCGCTGCGCCTCGGAGACCTCGCCGAGTTCCGCCGCCAGCATGAGATGGTCTTCGAGAAGCACTTTCCGATGTGGAAGGCATCGCTGCCGGACGCCGACGCCGTGGCCGCGCGCGCCCGGTTCTCGATCGACGTCAATACGGCGCTGGCCGCGCTGGCGAGCCGCCAGAAGGCGGGCATCGGCCGGCTCGCCGGGGCGTTCGTCTCCCTGGGACTCGCGGGCGCGGTCCGGTACGTTCACGACTCCCGGATCCTTCAGCGGATGAGCGCCCGCCTGCGCGGACGGCTGTGGTCCCGGTCGGCGGACTGAAGGCTACTGCCCGGCCGGGGCCTCGACCGTCACCTTCACGACCTGGTCCACCGTCGCGGGCTTCGTGTTGAACTTGAGCGAGCCGCGCAGAGTGACCGTGTAGGTGCCGGGCTTGGCGCCCTTGTCGGCGGTGAAGACGACCGGCGCCTGCGCCTGGCCGGCGGGCACCGTCACCGCGGCCGCCAGCTTCACCGGCGTCGACGCGCCCGTCAGCTCCAGCTTCACCTCGTCGGCGAAGCCGAACTCGCGGACCACCCCGATCGCCAGCTCGGCTTTGTCGCCCGCCTTGACCGTGACCGAGTCGGCCGCCGGCTTCAGGGTGACCGGCGCGGACAGGACGTCCACCCCGATCGACTCCGACGAGAACCACACCTTGATCTTCTTTTCCTTCGACGCCTCGGTCGCCTTCTTGAGCTCGTCCGCCCATTCCTTCTTGGCTCCGTCCACGGCTTTGACCAGCTCCTGGAGCTTCTTTTCGGCCTCGACCGCCTTCGCCTTGGCGTCGTCGGCGGCCTTCGCCTTCTCCTCCGCCTCCTTGGATTGCGCCTCGGCCGCGCCGGTCGCGCCCTTCAGCTTCGCCACCGCGCCCGCCGCCTCCTGGGCGTCCTTCTCGGCCTTCGCCTTCTCCTCGCCGGCCTTCTTCGTCTCGGCGGCGAGCTCGACCGCTAGGGCGTCGACCCGCTTCTGCTCGTCCTGCGCGCGCTTCAGCCGCTCGGGGTTGCGCACGTACGGGACGTCGACGTCGCCGACGAGGTTGAAGGTCAGCAACCCCAGCGGGGCCTTGTCGGTCACGTCGAGCTCCAGCTCGCCGTCGGGCTTCGCGAGCGTGAGCGTGAGCTCCTTCGCGCCGATCGGCTTCTCGTTCTGCTTGCCGGGCAGCCCGGACGTCACGACCTTCACCTGGGCCTTGTCCAGATCCTTGGCGTCCGCGTTCTTGACGAGCTTCACCGGGATCTTGAGCTTGCCGCCGCGCGCCATCCGCTGGACGTCGGCCGAGCCGACCTGGAGCGCCAGGGGCGCGACAAAATGGGTGTCGATCGCCACGCCGACGCTCTCGGTGATCCGCGTCACCACGGGCTCCTTCTGCATGTCCCCGACGTTCCAGAGCACCTCGGCCGAGCGGCACGGGCGCTTGAGGTCGCCGCTCTTGCCCACGATGCGGATCGCGCCCGCGAAGGCCGCCGCGTCGGGCGCCGCTTTCAGGACGAAGTCGCAACTGGTGTCGCCGGGGCCGATCAGAGACGCCTTGGCGGTCAATCCCGGCGGCAGGTCCTCGGCCTCGATCCGGATCGGATCGTCGAACCCCTCGCGGCGATAGGCGATGACGCGGAGCTTGTCCGAGCCGCCCCGGCGGACGATGCAGATTTCCTGGGAGAGCTTGCCGTCGGCGGGGTTGGACTCGACCGGGATGGCCAGCAGGCGGAAGTCGGGCTTCGGCGTCCGGATCGAGAGCACGTAGAACAGCCGCGGATCGCCCTGCGCGGCGCCGAACTGGTCGCGCACCAGCAGGCGGTACTTGCCGTCGGCGGGCACGGTGAACAGGATCGCCGGGTCGTCCGAATGGGCGCGGTACTTCTTCTCGATGTTGTTGCGCATGGCCGGCATGGGGTTCGCCAGATCGTCGACCTCCTGAAGGTCCTTGGAGGCCTCGCCCGCCTGCTGGATGACGATCTGCGGGTCGACCGAGATGCCGAGCCGCTGGCTCACCACCTCGATCCAGTACTTCTCTCCCTTCTTGGCGTCGAACGTGTACCAGTCGCGGTCGCCGCGCGGATTGAAGCGGCCCACGATGAGCGCGGGCACCGCGATGGCCTGGGCCTTGTCCGTCGTGTCGTTGGGCTCGACGTCGGCCGTCGGGGCCTCGTCCGCGAGCAGGAAGCGGATGGGATTCGACCCCGGCAGGCTCCACGACACGAGGTCCACCGAGGCGTCGCCGGGGCGGAGCAGCGTCTCGACCGGCAGCTCGCCCGAGGCCGGCGCCTTGATCGTCACCGCGAGCTTCTCGATGGGGCGGCCCTCGATCTCGATCCCTTCGGCCGGTGCCCCGCCCGGAAGGTTGCGGCCGTACACCGTCACCTGGTTGTCGGCGCCGGGCTTCAGCACCGGCGGATCGACGTAATCGATCCAGGGGCCCGTGCCGATCGTGAGCCGGTAGAAGTATTCGTCGCCGCCGCGGTAGAGCAGGTCGTTCGCCTTGACGACGTACGGACCGTCGGCATCGGCGGTGAAGTCGAGCAGCGCGTCGCGCGAGCGCGTTCCGACGATGCGCCGGATCTCGCGGCCCGCGGGGTCGATGAGCGTGAGCACCATCTGCGCGCGCGAGTCGAGCCGCAGCGCCTGCGACTCCACGATGTACCGCTGCCCCTTCTTGCCGGGGATGCGGTAGCAGTCGAAGTTCTGCGCCTCGCAGGTGCCGTTGACTACCGATCCCAGCGCCGGCTCCTGGGCCGCGGCGGGCTCGTTGTTCGGCTCCTTCTCCTGGACCTCCTCGCGGCCGCTCACCGCGAAGCGGCGGGCGTTGGTGACGCCGAAGTAGCCGGCGGCGCGGACTTCGTAGATGCCGGCCGGGACGTCGGCCGCGACGGTGACCTTGAACTTGCCCTCGATCGCGCGGCCCTGGGGGTAGAGGCGGCCGACCTCCTCGCGGAGCACCGCCGCGGTGATGCCGGGATGGGAGAAGAGCAGCTTCTCGGCTCCGTCGAGGTCGGCGCCGCTGGAGATGCGGACGTCGATGGTGGTGCCGGCCTTCGCGCCCGAGGGCTGCAGGGCGTAGATCTTCGGCTGGGGCACGCCCGGAGCCGCCTGCTGCTGGGCGGACGCGGCCGCCGCGACCCCGATCAGCGCGGCGAGCACGCCGGCGCGACGGAGTATCTTTGTCATCGTCATCAGTTCCGATTCTCCGCTTTAGACCAGTTCCTTGATCGGGGTCGGGTTGTCCAGCAGGTACTGGGGGCGGCCGGACGGATCGACGAACTGCGTGGTCGCCGGGTCGATCCCCAGGTTCCGGTACAGCGTCGCATGAACCTGGTGGAGGTGGATCGGCGTCACCGCCTCGCCGGCCTTCCGGTCGGACGAACCCACCACCTGGCCCGCGCGGATGCCGCCGCCGGCGATGAACGCCGCGGCGACGCGCGCCCAGTGATCGCGCCCGGCATCCTTGTTGATGACGGGCGTGCGGCCGAACTCGCCCCAGAGGACGATGCTGACGTCGTCGAGCATGCCCCGGTCGGACAGGTCGGTCAGGAGCGCGCTGAGGCCCGTGTCGAGCGCGGGGAGTTGGTCGCGCAGGGACTTGAAGTTCATGGCGTGCGTGTCCCAGCCGCCCCAGGTCATGGCGATGCAGCGGACGCCCGCTTCGATCAGGCGGCGCGCCATGAGGAAGTTGCGGTTCTGGTTGCCGCGGCCGTTGCCGTCGCCGGTGTACCGCTTCAGCGTCGCCTTGTCCTCCTTGTCGACGTCGAGGGCGTCGCCCATCCGGCCGGAGGTGACGACCTCGACGGCCTTGTGGGTGAAGCTGTCCATCGCTTCCATCTGGTGGTTGGCGTCGATGTCGCGGCGCATCGTGTCGAGCTCGTTGAGCAGGTCCGTCCGGCCCTTGAGCCGGTCGGCGTTGATCTTGCCCAGGCGCAGGTTGGACTTGCCGCCGCCGTCGGGCACGTACGGCTGGTGGATCGGCCCGAGGTAGCCGGGCGTCACGTGGCCCATCAGCGACACGTAGGGCAGGGCGCGGTCGGAGGTGGACTGGTCGAGACGCGAGACCACCGAGCCGATCGACGGATGGCCGCCGATCGACTTCAGGGAGTTCTGGGAGTAGCCGGTCATCGAGGTCGAGTAGCTGTGCTCGTCGACCGAGCCGACCAGGCCGCGGACGATGGCGAACTTGTCGGCCATCTTGGCGAGCTTCGGGAAGAGCTCGCAGATCTGCATGCCCGAGACATTGGTGTCGATGGGACGGAACTCGCCTCGCACCTCGCTCGGCGCGTCCGGCTTGAGGTCCCACATGTCCTGGTGGCTGGGGCCGCCGGACAGGTGGACGTTGATCAGGGCCTTGGACGTCGACTTCTTGCCGTCCTTGGCTTCGAGACGGAGGAGATCGGGAAGGGCCAGGCCGCCGAGGCCGAGGGCTCCGATCTTGAGGAAATTGCGCCGCGCCACGCCGTCGCAGCTCTGGAACCGGTCGCCGGTGATCGTCAACATGGTTCCGCCTCCTTCAACTCCGTCCGCCTGGTTGGGTCCGGCGTCCGGCCGTCCCCCTACGTCTTTATCGTCCCGCCCTCTAATGGTTGAACAGGAACTCTTTCGTGTTGATCAGCGCCCAGACCACGTCCTCGTACGCCGCCGCGCGGTCCTTGGCCTCGAACTTCCCGATGTGCGACGTCGCGTACTTCATTTCGTGCTCCGACGCCGGGCGACCGAAGGCCCGGAGGTACAGCTCCTGGACCTTGTCGGTGTCCGTACGCTTCATATCCCCGGAGAGCTCTTTTGCTACACCGGAACTCATTTTTCCGTGAATGTCGGGGGAGTTCAGCAGGTGGAGGCTCTGGGCGAGCGAGGCGTCCACGCTCCGCTCGCACTCGCAGGCGCTCGCGCCGCCCGGCTTTCCGAAGACCGTCAGGAAGTACGAGTTGACGCCGCCGTGGTCGGGGATCTGGACCGCGCGCGAGCCGGCGGGCAGCCCGGTGAAGGCCGTCGCGCTGCCGTTCA
>Ga0111539_10008073_pt1 | contig 13415 bp, 10 predicted proteins | sample RhiMethybrSRZTD1_FD_79667 | JGI IMG/M metagenome (GOLD analysis project Ga0111539, IMG submission 79667) | Populus rhizosphere microbial communities from Tennessee, USA - Rhizosphere MetaG P. TD hybrid SRZTD1 (version 2) (version 2) | ecosystem: Host-associated > Plants > Roots > Rhizosphere >...
ACCGGCCGGGCCGACCGTGAAGCCGCGCACGGGCATTCGCCCGAAGAGCCCACCGGTAACGAGCTGCCCGCCCGCAAGCCAGCCGCCGGCGACCCGGTTCGCCGTGCGGCCGACCGGCGTGCAACGCGCCGGGCGACTCCACCGTTCGACGACCGCCACGCCGCGTTCGGAGTAGACGGCGAGCGCCGGCGCAGTCCGTGCATAGACGACTTGGCTCGCGGCGCCGCCGCACCGGCGAGTGTCGAAGGTGCGAGTCGTGTCCGTGCGCAGGTCGAAGGACGCGGCTCGCCCTCTGCCGTCGACGTACGCGACTGCGAGCGAGTCCGCACGCCAGGATGGCCTGACCGGTCGAACACCGCGCGCCAGCAAGCGATCGGGGGCGCCGTCGCCTTCGATCATGTGCAGCTCTTCGCCGCCGGGATGCCCGACCAGGTAAGCGATCTTGAGCCCGTCTGGGGACCAAGCGGCGCCCAGGACCCGGCCGCTGGTCGAATGAACCCAGGCTCGGCGGCCGCCCGGAGCGAGCGCGACGAGCGACGAACCGATCCCGACGACGGCGTACAGCGCGCGCGGCGACAATTCCGCGGCGGAGACGGGCAGCCCCTCGATCCGCAGGCCGCCTCTCGTCGCCAGCCAGAGCCTGCCGCCTGCGACGACGGCGATCCCGTGCGTCCCCGGTGGGACGGAAAGGCGCGCCGGAATCGGCCGCCCGTGCTTGGTCGGCGAACCCAGTTTCACGTGGAGGTTCCCCGTCGCCGCGAGCGCCGCCGCCCCGGCGCCAAGGGTAAGGGCGACCGCCACGACCGCGATCGCCAACCCGACGCGCGAGGGTCTGCGGTCCGGCGCGAGCACGGCTAGCGCTCCTGCGCGCGCACGAGCCGAGACGTCGCGCGTTGGCTTCGGGAGACCCCGAAACGCAGCCGCCAAGCGCTGCTCAAGCTCGTCCGACATCGTTCACCTCGTAGCGCCGGCGCAGATCGTCGAGCGCACGGGCAAGTCTGGAGTTCACGGTCCCGACGGGGACGTCGAGCAGCTCGGCGATCGCCGTCGGTGTGTAGCCGAGCCCGTACCGGAGCACGATCACGACGCGACGTTGCAGTGAGAGATCCGCGATCGCCTCGAGCAGGTCTCGGTCACCCGACGCAACGTCGTGCCACTCGATTCGCCCCAGCTCGACGTCGCTCGCCGCCATTCGACGTTCGGTCCGGAGGAGGTCGAGGCAGCGGTTGATGACGATCCGGTGCAGCCAGGGGCCGAACGGCCGTCGTTCGTCGAATCGCCCGAGCGCAGCGAACGCGCGCTCGAACGCGTCCTGGGCAACGTCGTCGGCGAGCTCTCGGCGGCCGCTGAGGACGTACGCGGCCCGCCATGCCGATCGCCAGTGGCGGGCGAACAGCTCGGCGGCCGCGTCCCGGGAGCCGCGCCGCGCGAGTTGAACGAGCTTCGCGTCGCTGCGCATCCGCATGAGCACATTGTCGTACGTGCGAGACCCTGGTTCGCGTCCCGGCGAGGACACCGCCTACGCCGTGCCCCCGCTCGGCCGACCCTCGGCCCACGCCCCCACCCCAGGGAGGGGCTTCGACCCGCCTCCCTCGGGGAGACGCTACCGCGCGACGTGCGACGCACGTGTGAAGGAAGTGCGCCGAAAGTGCGCCAACTCGTCCACAACCGTCTCGGTGGGCCAATTCGCGCGAATGCGGTCGCCCCCGCGGAGGCGCGGCGCGCGTCCCGACGCCACGGACGCCGCTCCGCTCACAGCCTTACACGACGAAGTTGACGAGCCGGCGCGGCACGACGATCGCCTGGCGGATCTCCTTCGCGTCCAGGTGCGCCTGGACGCGCGGTGACGCCTTCGCCTGCTCGATCAGCTCCGCCTCGGGCAGGTCGGTCGCCACCTCGAGCCGGTCGCGGACGCGCCCGTTCACCTGGATCACCAGCTCGAAGGTGTCTCGCTCCAGCAGCGTCTGGTCCGCGACAGGCCACGGCTGCTCCCAGAGCCGCTCGTGCCCGAGCCGCTGCCAAAGTTCCTCCGCGATGTGCGGCGCGTACGGCTGGATCAGCGAGACGACCGTTTCGGCCGCGAGCCGGGCCGCGGGGTCGTCGGTCGCCGGAGCCAGCGCGTTTACCAACTCCATCACGGCCGCGATCGGCGTGTTGAAGACGAAGCGGCGGCCGATGTCGTCGCTCACCTTCGCGATCGTCTCGTGCGCCTTCCGGGCCAGCGGGCCACCGGGCGAACCGTCGAGGGGCGTCTGCTCGGCGACCTCGCTGACGACCCTCCAAAGCCTGCGCAGGAAGCGGGCGATCCCCTCGACGCCCTCCTCGGTCCACTCCATGTCCTGATCCGCGGGGCCCATGAAGAGGATGTAGAGCCGCACGGCATCCGCGCCGTACTTCTCGGCCAGCTGATCCGGCGCCGTCACGTTGCCGCGGGACTTCGACATCTTCGAGCCGCCGAGCCGCACCCACCCCTGGTGGAAGAGCCGCGCGAACGGCTCGCGGAAACCGACCAGGCCGAGGTCGTTCATGACCTTGACGAAGAAGCGCGAGTAGAGCAGGTGCCCGGTCGCGTGATCGATCCCGCCGATGTACTGGTCGACGGGCATCCAGTAGTCGACGATCTCCCGGTCGAACGCCGCCTCGCCGTTATAAGGGTCGCAGTAGCGCAGGAAGTACCACGACGAGTCGACGAACGTATCCATCGTGTCGGCCTCGCGGCGAGCCGGCCGCCCGCACTTCGGGCACGCCACGTTCAGCCACTCCTCGTTCGACGCGAGCGGCGGCCTGCCCTTGCGCCGGTCGTCCTCCACTTCCGGAAGCAGCACCGGCAGCTCGTCCTCGGGGACGGGGACGAGTCCGTCGTCGTCGCAGTAGACGATCGGGATCGGACAGCCCCAGTAGCGCTGCCGCGAGAAGCCCCAGTCCCGCAGCCGGTAGCTGACAGCGGGGCGGCCCCGGCCGTGCTTGCCGAGCCACTCGACGATCGCGCGCGCGCCCTCGGGCGCCGGCAGCCCGGTGAACTGCCCTGAGTTGACGAGCCGCTCGTCCTCGGTGTGGGCGGCGTAGGCGCCCTCCTCGGGCTCCTCCCCACCTTCGGCCGGCTCGACGACGCGGACGACCGGCAATTCGTAGCGCTGCGCGAACTCGAAGTCACGCTCGTCATGCGCCGGGACGGCCATGATCGCGCCGGTGCCGTACTCCATCAGGACGTAGTCGGCGACGTAGATCGGGATCCGCGCGTCGTTCGTAGGGTTGATCGCGTAGCGGCCGGTGAAGACGCCGTCCTTCTCCTTGGTCTCCCGCTCTTCGGTCGAGCGCGCAGCCGTGTGCTTGACGTACTCGTGCACGGCGTCCTCGTGCTCGGTCCCGGCGGCGAGCTGCTCGACCAGCGGATGTTCGGGCGCAAGCACCATGAAGGTGGCGCCGAAGAGCGTGTCGGCGCGGGTCGTGAACACGGGCAGGTCGCGGTCGAGCTCCTCGATGCGGAACAGAATCTCGGCCCCCTCGGAGCGGCCGATCCAGTTCCGCTGGATCGTGATCGTCCGGTCAGGCCAGTCCAGCAGCCGGTGGTCGTCGAGCAGCGCGTCTGCGTAGGCAGTGATCCGGAAGAACCACTGCTCGAGGTTGCGCGCCTCGACCACGGTGCCGCAACGCTCGCAGCGTCCGTCGATGACCTGTTCGTTGGCGAGCACCGTCTGGTCGACGGGACACCAGTTGACCGGCGACTCCTTCCGGTAGGCGAGCCCGGCCTCGTAGAACTTCAGGAACAGCCACTGCGTCCAGCGGTAGTACTCGGGCTGGTGCGCCGAGACCTCGCGGTCCCAGTCGATCGCCCAGCCGAGCCGGCGCATCTGGCGGCGGATGTTGGCGATGTTGCGCTCGGTGATCTCGCGCGGGTGCCCGCCCTCCCTGATGGCGGCGTTCTCGGCCGGCAGGCCGAACGAGTCGAAGCCCATCGGACGCAGGACCGTGAGCCCGTTTCTCCGCCGGAAATGCGTGACGACGTCGCCGAGCGTGTAGTTGAGGACGTGCCCCATGTGCAGGTTCCCGGACGGGTACGGGAGCATCTCGAGCATGTAGAACTTGTCGCGCTCGGGGCGGCCGAGCGAGCCCGGATTCGAGACGTAGAACGCGCGCGCGTCCTCCCAGACCTCCTGCCACTTCGGCTCGATCTGCTGTGGGTCGTACCGATCCATTCGTCCTCCAGAAACGAAAAAGCCTCTCGATCGAGAGGCCGTGGGGAGCCGACGCGGCGTCGCCGCGTTGCCTCCCTGCGCTACACGAGCAGCTGCTCCATTGCCCTCTTTGACTTTAGCAACGCGCTAGCGTCGCGTCACGCCACATCGGGAGGTATGGATGACCGCGTACACGATCAAGAACCTGAAGGACGACGTCGACGACCAAGCGCCGAACTTCGGGCTCTCGCCCGACCTGGAGGCACGGATGGCCCGGGTCCCGCTCGAGCTCGAGCAGTTTGGGATCAGCTACCAGCAGATCGCGCCGAACTTCCGGATTCCGTTCGGGCACCGGCACAAGAACCAGGAAGAGGTCTACGTCGTCGTCCGCGGCAGCATGCGGGCGAACCTCGAGGGCGAGGTCGTCGAGCTCCGGCAGTGGGACGCCATCCGCGTGCCCAAGGAGACGATGCGAGGGTTCGAAGGCGGCCCCGAGGGCGCCGAGGTGATCGCAATCGGCGCTCCGAACACGGGGCCCGGCGACGCCGAGGTCGAGCAGGAGTGGTGGGCTGAGTAAACGCTAGCCCGCGGCCACGAGCCCCGGCCGGACGAGCCGCGCCGGGCGCTCGAGCTTCGCGTCGTTCACGCTCGGGTTGAGGGGCTCCGCCAGCGGAGCGGCGTCGTACGAAGCTGCGCGTCGATCCGGCGGCGCGTCCTCGTAGAGCGTCGTCCGCTGGCGCGGTGCGCGACCGATCGCACGGATCGTGGCCTCCATTCCCTCCGGCGCTAGCTCCTGGCCATGGCTCGCGCCTGCCGCGCGCGAGATCGACTCGTTCATCAGCGTTCCGCCGAGGTCGTTCGCGCCCGCGCGGAGCGCGGCCTGCGCTCCGTCGCGCCCGAGCTTCACCCACGAGGCCTGGACGTTCGTGATCCAGGGGTGCAGAGTGAGGCGGCCGACCGCGTGCATCAGGATCGCCTCGCGGAAGGTGGGGCCTCGGCGAGCGCAGCCTTTCAGGTAGATCGGCGCCTCCATGTGGACGAACGGAAGCGGCACGAACTCGGTGAAGCCGCCCGAGCTGCGCTGCTGGTCGCGCAGCCTCAGCAGGTGGCGGGCCCAGTTCCGAGGCCCATCGACGTGGCCGAACATGATCGTTGTAGTTGAGCGCAGACCCACTTCGTGGGCAATCTCGTGCACTTCGAGCCACTGCGCGGTCGTCACCTTGTCGGGACAGATGACGGCGCGGATCTCGTCATCGAGGATCTCGGCCGCCGTTCCAGGGAGCGACGCGAGACCGGCGTCATGAAGCCGCACGAGATACGAGCGCAGCGGCAGCTCGAGGGTGGTAGCGCCCTGCCAGACCTCGAGCGCCGAGAAGGCATGGACGTGAAGCCCCGGCACGGCGTCTTTGATCACCCGGCAGACGTCGACGTAGAAGTCGCCGGTGAAGGCGGGGTGGATCCCGCCCTGGAGGCAGACCTCCGTGGCGCCGCGCTCCCAGGCCTCGTCGCAACGGCGCACGATCTCATCGAGCGGGACGAGGTAGGGCGCGCCGCGCAGGTCGGCGGCGAGCTTGCCTTTGGAGAACGCGCAGAAGCCGCAGCGGAAGTAACAGACGTTCGTGTAGTTGATGTTGCGCGTGACGACGTATGTGACGGCGTCCCCGCAGACCTCGCGCCGAAGGGCGTCCGCGGCGGCGGTGACCGCACGGAAATCGGTCCCGCGGGCGCGGAAAAGCACCGTCGCGTCGTCCTCGTCGAGCTCGACTCCTTCGCCCACCTTCGCGAGCGCCTCGGCCACGGGTCGTGACACTTTCGGCCCCGAGCCGTTTCCCACCGGTGCGGATTTGCTCGTTACGCCCGCCGCGGGGAGGAGGATGGGTGGACCATCCAACAGCGCGGCGCCCGGGAGCGCAGGCTTGCCGGCAGCGGCGGTCCCTGCCGCCCACTCGTCCTCACGGGCTAGGCCTTCCGAATCCGCGAGCGCAAGCACGTGGGGCGCGACGGCGGGATCGAGCCACCGCTCAGGCTCGGCGATGTATTCCGGGTAGATCGCGAGCCGTGGCGCCAGCTCCAAACCGCGGGACCGCGTCGCTTCGGCCAGCCGCTCGAGCTCCGGCCACGGCGCCTCCGGGTTCACGTGATCGACCGTGACCGGCGAGACTCCGCCCCAGTCGTTGATGCCGGCGTCCAGGAGCCTCGGGAAGTCCGCGTAACTCAGGTTCGGCGGCGCCTGGATGTTCCAGTCGGCCCCGAGCAGCAAGCGTGCCGCCGCGCACGTCCAGAGGAGCTCCTCGAGCGCCGGCTCGGGCGCAGCCGCCATCCGCGTCCCCGGCTTCGCGCGGAAGTTCTGGACGATCACTTCCTGGACGTGGCCGCTGCGTTCACCGAGCTCGCGGATCGAAAGCAGGGCGTCGACGCGCTCGCGCCGCGTCTCGCCGATCCCGATCAGGATTCCGGTCGTGAACGGCACCAGTGCCGCGCCGGCGGCCTCGATCGTCGCAAGTCGTGCGGCGGGCAGCTTGTCCGGAGAGGCCCAATGCGGCCCGCCTCGCTCCGCAAGCCGCCCCGCCGTCGTCTCCAGCATCAGCCCCTGCGAGGCGGAAGCGCGTCGGAGTGCGCGCGAGTCCCCAACCGACAACACGCCCGGATTCAGGTGTGGGAGGAGCCCCGTCTCTTCCATTACGAGCCTCGCGCAGCGCGCCAGGTACTCGAGCGTCGTCTCGCAGCCGAGGGCCGCAAGTTCGGCGCGCGCGACGCGGTAGCGCAGCTCCGGCTTGTCGCCGAGTGTGAAGAGCGCTTCCCGGCAGCCCGCAGTCGCCCCCGCGCGCGCCACATCCAGGACCTCGTCCTCGCTCATGTAGGCGTGCTCGCCCCGCCGCGGTGGCCGCGCGAACGTGCAATACCCGCAGACGTCGCGGCAGAGCTTCGTCAGCGGGATGAAGACCTTGGGGGAGTAGGTGACGAGCCGGCCATGACCGAGCTCCTGGAGCCGGCACGCCTCGCCTGCCAGGCCATCCCACGGCTCGTCGACGAGCTCGAAGGCCTCCGCGGCGGCGACTCCCTTACCCACCCGGGGGAGCTTACGCGCGAAGCCGCGTTAGCCCACGCGGTCCAAGGCATTCGCTTGCGAATGCCGTCTAAAGGCCGTCTGGGCTTTGCCCAGGCGGCCGCTCAATCCCGAGTGGAACGGGCGAGATCGGCTGACGCCGGCCTACCCAACCCGAGCGAGCGGCCCGAAGTAGACCCAGTGCCCCTTGTGGTAGCGCTCGAGCCGGACCTGCGTGATCGGGAAATGGTCGGCAGACGTCGTCCGCACGACGATCCCGGGCAGCACGAAGGGGTTGTTGCGTTCGTTCAGGTGGGTGATCGCCTTCATCACGCCGGCGCGGGTCAGGTTCTTGCCGGCATGCCTGAGCGCGTCGACCAGGGTGTAGGCCGAGGCCATGCCGTAGACGTTGTAGACGTCGGTCAGTCCCTGGCCGCCGTTGTACTTCTTGAGAATCGTCCGGAAGAGAGTCACCGCCTTGTCCTTCTTCCACTGCGGGTCGAGCGGGTCCTTGAGGAAGGCGATCGAGACCGAGCCGTCCGTCTGCAGCTTGCTGCTTGCCAGGCTGGCGATCGTCATCGTGTTCGTCGCGCTGGAAACCGCGTTGACGAAGACGAGCGGGCGCCATCCAAGCACCCGCGCCGAAGAGTAGGACTGGATCGCGAACTTCGGCGTCGCGAACACCATCAGCGTGTTGACGCGCTTTGCCTTGAGCCGCGCGATCTGCGACTTGACGTCGGTGTCGGTGACGTCGTAGCCCTGCTTCGAGACGATCAGCTTCGCCTTCTTGCCGAGCGCGTGCTGGAAGCCGGCGATGAGCTCCTTCCCGTAGTCGTCGTTCTGGTAGAGGATCCCGATTCGGGCCTTCGGCCGCGTCTTCGCGATGTAGTGCCCGTAGATCGCCGCCTCGCCCCAGTACCTCGGCTGGAAGCCGATCGTCCAGGGGTACTTCTTGTGGTCGTTCCCCCAGGTGCTCGCGCCGCTCGCGACCAGGAGCTGCGGGACCTTCAGCTGGTTCAGGTACGAGCGGACCGCGAGGTTCTGCTCGGTTCCGAGCGTGTTGTAGATCGCGAAGACCTTGTCGTTCTGGACGAGGTCGCGGGTCTTCTGAATCGTCTGTGACGGGTCGTAGGCGTCGTCTTCGTACTTGTACTTGATGCTGCGCCCGAAGACCCCGCCGTGAGCGTTGACGTACTTGAAGTACGCGTCCGCGCCCTTCGCGACCGCCGCGTAGGCGGACGCCGGTCCGCTGAGCGGGGTCGTTCCCCCGATCAGAATCTGCTTCGAGGTGACCCCCGGCGTCGCGGAGCCTCCCGCCGAGGCGGCGGAGACGATCGCGAGCGCGCAAATAGCGCCGAGGAGGACACGGCTTTTCCTCATTGCCCTTCTTGAGACCGAGTGTACAACCGCCTTGTTAGCGGCTCTGCCAACTTTCCCAAGAGACCGCCGAGGCCCGCGGGCAGCAGGATCATCACCAGCACGATCGCTGCTCCGAAGAAGACCGAGGGGGCACCCGGAGCGCTCGAGAGATTGTCGGCCCAGCTCGGCATGAACTGGATGAACAGCGCGCCGAGCGCCATTCCGGCGAGCGAGCCGAGGCCGCCGACTACTGCGCCGACAACGAGCAGCAGCGACAGGGCGAAGAGGAAGGTGCTCGGGCTGACGAACCAGTTCGAGACCAGCACGAACAGCGACCCGCCGACACCGGCGTAGAAACCGCTGATCCCGAAGGCGAGGGTCTTGTAGAAAGCCGTGTTGACGCCCGAAGAGGCGGCGGCGACCTCGCTGTCGCGCACGGCCCGGAAGGCGCGGCCGACCCGGCCCCTGACGAGCAACCACGCGGCCCCGGCTAGCAGGAGCCCGATCCCCCACGTCAGGTAGTAGAGGAAGTCGTTCGTGGCGACGGTTCGGCCCAGGACGTGCACGGAGCCGAGCGCGCCTGTTGAACGGTTCAGCGCCTTGTCGAAAAGGTTGATCCCCGCGCTTCCGCCGGTCAGGCCCGAGAACTTCTTCAGAAGCGCCGGCATCGCGACGCCGAACGCAAACGTCGCGAGCGCCAGGTAAAGGCCTGAGAGGCGAATTGCCGGCAGGCCCAGCAGGAAGCCGGCGGCCATCGCCACGACCCCCGCGAGCGGAATCGTCCAAAGGTCGCGGAATCCGTGGTCGGCCGTCAGGATCGCCGTCGTGTAGGCGCCGACGGCCATCAAGGCGCCGTGGCCGAGCGAGATCTGGCCCGTATAGCCGGTCAGGAGGTTGAGGCCGAGGATCGCGATGAAGAAGCAGCCGGCGCGTGCGAATTCGGCCGCGCGCGCGTCGCTCAGCCAGTGCGGCAGCAAGAGCACGAGAGCGACGGCTGCCGCGGCGACGAGGGCGCCGGCCGCGATGCGCCCGGATCTCATACCCGCCTCACGGCGCCGCTGCCGAGCAGGCCCGTCGGTTTCACGAGCAGGACGACGAGGATCACCGCCAGGGCCGCCGCCTGGCGCAGGTCGGTCCCGATCCAGGAAACGTAGGTGCCGATCAGGTTCAAGAAGACCCCGAGGGCGAGGCTCCCGATCACCGCCCCGAGCGCACTGTCGATGCCGCCGAGCACGGCCCCCGCGAAGGCGTAGAGAAGGATCGGCTGCATGAAGTTCTGGTCGAAGCTGCCGAGCGGCGGCGCCGCCATCAGGCCGGCCACGGCTCCGAGTGCGGCGGCCAGCCCCCAGCCGAGCGCGATCGTCCAGGTGACGCGGATTCCGGTCAGGCGGCTCGACTCCGGGTTGAGCGCAGCGGCCCTCATCGCCAGGCCCACCTTCGTGAAGCGGAAGAAGAGCCAGAGCAGCAGGACCGCGAGCAACGAGACGCCGATGATCCCGAGGTCGGAGATCGAGAAGGCGACACCCGCGACCCGGATCGGGCGTGTCGAGAACGCGTTCGGCATCGACTTGACCTCGGGCGACCAGATCCAGAACGCGGCGCCGTTGGCGACGAAGAACAGCCCGATCGTGACGATCGCGATCGTCAAGACCGGCCTCCCCTCGACCGGGCGGATGACGGCCCGCTCGAGCGCGATGCCGCCGGCGAACGACGCGGCCACCGTCACGGCGAAGGCCGACCAGTACGAGAGGCCGTGCTGGGTCAGCGTCCACGCGACGAACGTCGAGAACATCGCCAGCTCGCCCTGCGCGAAGTTGATGACGCCCGTGGCGCGGTAGATGAGCACGAGCGCGACGGCCAGAGTCGCGTACGTTCCGCCCGACGAGAGCCCGGCGACGATCTGCTGCGCGACGCCTGCCCAGTCGACCGCGAGAGGCATCAGTAGCCGAGGTACGAGCGTCGGACGGACTCGTCGCGCTGCAGCGCTGAGCTTGGCCCGTCGACCGCGACCCGCCCGACCTCGAGCACGTACGCGCGGCTCGACGACGCGAGTGCGAGCCTCGCGTTCTGCTCGACGACGAGCACGGACAACCCCTCCCGCTCGTTCAGCTCGCTGACGACGTCGTAGAAGCCGGCGACGACCAGCGGCGCGAGCCCGAGGGACGGCTCGTCGAGCAGCAGGAGGCGGGGGCGCTGCATGAGCGCCCGCGCGAGCGCGAGCTGCTGCTGCTCGCCGCCGCTCAGCGTCCCGGCCGCCTGCCGACGCCGCTCGGCGAGGATCGGAAAGCGCCGCAGCACGCGATCGCGGTCGGCCTTGACGCCGGCGCGGTCCCGCCGGACGTGTGCGCCGAGGCGGAGGTTCTCCTCCACGGACAGTTGCGCGAACGTGCCGCGCCCCTCGGGCACGTGGGCGATGCCGGCTCGCGCCACCGCCTCCGGGTGCCGCGGCAGCCGCTCGCCCGCGAAGACGATGTCGCCGCTGGTCCGGACGGTCGCCGAGATGGCCCGCAGCGTCGTGGTCTTGCCGGCGCCGTTCGCGCCGAGCACCGCGACGATCTCGCCTTCGCCGACGGAGAGATCGATTCCGTGCAGCGCCTGCAACGGCCCGTACCGCGCGGCGACGCCGCGGAGCTCAAGCAGGGGCATGCTCGGGCCGCTCGCTGCCCAGATACGCCTCGATCACCGCCGCGTCGCGTTGAACCTCCGCCGGCGTGCCCTCGGCGATCTTGCGCCCGAAGTCGAGGACGTGGACGCGGTCGGCCACGCCCATCACAAGGTTCATGTGGTGCTCGACCAGCAAGATCGTCAGCTCGAACGACGTGCGGATCCGCCGGATCAGGCCGGCGAGCTCCCCGACCTCGTCGTGGCCGAGGCCGCCGGCGGGCTCGTCGAGCAGCAGCAGGCCCGGGCGGGAAGCGAGGGCCCGGGCGAGCTCGACCCGCTTCATCGTCCCGAAGGGCAACCCGGCAGCCGGTCGCCGGGCGACGCTCTGAGCCCGAGCTCCGCGAGCAGCTCCCGCGCGGGCCGGTCGCCGCGCGCATGACTTCCGACCTCGACGTTCTCGAGCACCGTCATGCTCGGGAAGAGCTCGACGTTCTGGAACGTCCGAGCGATTCCCCTGCGGACGACCCGGTAGGCCGGCGTTCGCAGCAGGCTCTGGCCGGCGAAGACGATCTCGCCCGAATCCGGGCGATAGAGGCGGGTAATCAGGTTGAAGAGCGTCGTCTTGCCGGCACCGTTCGGGCCGATCAGCCCCGCGATCTGGCCCGGGTCGACCGCGAGCGAGACGTCGTCGACGGCGACGATGCCTCCGAACCGCTTCGTCAGATGCTCGACCGAGAGCAGAGCCACGGCGGCGTACCTTAAGTCGCTTGCGGGCTCCTCTCCAGCTGCGTGACCGGCGCCTGGCACGCGAAGCGCTCGCAGACGTAGAGCGCAGGCCGCCCGTCGACGAAGTCCTTGCCGGCGAGCAGCGGCACGTCGTCGGCGGGACCGAACGCGACGACCGCGTTCGGGTCGAAGCCGCCGAGAGCGGCCCTGGCGATCTCGTCGTCCGGCCGGCCGATCACGGCAAGCTCTCGCGGCGGGGACAGGTAGAGATCGAGCGCGGAGAGCGCATGGCCGAAGGCGCTGGGCGCACGTGGGATCGCGTCGCGGATCAGGCGGAAGACGCCCGCCGCCGCCCGCTCGAGCTCGTCGTCTCCCCAGACCCGCCCGAGCCGGAGCAAGACGAACGCCAGCATCGAGTTCCCGGAGGGCGTCGGGTGGTCGTCGAACTCCTTCTTGCGCGCCACGAGCTGCTCGCCGTCGGCCGGCGAGAGAAAGAAGCCGCCTCGCTCGTCGTCGGCGAACAGCTCCACGGCCAGCCGGGCGAGCCGGTTCGCCTCACGGAGCCAGCGCAGGTCGCCGGTCGCAACGTGGAGCTCGTAGAGCCCGTTCGCGACGTCGGCGTAGTCCTCCAGGTAGCCGGGATTGCTCGCGCGGCCCGCTCGCCAGCTGCGGTGCAGGCGGCCGTTCTCAGCGGAGAGCGGCCCGAGGAGGAACTCCGCCAGCTCGCGGCCCGCATCGACCAGCTCCGGACGGTCGAGGCGGCGGCCCGCCTCCGCGAGCGCCGCCAGCGCCAGCCCGTTCCAGGCCGCGATCGCCTTGTCGTCACGCAGCGGCTTGGGCCGCCGCTCGCGCACCTCGAAGAGCCGGCGCTTGAGCTCCTCGTCGAGCCTGCCCCGCAGAATCGAGCGTCCGTGCTCGAAAGGCTCGAGGAGCTCGCCGGGGACGCCCTCGTCGGCCGTCCACGTGAAGGTCAGCCCCTCGACGCCCTCCGTGTCGGCGTCCTGCGCCGAGGCGAACCCGCCCTCGGGGAGCCGCAGCTCGCGCAGCATGTAGTCGATGGTCTCCTCGGCGACCTCGCGGTAGCGCTCCTCGCCGGTCACGACCCAGGCATGGAGGTAAACCGGGGCGAGCAGCGCGTTGTCGTAGAGCATCTTCTCGAAATGCGGGACGAGCCAGCGCTCGTCGACCGAGTAGCGGTGGAAGCCGCCGCCGAGCAGGTCGTACATGCCACCGGCGGCCATACCGTCGAGGGTCGTCGTGACCATCGCGAGCGCGGCCGGGTTGCCGCCCACGTGCATGCGGAGCAGGAACTCGAGCACCGACGCAGGCGGGAACTTCGGCGCGCCGCCGAAGCCGCCCCACTCCGGGTCGAACTGCCGCTCCACCCCGCGCACGGCCTCGCTCAACAGCGACTCGGTTAGCGGCTCGGCGGACGGCTGGGCCGCCGCGGACTGCCGCAGAGCCTCCACGAGCGCACCGGCCTGCTGGGTGACGTCGCCGCGCCG
>Ga0111539_10008074_pt1 | contig 13414 bp, 8 predicted proteins | sample RhiMethybrSRZTD1_FD_79667 | JGI IMG/M metagenome (GOLD analysis project Ga0111539, IMG submission 79667) | Populus rhizosphere microbial communities from Tennessee, USA - Rhizosphere MetaG P. TD hybrid SRZTD1 (version 2) (version 2) | ecosystem: Host-associated > Plants > Roots > Rhizosphere >...
AAGCTGACCGCCGCCACGGCGCGCAACAACACGGCGGTCGTGTTCATCAACCAGCTCCGCCAGAAGATCGGCGTCGTCTATGGCAACCCGGAGACGACCACCGGCGGCAACGCGCTGAAGTTCTACGCCTCGGTGCGCCTCGACATCCGCAAGATCGGCGTGGTCAAGAACGGCGAGCAGGTGGTCGGCAACCGCGCGCGCGTGAAGGTGGTGAAGAACAAGGTGGCCCCGCCGTTCCGCGAGGCGGAGTTCGACATCCTCTACGGCGTGGGCGTCAACGTCCCGGGCGAGATCGTCGACCACGCGACGACCGCGGGCCTGTTCGAGAAGTCGGGATCGTTCTATTCGTTCAAGGGCGAACGGATCGCGCAGGGCCGCGACCGCGCGTGCGCCTACGTCGCCGAACACCCGGAGGTCTCCCAGGAGGTGCGCCTCACGCTGCTCGAGGCGCGCCGGGCAGAGAACGCCGCGTTGGGCGTTCAGACGCCGGTTGCTCAGGCCGCGTGAGCGCATTCCTGCGCGGTCGGGCCGATCGATCTCGGCCCCGGCCGCGCACCCTCCCGAACGGTCAGAAACCGCCGCGGCTCGTCGCCCCTGGCTTGTAGCAAGGGTGTAACAAGAGCGGTCGCAAAGCCGGCGTCTGGCGGATACGGACTGCTAGTCTCGGTCCTATCGCCGTCCAACGATTTCGACGCGTTGCCACCGTCTGCTACGCCCAACTCACTCCCCGGCGCGGCCTCCGGAGCCGGGGGTAGTGAGTTCGAATCTCGCCGCGCCCACTTGGAATCATTGACCGGCCCAGGATCCGACGCGACCAGCGCGCGCCGATGGCAACGTTGCCGCCTCGGCGTGTGCGCCAGGTCGCAGTCGGACGCGCGGGCCTCTGTTAATGTCGGCGCCACCACGGGAGGGCGCGATGACGCGACAGGAGACGGTCGTGATGTGGAAGCGGATGGTGTTGTTCTCGGCGGTCGCGCTGGCGCTGCCGGCGGCCTGTTCGCCTGGTGCAACCGAGCCGCCGGCGAGCGAGCGCCAGAGCGCGCTGACGTCATTCGGCAGCAGTGTGAGCAGCGCGAAGCTCCGGCTCGAGACGTTGACCAACTCCTGCGGCGCGAATCAAGCGCAGGACTTCTTCCGCGTCGTCAACTTCGGAACGACGTCGATCAAGACATCGGACGTCACCATCAAGCTTTGGGTCAACGACACCAGCGCGTCGAACATCGTGCCCCAGATCTCGACGGGCGGCTGCCTGACCAACGCCGGCGGCTGTTTCCACCAGGTCTCCGGCGTCACCGCCGTCGCCACGCGCTTCTCGCCCGCCTGTGGTCCTGACCCCGCCCACCAGGCCAACTGGGAGATCACGATCTCCAACAGCGATCCGACGTTGATCGCGGGCGGCGTCACCTGGAACAACATCCAGACCGCTTTGCACCTGGCCAACTACGCCAACTTCAACCCGGGTACCGCGACCTGGTACAGCCCCTGCCTGGCGGGAGGCAGCTACGCGCCCGACAGCCATTTCGCCGTCTACGTGCGGGGCGTGCTGGTCGCGTCGTCGGCGATCGCCGCTCCGTCCTGTCGGGCGCCGCGCGGAACGCAACCGCTGCAGGGGTACGCGGTCGCGCCGATGTCGACCGCCCCGATCCTCGGGCCGGTGGCGGCGTCGCAGCCAGTGCGGCTCGCGATCACGCTGCCCGTCCGCAACGCCGCCGGCCTCGCCGCCTTCAACCGTCAGGTCTCGGACCCTGCCAGCCCGACCTACGGCCAGTTCCTGACCAACCAGCAGTTCACCGACACTTATGGGCCGACCGCAGCCGACTACCAGGCGCTGACCAGCTGGGCGCAGGCGAACGGCCTGACCGTCGTGCGTAGCTTTGGTGACCGCACGCTGCTCTCCGTGCGCGGGACGGCCGACACCGTGAACCGCGCGCTGTTCACCAACCTGGTCCGACGGCAGCGCACGGACGGAACGGAATTCTTTTCGGTCGATCGCGAACCCTCCCTGAACCTCGCGCCTGCGCTGCTCTGGATTGAAGGCCTGAGCAATTTCCTACCGCCGCGGCCGGCGAGCGGATCGGGCGTTCCGAGCGCCGACGGCCAAGCCTACCTGGGCGACGACTTTCGCAATGCCTACGCGTCGTGCGCGCTCAAGCTGACCGGCAGCGGACAGTGCGTCGGCATCATGGCCTTCGCCGGGTTCACGGCCTCGGACATCGTCGCCTACGAAAACGCGGCCGGGCGCGCCCGGCACGTCCCGGTGACGGTCGTCGGCGAGACGCTGCCCGAGGACCCCGACTTCACCTTCGAGGTGACGATGGACGCCGAGATGGCGATCGCCATGGCGCCGGGCCTCAGCGAGGTCGTGATGTTCGAGAACGGCGGCAGCTCCGTCGAGATGCTGACCGAAGCCGCCAACCGGCAGCCGCGCTGCAACCAGCTCAGCTCGTCGTTCGAATACGAATTCACTCTCGGCGCGCAACAGGCGGTCAGCAACCTGGTGTCGCGCGGGATCTCGTTCTACACGGCATCGGGCGACGACGGCGCCTACCAGGGCAGCGGGCCGACCAATTCGCTCGCCTTTGCCGACATGACGCTGGTCGGCGGGACCACGCTCACCATGAACGGCGCGGGCGCCTCCTATGCGTCTGAGATCACCTGGAACGACGACATCGACAGCCGGAGCGGAGGCGGGATCGTCAGCTTCCTGGACCTGCCCAGCTTCCAGATGGGGATCGACATGGCCGCGGTGGGCGGCTCGACGATCGATCGCAACTCCCCCGACGTCGCCGCCGTCGCTCGGAACGTCGAGGTGTTCGCCCCCTTCAACGGCGGGCGGGGCCCCTGGATCAGCGGCGGCACCAGCGCCTCGGCGCCGCTGTGGGCCGGGTTTACCGCGCTCATCAACGAGCAGCGCGGAAAGGGAGCGCTGGCGCCGCTCGGCTATCCCGCTCCCTCCCTCTACGCGGTCGGCACGGTGGCCGCGATCTACCCGCAGGTGTTCAATGACATCACGACCGGCAACAACGGCAGCTTCAACGCCGCGGCGGGCTACGACCTCACAACCGGGCTCGGAAGCCCGAAGTGCACGCTCATCTACCAGCTCGGCTCGGCGATCCCGACGACGCCGGTCCCGTCGACGTCGGTGCACGTGACCGGATCGGCGACGCTGATCACCACGGACACCGGGGGGCAGCGCACGACCACCACGGCGTCGCTCGACCAGATCATCCCGTTCTCTCTGGGTGTGCGGACGGGAGGCTACAACCTGGTCGTCGACTCATCGATCCCGGCCGAGACCGGCGCCAGTCTGGAGCTGGCGCCAAACAACGTCGACGTCTTGACCCTGGGCCAGGGCTTCCAACTGGGCCCCGCCTTCGTCTCGAACCCCGGGCCGGCCATTCGGGCGGGCAGCAGCGCCGTCATCTCTGGATCGGCCAGCACGGGCCTGTTGCCGCGGCATCTGCCCTTGGTGAGCGCGGAGATGAGCTGGAGCTTCACGCTCGTCAGCTCACAGCCGTAGGTCGGCGTGCGCGCTCAGACGCGCAGGCGCATCTTCGCGCGCTTGGCGCGGACCACGAATTGATGGGTCATCGTCGCCCTGGGCGGGATCATCCGCGCCTTCAAGCGCTGGTCCGGCGTGACGCCGCCGCCGCCGGTCGCCCAGGCGGCCTGACGAACGACACCGCGGACGGGACCGGGGCGGACGACAACCGTCCCAGTCCTTTCCAGCGCGACAGAATCCTGTCGCCGCGGGATCCACCGCCGACCGCAACGCGGCGTAGATGCCCGGATCCGCTACAGATCCCGGGCGGCTCTGCCGTTACCGGAAGGCAGGAAAGGTGGTGGATTCATGACCAGGACTCAGCTTGTCGCAGCATTTGGTACGGGCGTGTGTGCGTTGTTTGTCGCCGGCGCGGAAGCGCAAGCCGCGCCCAACGACCAGGCTCCTGAGGTGGCGCCCGCAGAGCCCGCGCCCGCGCCCGCAATGGCGGCGCCTGCACCGCCCATGGGCGCGCCGGTCGCGCCGGTCGGCGTGGCGACAGCCCCCGCCCCGCGGAAGCCCGCGCCAAACTCCATCTACGCCGAGGGTCTGGGCGCCGGACTGGCGTATTCACTCAATTACGAGCGGATGGTCCTCGACGATCTCGGCGTGCGCCTCGGCTTCAGCTACCTGTCGGTGAGCGCGACGGCGACCTCGGGAAGCGCCAGCTCCAGCGCGAGCGCGTCGTTTCTTTCGTTCCCGATGACCGTCAGCTACATCGGCGTCCGCAGTGGCAAGCACTCCCTCGAGCTCGGCGGCGGCTTCACGCTGACGCGTTCGAGCGGCAGCGCCAGTAGCATCGGCATGACGTCGTCCGGCTCGGGAATGAGCGGCCTCGGAACGGCAATGATCGGGTACCGCATCCACCCGGTGGACCGCGCCGGCTTCAACTTCCGGGTCGGGGCGATGGCGCTGGCCGGCAAGGGCCTGGGCTTCGACAGCGCGGATCCGACCGCCTTCGGCGTTCTGCCCTGGTTCTACATCAGCATGGGCGCGTCGTTCTGACCGGATCGGGCGGCGGCTATTTGCCGAGGGCGCCAGGCAGCTGCGCCCGTAGTCGCTGAACGCTGGCCTGGTAGACGAGGTTCTCGGGGGCCAGCGCCAGCGCCTGCTCCCAGGCGTCCAGCGCCTCGATGTACCGGTGCTGGGCGCGGAGCGCGATGCCGAGGTCGAACAGCTCCACGGCGCGTTCCAGCGGATTGCGCTCGGGTACGTGGGCAGCGGCGATGCGGACGGCGTCCCTCAGACTCCCCGCGATCTCCGGCACCGGGGTCGGCGCCGCGGCCGCGACCGCCGGCCGCGGCCGAAACGCCTCGGGCGGCAGCGGCAGGCTGATGCGCTCGGTGTCCGCGTCCGGAACGTAGCCGGGGACGTCGGAGCGGCGGATCGGCCCCGACGCCTCGAGCATCTCTTTCTCGGACACAGCGAGCACGCCGTCGGAGTCCGCCGCGTTCGCCGCGTCGACGGCGTGAGGGACCGCCTCGACGTCGGCCCCCGGCGTCCCGCCGCCCTCTCTTTCGAGCAGCCACGACAGCGCGCCTGTGACCTCGCGCTCCTTGCTGGAGGCACCGATCTGCAGCAGCGAGCGCGCAATCGCGGCGCCGAGCTGGCGCGCGCTTGCGAATCGCTCGCGCGGATCCTGGGCGGTCGCCTTCTTCACCAGCTCGGCGACGTTCGCGGGCAGGGACGGAACCTTGGTGCGCGGGTCGAGGCCCCGGGCCGCCTTCACCGCCCTGACGACCTCCTCGTCCGAGCCGTTGAACGGACGCACGCCGGTCAGGCACTCGTACAGCACGACGCCCGCCGAATACACGTCGCTGCGGCAGTCCTCACCCTCGTGCCGGACGCGCTCGGGCGCTGCGTAGCGAAAGCGCCCGACGAACAGCTGGTTGGGCGGCGTGCGCGCGGTGGCGCGCGCCGCCCCGAAGTCGATCAACTTTGCCGTGCCGCTGCTCGAAATGATGATGTTGTCCGGGCTCAGATCCCGGTGCACGAGCCCAAGCGTGCCGCTGCCGTCCTCCAGCTCGTGCACGTGTTGCAGCGCCTCGCACACGTCCCTGACGATGTGAAGCGCGGCGGCGACGGGCAGCCGCTCGGCGCGCACCAGCATGCGCCGGTGCACGGAGCGCAGGGTCAGCCCCGGGACGTACGACATCGCGATGAAGTAGCGGCCCTCGAGCTGGCCGAAGTCGAACACGTCGACGATGTTGGGATGACTCAGCCGCGCGGCCAGCGACGCCTCGCTGACGAACATCTCGACCAGCTCGGGCCGGTGCTGCAGCGACGTCAACATCGTCTTGATGACCACCCGCTTCTCGAAGCCCGCCAGCCCCTTCATCTTGGCGCGCCACACCTCAGCCATCCCACCTGTGGCCAGCAGCGATTCGATCTCGTAGCTGCTGAACTGGGTGCCCGGAACCCACGCCGGCGACGCGGGCGCGCCCGCGGCCTGCTCTCGATCGTCTTCGCGCGCGCGAATCATGCCCGGTGAGTGATCAACGGCGACGGGCCCGATAACTTAACTGCGCCGGCAGGAAGTGCGGGCCAGCTTTCACTTCTGGACGGCGCCGCGGCTCCGACGGAACCGGCCCACCCACGACGAAAAAAAGACGCCCCCGCTGCCGTGGGTCCAGCAGCGAGGGCGTCTCGGGGAACAATGGACGGCTGAGCCGTTAGAGAGCGCCCAGGAACGCCTCCAGATCCTTCCGCTTGCCGTGCGACAGGTTGATGTTGAAGCGATCCTCGTGGTAGCGGATCGCCTGCTTGATGTTCTTCGCGCTGCCGTTGTGGAAATACGGCGCCCGGGCCGCGAGGCCGCGCAGCGGCGGCACGCGGAAGCTGGCGATCTCGGTCCACACGCCGCTGCCCTGACCGCGGCCCAGGTCACAGACCCGGCGCGTCTCCATCGTCGTCTTGTTCTGCACGGTGATGATCGGCAACACCGGATTGCAGTTCGGTTCGTTCGCCGTCCCGATGTCCATCATCCGGATGACCGAGTGGCCACCCACGTTCGGGGTGTTGTGGCAGCTGCTGCAGGTCCCGACGAACGGCTCGCCGACGACGTTGTTGAACCCGTTCACGCCGCTGATGACGAACTGGTTCGTGTTGAACACTTCCTGGCCGCGATAGATCGCGCCGCGCGCCTCGTCACGCTTGTTGCCGTGGCAGTTGTTGTCGTCAGCGTACACGGCCCAGGCGTCGAAGAGCGTGAACACCCGGCGGTCGAACGTCGGGCTGATCACGTCGTTCATGCCGAGCGTGAACGGAAACGTCGACAGGTTGGCCGGACCGCCCAGCGCGCCCGCCGCGTCGAGGCGCCCCGCCGCGTTGTCCTTGATCTGCGCGAAGAACAGGCCGAGAGCGAAGTCGCGGCCGGCGTTGCGCTGTTCGACCGGCACCGGGTTGTTGACGACGTCACGCTGGAGGTGGAGGCCGGCGGCGCCGTTGAACAGGTTGGCGAGCGTCGCCGGGATGTCCTGCACCGGTCCGCTCGTGTTCAGGATGCTCGACATCTTCGTCTCGTTCGCCATGTGCGTCGGCCGCCGGAAGTTGAGGAACGAGCTGGTGGTCACCGGGAAGCCTGACGGATCCTCGACCGCCGTGATGTTGTACTGGGCGGCGGCGGCGGCGGCCGCGCTGATGTTGCGCGTGAAGCGGGTGAGCGCCAGCTTGACCGTCTGCGGATTGAAGGTCGCCTTGCGGGCGTCTTTCGTGGAAATGTCGGCGTCGGGCCGATTGCCCTCGTCCACCAGGTTGAACAACGGGTCGAGGCCATCCGACTCCTTGAACAGCTCCTTGTTGGCGTCAGCCGTCATCGTCCAGCCCTGGTCCGGCGCGTGGCACGTGGCGCACGAGCGCGGGTTGGTGCCGAGCTGCAGGAACATCGGGTTGGTGAAGTCGATCGCGCCCGTGGTGTGAAACGACTCGGCGACACCGTAGTCGTTCCCCGCTGCTTCGAGCGCAGAGACGGTTTCGGTGAGCGGCTCATCGACATCACCTTCGACCCCGCATCCTAAGAACGCGAAGAGAAGGCCACCTGACACGACCTTGAGCGCTTTCAACATCGAAGACCTCCAAATTGAGTGAACTTACTTCGGGACGACCATTTCATCGGCATTTCAGGAAAGCTCTTTCTAAAACAGTAGCGCCAGCTCATTGATGAGGTCAACCAACGTTCGCAATCATTTGTGCAATAAATTGCAACGTTTGCCGGCAATGTATGACCGGTGATTGGAGTGCTCACGCGCGCACACATTAGTCTCGCGCTGCGATCTGTACGCTGGCCCGTTGCTCGACGCTGGCGCCGTTGTGCACGGCTCAACAGCGACGGGAAGTGCATGCTCACACACACTTCCTGGGCGTGTTGATCGCCTCGCGGCGACCCGCCGTTTGCGCCCGGCACAGGCTGATTCCGCATCGACGCGATACCAACGGCGCGGACCGCGCTTGTTCCCGCCGCGCAAACAAAATCACGCGCGGACACGCGTCGGATAATTGACGCGCCCGAAAGGTCGATACCATTGTGTCGCGCAATGGTGTCGAAACACGCTCCCGCGGTCATTGCGGGAGACGGCTACTTACTGGTGTTCCGGGTTTTCCCGCGGATAGAGGCTGGGCGGGAACCGCCCTTCGATCCCGCCCGACTGGTACTCGACGAAGTAGATCAGGGCCCAGATCTGTTCCTTGGAGAGCTTTCCCCGCCAGGCGGGCATCTTCCAGCGATTGCCCTCCTTCTCGATCTTGCCGTTGTAGACGGTCTTGAAGATGTCGGGGTAGGGACGGCGAATGCCGAAGAACAGCCCGTCGCCGCGCCCCCAGGTGGCCGACGGACTCGGCATCCTGACGACGTCTTCCATCTTGCGCCGGCCGCCGTGGCATTCATTGCAGAACGTGGTCCAGATCGAGATCGTCTCGACGGAGGTCTGCAGGTCCCAGAAGCCCGGCGGGGCCTGCTTTTCAGAGATGTCGCCGTCGCGTTCGCGCGCCTTGTCCTCGCTCAGCTTGAGGAACTCGCCGCGGAACCCCCACCATTGATCGCCGACATGTACCGGGACCCGCTCGGTCGGTTTGGGCGCAACCGGGTTGCGCGACAGCACGAACGTCGAATCCTCGGCCGCGGTCGGCTCGATCGTCTTCTCCCCCGACGGCGCCGAGGCGCAGGCGGCGAATGTGGCGAATGTGGATACAACAGTGACGGCCGCCAGCAGCCTGAGGCTGGCGGCGCTGCTTCCGCCTGTAGAGCGCGTCACTCGTAGGACCCGTATGCCTGGCCGGATTTGTTCTTGTGTCCGGACGCCTTCGGATCCAGGCGGAGGCTCACGTCGACGGTCGATCCGGCTGCCACCTCGACCCAGTCGGCCGAGATGCGCGACCCCGGCGCCCAGGCGACGACCTTCCGGCGCCCCGTCGGAACACCCGCTATCTCGAAGGACCCGTCGCCCTTCACCTTCGCGAAGTGCTTGTTGGGGACGACCAGCACGCTGGCCGCCATCTGCGGATGGATGTTGCAGTAGACGTCGACCGCTCCCGGCTCGGTGAAGGTGTGCGTCTTCACCTCCCCACCCGAGTTGTAGAGGCCGAGATCGAACGAGTTGCCCGAGCTGAGCGAAAACACGTTGTGATAGATGTTGTCCATGTTCGGGAAGGCGATCGACGTGCCCCGCTGGACCACCGCCCAGTTGGGAACGAACTTCTTCCCGGCCTGCTCGATGACCTTGCGCTGGCCCTTGACCGCCGGCGCGAGCACGTTTTCCACGTAGACATAGGCGACCGGCTCGCCCGATGGCACGGTGAGCTTGCCGCGGATCGTGCCCACCGTGGGTTCGACGCTCGGTTCCGCCGGGGCTCTGGTGGTGCTGGTCCGGCGCGCGCTCCCGCCGCTCGCGCTCGCTTCGGCGCGGGCGCTGGACGGCGGCGGCGGGGCCGCGGCCGGGGCGCTCGGCGGCGCGCTCGCGCGTGGCGCGGCCGGCTCGCCCTTCGACGATCCCGACTCCGACGGGAGCGTCCCGAGGTTCTTCAGCGCCCGGGTCAGCAGCGCGGCGCGCTGGCGATCGAACTCGGCGGCTTCCGCGATCGCCGTGCGCAACCCCTGGAGCTGGGTCTGCAGCTGGCGAATCTCACGCCGCAGATCCTCCACCTCCGACGACTCCCCCGCCCACGCGGCGCGCGGTACTGCCATCAGGAGGGCGGTGAATACCGCCATCAGGGCCTTCGTTGCTGTCGGTGTCCTCACGGGTTTCCTCCGTTTCTTCGTCGTGCGTTGACGATCACTATCAAAAACATGAGCGCGGCGAGCGGCACCGGGCACCAGAGAAGAAACACCAGCACCCGTGCCCGCTCGAACTGGTGGTGATGCGGCACCAGCCAGGCGAGCCTGGCGGCGGTGGCCCCGTCGCCCGTGCGCGCGAGCCGGACCAGATGGCTGCGGCCCCCCACTGATACCTGCTCGGTTCCGTCGACCATTCGACCGACGGCGCGCAGCGCCTCGTCGAGATCCTGGGCGTCCGTGCTGCTGGCGGCGACGCGCTCGCCGATGAACAGCGCGCCCGTCACGCCCAGCGCCTTGCCGACTGTGGCCAGCTGGCTCCGCCCCAGCGACAGGCCCTTGACCAGCAGCGCCGGCGTCTGGTCGCCCGAACGGATCGGGGCGACGCCCACGACCTGCACCTGGTCGGGCAGCGTCCAGACGTCCGAGGTCGGGCGGTCGAAGCCCGTCTTCACCGCGGGCGACGCGCCCAGGTTCACCTCGCGCAGGCCGGCGGCACCGGCGACCGCAATCACCTTGCCGCCGGCGTCTACGACCGCGAGCAGCGTCGCGCCCGACGACTTGCGCAGGTCCTCCAAAATGTCCTGCACCGTCGCCTCGTCGAACTTTGGCGCGAGCACCGTCGAGCGAATGCGGTTGTCGTCGGCGAGGACCGTCACCTCCGAAACCAGCTGATCGCGCTGGCGCGCCAGCAACTGCTCCAGCGACGCACTCGCCTGACCGAGCCGCTGCTCGTCCAGGCCCGACAGGAACTGGCGCAGCTGGCGATCGGCGATCCCTGCCGCGCCCACCACCAGCGCGAGCACGACGAGCCCGGCGCCGAGGGCGCCGTACCCGGGCGTCGACGACGGCGCCGCCATCCCGGGGTTGGTGGTGGACATCGGAGGGGGTACGACCTCAAACCTCGTCCTTGTCATTCGCGGCTCCGTTTCTCGGGGTCCTCGACCGACTGGCGGAGCGTCAAGGTGACTGTCCGCGTCTGCCCGTCGGCGAGCTTCACCTGCTCGGTGATCGGTTCGTAACCCGGCTTGTCGAGACCGACCCGGACGCTGCTGCCCGCGGACAGGCCGGTCAGGACGGCGGGTGTACGCAGCCCGCTCGGGCTGCCGTCGATGAAAACGTGCGCACCCGGCGGGTCGCTGCGTATCTCCAGGGTCGCCGTCGCGCGCACCACGGCGCGCTCCGGCGCGTCGGAGAACGACCGTTCTCCCCGGAACGCGACCACCGCGACGACGACGATGCCGCCCAGTACCAGGCCCACGCCGAGCGCGATGGGCAGGAGCGGCGACCTCCGGACCGCCGGGTCAGGCGGCGCGACGGAGCCATCCACGGCGGCGCGCGCCGCCCGCGCCGGGCTGGCGGCGGTGACGAACGCGGTGCGCGCGCCCGACGACGAACGCCCCGACCCCGGCCCGCCCGAAAAGGATCCGAGCGAAGGGTCCGAGGGCCGCCTTTCGCCCGAAGGGCTGCTGCCGAAGTTCGTGGACCACAACGCACGCGGCTGGGCCTTCGCGTGGCCGCCGGTGGATCCCGTGTTGCCCGGGGTGCCCGGGTTGTCGGTGTCGCTGGTCGGCCTGACCGCGTTGAGCGCGAACAACCGCTCGAGCGTCGTTTCGATCTCGCCGCCCTGGCTGATCGCCTTCTTTAACGCCGCCCGCTCCGCACCGAAGATCGTCTCCATCCAGCGGCCCACCGTCTTGCTGGTGGGACGTTCGTCGCGCCCGAGCAAGAAACGATCGAGCTCCTCGGACATGTCGTGGGCGTTGCGAAAGCGCCGCTCCGGATCGCGCGCGAGCGCCCGCAGCGTGATCGCGTCCAGCTCCGGCGGAACCTCGGGACGCAGCGTGCTCGGCGCCTCGATCGGGCGCGAGCGCACCGCATCGATGGTCGACACGTCCGTGCTGGCGTCGAACAAGCGCGCGCCGGTGAGGCATTCCCACAGCGCGATGCCCAGGCAAAAGACGTCGGTGCGCCGATCGATGTGACCGCCCTCGATCTGCTCCGGCGCGCAGTAGCCGTATTTGCCCTTGAACACGCCGGGGATGCTCTTCTGCTTCTCCGGGCCCCTGACGACGCCGAAGTCGAGCAGCTTCACCACGCCGTGATAGGTGACGAAGATGTTGCGCGGGCTGACGTCCCGGTGGACGAGGCCGATCGGCTTTCCCTGACCGTCGCGCGCCTCGTGGGCGTAGTGCAGGCCCTGCGCGGCCTGCTGGGTCAGCGCGGCCGCGATCGCGACGGGCATGCGGCCGTCCTGGCAGCCCGCGATGATCGCCGAGAGATCCTCGCCGGGCAGGTACTCCATGCTGATGAAGTACTTGCTGTCGACCTCGCCGAGCTCGTACGTCGCGACGATGTTCGGGTGCTCGAGCCGCGCGGCGATGCGCGCTTCATTGAGAAACATCTCGCGCAGCTGCTTGCTATCAGCCAGATGCGGCTGGATGCGTTTCAGCGCGACGATCTTGACGAAGCCCTGAATCCCGCGGCGCTCTGCAATGTAGAGGCGCCCCATTCCGCCCTGCCCCAGCAAGCCCAGCAGCTGGTAGCGGCCGAATGTCTCTCCCACGAGGGCGGATCCTTGCTCCGAGTCCGCCGTATGTCCTCGCTCGATCACGCGGGAGACTCTCTCGACACAATACGCTCGTTGGTTTAGAGCGAACAACGGTTGCGTTTGCGACCTTGCTGTCGCTGCCACCACCGTCGGGTTTTCCGATAATTTACGCCTCAGATTCCTGTCACACGCGCGACGATTGGTGACACCACATACAAATCGCGCAAGGACACGTTACTCAGATTACGGATCCTGCAACAAGCGAACGTCGTGCAGGTTTTTTCGGATCTCGAGCAGGCGTGATAGCTCAAGACGGAGTGATTTCCGTCGAGGTTTCCGTCGCGTGCTTCGTCTGACCCTCAATCGCTTCAAGCAGCGCGGCCGCACGAAGAGCGGCGCGCGCGAGACGAGCCGCGCACAGGCCGTTGCAGCGCTCGAGCGTGGCGAGCTGGAGACGGGCCGCCGCGGATTACTGCAGTCCCTGAAATACGACTCCGATGGTTTCGAAACCATGGTTGATGTCGCGTCCGAGCTCGCCTTCGCCGGCTTTCGGGCTGATGCCGAACACGTCCTGCGCCGGACGATCGAACGCTTTCCGGCGCAGCCCGAGGCGAAGATCGAGCTGGCGCGCGTGTTCCTCGAGGCCGGGAACGACGCCAAGGCGCTGCAGGTCGCCACCCAGGCGCTGCGTGAACATCCTCGCAATAGTGATTTGCACGCGTTGTGCGCCGCCGCCAACGAGCAGCTGGGATTGCTCGACGAGGCCGCCAATCACTGGGCCACGATCCTCGCCGCGGAGCCCAACCAGACGTATTCGAACCTCAGGCTCGCCGCCCTGCTGCAACGGCTGGGCGATCCGGCCGGGGCCATCGACTGTCTGCGGCGGGTCGTCGAGGTCACGGCCGGTCAGGATCTTGACGCCATCACCAGCCTCGGCATCGCGCTGTCCGCGGACGGCCAGCACGACGAGGCGCTCGAGCTGCTCTCGATGGTTGCCAAGGCCCGTCCCGACGTCGGCTCGGCCCAGGGCGACCTGGCCAACGCCCTGCTCGCCGCC
>Ga0111539_10008076_pt1 | contig 13413 bp, 7 predicted proteins | sample RhiMethybrSRZTD1_FD_79667 | JGI IMG/M metagenome (GOLD analysis project Ga0111539, IMG submission 79667) | Populus rhizosphere microbial communities from Tennessee, USA - Rhizosphere MetaG P. TD hybrid SRZTD1 (version 2) (version 2) | ecosystem: Host-associated > Plants > Roots > Rhizosphere >...
CGGGCCCCGAGGTTGGCGCGAGGCGGGAAGCGCCCGTCGACGATCGGGGCGGCGTCTTGATTGTCGACGGTTTCGACGGGACCGCCCGCACGAACCCCGACGCCCAAGGCGTGCCGCGGGATGGGGTCCTCGGCGTTCATCGCCTCGGGCCCTACCGCGGGCGCAACGTGCTTCAGCTCACGAGCCTCGATAAGGAGCCCGTGCGCATCATCGCTCCGCCCGGCGCGTGCTCTTTCCTGCGGTTCGTCGTGACGGGAGGCGGCGGCGACTCGACCATGCCGCTCACCATCGTTTTCGACGATGGCGCCGAGCTCGCGGCGGAGCTGCCCTGTGACGACTGGTACGACGATTACCCGCCGGACGACCCGGCCGGGAGCGTGCGACCGGGGTCAGTCCCGATCCTCAACACCCTGGACCGCATCCGCGCGGGCCAGTGGAAAGACCGCAACGAGCCTGCGCTCTTCGAGTTCACGCTCGCCATCGAGCCGCCGCGGGCCGTGCGCGAAGTCGTCCTGCGGCCGGCCGGCGCCAAGTTCCAGCAGCCGGACATGACGCGTTTCAACCTCTTCGCGGTGACGGCGATCCGACTGCCGTGACGCGGCCCGCAGCGTCGCGGGGAGGTCATTTCGAGGCGGGCTTGCCGGGCACGATGGGAGTGTCGTCGGCGTTCCCCCATTCCGACCAGCCGGCGTAATAGTTCCTCGGGCCTTTGGCGCCCAGGAGCTCCAGCGCGAAGAGGGCCACGGACGAACGGCCTCCGGACTGGCAATGCGTCGCAGTGGGCTTCTGGATGTCGATGCCGGCGCTCTCGAACCGCTTCCGGAGCTCCACGGGCGGCAGAAAGCGCTGCGTGGTCTTGTCGAGGAGGTCGCTCCATTCGAGGTGTTTCGCTCCTGGAATCGCGCCGCCTCGGCGGTTCGACAGCTTGTCCGTGCCGCAGTACTCGGCCTCGCTGCGCGCGTCGACGATCTGGAGCGACCCCGGCGCGGCGAGCGATTTCAAGATGCTCTCTTTCGTTGCGTGGCGCGCCGCATGGGCGCGGGCAGTGAACGGCACAGGCTGGACCGACGCGGGCGCGCCCGTCTCGACCGGGTGCTTGCCGGCTTGCCAGGCTTTCCAGCCGCCGTTCAGGATGCGAGCGTCCTCGACGCCCCAGTAGCGCAGGATCCACCAGACTCTGGCCGCGTCTTTCGACAAGGCGTCGTCGAAAACGACGACGGGAGTCCCCGCGCCGATCCCGAGCTGACCGATCCGGCGGCTCCAACCTTCCGCGTCGCTCCCGTCCCCGAAAGCTTTCGCCCACACTGCGGCGTCGACCGCGCGCGAGCCCGGGATGCGCGCTTCGGCGTTCGCTCGCGGGCCGCGGGCGTCGAGGACGACGTACTTCGACAGCGCGCCGGGAGCCGCGAGGGCTTCCGCCTCGATGAGGAGGTCGGCGCGCGGGTACCCCGTGGCGCCAGGTGATCCGGAGGCTTTCGAGGAAGCCCCAGCGTCATCGGCGCGGAGTGGCAAGGACGCCGCGAGCGCAAAACCACCGGCGAGCGCCGTGTAGGTAGCGATTCTCATGGAAAAACTCCTTTCGAAGCCCGAGACGAGAGCATTGTAGAGGAGCAACCCTCGTCACGGTTTTGGAATCTGGCTCGCGGCGCGGAGCGCGAGCTCTTCGCGGATTTTTTTCTCCTCCGCTTCGAGGCGGGCCGCATCGGCGCCCACCTCGCGCAGGAGCAGATCGGCCAGTGCGACCGCGGCTTCCGCTTCCTCGTAGCATACGGCCGTGGCGCCGAGGTCCTCCAGCGTCGAGCGCTCGTTCAAGTAGCGCGCGCGGACGAGAATCTTGAGCTCGGGGTTGAGCGCACGGCTGGTGACGATCACGGGGATGCGGCTTTGCAGCTCGGGAAGCGTGACCAGGAGGTAGCGGGCCCGCTCGATGCCTGCGGAGATGAGAATGTCCTGCTGCGCAGCGTCCCCGTAGATGCAAAGCTCGCCGTCCGCAGCAACGCGTGTAGCCGTGTCCACGTTGAGGTCGATGATGAGCGTCCGAACGCCGAACTCGCGCAGGAGGCGGTGGACGGTCTGTCCGACTGGCCCGAAACCAACGACGACCGCCTCCACGTCGGCCTCCGCGAGCTGCGCCTGCGTCGCTTCGTTCACGGCGCGCCCGCGAGCCTCGGCGCGGCGGTTGAGTAGCGCCCAGAGCCGGGGCCAGCGCCGGAGGCGCTCCTCGACGGCGCCGAGCGGGCGGAACAGCAGCGGATTGATGCTGATCGAGAAGAGCGCGGCGGCCACGAGCACACTCTGGCCTTCCGGGGGGAACATGCCGAGCCGGCGGGCGGTCTCCGCCAAGATGAACGAGAATTCGCCGATCTGCGCGAGGCCCACGGCGACCGTCAGCGCGGTGCGAGCCGAGTAACCCAGCACGGCGACGATCGAGATGGCCGCGAGCGGTTTCCCGAGGAGGACGATGGCGAGCGTCCCCACGACGAGCCCGGGGCTATCGAGGATGACGCTCGGGTCGAAAAGCATGCCGACCGACACGAAAAAAAGGACCGAGAATGCATCGCGCAGCGGGAGCGCATCGGCGGCTGCTTGATGGCTCAGTCGGCTCTGCCCCACCACCATGCCGGCGAGAAACGCGCCAAGAGCCATAGAGGCGCCGAAGAACTTGGCGGAGCCCGTCGCGATGACAAGGGCCAGAGCCAGCACGCACAGCGTGAAGAGCTCCCGGGAGCGGATGCGGGCCACGTGCGCAAGCAGTCGCGGGATGAACCAGCCGCCTCCGACGAGGACCAGCGCCGCGAGAGCAGCCAGCTTGAGGACTGCCCAGCCGATCGCACGCGCGATGTGGTGCGCGCCCGCGGTGCCCCCGGTGGCCTCCGCGAGGATGGGCAAGAGGACGAGGATGAGCACCGTGAAGATGTCCTCCACCACGAGCCAGCCCACGGCCACGCGGCCGTCGGCGCTCTCGAGGCGGTCATTGTCGAGCAGCACGCGGATCAGGACCACGGTGCTGGCGACGGAGGCGGCGAGACCGAGCACGATGCCCGCGCCAAAGCTCCAGCCCGCGAGGAGGGCGAGGCCTGCGCCGAGACCCGTGGCAACGAGGCTCTGCACGACGGCGCCGGGCAGCGCGATCGCCTGCACGGCGAAGAGGTCTTTGAGGTGAAAATGCAAGCCGACGCCGAACATGAGCAGGATCACGCCGACTTCGGCGAACTGATTGGCGATTTCCTGGTCCGCGACGAAACCGGGAGTCCGGGGTCCGATGGCGAAACCGGCGATGACGTAACCGATCATCGGGGAAAGCCCGAGTCGGTTCGTGATGTAGCCGAAGACGAACGCTGCGGCGAGCCCTGCAGCAAGGTTGACGAGGAGCGGGACGTCGTGCATGGCTCTGTGGTATCAGCGCCGCACCGGGGCTCGGAGAGAAGTTTTGAGTTTTTTTCCGGGCCGGTATGCTGCGCGCAGAAAGGCTCGAGGCGATGAATCTATTCTCCGAAGAAGGGCGCCGCAATCCCTACCCCTTGTACGAGGAGCTCCGGCAGGCAGCTCCCGTCCTCCACGTGCCCGCGTTCGACGCGTGGCTGGTCCTCGATTACGCGGACGTGAAACGCGTGCTGAGCGACCCCGATGCTTTCAGCTCGAAGCTGGGGCCCCGGTGGATGATCTTCAGCGATCCGCCGCGTCACACGAAGCTTCGTGCGCTCGTCTCGCGAGCCTTCAGCTCGCAAGTGGTCACGAGCCTCGAGGGCCGCATCCGGCAGCTCTCGCGCGGTCTGCTCGACGCGATGTCTCCCCGGGGGGAGGTGGACCTTGCCGCGGACTTCTCGATCCCGCTGCCGATGATGGTGATCGCCGAGATGCTGGGCGTCGCCGACACAGACCGCCCGCGGCTGAAGCGCTGGAGCGATGCCGCCCTGGGCATCAGCCTCGATCTTCTGGGGAACGCGGATGGAACGCGGGCGCTCCAAGAGTTCGCGGCGGCCACGGCCGAGATGGACGTGCACCTCGCTGCTCAGATCGAGCAGCGGCGGTCGAAGCCCCACGACGACCTCCTCGCGAGGCTCATCGAGGCCGAGGTCGATGGGGAACGCCTCTCTCGGGAGGAAATCCTCGGATTCTTCCAGCTTCTCCTCGTGGGTGGGCAGGAAACGACGACTCACCTCATCAACAACGCGATGCTCGCGTTCCTCGAGCATCCGAGCGAGCTCGCGCGGCTGCGAAGCGCGCCGGAGCTGCTTCCTGCAGCGATCGAGGAGGTGTTGCGCCACCGCTCGCCGTTCCAGTGGACGCCCCGCGTGACACGCCGCGACACGGAGCTCTCCGGCTCGAGGATCCCAGCAGGAAAGCGGGTCCTCGCGATGCTGGGAGCAGCGAACCGCGACCCAAAGCAGTTCCGGGACCCGAAGCGCTTCGACGCGGCGCGCGATCCCAACTCGCACCTCGCGTTCGGACACGGGATTCACTTCTGCCTCGGGGCGCAACTCGCGCGCGCGGAGGTCAGGATTGCGCTCGGCGAGCTGCTCGAGCGCTGGAAGCGGTTCGAGCGAGTTAGCGACGCACCCTGGACGCCGGGAAAGGCGATCCACGTCCTCGGTCCGGCGCGGCTGCCCATCCGGTTCGAGCCCGCGGACCGTGTCGGTGCCGAGAGAATGGCCTAGGTGGGAGTCGAACCCACACCCGGATTAACCCGGAAGGGTTTTTAAAACCCTCGCGTCTGCCGTTCCGCCACTAGGCCTCGTACGGCGAGCGGCAGCATTATAGCGGCATTCCTCCGCACGGCCTGGACTATGCTTCTGGCTTGCCCAGTGGGGCGCGCCGCGATACCGAGAGCGCGCGGAGCAGTGAGACTTTCTTGGATTGATGCGCCTGCATCCTGCCGAGGATGTCGTCCAGCACACGCACGGCATCGAGGACGTGGGGGCCCTTGTTGAGCATGACGCACTCCGCGCGCTCGCCCATGGCGGCGTCGGTGATCTCTGCACGCGAAGGAAGCCCCTTCTTGTTGAGGGTTTCGAGCACTTGAGTCGCCCAGATGGCCGGCACGTGGGCCGCTTCGCACAGCCACAGAATCTCTTCCTGGACCTCGGCGAGCCGCTCATAGCCGCATTCGACCGCAAGATCGCCGCGCGCGATCATCACGCCGAGAGCGTCGTGCTCGAGGCCTGCAAGCAACAGGCTCGGCAGCCGATCGAACGCCCTGCGCGTTTCCACCTTCAGCACGAGGCCGAGCTTGCGGTCGATTCTCGCTGCCAGCGCCTCTCGGAGCGCCTGCACGTCCGACGGCTCCTTCACGAACGAAAGGCCCACGATGTCCGCATGCTTCGCGACGAAATCGAGGTCCGACAGATCTTTCGCGGTCAAGGCAGGCAGCCGCAGGGCGGAGTCGGGAAGATTGATCCCTTTGTCGGCTCGCAGCTTCTTGCCCGGCGGCGAAGCATTCAGGATGCGGACGCGGATCGCATCGGCGCTCCGGGCGATAATGACCCCGCTCAGCTTCCCGTCGTCGAACCAAATTCGGTCTCCTTCGCGCACATCCTCGAACACTTCAGGCAGTGTGCACGGAATCGAGGCGACGCCCACGATCCGCCCGCCAGCGTCGCGGCGAAAGGGTTTGCCCGGGGTCGCATCGCGGGTCAAGGTGACGTCGTCCCCCGTGCGGAGGAGGAGGAATTGATCAAGAGGCGGCAGCATCTGGAGCCGCGCCTCGCGAGGCGCTTGTCCCGATGACAGCGGATCCGAAGCCGTTGCTTTGCCCGCCGAGAGCACCGTCTCGGCGCCGAGAAATGCGATGGAGCGCCCCTCGGCAAGACAGGAGCGGCCGACGCGGCGCAGGATCCGCAAGCGCCTCGATTTGTGCCGCAGATCGATAAAGCGGATGCGCGTGCCCTCCGACAGGCCGTCGAGCCACGCCGCGCTCACGGGCACGACGACGTCCGCGTCATGGGGCGCGAGCTCCGGCCCCTCCTCGGGAGTTAGCCAGACGAGGGCGGGCGACTCGAGCTGCCCGAGCTCGTCGAGGTGCGGCTTCCAGCTCACAACACGAGGCCCCGCTTCGACTGCACCCGTCCGCAGCTTGGGTCCGGCGAGGTCCATGAGCAAGGCGCAAGGTCGACCCGTCTCTCGCCGCGCGCGTTCGAGATACGCGATCTGCCGGCCCCAGTCTTCGGGTCCGCCATGCGCGCAGTTGATCCGGAGGCAGTCCATCCCTTGCTGCACGAGGTCACGCAGAAGACCTGCCTCGTCCGCCGACTCATTCGGAAGGGTCACCATGATGCGCGCGCTGCGCCCCGAGCCGACCGCAGGTCCGGCCGATCCGAAGAGCGCGCGCGTCCGTTCATCGATGAGCTGCTGGCCTTCGTCCTGCGTTACGGGCGCTGGAGCGACGTCCTGCACGGGAGCGATCGTTCCGTTCAGGGCGTACAGTACTTCGAGTACAGCGTCGAGGTTGGCTGCGACGTGCGATTCGGCTCGCCCCAGGCTCGAGAGGCCTGCGAGGGAAAGTCGATGCTGCAGGTCGCGCAGGTCGCTACGGCGCAGGGCGAGGTAGTGGATCAGATTCCTCGCGCTGGGCTTTCGGTGGGCGGGGAGCCGCTCGAGCTGCGAAGCGAAGTCGGCTTCTGCGGCGTGCGCGTCCTGGCGCAGCGCCGCCACCTGGTCGATGAGCTCGCGAAGGTTTTCTCGACGGACGCTCATGCTGCACGCTGAATGCACGAACCGTGCCGCGGCCGGGTCACGCTTCCGCGCCTCGGGCAGCAGATTTCCGCGCGGAACGTGCGGAAAGTCTCGCTGCAGCGTGAAAAAGTTCGCCGGGAACACCATCCGAGATCCGCCCGCATGCTAGAATCTACGGCCCGCGGACTGCCGCAAAGGCGCGGGAGCGCAGGAGGACTCTTTGGAACGACTCTCTAACGGCGCGCTGACAGAGGGCATTCGCGCATCGCTGCGGCGTGGGATGCTTTTGGCGACGGTAACCATCGCGGCCGCTGCCGTGGATCTTGCGATCCACGCGAACATCGGAGCCGGGAACTTCCGTCGCGCGCACGCGGACGGGGGACCCGCGCTCGAGGGGGAAAGCGATGAGCCCGCCGGCGGCGCACGAGCGCCCGGGTGGATTGCCGTCTACGAGCCCGCGGCGGCTGGCCCCGGGGCGCGCAGAGTCGCGCTCGTCGAACCTCGCGCCGCTCACGCTTGGGGCCGGAGCGCCCCGCACCCACTGGTAGGAGACGGCGCCTTCCGTGTCCGCTGGAGCGGAATCCTCTCGATCGAGGAGGACGTGCAGGAGCTTCAATTCGGAGCGCTCGCGTCCGGCCGCGTCTCGCTCCGATTCGACGGCAAAGAAGTCTTGAGGGGGTCCGGCGCCGCGCCCGACGCGTGGCTCGAGGGCGTCGCGTGCGGCCCCGCGGAGGCGGGAGAGCATGCCATCGCGCTCGAGCTGGACTCCGTTTCAGGACTCGAAGCCCGCATCCAGCTCGCGTGGTCGAGCGATCGCTTCGGCTGGGAGCCGGTCCCCGCCGCAGCAGCGAGTCATGACGCGGCGAGCGAGCCTGCGGAGGTCGCGGCAGTGCGCGATGTCGAAGCGGGGCACCAGATCGCGACGGAGCTGGGATGCTCGCGCTGCCACGCGCCGGTCGGCGCGGAGCCGGATGCACCCCCCGGGTTCTCCGTGGCCGAGCTTGGCTCGCGCACCAGCCGTGGACTCCTCCTTGCGTGGCTCGACGAGCCGCCCGCGTCCGACGCTCGCGCGCGCATGCCGCACCTCTTCCCCCCCACACGCGAGGGTTTCTTGGCGCGGTGGATCGTCGCCGACGACTTGCTGCGGGGGCGGGCGCGGCCGCCCGCCGAACCGTTTCCGCAGCGCTCCTGGCGCGAGGGGAAGAAGACTTTCGTCGAAGTCGGCTGCGTTGCTTGCCACGTCCTCCCGGACGCCGAGGACTCCGGAGATTGGGATGGCCGCAACTCGCTGCGCCGTGTGACGCAGCGCTTCTCTCCCCACGAGGTCGCGCGCCTCCTCGAGGAGCCTTCGGGACGACTCCTCAGCGCGGGCATGCCGCGTTTTGAGCTTTCCCAGGACGAAGCTCTCGAGATCGCGGCCTACCTGGAGCTGTACGGATTGCGCGAGCAGCCGGCCGAGCCGCCCGCGCCCACTCCGGATGAGCTCGACGCTTTCGTGAGGAAGCTCAACGCGCGAGCTACGACTACGGCCGCCGGGCAGGGCCCCGATTCCGCCGCTCCGCGCAGCGCGCTCGAAGCGGCCGTGCGGACGATCGAAGCGGAGCTGCGATGCGGAGCGTGCCACGAAGGGTTGCCATCGGCGCCGGGGCGCGCCAGTCCCGTCCGCCGAGTCGATGGCAGCACGGGCTGCCTCGCTCCGAGCCATCGGCCCAGCTTTTCGCTGTCAGCGCAGGCAGCTGAGCGGCTGCAGCGCTACTACGCGGCCGCGGAGGCCGGCTGGGTCGCCTCGGAAGCTTACGCTCGGCGCGCTCTCATCGAGAGGCTCCAGTGCTACCGCTGCCACGCGCGGGACGCGGGAGGCGGATCCCATCTCGAGCGCGTGGTCCAGGACGTGCCCCACGAGATGTTTCCCGCGAGGCTCCCGTATCTTCGCGTGCCATCGCTTGCCGGCGCCGGCGACAGGTTCCGGGCGGAGTATCTTGCCGAGGCCATCACACGCGGCACGCAAGGGGTGCGTCCGCCCTGGTACACGTACCGCATGCCGGCCTACGGCGCCGCGGGAGCAGCTGCCGCGGAGGCTCTCCTCGATGCCGCGGGTTGCAGCGTCGAAATGCCGCCGCGAACCGTCCCTCGAGCCGCGCCGCGATCGGCATCGAAAGAGCCGCTCGATCCGACCCAGCTCGTGGCCGAGGGGCGCCGGCTTGCGGGTCACGGCGGCTACGGTTGCGTCGCGTGCCACGCCTGGAAGCAGGCGTCCGACGTGCAGGCGGAGCCCGGCGCCGCGGGGCCCGACCTCACGCTCATCGCGAGCCGCATCCGGCGCGAATGGTTCGATCGATGGCTCGAGGGCCCTCGCCGTTTCCTGCCGCAGACACCGATGCCCGCGTTTTTCCCGCGCGACCGGAAGAGGGCCATGCTCGACGCGCTGGGAGGCGACGCGGATTTGCAGGTCGAGGCGCTGTGGAGCTACCTCTCTCAGGCAGCGACCGCGGGGCCTCCGCCGCTGCGTGCGCCGGCGATTCTGCCGCCGCTCGCAGGAGCTCTGCCGCGCGCGGCGCAGATCCCGCTCCGCCTCCCCGGCGGACCGGCCGTCGAGGCGCTCATCGTGCAGCTCGGATCGGGAGACACGCTCGTCTATGACGTCGAGAAGCTCGGCCTGCTCGGCTGGTGGGAGGACGCGCGCGTTTTGCGACACGACGCAGGCTGGCGGACTTGGTCGCTCGAGGGTAACGCCGTGGCGGTCCCTTTCGGCCCGGCGCTCCCCGTTTCGTACGACTCGCCGCAGCCCATCGAGCCCGAGCCGAACGCGAAAGCATTCGAGGCGCGGCACCGCTTCGCGGGGTACGAAACGATCCCCCGAGGCGTGCGCATCCGGTCCGCCGTCCACACCGGAAGCGCTTTGCTCGAGCTCGTCGAAGAGCTGCGCTTCGAAGGCGAAGGAGAACGCCGCGCGCTGGTGCGGCGGCTCGAATGGAAGGCGCCCAAGGACACGCAAGGAGTCTTCCGTGCTTTCTATTCGCGGCCCGCAGAGGCCGACCCCGCGCGCTGGGGAGCCGTCGTCGATGGAGAAGAGGCCGCGCGGGAGAAGTCGAGAAGCGAGGGCGGCCGAGAGCTCGTGGCCGTGCGCATTGAGAGCGCCGGCGCTCGCGGCTCGATCACGCTCCGCTTTCCCCGCGATGCGCTGCCGGCGAGGCCGCAAGCCCCGCCTCCTTCACTCCCTACTGCTTCCCCCTCGCTGGCCGCGCACGCGCTGCTCGCACCGCTGCCTCCGGACGCGCTCGGCGAGGCCGGGAAAGCCGCCGAAGCGGAGCCGGGCTACCGCGCGGTTCGCATCGTCCCCGTCGACGAGGCGGCCGGCATCCAGCCGTGCGCCGTGTCGGTGCGCCCCACCGACGGAAAAATCTTCGTCGCGTCGATGAAGATGGGCGGCGTCCACGGCGTGGAGCTCATCGACGGCAGCTCCGGCGCGGGCGGCGAGGTGCACGCTCGTTGCACGGAGTTCGCGGGTCCTTTCCAAGAGGCCTACGGGATGGTCCACCGCGGCGACGACCTCTTCCTCCTTCACCGCCGGAACGTCACGCGCATCCGCGACGTCGACGGCGACGGCCGCGCGGACCGCTTCGATCGTGTGTTCACGTGGCCGCAGGGTCTCGTCTCGAGCTACGACTGGGCCTACGGCCTTGTCCCCGGCCCGGACGAGTCGTTTTACCTTGGCCTCGCCCCCTGGGCGAACCGCACGGAGCGCGGATCCGGCGGCGCCCTTCGCCTGCGGGCGGACGGCTCTCTCGAGGACGTCGCGTTCGGCTTCCGCAACCCTTTCGGATGGTGCGCCGGTCCGGAGGGCGAGCTCTTCATCACGGACAATCAGGGCGAGTGGGTCGCAGCGAATCGCCTCTGCCACGCGGCGAAAGGCCGGCACTTCGGGTTTCCGAATCCGGAGCAGCGTCATGACGACCGCCCTCGGGGAAAGACGGCGCTCTGGGTGCCTTACGGCTGGGCGAGGTCGATCAACGGGCTCGTGATGGATTCGACAGGCGGTAAGTTCGGACCGTTCGCAGGGCAGATCTTCCTCGCCGAGCTCTATTCGGGCGGCGGGATCATCCGCGCTCAGCTCGAGCGGGTGAATGGAGAGTTTCAGGGCGCATGCTTCCCTTTCTGGGGGAAAGGTCTCCTCGGTCCACTGGCGCTGACGTTCGACGTCGAGGGGCGGCTCGTCGTCGCGAGTTTGACCGAGCCGTCTTGGATGGGCCAGCCGGACCGCGGCGCGCTCTACCGGATCGAGTTCACCGGCCCTCCGCCGTTCGAGATCGCGCGCGTGCACGCGCGCCCGTCGGGATTCCGGCTCGCTTTCACGGCTCCGGTCGAGCCGGAAAGCGCGGCCGCCCCATCGGCGTATCGCATATTCCACCACCGGTACTCGTACGGCCCGGAGTACGGGTCCCCCGAGCTCGAGAAGACGCCGGTGAAAGTCATCGCAGCACGGCTCGTCGGCCCTGCGGAGGTGGAGCTCACGACGGAGCCGCTCGTGCGCGAGCGGATCTACCGTATCCGTGCGAGCGGCGTGCGGCGTCAGGCGGAGAATGCCGCGCTCGTCCATGCGGAAGCTGCTTACACGCTGAACGAGATCCCCGCGGAGTGACCGCACTATGATTATCGGGGCGATCGTCGGGGCGTCACCGCGTCGTGTCGTGGCCGGGCGCGAGCTCCGCCGGAAGGTCGTCCGGCGGCTTGCGCGCTTCCGGCGGGGCTTTCTTGGCGTCGGCCGCCGCAGAGTCCTTCGGCTCGGGCAGCCGGATGGTCTCTTTCAGCTGGACGCCAATGTTTTGAGTGGCGCCGCCCGTCGCGAGGAAGAAGGCGCTGTCGTTCGCGGCGCCGGCGTCGATGTGGACATCGGGATTGGCATCCGCCGTGAACCGGGCCGAGCGCAGACTGGTCCAGCGGCCATCCTCGCCGCGCACCCAGCCGTTGCCGTAGCGCGCTTTCCGCGCTTCCGTGGCGGAGGTCTTGTCGCGCCGGAAATCTTCCACGAAAGAGTAATAGCCCCGCAGCAGCTTGCCGCCGGTGATCGTCGAGAAAGTCACGAGGCGCTTCCAACGCTTCGCTTCGGGCACGAAGAACCACGCCGTGTACTCGGTCCGCTTCTCTGCAGGCCGTGCAGCGATGAGGAAGCGGTAGGTGGCGCCGGGCTTCCAGTCGTAATCGAAGAAGGATTGTCCTCCGCTCCCCTCGCCGCCGAAGCGACCAACGCGCACGTCCGGATCTTTGAAAGGCATCTGGACGCGGTCCGCTTCCGGGACGGCGTTGGAGTCGTCGGCGTGGGAGTCCCAGACCGAAAAGATGAGGAGCTTCTTCCCGTTCGGGAGCTCCTGGATGCCGTAGTAGCCTTTGTCCCACCCGCAGACCGCGAAGTAGGTGCCGTGCGCCGACGTTTCCACGGTCACCTCGTTGTAGAAAGCGATGCCGTCGGGGGCGCTATAGCCGATGTGAACGGAGCGGCACGCGATGCCGAGCAGGCGTTCGTCCGCAAGGGACGCGCTTCCGGCAACGAGACTGGCGAGGAGACCGGCGACGAGTGCGCAGCACGCGAGAGTTTTGCGGCGGCTCGAGCCGGCGCCGGGCGCTGGTGGCCTGTGCCGGGCCGTCATTCGGGCCTGACGCCCTTCGCGACGCTCCGGATCAGCCCCAGCGCGCCCCAGGCCGAGCCCGCCGCCGTGATGGGACGCAGACTCGTTGCCCCCGCGCCTTCGGGCTGCTGTTCGAACGTGGGGCGGGAGGCCATGGGCCAGCTTCCGTTCTCTGCCTGGGTCCGGACGAGGAAGCTCACGCCGCGCCGGACGGCGTCGTGCGACGGCGGCACGCCGGCCGCGTGCAGAGCGAAAAGGCTCTGGCCCGTCGCGAGGGCGTCAGGTGCAATCTGCGCCGTCTGACGCCAGCCGCCGTCCTTCTCCTGGAGCTGGATGAGGCTTGCCGCTTCCGCCTGGATACGGTCAGCGTCACCGCCGGTCCGCGTGTCGACGAGGAGCCGCAGGACACGCGACTGGTGAGCGCCGCTGCCGGGAGTCTCCGCGAGCCAACGTACGGCGTTCGCCCGCGCAGTGCGCACATTATTGAGTTGTGCTGCTTCTCGCTCGGGCGGCGTCAGGGCGAGCACCGCGTACGCGGTCAGCGCCTCCGCCCGCTCGAAAATCGGCGGACGTCCAACACCCGACGGGACCGAGCCGTCGGGAATCTGCGTTGCGACGACGTGGGTCGCGACGCGGTTCCAGGCAGCGCGCGCTGCATCGTCCCAGGTGGAGCGAGCCCCCAGAGCGAGCATCGTATAGACGCCGGCCATCTCGATCGTGGGGTTGAATGGATTCTTGTGCTCAAGGTCCGGCAGCACTCGCGCCTGCCCGTCCGTGAGGACCCACGTCGTAAGTTGGTCGAGCACGGCAGTCTCGACGGCGTACCCCGCCTGCCGGCCTTCTTCGAGGGCCCAAATCGTCATCGGGACGTGATGGCACGAGGCGCATTTGTGCTCCTCTTTCCAGTCCACGCTGTCTTTTGCGAGGAACTGAAGGGACTTCACGACGGCGGCCCGAGCGGCCTCGGGGCTTTCCGGCGGCGCGGCGTCACTGTCACCTGCGAAAAAGAGGGCGCAAAAGGCGAAAGGGAGCGCGTGCATGGAGGTCCTCCTGGCCAGGATTCGAGATCGCGGGGCTGAATTTACCCGTTTCGCTGGGAATCAACGAGCCGGATCCC